>Ga0136633_1000629_pt1 | contig 26885 bp, 26 predicted proteins | sample AntDrymeUQ832206_2_FD_105494 | JGI IMG/M metagenome (GOLD analysis project Ga0136633, IMG submission 105494) | Polar desert sand microbial communities from Dry Valleys, Antarctica - metaG UQ83 (22.06) | ecosystem: Environmental > Terrestrial > Soil > Desert | place: Antarctica: Dry Valley... | reverse complement strand
GAGGTGGCGTGAAACTTTTTTCTGCAGCTCCCGCGGCATGTCCTTCCGGATGACGTTGCCGCCCAGGGGCAGGGGCAATCCGGTTTTCTCCAGCCACCAGGCGCCCATATCGGCAATGAGGTGGAGGCCTTCGTCGGCATATGTGAGCTGGCTCTCGTGGATGAGAAGCCCCGCGTCGGCTTCGTCGCGAATCACTGCCTGCTCGATCTCGTCGAATGGCACGACGATGGGAATGAAATCCGGCTCGAAGAGCCGGAGAGACAGATAGGCGCTGGTCATCAGTCCCGGCACGGCGATCCTTTTGCCGGCGATCTGCTGCCGGGTCATTGGCTTTGTCGCGACGAGCTTCGGCCCGTAGCCATCTCCCATTGAAGCGCCGTGCGGAAGGAGAGCGTAGGTGTCGGAGAGATACGCATACGCGTGAATCGAGACGGCGGTGACGTCGAGCTCTCCCCGCATTGCGCGCCCGTTCAGCGTTTCGATGTCCTGAAGCTCGTGTACGTAGCTGATACCCTGGGTGTCGATCATGCCATCCGCCAGCGCATAGAACATGAAGGCGTCGTCGGAGTCCGGGCTGTGGGCGAGGTGAATCGTGCTTCCTCCAGTCATTGCTGCACGCCCAGATCTTTTCGCGCCTGCTCGAGCGCACTGGCGATGTCGTCGCGGTGGCGCGTGTACTCGTCTCTGTTCTTCGCCAGCTCCGTTTTTTCCGCCGCCAGGAGCTTCCGCTCATACGACCGCAGCGATACGCTATCGCGAGCGAGCGTCGCGAGCCGCAGCTGGAGGATGAGGCCGAGGAGGTGATCGCCATCCTCCTTCAGGATGCTGTCGGCCTGCGCCTGAGCGAGCGGCAGCGCACCGGCGACCTCGCCGACGCGTCCCATGTCGTAGCGCTGATCGATGTTGAGCGGCGACAGCATCTGGTAGGCAGTGATGGCCATCGGGGCAAAGAACTGCACGCTGTCGACCTTGCCCTGGCTGGCGAGCAGCATCACACGGTTGTACAGCCGATCGGCGCGCTCCTGCGGTGAGAGATTGGAGATGTCGGGAGCACGGAAACCCTGGGGCGCCATTCCGCGGTCGTCGAGCCCTGCCTGCGGCAGAGCGTTCTGGGAGCCGTCCAGGGAGCTGCCGGGGCGAGCGCTGAAGCCACGGCCCGCCGCCATCGCGAACAGCGCCAGGAACGCAAGAGCGGCAACGATCCAGGGGAGCGGGTTCGCCGGTGCCGCTCGAGGAACGGCGGCAGCACCCGCCGGGGCACCGCAGCGATGACAGAATTTTGCGCCGGGAGAAAGCTCGGCGGAGCACGATGCGCACGTCGCACCGGCGAGCGGCGAGCCGCAACTGGCGCAAAAGCGGCCGCGCGCCGGGGAGCCACACGACGGGCACGTGCCGGGATCTGGTTGTGTCTGGGGAGAGAGCGATGTCACCTCTCTCAAATTATAGAGGAGCAGGACGCGCCGCAGGCCAAGGCGCGCCCCGCTCAAACCGGAAAGAGCATCTCGCGATACTTGGGAAGGGGCCAATAGGCATCACCGACTATCAGCTCGAGCGCGTCGGCGACCTTACGGACTTCAGCCATCGTTTCGGCACCTTCCGAAGTCAGCAGCTCCGCCTGAGACGCGGGATCCTCGTGCATCGCTTCCGCGCGGGCGATGACATCGCTCAGGTCCTCGCGGAACTCCTGGAGCTCCTGCACCAGCTCTCCCACCTGATTGGCTGTCGTGACCTGCGGTATCACCGCGATACCGGCTGACTTGGCGTGGGCTGAAGACTCCGACAGCTGCGCCAGATACTCGTAGGCCGCGGGCACCACCATCGTGTCGACCATCTCGCGCATCGTGTGAAGCTCGATCAGCATGTCCTTCACATAGCGCTCGACTCGAACGTGGTACCGGGACTCCAGCTCCTCCTTGGTTAGAACACCCAGCTTGATGAAAAGCGAGCGGGACTGCTTGGTGACGAGCTCCTTCAGCGCCTCGGGGGTTCTCCGCAGGTTGAGAAGCCCGCGCTTCTTCGCCTCGCTGACCCATTCCTCGGAATAGTTGTTGCCCTCGAAGCGCACGGGACTGCTCTGCTTGAAAGCTTCGCGCACGACCTTGAGAACTGCATCGTCGACGGATTTCGTTTTCTTCAGCGTCTCGCGCAATTCGGCGGTGAGCTCACCGAGCGATTCCGCCACCGCGGTATTGAGCAGGGCAATGGGAAAAGCGATCGACGCCGACGAGCCAACCGCGCGGAACTCGAACTTCTGCCCGGTGAACGCGAAGGGCGAGGTGCGATTGCGGTCGGTGTTGTCGCGCTGGATCTCGGGAAGTCTCTCGACGCCGAGCTTAATCATCTGCTGCTCGGCCGATCCCGAGGTCTTGCCGGCGGCGATCTCATCGAGCACTCGCGTCAGCATGTCGCCCATGAAGACAGAAATGATCGCGGGTGGCGCCTCGTTGGCACCAAGGCGGTGCTCGTTTCCCGATGATGCGATCCCGGCGCGTAACAATCCGGAATGCTTGTGCACCGCCCGGAGTACGGCAGCGAGAAAAATGAGGAAGCGGACGTTCTGGTGCGGAGTGTTCCCCGGCTTCAACAGGTTTTTTCCGTGGAGCTCGGGAGAGTCGGCGGAAATCGACATCGACCAGTTGCAGTGCTTTCCGGATCCGTTGATTCCTGCGAATGGCTTTTCGTGGAGCACGGCCTGCAGCCCGTGCCGGAGCGCCACGCGTCTCAGAGTCGCCATCACCAGCATGTTGTGGTCGACGGAGAGATCAGTTTCCTCGAAGTAGGGAGCCATCTCGAACTGACACGGCGCGACCTCGTTGTGCCGCGTCGTGATGGGAACGCCGAGCTTGTACAGCTCGAATTCGACTTCGGAGATGCAGGCCTGGATGCGCTCCGGGATGCCGCCGAAGTAGTGATCTTCGAGCTGCTGCCCACGAGGGGGCGGCGCGCCGATGAGCGTGCGGCCGCCCATCACCAGGTCCGGCCGCAGACTGAAGTGCGCGCGATCGATCAGGAAGTACTCCTGCTCGGCGCCGAGTGTGGTGAACACGCGCTGGACACCCTTGTCGCCGAGGAGCTCGAGCAGCTCGATGGACTTTTCGGAGAGGACGTCGGAGCTGCGGAGCAGCGGAGTCATCTCGTCGAGGGCTTCGCCGTTGTAGCCGATGAACACCGACGGAATGCAGAGCGTGCGCGCGCCCGTAGACTCGACGATGAAGACGGGGCTGGCCGGATTCCAGGCGGTGTATCCGCGCGCCTCCCAGGTGGCGCGCAGGCCGCCGGAGGGGAAGCTAGACGCATCTGGCTCGCTCTGGATGAGCTGTTCGCCGGTGAAACTTTCCACCGGCTGCCGATCGTCGTCGAACGCGAGAAATGCATCGTGCTTCTCGGCGGTGAGTCCGGTCTGCGGCTGAAACCAGTGAGTGAAGTGCGTCACGCCCCGCGAGATTGCCCATTCCTTGATCACCTGGGCGATGGCGGGTGCGATGGCAATGTCGAGCTTCTTACCGTGTCTGATGGAAGCAGCGAGGCTTTGATAGACATCCTTCGGCAGCTTGTCACGCATTTGGCGGACGCCCAGGGTGTTGCACCCGAAATAATGTGAGGTGGGCTCTGGAACCCGTCCGTTGTTGAGGCCGGGGGGAATTCGCACAGACCGGCTGGCGATCTCGCTGAGGACTATTCTCCGGGGACTGGTAGTCTCGACTGACATGAGGGGCCTGCGGTTGGAGAGTGTTTAAGGAACCGTGCACAATTTGCACGATCAAGGGCGAAAATTGGTACTCACGAGGTTAAAATGCAAGGAATGCGCTCAAGATGATGCACGAATTGCAAAAAATGGATACAAGGGCTACCATTGGACCATGCCTCGACATCGCTCCCGGATTCCCCGCACTTCCGGGGCTACCCCCGCCGAAATCCTGGAGCTGGCGACGAGCAACAACGTCCGCTTCCTCAGACTGCAATTCACGGACATCCTCGGCGTCAACAAGAATGTGGAGATACCGGCCTCGCAGTTCGAGAAGGCACTGGCCGGAGACATCATGTTCGACGGGTCCTCGATCGAGGGGTTCGTCCGCATCGAGGAGTCGGACATGCTGCTTTCACCGGACCTCGGGACCTTCCAGATATTTCCCTGGGGTGACGAGCAGATCCGTGTAGCCCGGCTCATCTGCGACATCAACACTCCGGACGGCCGTCCGTTCGAGGGTGATCCCCGGTGGGTACTGAAAAAAGTGATCGCACGGGCCGCGAAGCTCGGGTACACGATGAAAGCGGGCATGGAGGCGGAATTCTTCATGTTCAAGCCGCGGCCGGATGGCGCGCCCTCGACCGAGACGCACGATGTGGGCTCGTACTTCGATCTTGCCCCTGCTGATCTGGGAGAGGATGCGCGGCGGGCGATCGTCGACGTGCTGGAGCGCATGGGCTTCGAGGTCGAAGCGGCCCATCACGAGGTGGCGCACGGGCAGCACGAGATCGATTTTCGATACACCGACGCGCTGGAAACGGCGGACAACATCGCCACGTTCCGGTTCGTGGTTAAGTACGTGGCGCGGACGTTCGGGCTGACCGCGTCGTTCATGCCGAAGCCGATCTTCGGTCAGAACGGGAGCGGGATGCACACCCACCAGTCGCTTTTCAGCGGCGACGAGAACGCTTTCTGGAACAGTGGCGCGCAGTGGGAGCTGTCGGCGACGGCGCTGCACTACATTGGCGGACTTCTACAACATGCGCGGGGGCTCACCGCCATCACGAACCCGCTGGTGAACTCCTACAAGAGACTCGTGCCGGGTTACGAAGCGCCGGTGAATGTCGCGTGGTCGATGCGGAACCGGTCACCCATGATCCGGATTCCCGACCGCAGAGGCTCGGGCACGAGGGTGGAGCTGAGAATCCCGGACCCCGCGGCGAATCCATATCTGGCGCTCGCGGTTCAGCTGGCGGCCGGACTGGATGGGATCGCGACCAAAGCCGATGCGCGGGAGCCTGTGAACACCAACATCTGGGAGATGTCGCACCGGGAGAAGCGAAGACTACGGATCGACGACCTGCCGCATAACCTCAAGGAGGCGTGCGACGAGCTCGAGAAGGACGACGTGATCACCGAAGCTCTTGGTGAGCACATTACGACGCAGTTCCTTGCTGCCAAACGACTGGAGTGGGAGGAATACACCACCCAGGTGTCGCAGTGGGAGTTAGATAGTTATCTAGCCAAGTACTGAGATGACTACGGAGGTGTTACCCGAGGCAAACCACCAGTTCAGAGGGCAGCGGGTAGATTATAATATAACCACTTCACCTGGTGGCTGAACGACTCGACTTTTTGCCCGTAGAGGTCTTCCTCCCCGTCTTTTTTCGCGGGACCTTGGCCCCCTTTTTCCGTGCCTCCGACAGCCCGATCGCAATCGCCTGCTTGCGGCTCTTCACCGTTCGACCACTGCCGGATTTGAGAGTCCCCTTTTTGCGGCGGCGCATCGCGCTTGCCACGCGCCTGGACGCTGCCGGGCCGTACCTGCGGCTACCTGAGGATTTTTTCGCGGCCATTCTCGTTACTCCATGGAGTGAATTGAGACTGATCCGTGACGGGATGGCTCATGTTGTGCCGAGTAATCCGTTGCTTTATCTGGTTGCGGGATTCCCCTACGTGGCATTGCCATGACCACTCGAGCCGGACTGGAAGCGGAAGCGATCACTCGCCTGACAGATGGCATCGAGCCGCGCGAAGTCCGCGCAATTCTCGTGCAGTGTCTGGCCGGAGACCTCGCCCCGTCGGAAGCAATCGCACGAATGCTTGCCGAGAGTGGCGCGGTAGCCGTCCGCCTGGCGATCGACGACGTGACGCACCGCGCGGCGACCATCTCGCGCGCCAGCGACATGCTCGTTCAGGACCGAGTCGACGAGCTGACGCAGGTTTTCGTGGAAATGATCGCGGCCGTGAAGGAAGTCAACGAGACTGCTACGAGCCGGCCCCGCCCGGAGCAGCTTTTTCGTCCTCCAGAATCTTCGGAGCCCGGCGCAGCGCGAAGCGCTGAATAGCTTCGAGCGTCGCCATACAGAATCCGGCCCACGCGAAGCCGATCAGCACACCGGCGACGACATCCGATGGATAGTGCACTCCCAGGTACATCCGGCTGAAAGAGATCAGCACGATCAGGAACAGGGCGAACATCATCACCAGCCACCGTGCCCACCTGCGACGGTGAAGGCGTGCCGCCAGATACGCGACGGTTCCGTAGACGATGGCAGAGCTCATCGCGTGGCCCGATGGAAACGAGGAGCTGACGGTGTGCACCACGGGAATGAAGATCGTCGGCCGCGGACGCTCGAAGCCAAGCTTGAGCACCCCGTTCAGGACCAGTCCGCCTGTGGTCGCCACGAGCAGCAGGATCGCGGAATACTTGTGCTGGGTGAGAGTCAGAAAGAGCCCGGCGATGACGACTATCATGAGCACGGTCACCCCTGTTCCCAGCGCCGTGAGCTCGATCATGGCGCGATCGAGGAGCGGCGAGCGATGCGCGCCCATCCAGCGGATCACGGCCTCGTCGAAGCTCTGGGTCTCTCCTTCGCGGACTTCCGAGGCGAGCTCCACGAATGCCGCTGTACCGGCGATTCCAACCAGAAGGCCGGCGACGAGAAATATTCCAAGCGCCCCCAACATCGTGTGCGCCCGCTCGAAGGCGGCGCGGAGCCACCGGTCCCACAGGCCGCGAATCGTCATTTCTCCTCGCTGGTCGATGGCTCGCCTCGGCGCGGCCCCTTGCGCCGGTCGCCTCCCCGCCGGTCCGCGACAGACCGCGCCCTCAGCCACCGCAGCGTCATGAACGCGGTGATGCCGAAAACGATCCAGTACAGCGGGACCACCATGTCGTGAAGCGCGGGGATGATCACTTCGATCCGGTAGAGTCCGAGCAACAGCAGCAGGGACACTCCCCACACGACGAACAGCTGTCGCAGCCTGCGGCCGTAGAACATTCGATCAGCTCGGAGTCAGGGAAAACGACACTTCATACTAAGCGACACAGCCTAAGTGGACGACTCCTTGCACCCTTTCGTCGCAAATGGGCGTGAACCTCCGGAGCGCCAGACTCCCGTTCGACATCCACACTGTCGTCAGGCGGATAAGAAAGGAAGTGAGCCGGTTCGCCGACGCCGCGATGTTCGACCTCGCGGCTCAGGGGTACGGATCTGCGTTTCATCAGCTTGTCGCCTGCATCATATCCGTCCGCACGCGGGACGAAGTTTCGCTTCCGACCGCGCTCCGGCTGTTCGAGGCCGCCCCCGACGCCGAAGCGCTGAGCAGACTTTCCGTCGACGAGATCGCATTCCTCATCCGGTCGTCGTCCTTCTATGGGACCAAGGCGCGCGACATCAGCGAGATCGCGCGGCGGGTCGTCGGCGAATACGGCGGGGAGCTTCCCTGCGATTTCCAGGTGATGACGTCGTTCCGCGGGGTCGGCCCGAAGTGCGCCAATCTTACGCTTGGCATCGCGTGCGGTGCAACGGAGATAGGCGTCGATGTGCACGTGCATCGAGTCACCAATCGCTGGGGCTACGTGAGAGCCGCGTCCCCCGAAACAACGCGTCTCGCGCTCGAGGAACGCCTCCCGCGAAAGTACTGGGTCGAGATAAACCGGCTGCTGGTACCGTTCGGCAAGCATATCTGCACTGGCAGGCTTCCCAAATGCTCGGTCTGCCCGGTGCTCGCGTACTGCCGGCAGGTCGGAGTCACGGAGCATCGGTGAAGGGAGAACAGCAGGAGGTCAACGTAGAACGACACAGATCCGAGACGACAGAAGCACAGCTGCGAGTTGCGAGAACGACAGTCGAGTCTCGCAACACAGGGCTATGCATCCGGTATCACGACGCTAGCCGGTTTCGCCCGCCACCTGCCTGAGTGCAGATCCGGTGAGACGGAACGTCATCCATTCATCCATGGATTTTGCTCCTATCCGGCGGTAGAACGAGATCGCGAGCTCATTCCAGGTGAGCACCGACCAATCCATTCTCCCGCAATCGCGTTCGACCGCCAGGCGCGCGAGCTCGCGAAAGAGCGCATAGCCGACCCCATGCTTACGCGCGGCCGGGCGTACGAACAGGTCCTCGAGGAACAGGCCTTTCTTGCCCAGCCATGTGGAGTAGTTGTGGAAGAAGAGCGCGAAGCCAGCCGGCTCCTCGCCGAGGTAGGCGATCAGCACTTCGGCGGCCGGGCGGTCGCCGAACAACGAGGCATCCAGATCTCCCTCGGTAACCGGCGCCTCGCCGGGCCGCGCCCTCTCGTACTCGGCAAGCTCCAGTATGAAGGATCGAATGAGCGGCACATCTTCTCTGGTCGCCTGTACGATTCGCAGTGCCGGGGGATCCGCGGTCTTCATCCGGGCATTATCAGACTGGCAGAATGGAGAGTCAATGCCATCTTTCCCGGTGAGGAAAACCACCAACGACCGCCAGGGATCGAGGCCGAGTGAAGCAGCGTGAGACGGGCGAGATAAGCACTGAGCTGGCGCGGAGAGCGCGACGTGTTCGGGTGCTCGGACAACTGCTCGACAATTCGATCCCGATTCCCGGCACGGGCAGAAGAGTCGGGCTCGATTCGGTCATCGGCCTGATCCCGGGTGTTGGGGACATGATCGGAGGGGTGTTGTCCGGGTACATCGTTCTGGAAGCGGCGCGGGCGCGGGTGCCGACCGTGACGCTCGTTCGCATGCTGGCCAACGTCGGCATCGACACGCTCGTCGGGGTGGTTCCGGTGCTCGGAGATCTTTTCGACGCCGCGTGGAAGGCGAACATGAAGAACGTCGTGCTGCTCCAGGGCCACCTGGTGACGAGCGATGAAGCTTCCACCGGAGGGCGCAGCGCAGTCGGCGCATCACTTCTCGCGGTGGCGGTGCTGGCGCTGATGGTGATCGGCGGAATCGCCCTCGCCATCTATGTCGGTCGATTGCTGTGGGGGCTCTCGACCCAATAGCTTAGTAGCACGGCGCCGTGGCCAAGTGGTAAGGCGGCAGACTGCAAATCTGCTATTCGTCAGTTCGATTCTGACCGGCGCCTCTGAGTGCGTTTCGGAAATGAAGTCCACTGCACAGCTGACTGGCGCACTGAAGACGAGACTTCCGGGCTAGTGTATCCTCGCCCATGGTTGAAACGAGGGCTCCCAACCGACCCGGTCCGGATGAAAAAGATGGGCGAGCAGCTCGACACCTTCCGCGACGCGGGGTCCCGGGCGGGCGAAGTATGCATTCGCGTCTACGGCATATGTCTCCGCAGTCGGCACTTGCGGCAGCTGCGTGGCCAGCTCCACGGATTCCTCCAGTCGATAGCCGCATGGCGAAACGACTACGATCTCGGGCGACTGCCCCGACACGTCCGACCATTCGATGCGTACGGAATCTCCGCCTGCCCTTCCGAGCGCGTCCCTGCCTCCCGCCAGAGCGATCATCTCGGGAACCCAGTGCCCCGCGCAGAAAAGGGGCTCCGTCCATTCGAGGAATACGACCTTCCGCGGAACAGCCCCGCGCACGGCCGCTCCGATTGCATCGATTCGATCTCGATTCGCCCTGACCACAGCCGCGGCCTCGCGCTCTCGGCCGAGCGCTCGTCCAACGGCAATGATGTTCTCATCGATCTCGGCGACGCTTCGCGGCGTGAGAAACAGGATTTCGGGCTGCGCGTCAAATTTTCTAACGGCTCGCGTGAGCTCATCACCGGACGGAGCACACACGCGACAGAGGTTCTGCGTGAGAATCACATCCGGGCGCAGCTCCTCCAGCAACACCTCATCGATCGCGTAAAGCGTATCGCCCGCGCCCAGCCGGTCGGCGACCGCCCGATCGATTCCCGCGGCTGACGCTCCATCCAGATCGATAGTCGGTCTGCTTACAACCGGCAATTTCCGCACTGACGGGGGGAAATCGCACTCGTGCGAGCGCCCGACCAGCCCGTCTCCGGCGCCCAGTGCGTGGACTATTTCCGTTCCCGCGGGAAGAAACGATACGATACGTGGCATCAACAGGAGCGAAGCGGCGGCATAAGTTTCCGTATACCCGGATAATATCGAATGGAGTGAGCTTATGTGGCGTCCACCGGCATTGACGACGTTCGGCCTGGCGTTGCTGCTGCCCGCCCTCATGTCGGCGCAGGGGAATCGTCCCGATGCGCGGACGATTGCGAAGGCAGTCGATTCTCTGGCGGCGAAATCCGTCGCTGAGGGACTTGCACCGGCCCTCGGCGTGGCTGTTACGATGGACGGGCGCACCATTTACCTGAAGTCACATGGGACAGCCGACGCGACGGCCGGCATCCCGGCGGATGACCGGACACTGTGGTACGTCGCATCCACCAGTAAATCGTTCACGGGATTCGGCGTCGCGCTACTCGCGCATCGGGGAGCGCTGAGGCTGGATGCGCCGATTACGGCACTGTTGCCAAGGGTCCGGTGGCATCCGGACGTGCATGCCGACTCGCTGACGCTCGCGCACTTTCTGTCGCACACGCATCGAGTAGCAGACAACGCGGTCGTGACGAGCGCCGCTTTTACCGGCGCTGTACCCGAAGCAGGCTGGCCGTCGCTGATTCCCCTCGCCGGCCGACTTCCCACGAACGACCTGATGTACAGCAACTTCGGCTACAACGTCGCCGCGATGGTGATCGATGCCTTGAGACCGGAAGGGTGGAAGCGATACCTCGAGCGGAACGTTCTGATCCCGGCCGGTATGCGCGAGACCTACGCCCGGGTTTCCGGCCTGGATCCAAGGCGAATCGCGAAGCCGCATCGTTTCCGCTTCGATGGACGTTACACCACCGAGCCCTTCTTCAAGACGGACGCAACGATGAACGCGGCTGGAGGGCACCTCGCGACGCTGCGTGATCTCGCACGCTGGACCATTGTCCAGGCAGACAGCGGAATCATCGGCGGCCGCCGGGTGTTCCCCGCCGCCGCGGTGGAGCTGAGCCACCGACTGATCGCCAGGCAAACGCGGGAGCAGGCAAAGCGGTTTGCGTTCTTCGACCGCGAGGGGTGGGGCGCCGGCTGGGACATCGGCAGCTACGAGGGTGAGCGGATGGTCAGCCGGTTCGGCAGCTATCACACTACCAGGTCGCACCTCTCGTTTCTTCCGCGCCGCCGCATCGGCGTCGTGGTCATGGCTTCGGGCGGTCTTTCCGCGCTCACCGACATTGTTGCGGCCTTTGCGTACGATCTCGAGGCGGGACGCCCCCAGGCGCGAGAGCGCGCTGAAAGCCGACTGACGGAGCTTCGCAGCCGATTCGCGGGCTCGCTGAAGAACATCGCCGCGCAGGATTCAATCCGTGCCGCGCGGCAGCTCCAGCCTCTCGGACGTGCGCTCTGGGATTTCGCTGGATCGTATGAGGAGCCTGCGTTCGGAAGAATCACCATCGCGTTGAGGAACGGGCGTCTGGAGTACCGCTGGGGGGCGCTGTACGGGCCGGCCGAGATCTATGATGCTTCCAGGTCCCAGCTCAGAATCGAGATGGCGGGCTCGGGAACGGTGCTGACCTTCGCATTCGATGGAGCGGGGCCGGCCCGCTCGGTCGAGCTGAACGGCACAAAGTTCCGGCGAACACCGTGATGGGTTGAGGGTGAAGCTGGAACACTGAGTCAGCTTGAACCGAGAACGACACAGATGCCAGGGGTCAGACGCATAGACGCGAGTGGCGAGGGTCAGCCTTGGGCGGTCGCATTTATCCTCGCAACTCGAGCCCGTACTCCTGTCCGCTCGGATCTGTGTCGTTCTTGGTTTGGTTGTGTTCGTCAAGCGCGATCCGGGAAGGAACAACGCGGGTGTCAGCGCTGTGGCGGGCCCGCTGTAATCGCCAGAGTCAACCGCTCGGCCTGCTGCTCGTTTCGCGTAAGAAACACCGCGATGAGGTTCGCGGATCGGACGAACCGGGGCGGAACCTCCCAGTCGTTTTTCCGACCGCGCGGGGCCGCGACGAGCGTATCGATGCTAGCGAGATCGCGGGTCAGAGCAGCATCGTCGGGATACAGGAAGATCTCGAGGCGCGCGCGACCGAGCTCATATACGACCGGCTGCACGCTGAAACCCAGCCGACGTGGATTCTCTCGCTCCACCTTGCGCAGAACGAAACCGGATTGCTCCAGTCGTTTTTCCACCGTGCAAATCGCCCAGCGGCCGGTGCGTGGGCAGGGCGAGGCTGAGTCCGGAAGACTTGGACGCGACGCGCTCTCTCCGGTGGCGTCGGTCGGGGTGCTCTGTTGCCGTGCATCCGTTGCGGGCTGACCGCGGCGATCACAGCCGGCCAACACGCTGGAAAGAGACAACGCAGCGAAGGTGAAGCGCAGCACCGGTTTCATTCTATCCCAGTCTCCGTCGTAAGCGAAGAGTACCTCTATCTCCCTGTCTCGTGGTGCGGATCAGCCACCGGTTTCGATTCCGGCGAATGCCGCTCGCGCAGAAACACCGACAGAACTATCAGGACTCCGACGGACAGGAACTCGCTCTGCCAGTTCTGAAAGGATTCGAACCAGAAACGAGAGGTTGCCATATAGCTCGACATTCCGATGGTTTCCGATCCGTGCTCCAGCTGCTCCTGATTGTATTCGCGCACGCCACCCGCGGCGTGGAGCAGAAAGGACACCCCGAAAAGCAGGAAGAGCGCAATGGAGAGTGAATGCGAGTACAGTCTGAGCGCCAGCCCGCCGCGATGGACCGGCCAGGGCGAATCCTTGTTTTTCGATCTGGTTGGATGCTTGTCGAGGTCGGGCTCGCCTTCCAGCTTGCGCGACTCGGGCGAGCCCTTCTGATACAAATAGGCTGTCAGAAGAACGAAGGCGGCCATCTGCAGAAACTCGGACTCCCAGTTCTCGAACACCGACTCGACAAAATGCCCCGAGCGGAGATACCCGCCGAGCTGTAGGGCCGGCTGCCCGTGCTCGACCTGATCGTCGTTGTGGACCCGATGCCCGGCCAACACCTGGCCGACGAGTGACACCGCGAAGAGAAGGAACATCGCGATGGAAAGTCCGTTGTTTCGAAGCCAACTCCGCATCTGATTTTTCCTCCGCCGGGATCTTGTAGGATGTTTGTCGGGTTCCGAAGTTTCGACCCAGTCGAACGGCCGGAGTGCCACTGCCGACCTTAAAAACAATTCCGTGCTACCACTAATCGGCGTCATCGTAGTCGTGATCGGCTTCGTGCTGCGGATCAATCCGCTGCTCGTCGTCACGGTCGCGGGGCTGGCGACGGGAATTGCCAGCGGCCTCGATTTTCTCGAAGTGGTGGCTGCTTTCGGGAAGGCGTTCATCACGAGTCGCTACGTAGGGATCGTCTGGCTGGTGTTGCCGGTCATCGGCCTGCTGGAGCACGCGGGGCTCAGGGAACGCGCTCGCACGGTGATTAGCGGATTTCGTGCCGCGACTACTTCAAAGGTTCTGCTGGCTTACTTCGCCATTCGACAGGTTACTTCCGCCCTAGGCCTGACATCACTGGGCGGGCACGCGCAGATGGTGCGACCACTGATCGCGCCGATGGCTGAAGCCGCGTCGGAGAATCGGTACGGAGACGTACCAATCGCGATCAGATATCGGATCCGCGCCCACTCCGCCGCTGCCGACAACATTGCGCTGTTCTTCGGTGAAGACATCTTCATCGCCATCGGCTCGATTCTTCTCATTCGGGGATTCCTCGAGCAGAACGGAATTCAGGTCGAGCCCGCACAGCTGGCAATCTGGGCGATACCCACCGCGATCTGCGCTTTCGCGATTCACTGCACGCGGCTGCTCCTCCTGGAGCGGTCGCTCCGCGCCGAGCTGTCGATTGATGCGAAGGACAAGCGATGATCACGCTGGAGCATGTGTACTGGCTGACGGGGCTCATGGCCGCCGGAGTGTCGATCGTGAATCTCCGCGACAGGTCCAACCCGCGCCGACTGAACAACACGGCTTTCTGGGGCATCTACGCGATCACCTTCCTCGCCGGCTCCCATCTCCCCGATCTGGTAAGCGGATTTCTTGTAATCGGTATGGTCCTGGTCGCGAGCATTCGAGGGCTGGGTCAGGGTAAGCAGAAGCCGACACGCGAGGAGGAGGCCGCGAACGCCGCGCGTTGGGGGAACAGGCTGTTCCTTCCGGCGCTGACGATCCCGGTGCTCACCGTGCTCGGCACCTTCGGGCTCAAACGAATCGAGGTCGCCGGCGGACCGATCGTAGACGTCAAGCAGGTGACGGTTATTTCTCTGGCGCTCGCAACACTCGTAGCGCTGGCGTTCGGAATGCTGCTGCTGCGGCCTCCGCTCCTCGCGCCAATCAGGGAGGCGCGCAGGCTTCTCGACGCCATCGGATGGGCCGCGGTGCTCCCGCAGATGCTGGCCGCGCTCGGCGCGTTGTTCGCCATCGCCGGTGTCGGAACCGCGGTGAGCGGAATCGCCACCCGCTGGCTGCCGCTCGGAACTCCCTTCGCCGCTGTTACGACGTACGCAATCGGGATGGCGATGTTCACGATGATAATGGGAAACGCGTTTGCGGCATTTCCGGTGATGACCGCCGGCATCGGGCTGCCGCTGATCGTGCACCAATTCGGTGGAGATCCCACCATAATGTCCGCGATCGGAATGCTGTCGGGATTCTGCGGCACGCTCATGACGCCAATGGCCGCCAACTTCAACATCGTTCCAACGGCGCTGCTGGAGCTTCCTGACGAGAACGCCGTCATCAAGGTTCAGATTCCGACCGCTCTCCTGCTGCTCGGCGCCAACATTCTGCTGATGAATTTCTTCGTGTTCCGCGGCTGATGCCGTCGCTGCTCACTCCGCAGCTGGCATCGAAATTTGCCGGTATCGCGCTCGCCCACCTGACGCGGGAGTACCCGCACAAGCTCGATCATGTCCTCAACGGCCCTGCCGACGTGCGGGCGCCGCGGGAGCTGCACCCTGTTTTTTTCGGGAGCTTCGACTGGCACTCATGCGCGCATGGATACTGGCTGCTCGCGACTGTCCTGCGCCGCTTTCCCTTGCTCGGTGAAGCCGGTCGTATCGTATCGGTATTCGACGCTCAGCTCACGTCGCGGAACATCGAGGGAGAAGCGAACTATTTCCGCCAGCCGTCGCGGGGCACCTTCGAGCGGCCATATGGCTGGGCATGGCTGCTGATGCTGGACGCAGAGCTGTCGCGTCATGACACGGGCTCGGCAAAAAGGTGGAGGTCGGCCCTGTCGCCGCTTATAAAGATCATCGTTGACCGCTATCAGGACTTCCTGCCGAAGGCGACATATCCTGTTCGTGCTGGAACCCATTTCAACAGTGCGTTCGCCCTCGCTCTCGCCATCGAGTATTCATCCGCGGCGAATGACAGGGACTTCGAGCGGCTGCTGATTGATAAGGCGGCCGGGTGGTTCGGGCGCGATCGCGACTGTCAGGCGTGGGAGCCCGGGGGCGATGATTTCCTTTCTTCGACGCTGACGGAAGCCGAGTGCATGCGTCGGGCGCTCGAACCGCGAGCGTTCGGTGAATGGTTCTCCGCTTTTCTTCCCAGTCTGCGCGGAAGGAGGCCGGCGACACTGTTCGAGCCGGCCGTCGTGAGCGACAGAACCGACGGCAAGATCGTTCATCTCGATGGGCTCAACCTGAGTCGGGCGTGGTGCTGGCGATCGCTGGCGAGCACGTTTCCCGACGGTGACGAGCTGAAGGTGATTGCCGTCGAGGCCGCAGAGACGCACCTCGCCGCGAGCCTCCCTCACGTCTCGGGTGATTACATGGGCGAGCACTGGCTGGCCACGTTCGCGGTGCTGGCGCTGGGGAACAGCCAGGCATGAACAAGGGCCTGACCCGCCGGCTCGCGCTGGGCGCGTTGATCGTATCCATCATCGCGATCGCGGTTGCATATGCGTCCGCGTTCCGCCCATCCGGACCGCCGATCTGGGCGGCGTGGCTTCTTGCTCTCGGGATTCCGCTATCGCTCGGAGGGATCATGGTCCTCGGAGCAGCGCGCGGGGGAAGGGAAGCCGGGGTGGGGCCGCTGAAAATTCCTTTCGCGTTCGTCACTGTCGTTCTCGCGGCCGGTTTCGGTGGGGCACTGCTGTTACCCGCGACTGAAAGCCCGAACAGCGAGCTCTGGCTCGGTCTCCCCGCGCGCGCAGCAATCGTGATTTACGGTGTAGGTCTCATGCCGACGATCCTGCTGCCGATCGCTTATGCGCTGACGTTCGAGAGCCAGACTCTCAGGGCCGAGGATATCGAGCAGGTTCGTGCCTTCGCGCGCGGAGGCGCCGGCGAGCGGAAGGGTTTGGCAGGACAGGCATGTAGCGAGCGCGTTGATGGCGCTGATGTCTCCACCGCGACCGATACGAGGACGTGACGAGCATTCCCGCCGGTTTCAATGCGCTGTTGCAGGCGTCGCTGCCGAGCGCTGCCCAGCCCGCGGTGATTGCGGTGGGGGCGGCGTATTTCGCGATCGTGATCGGAATAAGCGTATGGGCGGCGCGGAAAACGCGGACCGCCGCGGATTTCTTCGTGGCCGGGAAGGGAATCGGCCTCGTCGCGCTGACGATTGCTTCAGTATCGGTGTCCGTTTCCGGCTTCGCGTTCATCGGGGGGCCGGGTCTCATCTACGCCGTCGGCCTCGGCGCAATGTTCATCGTTCTCCCCGCTTCGGTCACCAACGTCATGGGCGCATGGGTGCTGGCGAAGCGGCTCCGCCTCCTCGGCGAAGCGCGCTCGCTCATGACGATACCGGACGCGATCGGGGTACGTTACCGCTCGCCCGCCGCGCAGGGAATTGCGGCCGTTGCCATGCTGTTCGGAATCGTCGGATACATGGCCACCAACGCGCTGGCGATGGGTGTCGTGATCAATTCGATCTTCGATGTCGGGCTCGGATGGGGAATCTGGATCGGGATGGGGATCACGCTCGCATACTCCGCATCCGGCGGTATCCTCGCCGGCATCTACAACGATGTTTTTCAGGGCACGCTGATGGCGGTCGCATCGGTGCTGGTATTCCTGTTCGTGCTCGATTTCGGTGGAGGCCTGAGCGCGATCTCCCGGTCGATCCTTGCCGCCGACCCCTCTTTTCTCGGACCATGGGGGAAGCTGACGCCGCTCGCCGCGCTGTCCTTCTTCTTCGTGTTCTCGATGGGATCGCTTGGTCAGCCGCAGGCGGTGCACAAGTACTACATGCTCCGCGATCCCCTCCAGCTCAAATGGTACCCGCTGCTCAAGACGCTCGGACTGGTGCTGGTGCTGCTTCTCTACTTCGGTGTCGGCATGGGAGTGAAAGCGTTCGTCGCTGCCGGCAGAATGGCGCCGCTGGCGACGCCCGATCAGGCGACGCCGAGCCTGCTTCTGCACGTCACGCCGATAGTGCTGGCGGCCCTGGTGTTCTCCGGTGTCGCCGCCGCGACGATGAGCGCGGCGAATTCGTTCATCAACATCGGCGCCGCGATCGTGATGCACGACCTGCCCATTGCGTTCGGCCGTCGGCTGAGGAACGAGCTGGCCTGGGGGAGAGTCGTGACGGTGCTGATCGCGATCGCGGCCGCGGTAACGGCGCAACGATCAGGATCGATGGTGGCGTTCCTCGGAATCTTCGGCTGGGGACTTTTCGCCTCGACGCTGGTGCCGGCGCTGGCGGTCGGATTGAACTGGCAGGGGGCGACGCGGGCGGGAGCGATCGCGTCAATCGCGACAGGCCTCGTGGTGACGCTGGCGCTCGAGATCGCGGCTTACAACAAGGCTTTCAGTTTTCCCGCCGGAGTCACTGCATCAGCTGTCGCGCTCGTGCTCTCGTTCCTTGTTTTCTTCGCGGTCTCATGGCTGACCCGCAGCACTGCCGCTGGTTCCATCGATCCCGATGTCAGGCTCGTTATGGAGCTGTAGCACCCGATCTCTGCGCGCGGTCGTCAGGGTGGGATGCTGCCGAGCATGCTGCCCGCAAGCGGGCACCCGCGCTCGCTCGGCCGGAGCCCAAAGCGGCGATGGTCCGCGTGAGAACATCGAAGCTCGTGCCGAGCGCGTCGCGCTCGGCGATGCGCGACGTCCGGTTACGCCGCGGTTGCGAAAAACTGAGTGGGGAGAGGCTGGGTGTCCGCTTAGGTGGCGTCTCGCGTAGCAAGAGACTCGCCGACATGGAGCTATCCGATTACACTGGGCGAGCGGGTGCCCTCTGGGCGTCGGCCCAGCGTGTAAGCGAGGAGCCGCCGTAGTGGACACCCAGCCTCTCCCACCGCGCAGAGATCTCAAACGAGCCCGCTCCGCGCGCGATGCTACTCAGTGGCGGCTTTACCGTCATAAGACTTCTCGCTCCTCACCGATTTTACCGTCTTGATGTTGACGAACTCGCGGATGCCGAACTCTCCGAGCTCCCGGCCGAAGCCGGAGCTCTTGACTCCCCCGAACGGCAGTCGCGGATCAGAGGCGACCATGCCGTTGATGAAGAGCAGGCCGGACTCGATTTCCTCCACGAAGCGCGCCTCTTCGGACTTGTCGCGGGTCCACGCCGATGCCCCGAGGCCGAAGCGGGTTCCGTTGGCCAGCGCGATGGCCTCGTCGAGATTATTCGCCCGGAAGACCGATGCGACGGGGCCGAACAACTCCTCCCGTGCCGCGGGGCTTTCGGGAGAGAGGTCGACCAGCACCGTCGGAGCGTAGAAATATCCCTCCCCGGTGAGGCGCTTTCCTCCGGTGAGGATCTTCGCACCTGCGGACACTGATTCACGAACCTGGGTGTCGAGCTCGTCCCGTATCCCTGATGTCGCGAGTGGCCCGAGCTGGGTGGTCTCGTCCATTGGATCGCCGACGCGTATCGAGCTCACCTTCGCGACGAACTGCCTTACGAATGCGTCGTAAATATCGCCGTGCACGATGAAGCGCTTGGCGGCGATGCACGACTGACCGTTGTTGATCATCCGCGCCGTCACAGCCGTCGATACCGCCGCATCCAGATCGGCGCTCGGCATCACTACGAACGGATCGCTGCCGCCCAGCTCCACCACGGACTTCTTGAGGTGCCTGCCGGCGGTGGCCGCGACCGATCGGCCAGCGCCTTCGCTGCCGGTGAGGGTGACGGCGGCGATGCGGGGATCCGCGATCATCTTCTCGACCGCCTCGGATCCCACCAGCAAAGTCTGGAAAACGCCGTCCGCAAATCCCGCGCGCCGGAGAATGTCCTCGATCGACAGCGCGCACTGGGGGACGTTCGATGCATGCTTGAGGAGACCGACGTTTCCGGCCATCAGCGCGGGCGCGGCGAATCGAAATACCTGCCAGAACGGAAAATTCCACGGCATGATGGACAGCACCGCTCCCATCGGCTGAAATGCCACCCAGCTCTCGCCCCCCTCGGTCCTGACAGGCTGATCGGCGAGAAATCGCCCGGCGTTTTCCGCGTAGTACCTACACGCAGCGGCGCATTTCCCGGCTTCGGCGACGGCGGCGGAAATCGGCTTCCCCATCTCGAGCGTCATCAGGGCACCGAGCTGTTGCTTCTCCGCCTCGAGAATCTCCGCCGCGCGGATCATGCCGCGGGCGCGATCGGAAAAGGAGGTGCGCCGGTGGCCTCGCGCCGCGTGGGCCGCGGTGGCGAGGCAGCTCTCGACGCGTTGCGATGAGAAGGGCTCGAAAGTCCTGAGGGTTTTGCCGGTCGTCGGATTCGTGGTCGCGATCGTCACGATCCTGAAGTTAACCGCTTACATTTTTTTCATGTCCACTCACGTGTCTCGTCTGCTCCTCGTCGCGCTGGCCGCGGTGGCCGGATTCGATAGCGCCTGCGCACAGCCCGCTCCTTCGACCGCTCTCGTCGCGCCGCCCGTCGACCGGGAATTCAGGGCGGTCTGGGTAGCGTCCGTCAGCAACATCGACTGGCCGTCAAAACCCGGTCTCTCGTCCAGGGAGCAGCAGGACGAGCTGATCGGGCTGCTCGACCGTTCTGCGGCGGTGCGCCTCAATGCCGTGATTCTCCAGATCAGGCCGGGTGCCGACGCGCTTTACGCATCGCCGCATGAGCCGTGGTCGGAATATCTCACCGGGCAGATGGGCAAGGCGCCGGATCCGTATTACGATCCGCTCGAGTTCGCGGTGAACGAGGCCCACCGTCGTGGACTCGAGCTTCATGCCTGGGTCAATCCGTATCGCGCGCGCCACCCATCGGCGAAGTCCACGCCGACGGCGGATCACATCAGCCGCACCCATCCCGGCCTGGTGAAGACGTACGGGCGTCACCTGTGGATGGATCCGGGAGAGCGGGCGATACGCGAGCACTCCATCAGGGTCGTGCTCGATGTCGTCAAGCGATACGACATCGATGGCGTTCACATCGACGACTACTTCTATCCGTACAAGGAAAAGGATCGCCGCGGAAACGTGATCGACTTTCCCGATGGCCCGAGCTGGCGGCGTTACGTCCGGTCGGGCGGAAGGCTGTCGCGGGACGATTGGCGCCGCGCCAACGTCGACAGCCTGGTTCATCAGGTTTACCGCGGCATCAAGGCATCGAAGCCGTGGGTGAAGTTCGGGATAAGCCCTTTCGGTGTCTGGCGTCCGGGCTATCCACCGCAAATCGGGGGACTCGACTCATACTCCGAGCTGTATGGCGACTCGCGCAAATGGGTGAACAACGGCTGGGGTGACTACTTCACCCCGCAGCTATACTGGCCAATAGACCGCGACGATCTGAGCTACCCGGTGCTGCTTCGCTGGTGCGTAGAGCAGAACAGGAACGGCAGGCACATCTGGCCCGGCAACTACAGCGACAAAGTCGGCAGTGGAGGAACCAGCTGGGAATCGCAGGAGATACTGGACCAGATCGCGGCAACCCGCGCTGAGCGCGGGGCGACCGGAAACGTCTTCTTCAGCATGCGCTCATTCATGAGCGCGACCACCGGTCTTCCGGAGCGCATGGCATCGGGGCCTTACGCGAACAGGGCGCTGGTGCCTGCGTCTCCCTGGCTGGACAGCATTCCGCCTCTGATGCCGGCCGTGCGCACCGGGCGCGACGCGGGGACAGGTGCAGTCGCTCTTGGTCTCCAGCCGCAGGGGGCCGAGCCGACGTGGCTCTGGGTCATCCGCTCCCGTACGGGAACACAGTGGACGACGGACATCGTCCCGGGGTTGAGAAGATCGTACGCATTCCCCGTCGCCTCGCCTTCGCCGGACGCGGTCGTGGTTACGGCGGTCGATCGTACCGGGAACGAAAGCGCGCCGGTGATCGCGGGAGTCGCTCCCGCGCGCTGACGGAGCTTCGCGCCGGGAGTCGCTATTTATCCTCGCGCTTGAGCGACGCGGAGTTGATGCAGAAGCGCTGGTGAGTGGGTCCGGGCCCGTCGTCGAAAACATGTCCGAGATGCGCGTCGCATTTCGCGCACAGCACCTCGGTGCGGCGCATGAACAGACTCGTATCCGATTCGGTACGGACGTTTTCCTTTGACACCGGCTCGGTGAAGCTGGGCCAGCCGCTTCCGGAGTCGAACTTGGAGCTGGATTCGAACAAGGGCGTTCCACAGCACACGCACTTGTAGGTACCGGGCTCCTTGCTGGCGTTGTACTCGCCGCTGAAAGGACGCTCGGTGCCTTTCTGACGCGCCACCCGGTACTGCTCCGGCGTCAGCTCCTTCCGCCATTCGTCGTCGGTCTTCCTGATCCTGTCGCTCATCTGGTAACTCTCCCGCTGTTCAGTAAATGCGACTTCACCGTCAGCGCATCGGCGGTTGCCGCACCGAGCGCGGTGTTGTCGAAAATGCACCAGGTCGAAATATCGCGGGACGCGCTGGCATCGAGAAGTCGAGCGACATCCTCCAGATAATCGGGTGAATACGCGGAGTAGTAGATCCGGGGCGATCCATGCAGCCGCAGGTACATGGTTCTCTCATATCCGCCGGGATGGGCCGCTGCTGGAACGCGCGCCGGATCCGCCGCGACCCGCGCGATGCGGAATTCAACCAGAAGACGTCCGACGGCCGCTGTGAACCAGGTCTCGTGTCGTGGCTCGAGCACTGCTTCGCCGTCGAATCTCGCGCGCAGCTCCTCGAAGAAAGAGCGCGCGAGCGGCTCGTCGAACGCGAAGCTGGGCGGCAGCTGGATCAGCACGGGTCCGAGCTTTGATCCCAGTCCCGACACCTCTCCGAGAAACCGCTCCAGTGGCGCGACGACATCCAGGAAGCGGTTGGCGTGTGTTATCACCTTTGGAAGCTTCACGGCGAAGCGAAACTCCGGCGGCACAGTGGCGGCCCACCTCTGATAGGTCGCAAATCTATGGGGGCGGTAGAAACAGGAGTTGATCTCCACCGCGTTGAACCGGGTCGCGTAACGCTCCAGGTGACTGCCGATATCGGAGAAGGAGCGGGCGTGCTCTCGCCGCACGCTCCAACCCGCTACCCCGAGGCGGATGGGAGAAGTGTCGAAATCGTGTGGAATATCGGGTTGTACGCTCATACCTTCCGGCAATGGTAGCAAAGTCTTTGCTCGTGCTCCTGGTCGCGGCAGGCTGCGCTTCGGCGCCGCGCTCCGATCGCCCTGCTACCCACTTGAATTACTGGGAGGCGCTGGCCCGGCTTCAGTCCGACAAAGCCATTGCCGCCGCGCGCACGCCAGCGGAGCGCCAGTTCGCTGAATCCCTGAACAGCCTCATGATCGGTGATGTAGCGAAGGCGGAGCAGGGATTCGACGCCCTCCGCCGTTCCGCGACAGACTCGGTGATTCGCTCGGGATCGCGCGTGATGCACATGGCGACCCTTCAGTATCAGGAAAAATGGGTCGAGCTCGCGCAGTTGGCGCGGGATACAGCCCGTCCCCGGGCAGCGAACCCGGACAAGGCGGGCATCGAGTTGTGGGCGCTGGCGTTCAGCAATCTTCCGCCAAGAACGGCGGAGTTTCGGACGCGATCGGAAAACGTTCCGATGTCGGTGTCCTCCGTCGGGACACCGCTGATTCCGGTTCAGATCGGGACGCAGGAGTATCACTTCTGGCTGGACACGGGCTCGAGCATGACGATGCTTGCTTCCGACGTGGCGCGATCGCTCGGGGTCATGGCGCTGGTGGCGGATACTCTGGAGATAGTGACGAGCACGGGACGCATCGTCGCTCAGCCCGCCCTCATTCCCGAGCTCCGCCTGGGGCAGCTCACGGTTCGCAACGTGCCCGGGATGATCGTGGACGAGACGATGATGCGAATGAGGGAACCGAGACAGATCGGGCGCGGGCCTCACCTCAAGATCGACGGCATCATCGGCTTCGACATCATCCGGCAGCTGGACCTCGAGGTCGATTATTCGGAGGCGATCCTGCGGCTCCGGGATCCAGCGCGCTCGGATCAGCCGCGGGAACGCAACATGTTCTGGGTGGGACTTCCAGTGGTGGAGCTGAGGAGCGCTGGCGGCATTCCGCTCCACTTCGCGCTGGACACCGGTTCCCAGCTCACTTTCGTGACGGAAACCCTGCTCGACAAGCTGCAGCTCGAGGCGACGCGGATCGAAAGCCGGAAGGTGGGCGGGTTGGGTGGAGAAATCTCGATGCGGGCGCCGGTCCTCTCGGAGCTGCGGGTCAGGCTGCGCGGATTTGCGCTCGTGTTCCGCAACGCGGTGGTTCGCGCCCCGGTGTATCAGGTCCTGGCGGCGCTCGACGGGGTGCTGGGCGGAGATATCTGGAACGCCGGAGCGGTGCGGATCGATGTCACCAATGGAGTCTTCGCTGTGCGGAGGACGTTGAGGGACTAACCGGGCGTCGTTAGATTATTAACTAACATGGCCACCACGCGTTTTCCGCTCGACGTAATCGTTACCCCACGCTTCGACCTGTTCTACGCGCTCCACGCCCTGACGATCGCGGCGCCGACTCCGGTCGACGAGTGGAAAGAAGCGGCGGGCCGGCGGCTCCCGCGCGATTTTGCCCGGGCGGCGCGCCGCGTCGCACCTGTCCCCATTTTCTGGCCGCTACTCGCCGACGCTCTCAAGAGGACTCCGGGAGCGATGACGTTCGAGGAGATTTTCTCGACTCTTCGGTCGATGCCGCCGAACGAGCTGAAGGTCAACGTGCTCGGCGGGATATTTCATCACCGGCGGACGGTCGAGGCGCTGCTCAGCCGGAAGAAGACCCTGGCTGAAGTGCTGAAAGCCGAGGACCATCCGGACGCTGAGCTTCTGAAGCACTTCGGGCTGCACCCCTACCGCGCCGACTCTCCCGCGGCGGTCGCCATCTCGTCCCTGATATCCGATACCGGTTCCTACCGCGACGAGCTCGGGCTGGTGCTGGAAAAATTTCTGCAATCCGGGTTCGCATCGGACTGGTCGTCACTCGAGGCGTCTCTTCTAACCGACGCGGCCAGCCTGAAAGCGCGGGGCGAGGGGACCTCGATCGCTGATCTCGCCGCGGAGCTGCGCCTGCCCGTTACTTTCGACGAAGATTCGGGCGCGATGCGCACCAGGGGCGGCGCGGCTGTGAAGCTCCGGCAAATCGATCGCTGCTATCTGGTGCCTTCGGCTTTCAACACGCGACGCTGGTGGGCGAAGTACGACGTGGACGACCGCGTTACTCTCTACTTTCCGGTGTTGACGGGATCAGGAGCGAACGCACTCATCGCCGCCGGTCCGCCCGTGAAACAGCAATCGCGCGGGCAGCCATCTCGCCCCCCGAAGGTGAACCCTGAATCTGTGTTTCGCGCGCTGGGCGATACCACTCGCTACGCGATAGCGTCCATCCTCGCCCGCAAGCCGGCGTCATCGGCGGATCTGTCGCGGAGTCTCAAGGTTTCGAAGCCCACCATCACGCACCACGTCCAGGCACTGCGCGCCGCAGGTCTCATCACGGAAACTGCCGACGCAGGATCCTCGCGCCTCGCCCTGAATCGTGAAACTCTCGCAGCACTGTCTGCCGCGGCCATCGAAGACCTTTTCTCATCGTCCGGGGAGCTCCCGCTCCTCACCACCCGCCAGCGCCGGACCGGCGAAACCAGCACTTAAACCATTTCGCGCATTGCCGGGTCTAATCAGTTGAAGCCAGCTTCTGGTACTCTGCGAATGGTGCTACTGGCTGCGCCAGTAGGACGGGTGGGCCACCAGTAGCCAGCCCCGTACCTGAAAGGGTACGGGGTTTTTCCGTTCCATCAGGGAGAAGCGGCTCCGACACCAATGGAGAGTGCCACTTTCAGCCGTGTGGCGTCGCTCGTAGGTTTGCGCCCATGCCCGCCGTCTTTGGAGAAAAACAGCTCGCCGGGAAAAACGCAGTCATCACCGGCGGTGGCAGCGGAATCAACTTCGCCATCGCGAGCTGCTACGCGGAGCAGGGAGCGAAAGTCGCGCTCATCGGGCGGACGAAAGAGACACTCGATCAGGCCGCCGAGTGGATCCGCGCCAGAGGTGGAGAGGCGTCCGGTCATCCAGCCGATGTGCGTGACTACGATGCGCTCGCCGCTGCCCTCAAGGCGGCGAATGACGCACACGGCCCGATAGACCTGCTGGTATGCGGCGCCGCCGGAAACTTTCCCGCACCGGCACTCGGGATGTCCGCCAATGGATTCAAATCGGTGGTGGACATCGATCTGCTCGGCACCTTCAATACCTGCCGTGCGGCATTCGAGTATTTCCGGCGGCCGGGCGCGTCGATCATCAACATCTCCGCGATGCAGGCATTCACGCCCATGGCAATGCAGGCGCATGTCTGCGCGGCCAAAGCGGGAGTCGACATGCTCACCAAATGTCTCGCGCTCGAGTGGGGACCGCAGGGGGTGCGGGTAAACTCCATCGCTCCCGGCGCCGTCGACGACACGGAAGGAATGAAGCGGCTGGCGCCAACTCCCCAGATTCGCGAGAAATTCGCGCGCGGGGTGCCACTCGGGCGCTTTGCGACAAAGGACGAGATCGCCCACCTGGCGCTGTTTCTTTCGGGCGACGCCGCGCAGTTCATCACCGGAGCAATCGTCGTCTGCGACGGCGGGCAGTCACTGGTGGGACTTGGCGCCGCCGCGGCGGCGCTTGCAGCTCGCCCCGACTGAGCGCTCAGCTCCAGGCAAGATCGTCGATCGAGCGCGGCCAATCCTGCTTCAATAGCCTCGACAGCGCGCGATCGGCCAGCAGCTTTCCATCGGTCTGGCAGCGCGGGCAGTAATTCGTCTCGTTGTCCGCGTATCTGATGCGCTGAACCGGTGTCGCGCAAACGGGGCATGGCTGGCCGAACTTTCCGTGCACCGCCATCTCCTCGCGGAAAGCGGTGACTTTCTTCGGAAAATCGCCCTTCGATTCGGAGCGGAGCCGGCTGGTCCACTCGGTGAGAACTTCACGCGTCGCCTCGAACAGCCGGGCGGTCTCCTCTTCGGCCAGGCGTCTCGTGTGCCTGACCGGGGACAATCGCGCGCGGTGCAGGATCTCGTCAGAGTAGGCGTTGCCAATCCCGCTGAAGAGTCTCGGATCGGTTAGGGATCTCTTCAGCGTGTGATTCTCGCGAACCAGACGCCCGGCGAACTCGGCAAGGCTGGACTCGAAGACCTCGAGCCCGCCACGATCGAACTGAGCGAGTGACTCTTCTCCCCGGGTGAGCCAGAGCGAAGCGCGCCGCTTCGAGCCCGCCTCCGTGAATATGAGGGTGCCATGGGGAAAATCGAACGCGGCAAGCCCGATCTTGCCGGGGACCCTGGCGCCGGATTCCTGCCAGCGCAGCCTGCCCGCGATCATCAGGTGGATGACCAGAAAGAGGTCATCCTGGAGCTCCAGCACGATGCGTTTTCCCATTCGGCGAAGGCCGGTGACGGTCTTCCCTTCGGCGGCGCTGATCGGCGGATCGAAGGAGCGCAGAAGAAACGGCTTCGCGATGCGCGCTCTATCGAGACGCTGGCCGACTACGCGCGATTCGAGCGCTTCGATGTAGACGACGATGTCGGGAAGCTCCGGCACGCCTCCCCCTTACCGGTTCAGATGACCGCCGTCGGAGTCGCG
>Ga0136633_1000628_pt1 | contig 26889 bp, 32 predicted proteins | sample AntDrymeUQ832206_2_FD_105494 | JGI IMG/M metagenome (GOLD analysis project Ga0136633, IMG submission 105494) | Polar desert sand microbial communities from Dry Valleys, Antarctica - metaG UQ83 (22.06) | ecosystem: Environmental > Terrestrial > Soil > Desert | place: Antarctica: Dry Valley... | reverse complement strand
CGCGCGCGTTTCGTGGCCGTGAGTCGTGGCAGGAGCTCGACTACGCGCGCGTCTTCGGGGGGATCGCTAAGGCGGCGTGGGAGGTCGAGATCGCCGAGCAGGTTGCCGACGACGTCGAGCGCGCCTACTCGCTGGCGCTATCGGGCCGGCCGGGGCCGATCGTGCTCGGGCTGCCCGAGGACATGCTCGTCGAGGAGGCCGAGGTCGCGGATCGTGCTCCGGTCGAGATCGAACGCACGCAGCCCGCCCGGGACGAGCTCCTCCGGTTACGCGAGCTGCTCGTGAGTGCGGAGCGCCCGCTCGTCGTGGTGGGCGAGGGCGGCTGGACGCAGGAGACGGGCGACGGCGTGCTTGCGTTCTGCGAAACGAACGACCTCCCGGTTGCCTGCGTCTTCCGCTGCCAGGACTTCGTCGACAACCGCTCGCCGTCGTACGTGGGTGTGCTCGGGGTCGCGATGGACGACGCGCTCGCCGCCAGGCTCGCCGGCGCGGACCTCGTGCTCGCGATCGGCGGCCGTCTTGGCGAGGTGCCGACGCGGCGCTACACCTTGCTGCAGCCGCCGCGGCCGGAGCAGACCCTCGTGCACGTCCATCCGGATTCGGCGGAGCTCGGCTTCGTCTACGAGCCGGATCTTCCGATCGTCGCCGGCCTCCCGGAGCTCGCACAGGCGCTCACAACGCTCGATGCAGTCGACCCGACCTGGGGCGAGTGGCGTGCAGCGGCCCGGGCCGACTACGACGCGAACCTCCGCCATGAGCCGATGGAAGGGCCCGTCGATTTCGGCGAGATCATGGCGTTCCTGCGCCGGCGCCTTCCGGCCGACGCGATTCAGACCTGCGGAGCCGGCAACTTCACCGTCTGGGCGCATCGCTTTGCCGAGTTCACGCAGTTCGGGACGCAGGTTTGCCCGCGAAGTGGTTCGATGGGCTATGGCGTGGCTGCGGCGGTCGCGGCAAAGCTCGTGCATCCCGAGCGCATCGCGCTCTGCTTCACGGGCGACGGTGACTTCGTCATGAGCTCGCCTGAGTTCGCGACCGCGGTGCAGTACGACCTGCCGATCGTCGTGCTCCTCGTGAACAACGGCATGTACGCGACGATCCGCATGCACCAGGAACGTCAGTATCCGGGTCGCGTGCTCGGAACCGACCTCGAAAACCCGGACTTTCCCGCGCTCGCGCAGGCATATGGCGGGTTCGGCGAACGGATCGAGCGAACCGACGACTTCGAGGCCGCGTTCGAGCGGGCGCTGGCAGCGGGAAAGCCCGCCCTGCTCGAGCTTCCGGTCGACCCGGAGCGGATCAGCCCGCGGGTCAAGCTCACCGAGCTCCGGGCGAGGGTCTGATGAGACGCGAGGAGATCCGGGTCGACGCGCTCGCCGAGCCGATCTCGCACTTCACGGATGCGGTACGCGCCGGCGACCTGCTGTTCGTCTCTGGGATAGTCGCCGTGGATGGGGAGGGGAAGCTCGTCGGCGGTGGCGACGTCGTCGCCCAGGCCCGTCAGGTCTTCGAGAACATGCGCGCCGTGCTCGCAAGCGGTGGCTGCGGCTTCGAGGACGTCGTCAAGGTGACCGTCTTCCTCACGGAGATCGACGACCGGCCTGCGATCAATCCGGTACGGCAGGAGATGTTCGGCGCGTCGAGGCCGGCGAGCACGCTCGTCGAGGTCTCTCGTCTGGCCGTCGACGGGGCGAAGGTCGAGATCGAGGCGGTGGCGGTGATCCCCGGATGAGCGCCGACAAGCTCAATGCATTCATCACGCGAGTCGAGCCCGATGGCCAGCCAAGGCCAGGGCCACTCTCGGGCCGCACGCTCGGCGTCAAGGATCTCTTCGACACTGCGGGTATCCGGACCACGTACGGGTCGCAGATCTACGCCGACCACGTTCCCGACCGCACGGCCGTCGCCGTCCAGCGCTTGCTCGCTGCCGGCGCGGTCCTCGTCGGCAAGACGCACCTGCCGGAGTTCGCCTGGAGCGTGCTCGGACAGAACCAGTGGTACGGGACGTGTCACAACCCCACGTATCCGGGGAAGACGACGGGTGGCTCGTCGAGCGGCTCGGCCGCCGCGCTCGCGGCGGGTCTGTGCGACCTCGCGCTCGGCACCGACACCGGCTGCTCGATCCGGCTCCCGGCGGCCGCCAGCGAGACCGTAGGGCTGAAGTCCGAGTGGGGGCTCATCCCGATGGAGGGCACTTTCCCCCTCGTTCCATTACTCGACACGGCCGGGCCGATGGCTCGGACCGTCGCCGACGTCGCGACGATGTGGTCCGTGCTCGCGGAGCAGCCGGTGCCGGAGCCTCGTCTCGACGGGCTCACCGTCGGGCTCATGCGTGAGCCCCCCGGCATCGGGGACGGACGGGTCGTCGAGACGAGTGACGCGGCCGAGGTCTGGGTCTCGGATCTGGAGCGTCTCGGAGCGCGCGTGGTCGAAGCGTCGGTTCCCGATCCCGAGGCGGACACGTGGCCCCAGTTCCAGCACGAGGCGGTACGGTCGCATGCAGCGACGTTTCCGATGCGGGCCGACGAGTACGGCGACGTCATGCGCCAGAAGCTGGAGTCGGCCCAGAACATCAATCCGGACGACGTGGTCGCCGCGTACCGCGCGATCGAGAAGTGGCGCCGGTTGGAGCCCGACGTCGACCTGTACTTGAGCCCGTGCTATGCAGTCGAGCTTCCGCCCGAGGACGCTGACGAGTTCGAGGTTCGGCTCCCGCTCACGTCGTTCCTGCGCTGGGTGAACCTCGTCGGCTGGGCGGGACTTGCCATCGGAAACATGCAGCTCATCGCGCCGCGGGACGAGGTCGTGCTGGCCGCAGGCCTGGCCTGGGAGCGCGGCTAGCCCGACGTCAGTCGGCCGGCGTCGAGCCGGCGTTTCGGAGCGAGAGATCCTGCCAGTACTCGACGACCGGCACGGCTCGATCGAAACCCACCGCCGCGTACGCGCGACGCGCGGGAAGATGCGCGTCGTCGAGTCCCGTGTCGACGTGCGCGAAGCGCAGGCCGAGCTCGCGGAAATGGTCGAGGACGTGTCGGTACATGAACGTCGCCCACCCCTGTCCCGCGGCGTCGGTGTCGACGGCGTTGTTGTCGATGTGCCCATACGACTGCTCGGGGAAGAGCCAGAACGTGACATATCCGAATACCTCGCCTTCCCGCTCGAGCACCCACAGACGCTCCGGGTGGGTGTCGAAGAGCTGCCTGTTCTGCGCGCACTTCCGCTCCTCCCACGACAGCTGCGGCTCGTGGCGCACAGCGTCGTACGTCTCGGCCCCGACCAGGTCGACGTAGCTCTCCTGGATCGCGCGGTACCCCTCGACGGTCAGGTGATCGACGGCGTCGAGATCCTCGCCTCGAGCGTGCCTGAGCAGGGCTCCGTCGCGCTCGGCGATGGTGACGGTCTTCGCACCCACGCCACGATTTTTCCAGGACGACGCGCTGCGGGTGCGCCTCCGGAGCGCGGCTAGCAGCGCCTGGAAGTAATCGATTATCGAGCGTTCTTCGTTGAAAGCGCAACGGCCGCTTGGTACGGTCGCCGGGCTGGTGGTGGAGAGACTCCGTTACGGGGGCGTCGCTCAGCTGGTGCCCAAGCTCGTCGCGGGCGGGCTGGTCCTGTGGGGCATCCTGTATGTCCTCGTCATCGCAGATCCGGTTCCGGAGCTCGGGGGAGGCAACTGGCGCACCACGAACTTCGGCTCGGCTCTTGACGATCCAGCCGCGTTCATCAACACGGTTCTCGACGGCGTCACCTTCGCGGGATTGCTCTTCATCGTCGCAAGCGGCTTTTCGCTGATCTTTGGGCTAATGCGCGTGGTGAACATGGCCCACGGCGCCTTCTACCTCCTCGGCGGGTACGTCGCGTACGAAGTGCAGCAGCGGATGACCGGATCCGGATTCGGGCTGCAGTCGGGCGAGGTGAGCACGCTCGAGTGGGTGGTGCCCTGGCTCGTCGCGATGGCGTGCATCGGCCTCTTCGGCCTCGCGGTGCAGCAGCTCCTCCTGCGCTGGAACCAGGGGCAGGACCTCCGCCAGGCGCTGATCACGATCGCGGTCTCGGTGATCGTCGCTGATCAGGTGATCGCGCACTTTCCGCGGACGGTGCCGGCCGGCACCCAGCAGTTCGGGGGCAACGCCGTCACCATCACCTGGCCCGGGTGGACGAACAACTTCGTCGACGTGCACGTGGCCGGCGTGAGCTACTCGCTCGCACGCTTTGTGATGCTTGCGCTCGGCGTCGCCGTCGGGATAGTGCTCTGGCTCTGGCTGCACAGAACGAAGACCGGCATGGTCATCCGTGCGGGCGTCGACGACCGCCAGATGACCTCGGCGATCGGCATCAACATCCAGGTGACGTTCGCGATCGCCTTCCTCGTCGGCTCGGCGCTCGCCGCGTTCGGCGCCGTCGTGGGTGGGTCGCAGTCGTCGATCGCACAAGGGCAGGACGGCCAGTGGCTGCTGTTCTCCCTCGTCGTCGTGATCATCGGCGGAATGGGCTCGCTGGCGGGAGCCGCCGTCGGGTCGATCCTCTACGGGCTCGTCTTCTCGTTCGCCGTCGCCTACCTGCCCACGACGGGTGACAACTGCTGCACCCAGTACTCCGTCGTCCTCACCTTCGTGCTGATGGCCCTCGTGCTGGCTTTCCGTCCGCAAGGCCTGTTCGGGAGGGCGAGTTGAGGCTCGGCTCGACGAAGACCGTCACCGAACGGGCGATCGGCCTCGGGGCGCTCGTCCTGGCCGTCCTCGCGCCTCTCATCTTCAGCGACTACTTCCTCAACTCGATCCTCACGCAGGGCCTGATCCTCGGCATCGGGGCTGCGAGCCTCATCTTCCTCTCCGCGTACGGCGGGATGATCTCGCTCGCCCAGGCCGGCCTCATGGGCATCGCCGGCTATGCCCTCGCGAACATGGTGACGCAGCGGGTGCCCGGAGGCGAGACCAAGGGCTTGCTCCTCGGTTGGGACCCGACCCTGTCGCTCGTCCTCGTGATCCTGTTCACGACGGGGGTCGGGCTCGTCTTCGGCGCGGTTGCCTCGCGCAGCTTCGGGATCTACTTCCTGATGCTCACGCTCACCTACACGGTGATCGCGTTTCTCTTCGTCGGGTCGGTGACGCTCATCGGTGGCTTCTCGCCCGTCGCCGGCGTCGACGAGTACACCCCCGGCTTCATCGGCGACATCGTCAACGACCGCCAGCGCCTCTACTTCATCGCGCTCATCTCCGCAGTCGGCGTCTACTTACTCATCCGCTACCTCGTCCGCACGCCGTTCGGGATCTCGCTCCAAGGCATTCGCGACGAGCCGGTGCGGATGGCGTCGCTCGGTTACAACGTCGCGTTCCACCGAACGCTTGCATTCGGGATCGGCTCGCTCGTCGCGGGGATCGGGGGCGTGCTCTACGCCTGGTGGTTCGGGCAGCTCTCGCCGACGATCATGGGGCTCGACGCGACCATCCAGCTGCTCGTGATCGCCGTCATCGGTGGCTTGCGGCGGATCGAAGGCGCCTGGCTCGGCGCGATCGCGTTCCTCGTCATCAACAACGAGGTGACGAACCGCATCCCGGCGTCCGGGCTACCGGTGATCGGAGGAACGTTCAACACGGTGATCGGAGTCATCTTCCTGGCGATCGTGATCGTGTCGCCCGACGGGTTGATGGGTCTCTGGGATCGGCTCTGGAGCATTGCCGGCCGCAACCGTCCGCCGAGAGGTTCCGCGGACGCGCAACCGGCGACCGAGGCAAGCGGCTAGGAGAGGAGGCTGGATATCGCCGATCGACTGACGTTAGGCTCTTCCGCGGGATTTCTAGGCAGGCTGACAGGGCAGGCAAGAGAGGAGGCACCATGAAGGTAGCGAGGTGGAAGCTGTTGCTTCCGCTTGCGGTTCTCGCGGTCGGTAGCACGATCGCAACCTCGGGCGCTCTCGCCACGACGGCGCAGACAAGCGAGGTGCGGGTCGCGATCATGACCGACTGCAAGGGCGCTTTCGCGTTCGGGTACGAGGTGGACACCGCAGGCACGATCGCGGCGTTCGCCCAGTACGCGGGCGCCAAGCCGAAAAACAAGAAGAAGCCTTCGGCGGGCATGACCGGCGGGACAGCCGGAGGCAAGCGGCTGAACCTCGTCGGCATCGGCTGCGGCGACGAGACTCCCGCGCTGGCGTTGAAGGAGACGCGTCGGCTGATGAACCAGCTGGGCGCGGACGTGATGATCGGTCCGCTCTCGGGTGACGAGGCGGTCGCGATCGCCAACTGGGCGAAGCAGAACCCACAGAAGACGGTGATCATCGGCACCGCCGGGTCGCAGGATCCGACGATGCAGATCGCACCGAAGAACCTCTTCCGCTACCACGGCGACGGCGCGCAGTGGAACGCCGGCCTCGGGGAGATCGTCTACAAGAGGCTCGGCTGGCGGACAGCTGCGCTGATCGGCGACGACTACAGCTTCCCGTGGACATCGGCGGCCGGCATCATCGCCGACTTCTGTGGCATCGGCGGCAAGATCACGAAGCGCGTGTGGACGCCGCCAACCGGTGGCGACTACGCGCCGTTCATCCGCCAGTTGCCGAGGCCGAACCAGGTCGACGGCTACTTCTGGCTGGTCGGTGGCGCGAACACGAGTGCAGCGCTCACCGCGTTCGAGCAGGCGTACGGACCGGTGAACGCGAGGCAGCACTCGGGCAACCTCTTCCTGTACTTCCTGGGTGCCAATACCACGGTTGCGCCGCGTCTCGTGGGCGCGTACATGGGTGGCTTCGGGACGTTCCAGACCGGAGGGTTGAAAACGCCGCAGGCGAGGGCCTACGTGAGGAACGCGGGCAAGTGGTTCACGGGGCAGAACGTGAACGACGGGTTCTTCTACAACTACTGGAATGCCGCCTGGGCACTGGTCCAGGGCCTGAACAAGTCGAACGGCCAGGTCGGTGCGGCGCTCCAGCGGGCACTCCCGAGGTCGATCAAGCCCGGGTTCCAGGTCGCCAACAACGGCGTCCTGAGGCTCGATAGTCGCCGTCAGGCGATCCAGGACCAGTACCCGCTCCAGATCACGAAGGCGACTGGTACGGGCACGGTCACGACCACGATCGCGGGCTACGTCCCGAACGTCGACCAGACGTTTGGCGGCTACTTCGGCCCGAGCAAGAAGGCTCCAGGCCGCAGCGTTCCGGCATGCACGAGGCGGAAGCTCCCGTGGCAGGGGAAGATCAAGGTCGTCAAGAACGGCGTCATCACGAACCAGGTCATCAAGTAGGTCGGTGACCGAAGCAGCACCTGTCATCGAGCACGCCGAGCCGACCCTCCGCTTGCGGGGGGTCGGCCGGCGGTTCGGTGGCCTGCTGGCAGTCGACGAGGTCGACCTCGTCGTCGTTCCCGGCGAGCGCCGCGCGATCCTGGGGCCGAACGGAGCGGGCAAGACGACGCTCTTCAACGTGATCTCGGGCGACTTGCCGGCGTCGAGCGGCAGCGTCGAGATGTTCGGTCGTGACGTCACGCGTGTGGCTGCGCGGAAGCGCGCCCGGCTTGGCCTCGCGCGCACGTATCAGCAGTCCCGTCTCTTCGGCGGGCTGTCGGTCGAAGACAGCATCTACCTCTCGATCGTCGGCGTGGGCGACGGTCACCTCCGCCCACTCGTCCTACCGCGCAGAGATAGAGCAATTCGGGAGCTCGCCCGCGAGTCGGCGAGCAGGGTCGCGATCGAGCACAGGCTCGACACGGAGGTCGGGGAGCTCTCGCACGGCGAGCATCGACAGGTCGCGCTCGCGATGGCGCTGGCGGCCAACCCGAAGATCCTGATGCTCGACGAGCCGGCTGCCGGGCTCTCGAGGGGCGAGCGCGGGCTCCTGACCGATCTCCTGCTCGGGCTCGATCCCGAGATCACGTTGATCCTCATCGAGCACGACATGGACATCGCGCTCGTCGTCGCCGAGCGAGTGACGATGATGCACGACGGCCGCGTGATCGTCGAAGGGACACCGGACGAGATCCGAGCGAACCAGCTCGTGCACGATCTCTACCTGGGTCGCCATCATTACGCGGGTGAGTGACGTTCTCCTCGAGGTCGACGGGCTCGACGCGTTCTACGGCAGCGCCCACGTCCTCCAGAACGTCACCTTCTCGATGGGCAGAGAGCCCGTCGCCATTCTCGGCCGCAACGGCATGGGGAAGTCGACGCTCTGCGCCGCGATTATGGGCTTCACGCCGCCTCGGGTGGCCGGCTCGGTGCGCTTCCAAGGCGCGGAGCTCGTCGGGAAGCCCTCACACAGGATCGCACGTGCCGGGATCGGATACGTCCCGCAAGGCAGGCGCCTGTTTCCATCCCTGACCGTCAACGAGCACCTCCGGATCGCCGCTCGCACCGGAACCGGGGAGTGGTCGATCGAGCGGGTCTACGAGCTCTTTCCCCGACTCGCCGACCGGAAGCGCAACGGCGGTGCCGAGCTCTCGGGAGGGGAGCAACAGATGCTCGCGATCGGGCGTGCGCTGCTCGGCAACCCGACTCTCCTGATCATGGACGAGCCGTCCGAGGGGCTGGCGCCTACGGTGATCGACGTCCTCATCGAGACCGTGAAGAAGCTCGAGGAGGACGGCCTCGCGATTCTCCTCATCGAGCAGAAGCTCGACGTGGCCACCTCGATCGCGGACCGGCAGCTCGTGATGGTGGGAGGCGAGATCGCGCTCGAGACGACTGCTGCGGTGCTCGCGAGCGACAGCGAGATGCAGCGGCGTTTTCTGGGCGTCGAGCCAGTTGCTCGCGCGTGAGGGCGTGGGGGCCCAGGTCGGCCGTGCTTACTGCGGCGCTGCTCGCTGCGTGCCTCGCCCTTGGCGCAGGAGCGTGCGGTGGGTCGGGCGAGCCACGACCCGATCTCCTGTTGGTCAGCACGCGCGACGGGGACTACGCGCTCTTCGAGCTGAATGCGGACGGCGGACGCCAGCGGCGGCTGACCGCCGCCGAAACGGACTCCTCGGATCCGCCGACGCTGTTCTTCCAGGTGGACCCAGCGTGGGCGCCGGATGCGACGCGGATCGCGTTCTCGAGCAAGCGCGGATCGTCGTTCGACATCTACACGATGAGTGCCGACGGAACCGGAACGCGCCGGCTGACAGCGACGGAGGAGAACGACGTACATCCGACCTGGTCGCCTGACGGAGCATCGCTCGCGTTCGCACGCGGCACGCCGAGTCGTATCTACGTCATGAGCGCAGACGGAACGGACGTGAGGCGCCTGACCGACGACCTGGCGGAAGAAGCCGATCCGGCCTGGTCACCGGACGGGAACTGGATCGCGTACACGCAACGGACGCCCGGCACATCCATCCGGGAGCTGTGGATCGCGCATCCCGATGGCACCGAGCGGCGCCGGGTCACGTCATTCGGGAGAGCGATTTTCGGCCCGGCGTGGGCGCCCGATTCCAAGCGAATCGCCTTCGCGGGGGACCTCGACCGGGCTACCTACGACATCTACAGCGTCGATCTCCGGGGGAAGGCGCGGAAGCGCTACACGCAAACGCAGTCGGACGCCTTCGAGCCGGCCTGGTCGCCGGACGGCGTGACGATTGTCTTCTCCCGCGGCGGCGCGATCGAGGCGATCAACCGAGACGGGGGCATCGAGCTGCTTACGAACCGCGACGACAACGACTCGTCCCCCGCCTGGAACCCTCTCCCACCGGAAGGAGAGTCCGACTGATGCAAGCGGTGCGCGCACACGAAGGTGACGTGCTCCGGTTCGAGACGATTCCGGATCCGGAGCCGTCGGCAGGGGAGGTCGTTGTCGAGTTGCGCGTTGCGGGGCTCAATCGGCGCGACCTCTTCGTGCGGAGCGGGGTGTTTCCGTTCCCGCTGCCGCTCGTCCCGGGATCCGACGGTGCCGGCGTCCGGCGCGACACCGGCGAGGAGGTCGTCGTCTTTCCGGGTCTCGGCTGGGGCGAACGCGAGGATGCGCCTGCGCCGGGGTTCGGCATCCTGGGCGGCCCGCGCGACGGAACGTATGCGGAGCTGATCGCGTTGCCCGAGGAGAACCTCTACCCGAAGCCGCCTGGCTTCTCGTGGGAGGAGGCCGCTGTCTTCCCACTCGCGGCCGTCACCGTGTATCGGGCGCTGTTCTCGCGGGGACGTCTGGAGGCGGGCGAGACGCTGCTCGTGCTCGGTGCCGGCAGCGGCGTCTCGACGTTTGCGGTGCAGCTCGGCGTGCAGACCGGCGCGCGCGTCGTCGTCACCTCGTCCTCGGACGAGAAGATCGAGCGGGCGAAGGAGCTCGGTGCGGACGCCGGCGTCAACTACGCGACGACGGAGGACTGGCCTGCGGCAGTCAGCGAGCTCGGCTCGGTCGACGTCGTGCTCGATTCGGTCGGCTCCACCTGGCAGCAGTCGCTCGACTGTGTCCGCCCGGGAGGCCGCGTCGTCGTCCTCGGAGGGACCGGCGGAACCGAGGTGACCCTCGGCGTTCGTCCCTTCTACTTCAAGCAGCAGTCGCTCTACGGCACGCAGCTCGGGAGCCCGCGCGACTTCGAGGGGCTCTTGCGCATGCTCGAGGACGCGACCTGGCGGCCTGTGCTCGACTCGGTGCGTCCGCTCTCGGAGGCCGAAGCAGCGCTGGAGCGAATGTCGGCCGGCGAGCACTTCGGCAAGCTGGCGCTCGCGATCGGCTGACCGAACGAAGCAGGTCCGGAACGGCGCCTAGAAGGTGCCGAACCGCTCGTACGCTTCGAGCGGTGGCATCCCGTCGCGTACCGCGAGACGGATCTCGTTCTCCGTCGCCGCCTTCTCTTCGGCCTCGGCCAGAACGCTCTCGGCGCTCGAGTGCGGGATCACGACCACGCCGTCGTCGTCCCCGACTATCCAGTCGCCGGGCTCGATTCGCACCGCGCCGATGTTGATCGGCACCTCCGTCGCCTCGAGCTGCCAGCGCAACGTCGAGTCGTCGGGGGCCCTATGGGCGCAGAACACGGGAAAGCCCTGGTCGAGGATGAAGCGAACGTCCCGACAGCCGCCGTCGAGCACGCAGCCCGCGACGCCGCGTGCCTCGAGCGACGTGACCGACAACTCGCCGAGATGGGCAGACACGTCGTGGTTGCAGGCGTAGACGGCGACATGTCCCGCGGGAACCTCGCCGAGCATCTGGAGTACCTTGCGCAACGCCGTGTCGTAGTCCGCCGTCTCAACCGCGTGCCCCGTGACGGTGAACGCGGGCCCCGCCAGTCGCATCCCTGGCGCGAGCGCTCGGATCGAGGGCGGGAGGGTCTGCTCGCGGAACCCGCGCGCGTCGAGGACGTCCGCGAGCGCGGCGGTGTAGATCGCAAGAAAGCGCTCCCTCACGGCTTGGGCACGCCGAGATCGAGCGGTGCATCGTCTCCTCGACCCTCGACGAGATCGGGCGCGCGCTCTCGGAGAAGACGCAGGACGAGTTCCGCACGCCGCACCCGTTCCCGTGCGAGCCTCGCGGCGACATCGGCGAGGTGGAGCCCCGCGGGATAGATGTTCGGGGCGTTCCGGACGCCGAGCTTCACGTATATGGGCGCCGCCGCCCGGATCATCTCCGGCACCTCGTAGAAGCGCACGAAGCCGCCTTGGTCGTCGGGAGCCTCGACGTACACGTCGAGCGGCGCCGAGCAGGCGGCGCGTACCTCGCCGAGCTCACCGACCGAGAGATCGGTCGAGACGTTGATCGTCGTCGCGCCGAGCTCTTCGAGCGCGCGTGCGGTCTCGGGGTTCGCGCACGGGAGGAGGACGGACGTCTTCAGGACGAGCGAATCGGGCAACTCCCCAGCTCGCTTCATCTCACCGAGCGTTGCGAGCACGCCGACGTCGGCTACGAGAAACGAGCGAAACCCGAACGAGAGGCCGCGCCGGACTTCCGCAATGCACCACTCGACACCCGAGCGTCCGCGCGCGACGCCTCCAGCCGCACCCGCGACGAACGACTGTCCGCCCGCGTCCCACGCGCCGCGCGGCCCGAGGAAGAGCGAGACCTCGATTCCGTGCTCGGCACCGAGCTCTGCCATCTCGGCGAGCTCGCGGTCGGTCAGCATCATCACGCCCGAGCCCTGCGAGACACGCCGCACCGGCACGCCCCGAGCGTCAGCCTCCTCAACGACTTCACGCAGGACGTCCGGCCCTTCGACCGACGGGATCTCGATCCGGTAGCGAAGTCCGTCCGCGAACCGGGCTTCCGAGGCAGGAGACATCGAGCGCAAGCTTCTCGTAGCACCGACACCGCTGCAACAGGCTGCAACTGCCCGTGCCACAGGTTTAGGGTTGGCACGTGGGTACGAACGGCCTCCCGATCGAGCGCCCCTCCAAGATCGTCTGCGTCGGTCTCAACTACTCGGACCATGCCGAGGAGCAGGGCGCAGAGCTGCCGACGGCGCCGCTCCTCTTCGCGAAGTGGCCGAACGCGCTCATCGGCCCCGGTGAGCCGATCGTGATCCCGCCGGTGGTCGGCAAGTGCGACTACGAAGCCGAGCTCGGTGTCGTCATCGGCTCGCGGGTGCGCGGCGTCTCGAAGGAGAACGCGTTCGCTGCTGTCCTCGGCTACATCTGCGCGAACGACGTGAGCGCCCGCGATCTCCAGTTCGCGGACGGCCAGTGGACGCGCGGCAAGTCGCCCGACACGTTCTGCCCGGTTGGACCGGCGCTCGTGCCCGCCGCCGAGGTCTCGGATCCGCACAACCTCCGCATCCGCGCGATCGTCAGCGGGGAGGTGCTCCAGGACTCGACGACAGCGAACCTCATCTTCGGCGTCGACGAGATCATCAGCCACGCAGCGCAGACGATGACGCTCGAGCCAGGCGACCTCATCCTCACGGGCACGCCTGCGGGCGTCGGTGTCTTCCGCGATCCCCAGCGGTTGCTCGAGCCGGGTGACGAGGTGACGGTGGAGATCGAGGGACTCGGCTCCCTCACGAACCCGGTCGTCGCGGGGTGACGAGTTGACGGTCGCACGCACCGTCCTCCGCGAGCAGATCAAGGAGATCCTCCTCGAGCGCATCCTGCGCGGCGAGATCGAGCCCGGCGAGCGCCTCGTCGAGACGCGGCTTGCGCGCGAGCTCGGTACGAGCCAGGCGCCGGTCCGCGAGGCGCTTCGCGACCTCGAGCTCCTGCGTCTCGTCGAGTCCGAGCCATTCCGCGGCGCACGCGTGCGCGCCGTGGACGACAGTCAGCTCCTTCCCGTCTTTCCCGTCCGTGCGGCTCTCGAGGAGCTTGCGGCGCGGGAGGCGGCCGTGCAGGCGGACGGCGACGTTCGCCGGCTCGAGCGCGGGGTCGCGGAGATGCGTCGCGCGGCCGCGCGCAGCGACTGGCGCACTCAGGTCTCGGCGGACCTCGCTTTCCATCGCGTCATGGTCGAGCTGGCAGCGAATGAGCCGTTGCTCCAGAGCTGGCTCGTCCTCGGGATCGACGTGTCGACCGCGTTCGCCACGTACTGGACGTACTGGGATCAAGCGGATCTCGCCGAGTTCCACGTTCCGATCGTCGACGCGATTCGGGACGGTGACGTCGCCCGGGCCGGCTCGGAAGCGCGCAAGCACGTTCGTCGCACCGAGCGCGTCGTGCGGCGGAGGACGAGCGCCGCGGCGAAGCGGGCGGCGGCGGCTTCCCAGGTGCCCGCATGAGACTCGGCTTGCTGACTGCCCCGTTTCCACGCCGTACGCTCGAGGAGGTCGCGGCCTGGGCCTCGGGCGAGGGTTTTCAGATGCTCGAGATCGCCTGCTGGCCGGCCGCGGGAGGAGAGAGGCGGCGCTACGCAGGCACATCACACATCGACGTCGGCCGTCTCGATCCGGACACGGTCGGCGACTTGCTCTTCCGGCACGGGCTCGAGATTTCGTCGCTCGCGTACTACCCGAACAACCTTCATCCCGACTCGGGTGAGCGCCGCGCGGCCAACACGCATCTGAAGAAGGTGATCGATGCCGCGGCGAAACTGGGCGTCCCGATCGTGGGGACCTTCGTCGGGCGCGACAGCTCCAAGAACGTGCCGGGCAACTTTCGCGAGTTCCGCAAGGTCTGGCCTCGCCTCGTCGACTACGCGGGCGAGCGCGGTGTGCAGATCGCGATCGAGAACTGCCCGATGCTCTTCTCGTACGACGAGTGGCCGGGCGGCACGAATCTCGCATCCACGCCGGCTATCTGGGACGAGATGTTCTCGATCGTGGACAGCCCGAGCTTCGGGCTCAACCTAGATCCCTCGCATCTCGTCTGGCTGATGATCGACTACGAGCGCGTGGTGCGGGACTACGCCTCGAAGATCCTGCACGTGCACGCGAAGGACATGGAGATCGACCGCGACGGCCTGTATCGGAACGGGACCGTGTCGGTCGGGATGGGGTGGCAGGTGCCGCGGCTACCGGGTCTCGGCGAGGTTCGCTGGGATCGGTTCGTTGCCGCCCTCTACCGCGCGGGGTACGACTATGTCGTCTCCATCGAGCACGAGGATCGTGCGTTCGAGGGATCGGAGGAGCTCGTCAAGCGCGGGTTCCTGATCTCGCGCGACGTGCTGAAGCCGTTGCTGCACTAGGCCCGAGCGCTACCTCACGCTGACGAAACGGTGCTTGCGGGCTTACACGCGGCGCACAGGCCGCGGAGCACGACATCGTGCTGTGCGAGCTCGTAGCCGCGGGCGCCGGCTACGAGCTCGAGTGCGCGCTCGAGGCCGTCGTTGTCGAACATCTCGACTCGGCCACATTCGTCGCAGACGAGGTGGTGGTGATGCTCCCCGCCCGGAAGCGCGGGCTCGAAGCGCGTCACGCCGCCACCCAGATCTACCCGGTGCACGAGTCCGAGTTCGGACAGCCGGTCGAGCACGCGGTAGATGCTCGCTATCCCGACCTTGCGCCCGTCCGCCCGCAGCCGGTCGTAGAGCTCTTGGGCGGAGACGCAGCAGTCCTGGCCCTCCAGGTGCGAGATCACCGCCTCGCGTGCGCCGCCCGTGCGCGCGCCCGAGCGTCGCAGCTGGGCGCGGACATGCTCTCCCCAGGCAGCACTCATCGCTAGATAGTAGTGATTCTCACCCGCGTCTGTGGTATACAGACCTCGCTCATGCGAGAGAGAATCGTTCTCATCTTGGGCGTTGCCGGGCTCGCCGTGGGCGTCGCCGGCTGCGGCCGTGAAGACACGGCACGCGCCGACATGCGCATCGCCGCGGCGTTCTATCCGCTGGCGTACCTGGCGGAGCGGATCGCGCCGAATGCTGACGTCACCAACATCACACCCGCCGGGTCCGAGCCCCACGACCTCGAGCTCTCTGCCCGCGACGTGGAGCGCGTGCAGGACGCGGACCTCGTGCTCTACCTCGGTCAGGGCTTCCAGCCGGCACTCGAGGATGCCGTCACGGGGCATGATCGGGCTGTCGACCTGCTCGGCGTTACAGGATCGGATCCACACGTCTGGCTCGATCCGCTGCGGTTCGCGGCGATGGCACGAACCGTGGCGAACGCGCTCGGCGAGCCGACGGCCGCCGACACCCTGGTAGCCGATCTCGAAAAACTCGACCGCGACCTCCGAGCGGGCCTCGCGCACTGCGAGAGACGCGAGCTGGTCACGAGCCACGCTGCGTTCGGCTACCTCGCGGACGCGTACGGGCTCGAACAGATCCCGCTGACGGGCGTCGCTCCCGAGGCCGACCCGTCGGCGCGCGATCTCGAGGCACTCGCCGCCAAGGTCGAGGAGATTGGCGCGACGACGGTGTTCTTCGAGCCGCTCGTGTCGTCGAAGCTAGCCGAGACGGTTGCGCGCGAAGCCGGAGTCGAGACGGCCATCCTGAACCCGCTCGAAGGTCTCACGGACGACGAGCTCGCCGACGGCGAGGACTATTTCTCCGTCATGCGCGCGAATCGCGCTGCGCTTCGGCAGGGACTCGGATGCAAGTAGCTCCGGCGGTCGAGCTCGAGTCCGTGTCGTTTGCGTACGGGGGCGGCGAGACCGTCCTCCGAGAGGTCGACTTGCGAATCGGAACGGGCGAGTTCGTCGCCCTCGCCGGGCCGAACGGCGGCGGCAAGACGACGCTCCTGCGGCTCGTGCTCGGCCTCGAGCGACCCGCCGCCGGCGCTGTCCGCCTCTATGGAGAGCCCGCAGAGCGCTTCTCGGCGCGGGACACGCTCGGCTATCTGCCGCAGCGCGCGTCACTCGCCCTCGATGCGCCGGTCACCGTTCGCGAGATCGTCGCCGCCGGAACCCTTCCTGCTCGCGGCGTTTTCGGACCTCTACGGCGCGCCGACCGCGCACGCGTCGACGAGGCGATCGCGCTCGTCGGGCTCGCCGAGCGTACCGACGATCAGCTCCGGCTCCTCTCTGGAGGTCAGCAGCAGCGCGCGATGATCGCCAAGGCGCTCGCCGGGCGTCCGAGATTGCTTGCCCTCGACGAGCCGACGACGGGAGTCGATGCGGAGTCCCAGGAAGCACTCGGCGAGCTGCTAGCCCGCTTGCACGACGACCTCGGCGTCACGATCCTCTATGTCTCGCACGAGTTCGGCGCGGTCGAGCACCACGTCGAGCGGCTCGTCCTCGTGCGCGGAGCGATCGTCTTCGACGGGCCGCCGAGCGAGCTCCCCGGACTGTGGCACGACCCTTCGCACGTCCATGTTTGAGTCCGAGTTCATGCGCCTCGCCTTCGCGGTCGGGGCGGTTATCGGCGTCCTGGCTCCCGCTGTCGGCTTTTTCCTCGTCCAGCGTCGGCTGAGCCTGATCGGCGATGGCATCGGGCACGTCGCATTCGCCGGAGTCGCGCTGGGGATCCTGCTCGACGTCTCGCCGATCCTGACCGCGCTCGTCGCCGCGGTGGCGGGTGGCGTCGCGATCGAGTGGCTTCGCTCACGTCGCCTGGCGGCGGGTGACCAGGCACTCGCTCTCGTCTTCTATACGGGAATCGCCGCCGGGGTGGTGCTCGTGTCCCTTGCGGGCTCGCTCGACGTGAACCTCTTCCAGTACCTCTTCGGCTCGATTCTCACGGTGACGCGCCAGGACGTCGTGGTCGTCGCACTCCTCGGTCTGGCCGGACTGCTCTGCATTGCGGTCCTCTACCGAGCGTTCTCGGCTGTCGTCATCGACGAGGAAGGAGCTCGCGTCTCGGGCGTTCCCGTTGGGTTCCTGAATGTCGTGCTCGCCGTGCTTGCGGCGCTGACGGTCGCGCTTTCCTTGCAAATTGTCGGCGTGCTCCTGATCGCCGCGCTGATGGTGCTTCCGGTCACGGCGGCGACGCGGATCGGCTGGAGCCTCGCCTCGACGATGCTCCTCTCGATCGGGCTCGGGCTCGGCTCGGTCTTCCTCGGCTTGACGATCTCGTACTACGCGGATCTGCCCCCCGGCGGGACGATCGTCCTCGTCGCGGCGGGTGGCGTCGCGGTCGCCGCGGTGGGCGGAGCGCTTCAGTCGTCGACTCGGTAGACCGCCGCCTCACCGACGACTCGCGCGCCGGCCGGCGGAATCTGCTCGCAGGTGGACGCCGGTGCGCCCGCCGGCCAACGACAGATGACGAACACGTCGTCGTTCGAGCTCGCGATGCCGTACGTCGTGCCGGCTGGTTCGTTGATCGTGCTGAAGAGCGTGACGCGATCCTCGCCGCAGACGGCGGCGGTCGTCGGTGGGCACGTCATCTCGCCCGGCCAGTCGCGAGTCGGTGCGAGGCCGACCTGCGTGGCGCCTCCTGCCCCGCACGCGGCAAGCCCGAGCGGCAGTGCGAGCAGGACGAGCAAGCTGACTGCCTTCCCTCTAAACATGTGGGGTCGACGACATCTGTTGGTTCCTCGTCAGCTCACGAAAGCGCTCGACGGTCCGGGCCACGCCCTCCGAAAGGGGGGTGTGCGAGAGTGGGCCGAGAAGCTGTTCGAGGAGGCGGGAATCGAGCGACTCGGGGAACGGAAGGGGCTCGTCCCGCCAGGTGATGGCGCTCGTCGCTTCCGGCGCTGCCGCTTCGATCGCGGAGACGACCTCGGTCATGGACGACGGCTCGCCCGGGAAGTTCGCAACGTGTGCTCCGTCGCGAGCGGCCCGAGCGGCGAGGGCGAAAGCTTTGCCGACGTCCGGCGCGTAGTCGTACTGTGCCGTTCCTCCGTACGCAATCTCGAACGACTCGCCACGAGCCGCCGCCGCCATCGCGAGCGTCGGGGACGAGGTCATGCCCTGGTCGCGCCCCGGCCCATAGACGACGTAGGGACGGATCCCGATCGATGCGACGCGTTCGTCCTGCCAGAAGACCCGCGCCGTACCCTCGTTTGCGAGCTTGTACGTGCCGTACAGCGTTCTCGGAGCTGCTCCCCCGGACTCCGGCGCGGGGGAGGGGTCGGTCGCGTTGTAGACGGCGGTCGAGCTTGCGTACGCGAAACCGGGTAGCCGATCGCGACGTTCCTTCACCGCCTCGAAGACAACGACGGTTCCGAGCACGTTGACCCGCGCTCCGAGGGCCGGGTCCGCGCGGCAGAACGGAACCTGGAGCGCGGCGAGGTGCACGAGCGCTGTCACATCGTGCTCGTCGAGCGCCCGCCCGAGAGCCTCCTGATCGGTGACGTCGCCCTGAACGAGCGTGACTCGCTCGACCTCGTCCTCCGCCAGGACGACGCGTAGACGCGAGTCGTCTCCGCCGAGGTCGTAGCCGACCGGCTCCTCACCGTCGTCCAGCAGTGCCTTGAGCGTCCACGCGCCGAGGCAACCGAGCGCACCGGTGACCAGCGTCCGCCCGGTCTCAGGCAAGTGGCGCGTCCTGATACACGGTGACGGCCTCGGTGTAGAACTCCAGCGCGGCCCGGCCCTGCTCGTGCGGCCCCCAGCCCGAGCCCTTGACGCCGCCGAACGGCACGTGCACATCGGCGCCCGCTGTTTGCGAGTTGACGTGGATAATGCCCGCCCCGATCTCCTGCGTGAAGCGCTGCACCGCGTACAGGTCGCGGGTGAAGATCGACGCTGAGAGACCGAAGCGCACGGCGTTTGCTCGCTCGATCGCCTCGTCGAGGGTCGAGTAACGGCACAGCGCAGCCACTGGCCCGAACACCTCTTCGCACGAGAGCTCAGCGTCGTCGGCAAGTCCCTCGAAGAGGGTGGGGGCGATGAGGTAGCCGTCCTCGTCGGTCCGCTCGCCGCCTGCGAGGACGTCACCGCCCTCGCCGCGCGCCCGCGCAATTGCGCCGAGGATGTCGTCAAGCGCACTCTCGTTGACAACCGGCCCGACCTCGACCTCTGGATCGGAGGGATCACCGACCTTGCCTCGGACGATGCGAGCCAGCAGGCCGTCCCGGAACTCGTCGTAGACCGCCTCCTGCACGAGGATGCGCCGGGTCGCCGTGCACTTCTGTCCGGCCGACCAGAAGGCGCCCGCGTAGGCGGCTTCGACCGCACGGTCGACCTCCGCGTCGGCGGCGACGATCAGTGGGTTGTGTCCGCCGAGCTCTAGCTGGACGCGGCAATCGCGTGCCGTCGCCTCGTCGCGCACCGAGCGGCCCACGGGAACGGAGCCCGTGAACGAGATCGCGCGGATGCCCGGGTTGCGAACGAGCTCAGCGCCAACCGTGGAGCCCGCGCCGGTGAGCACGTTGAGCACTCCGGCGGGCAGACACGCTTCGGCGAACGCCTCGGCGACATGGAGGCCCGTGCGCGGCGCCTCGTACCCCAGCTTCAGGACGACGGTGTTGCCGTAGATGAGAGCCGGCGCGAGCTTCCAGACCGGGATCGCGATCGGAAAGTTCCACGGCGTAATGAGGCCGACGACGCCGAGCGGCCGCCTCAACGTGAACAGGCGTTGATTCGGCACCGACGGCTCGTAGAGCTCGCCGATCGGGCGCCACGCCTCGCCGGCCGAGTACCGGAGGATGGTCGCGGCCCGGAGCGCCTCCAGCCGGGACTCGCGAAGCGGCTTGCCCATCTCCGCCGTCATGTCCTGCGCGACCTGTTCCGCGCGGGCCTCGAGCGCGTTCGCCGCCTTGCCGAAGAACGCCGCCCGCCCGGCTGCCGGGAGCGCGGCCCAGGCCGGAAACGCCTCGCGTGCCGCCTCGATCGCAGCCTGTGCGTCCTCGACCGCCGACGCCGGGAATACCCCTGTGATCTCCGAGGGCCGCCACGGGTTCCGCTTCTCGTACGTCTCGCCGCTCGCGCTCTCGCGCCAGGTGCCGCCGATGTAGTTGCGAGCCGGTGCTTCGATGACGGTCTGGGACTCAGACATGCGCTGCGCTCCTTTGCACGAGGCTCGAGGCGAGGACGACGGGGTTGGAGAGCGTGCCGATCCCGGGCACCGAGATTTCGACCACATGACCCGGCTCGAGCGTGAAGTCATCTGGCGGGACGAGGCCGGTGCCGGTCAGGAGGACGCTGCGCGCGGGCACGGGGTTGTCGCGCACGAGGTAGGCGACGAGCTCTTCGAACGAGCGCTTCATCCGAGCGGTCGAGGTCTCGGCCGAGAACAATTCCTCGGCGTTCTCGCCAAGAATGCGTAGCCGGATCTCGAGCGGCCCGTCCGGCGCGGGGGAGACGACGGCCGGGCCAAGCGCGCACGCGCCTGCGTATACCTTTGCCTGCGGTAGGTACAGCGGGTTCGCGCCCTCGATGTCTCGCGACGACACGTCGTTACCGATCGTGGCACCCGCGATCTCGCCGTCGACGCCCAGCACGAGTCCGATCTCGGGCTCGGGGACGTTCCAGGCCGAGTCCGAGCGAATCCCGACGGGCTCGCCGGGGCCGACGGTTCGCCGGCAGCCAGCGTCCTTCAGGAAGAGCTCGGGCCGCTCCGCGTCGTAGACGAGTGAATAGACGTCCTGTGCGGCGCTCTCCTCGATCCGCGCGTCGCGCGAGCGCTCGTACGTGACCCCCGCGCACCACACCTCCGGTGGCTCGACCGGGAGGAGAAGCTCGTACGGGGCGGGCAGCTCGAGCGTCTCCAGGTCGAGCGGCTCGATGCGCTGGCCCGCTCGCGTCAGCACGAAACCGTCCTCGACCGCGCCGTCTTCCACGCCGTTGGGCCCTCGGAAGCGGATTCGCCGCATCAGTAGACCGCCCGCCCGCCGGAGATGTCGTATGTGGCGCCCGTCGAGAAGGAGCACTCCTCGCTTGCGAGCCAGCAGATGAGTGCCGCCACTTCCTCGGCGCGCCCCATCCGTCCCATCGGGACGCGCTCCACCATGTAGTCGATGTGCTCCTGCGAGACACCGTCGAGGATCGGCGTCTCGATGACCGCCGGGGCAACGCAGTTCACGACGACACCCGTACGCGCGAGATCCTTGCCGATCGCCTTCGTCAGGGCGATCACGGCCGCTTTCGAGGCGGAATAGGCGGCTGCCATGGGGTTGCCTTCCTTTCCCGCGATGGAAGCGACGTTCACGATGCGACCGTACCCCCGCTCGATCATGCCCGGCGCGACAGCACGGTTGCAGTAGAAGACCCCGTCGGCGTTGATCGAGAGCACGCGCCGCCACTCCTCGTCGGAGATCTCCATGCTCGGGAGCGACTTGCCGGGGATCCCCGCGGAGCACACGAGCACGTCGATCGGACCGAGCTCGGTCTCGACTTGGCGCGCGGCCGACTCGACCTCTGTCGAGCTCGACACGTCCCCGGCCAGCGCGAGTACGTCGGCCGTCCCGGCGGCGTCCAGGTCGAGCGAGGCTACGCGGGCGCCCTCGGCCAAGAGTCGGGTCGCCACTGCCGCCCCGATGCCGCTGGCGCCTCCCGTGACGAGCGCAACACGGCCAGAGAATCGATAATCGTTCGTCCTGTTGCCCACGCTGTTCCGTCAAGCCTAAAGTCTGCTGCGTGGACATCGCTCGCGAGTCAAGCGCCGGTCGGTAGCACCGTGAGCGCCGAACCGTTCAACCCTGGACCTTTCGATCCCCGGCACGACTATCCACTCGGCACGCGGCGACCGGATCTCGTGACCACGCCGAGTGGCGTGCCCCTCACGGAGGTCACGCTCGACGCGCTTCGCGCCGGGAAGATCGACGGGGACGAGATTCGCGCTACCCCGGCGACGCTTCGCCTCCAGGCGGAGGTCGCCCGCTCCGCCGGCCGGCTCCCGCTGGCCGCGAGCCTCGAGCGCGCCGCGGAGCTCGCTGCCGTCCCGGACGAGCTCTTGCTCGCGGTGTACACGGCGCTCCGGCCCCGCCGCGCGACTCGAGCGGAGCTCGAAAACTGGGCCGCGCGGCTCACGGGCCACGGCGCCACGAAGACTGCTGCGTTCGTGCGCGAGGCCGCGAGCGCGTACGCGCAGCGGGGACTGCTCGCGGATGGCTAGCCGTCGCTTCGCGTCGCGCGCCCGGCGGCCGCTCCACCGCGAGTTGCTGGTGTCCCCGTATCCCGAGCTCGGCCTCGTCGCGTCGGACGGGCCGAGCGACCCCCTTCCCGAGCTCGTCGTCGAGAATGGGACCGTTGCGAGGCTGGACGGCCGTGCCGCCGCCGACTTCGACATCATCGACCGCTTCGTCGTCGCACATGGTCTCGATCTCGGCGTCGCGGAGGAGGCGATGGCCATAGCGGACGAGGAGCTCGCCCACATGCTCGTAGCTCTCGACGTCTCGCGTCCCGAGCTCGTTCGCCTGGCGCGTGGCCTCACTCCAGCGAAGCTCGCGCGCGTCATCGGACGGCTCGACGCAGTCGAGCTCATGCTCGCGCTGAAGAAGCTCCGAGCTCGGCGCGCACCCTCGAACCAAGCGCACGTGACGAATCTGAAGGAGAGCCCCGCGTTGCTCGCGGCGGATGCGGCCGAGGCCGCGCGCCGAGGATTTGCGGAGATCGAGACGACGGTCGGTGTCGCCCGGTATGCGCCCTTGAACGCGCTCGCGCTCCTCGTCGGCTCGCAGACCGGGCGGCCTGGTGTGATGACGCAGTGCGCGGTCGAGGAGCGGCGCAATCTCGAGCTCGCCATCCGCGGCCTCGTGACGTACGCGGAGACGCTGTCCGTGTATGGCACAGAGCCGGTCTTCGTGGACGGCGACGACACTCCGTGGTCGAAGGCGTTCCTCGGCGCCGCCTACGCCTCGCGGGGGGTGAAGGTGCGCTTCACCTCCGGAACGGGCTCGGAGGCGCTCATGGGCTATGCCCAGGGTCAGTCGATGCTCTACCTCGAGGCCCGCTGCCTCGCGGCGGTGCGTGCCGCCGGCTCGCAGGGAGTCCAGAACGGGTCGATCTCCTGTGTTGCCCTCGTGCTCTCCCTTCCGGGCGGCACGCGCGCGATCCTCGGCGAGAACGTCCTCGCAGCTTGGCTCGATCTCGAGGTCGCCTCCGGCAACGATGCGATCGCGTCGCATTCGGAGATCCGGAAGACCGCCAAGCTCATGGGTCAGTTCCTCCCTGGGACGGATTTCGTCACCTCGGGCTACTCGGTGATGCCGCGGCACGACAACACCTTCGGCGGCGGCAATTTCGACGCAGATGACATAGACGAGTGGCTCACCATCCAGCGCGACTGGCAGGTGGACGCCGGGATCGAGCCGGTCGCCGAGGACGAGCTGCTGCGCGTTCGCGAGCAGGCCGCACGCGCGATCCAGGCCGTGTTCGCCGAGCTCGGCCTCCCGTCTGTGACCGACGCCGAGGTCGTGGCCGCGACGACCGGCTACGACTCGAGCGAGATGCCCGACCGCGACCGCGCGGCAGACGTCGAGGCCGCGGACGACCTGCTCGCCCGAGGCGTGTCGGGGCTCGACGTCGCGCTCGCCCTCGACAGGCGCGGCTTTGCGGACGAGGCCGAGGCGGTTCTCTCGATGCAGCGCCAGCGCGTCTCGGCCGACTACCTGCAGACCGCGGCCGTTATCGCCGCCGATGGTGTCGTCCACTCGGCGGTCAACGACCCGAACGAGTACTCCGGTCCCGGGACGGGGTATCGGCTCGAGGGTGCGCGCTGGGAGCTCCTCCAAGCGCTGCCGAACGTCGTCGACCCTGCGCTGCTCGCGGGGATGGAGGAAGCGGGAGAGCCGATCGTGGTCGAGCGCGGCGAGTCGGCGCGTGGAGACGACCCGACGGAGGTCGTTGTCGCTGTCGGCCCAGCGTTTGCAGACACGATCCGGGCGACGATCGCCGACCTTCCTCATCAGAGCGTGCTCGCAGCGATCTGCGACGGCATTCGGTCGGAAGGTGCGATGCCACGGCTCGTTCGCATTCGGCGCGTGGCCGACGTGGCGTTCATCGCGCACGACGGCGCACGACTCTCCGGCTCGGGGATCGCTCTCGGACTCCAGTCGAAGGGCACCGCGGTGATCCACCGGGCCGATCTCGAGCCGCTCGACAATCTCGAGCTCTTCGGGATGTCACCCCTATACACGCTCGAGTCGTATCGGGCGATGGGGCGGAACGCGGCGGGTTACGCGCTCGGGAAGCGGGTCGGCCCGGTTCCCACCGAGCTCGACAACTTTGCCCGCGCGAAGCTCATCGTGACGACGACGCTGCTGCACGCCCGCGAGACGCAGGCCGTCCGCGGCGGTGCCGCAGCGGTAGAGCTCGAGCTTGCCGCGCCCGTCGCGTCCACCGTGGCCTCCACCCAAGCGTGAAGATCGAGTTCCTCTACTGGGAAGGGTGCCCCTCGCATCCGGAGGCCCTCGCGTTGCTCCGGGAGGTGCTCGGTGAGCGCGGCATCTCCGACGCGGTCGAGCTGCGTGAGGTGCTCACGCACGAGGAAGCGGTCGAGCTCGCATTCCCTGGGTCGCCGACGATACGCATCGATGGCCGCGACGTCGATCCTCCCGGTGCAGAGTGGCCGCCTGGCTTGAGTTGCCGCGTGTACCGTCTTTCCGACGGACGCGCGTCGCCCGTTCCCAGTCGCCAGCAACTCGAGGAGGCCCTGTCGTGAGTGTCATCGAGACCGCCCCGGCCTTTGACCTGCCCGGCGTCGACGGACGCAACCACTCGCTCGAGGAGTACGCGGACGCGCCCGTCCTCGTCCTCGTCCAGTCGTGCAACCACTGCCCGTATGTGCTTGCCTGGGAGGGCCGGATCGATGCGCTCCAGCGCGAGTACGCCGACCGCGGCGTCCGGATTGTCGCAATCAACTCGAATAATGCGGCGGCCTATCCTGCGGACTCTTTCGACGCGATGGTGACGCACGCGCGAGACGCCGACTACTCTTTCGACTATCTGTCCGACGAAAGCCAGGCGATCGCGAAGGCGCTCGGCGCCGAGCGGACGCCCGAGGCGTACGTCTTCGACGAGGATCGCAAGCTCGTCTACCACGGCGCAGTCGACGACAATCGCGACGAGAAGGACGTCACGCAGCGCTACCTGCGCGACGCGATCGATGCCGCGCTCGCAGGCGCCTTGCCGCCGATCGCGGACACGCCGGCGGTCGGCTGCACCGTGAAGTGGCGTAGTTAGCGGATTGCGGCTCGGCCGGAGGCCGGGCGACCTTACGCCCCGGGCTTGCCGCCCTGGCCCCAGTGCGTCGCCGGTACGCCCTGGATGATCACGTGGATGTGCTCCTTCGCGGCGCCGCTCGACTCGTGCAGCGCATTCGTCAGCGCCTCGATCATCTTCGGCACGGACTCCTGGGTGACGCGGCGGTCGTAGAGCTTGACGTCGATGACTGGCACGCTGTCTCCTCTCCTCGGGAAAGCCGATCCTACGACGGGAGCTCGAGCTGGAGGCTTGATGTGAAACTCATTCGCCCCTGGGCCGAGGACGTGCGGGAAGACCCACTCCGAATACAGGGTTGACACGGCCCCACACCCCCGGCTCGCTGTCGCGCAGGTAGCGCCCGCCCATCTTCTCGTAGAAGCCGATCGCGTGCCTTTCGGCCTCCCACTCCATTCGCTTCGCGTCGAGCTGTCTTCCGCGCTCCGCAGCGTGCTGGAACAGACGCATCCCGATTCCTTTCCCGATCCACTCCGGCTCGATCCAGAGATCGTCGAGCAAACACACATCGCCCTTCGGAATCAGCGCGGCCCAGCCGATAGCTCGACTGTCAAGCTCCGCGACCCATACCTCCTTGGTGCGAAGCCCTTCCGGCGAGAAGTCGCCGAGCGCAGCCCACTGTCGTACGCGGTCAAGGTCGTATCCCCAGTAGCTCTTCGAGGCGATCGCGATCTCGCGCAGTCGCTCGCCTTCATGCGGATAGGGCGGGCGAAGCTGCACGACCGAGCCTTGCTCTAGCAAGTCGCTGCCATGGCCTCAGCGTACGCCGCGCTATCCACCTTCGCACCACGCTCCATTTCACATCAAGCCTCTAGTTGGCCGGAGGCATCTCGTCGACCGGCCAGGGCTTCCCGCCGAGACCCCAGTTCCTCGGGTTGTGTCCCTCGACGATCACCCACGTGTGGTCGCGCAGGCCCGGGTGCGTTGCGTCGCAGAGCGCGTCCGTCAGCTTCTCGATGAGGGCGGCGCTCGTCTGGTCGTTCATCCGGTAGTCGAAGAGCTCGACCCTGATCAGCGGCATTCGTGCCTCCTTCGTCGGTGGCGCGAGGTTACGGTAGGCCGCATGGCGATGCGCATCCAGCACGTCGGGCTGGTCGTCTCCGACGTCGAGCGGTCACGGCGCTTCTACCGCGATGCGCTTGGGCTCGAGGAGGTTCCGCGGCCGGCGAACTTCAGGTTCGAGGGAGCGTGGTTTCGGTTCGGCGGGACGGAGATCCACCTCCTCGCGGAGGCGCACGCGACGGGGGGCGCGGGGCAGGGGGAGGCGGGGTCGGGCGTGTCACATGGCCTCACGCAGCATCTGGCGCTGGAGGTGGACGACCTCGACGCGGCCTGCGGGCAGCTTGCCGCGAACGGCGTCACGCTCGACGGAGGCCCGATGCCTCGAGGCGACGGCGTCGTGCAGGTGTTCTTCCGCGACCCGGACGGGCACGTCCTGGAGCTCTTCGAGTCGACGCAGGAGGATCAGAGCGACGCACCCGAGCGCCGCCCGGCTTAGAACTCGAATCACAATGAAGCCGGGTGTCGCCGGAACACGCTGCGCGGCACGCTGCGTCGTCCTCGGTCGCGCCCATATGTGTCATATGGGCGCTCCCTGCG
>Ga0136633_1000627_pt1 | contig 26899 bp, 31 predicted proteins | sample AntDrymeUQ832206_2_FD_105494 | JGI IMG/M metagenome (GOLD analysis project Ga0136633, IMG submission 105494) | Polar desert sand microbial communities from Dry Valleys, Antarctica - metaG UQ83 (22.06) | ecosystem: Environmental > Terrestrial > Soil > Desert | place: Antarctica: Dry Valley... | reverse complement strand
GAGCACGGCGGCGGACCACAGTCGCGCACGATCTCCGGGATCGTCACCGTGGCGGCCGGCGGGCCGGACGCCCGCGCGGCGATCCGGGTCCGCGGCGACGACGCCGAGCTCGTGCTCTCCGACATCGAGGCCGCGCCGGACGGTCAGATCTATCAGGCGTGGCTCGAGCGGTCACCATCAACCCCCGTTCCCACCGGAGCGCTCTTCTCGGTGGGGCCTAGCGGAGACACGACGATCAGCCTTCCCCCGCTGCGCGGCGCACGCCGGATGATCGTGACGACCGAAGCAGCCCGCGGCAGTGCGACCCCCACCTTGCCGGAGGTCGTGATCGTCGATCTCCCCGCCGCCGGGTAGCCCCGGCCTGCTCACGCAGCGACGGGCGATGGCTCCGCACGCCGTGCGCGCACGGCGTACAGCAGCGCCGAGACCGCGAACATCGCGCCGCAGAGCAGCAGCCAGCGCCCGAGGTAGACGTCCTGCGAGAGCGTCGTCGCGGCGCCGTGCTGAGGCCTTGGCGCCGCGGGCCGCGTTGGTGCGCCCGTCGATGTGACTGCGGTTGCGGCGATCCGGGCAGATCAGGGCCAAGAACGACGCGACATCTCACCCGACGGACTCCCTGTGGCTCGCGATGGCGCCGCCGACGGCGTACCCGGCGCTGGAAGGCGATCTGGAGTTCGACGTGGCGGTGGTCGGTGGCGGCATCGCGGGTGTCAGCGTTGCGCTTGCGCTCAAGCGCGACGGCGCGCGTGTCGCGGTGCTCGAGCGCGGCGTGATCTGCGGTGGCGCGAGCGGCTTCACGACGGCGAAGGTCGCGGCGCTGCAGGAAACCCGGTACAGCGAGATCACCAAGCTGCATGGCGATGACGCTGGCGCGGCATATGCGGCTGCGAGCCTCGCGGCGGTCGCGAGGATCGACGAACTCGTGCGCGACGAACGGATCGACTGCGGCTGGGAGCGCGTCGCCGCCGGGTGACCGTCGGCCGGTGCGCGCCGACGAGGTCCGCGAGGCGCTGGTGGGAGAGCGGGAGGTCGACGACGATGCTGTCGCGGCCGACCCGCCCCCAGCGCTCGGCGACGTGCCAGAGCGTCGCAGCACGCGGTCGTCGACCCGCTGATGGTGGGCGATCGCCAGCGCCACCGCGAGCTGGTGCGCGCGGCGCGTGCCCCGGCTGAAGAGCTCGACCCCCAGTTCTGGCCAGGGCACCATGCGCTTCACGAGCCCATGATCGAGCACCGCCAGGCGCGTCGGCTCGAGCACCTCCCAGCCGATCTCGGCGCACACGTGCATCCCGTCCTCGTCCCAGCCCCACGGGCGCAGCACGTCGCCGGGCCCGATGAGCTCGACGCAGCGCCGGCCGAGGACGTCGACCTCGCGCGTGAGCAGGCCGTCGATCACGAGAAAGCCGCGGTGGTGGATGCCGGCCTCCGCCGCCGACTCGGCGTCCCACGTTCCGGTGAGAGCCGCCGCACGCGAGCCAGGGCGTCGCGCCGGGCCCGCTCGCGTTCGGACTCGTCGAGCAGCGCCGCGAGGTCGTCATCCGCGTCGACAATGCTCATGACGTCGCCAGGGCCGGCCACCGCGCCTCATGGTGACAGGGCCGGGCGCGCCCCGGTAGGCCGAGCCCTGGACGAATGTCCGGGCGAGGACGTCGGCGTGCGTACCGTGTCGGCCGCTGCGTGCCCGCAGCCGCGCTAGACCTCCCGCACACCCCGGTCCGCCGTCACCTCGGAGAGGCCATGTGATGCTTGCGACGTCCCCTTCACCGCTCCCGCCGTTCTGCGTCCGCGTCGTGCGCGAGCGCGGCGAGATCGTCGTGGCGCCGGCCGGCGAGCTCGACATTGCCTCCGCCGCTGTGCTCGAGCGCGAGATCCGCGGGTTGCGCGTCACGCGCGGCGATCGCGTCGTGCTCGACCTGCGCGGCGTCGACTTCCTCGACTCGACCGGGCTGCGCCTGCTCATCAGCCTGCGCAACAGCGCCAAGCGCGGTGGGTATGGACTGATCGTCGCGCCCGGCCCGGCGCGCGTACAGCGCGTGTTCGAGCTGACCGGCACGCGCGAGCTGTTCGACTGGCGCGCCTGATCAGCGGCGCACCTGCGCGGCGCGCAGCCCGAGCAGCTCGACGACCGCGGCGGTCGGGGCAAACGGATCGGCGACGGCCTCGCCGCTGTCGACCTCGAGGGCTGCCACGACGCGTCCCTCGACCTCCCCGACCAGGCGCTCGCCCTGTGGCAGCGCATGGTCGTCGAGGATGGCGAGGCGTTCGATCGCGTGCGCGTCGGCGGGTGCGGCGCCGCGGATCAGGACGTCGCCGGCGGTCGCGGGGCTGCCGCGCTGAGTGCGGCGGGCAGAACTCGTCGGGCGGGTGCGCGAGCGGAGCATGGGGCCTCCTCGGAGATGAATGGTTGTAACTGGTGTTATTATAACACTGGTTAGCTAACCAATCAACCCTCTATGCTGGTGTCATGTCCAACCCGGCTCCAGGCGCTCTCGAGACCGTGCGCGCGTTCGTCAACACGCTCGATGTCGAGCGCGGCACCGACGCGCTCGAGGATCCGGGTTCGGCGGCCTCGTGGTTCGCCGGGCAGGGCCTGCTCGGCGGCGCTGCGTCGATCCGCGCGAGCGCCGCCGACGTGCGCCGCGCGATCGAGCTGCGCGCGGCGCTGCGCGCGCATCTCGACGCACACCACGGCGAGCCGCTTGACCCCCAGGCCTCCACGGTCCTCGACGCCGCCGCCCGCCGAGCACGGCTGACCGTGCGCTTCACGGGCCTGGACAAGACGGCGGCCGAGCCGGAGGCGGCCGGCGTCGACGGCGCGCTGGGCCGCCTGCTGGCGATCGTCAAGGCGGCGATCGACGACGGCACCTGGCGGCGGCTGAAGGTCTGCCCGGCCGGCGACTGCAGGTGGGCGTTCTACGACGAGTCGCGCAACCGCTCGGCGACGTGGTGCGACATGCGCGTCTGCGGCAACCGCGCGAAGGTGCGCGACTTTCGCCAGCGCACGCGCCCAGGATCGGACGCGGCCGAGGCGTCTGCGCCCGAGCGCAGTTAGATCGGCGTCCCCCAGAGCGGAAACCAGCGCTCGAGCTCGGCTTCGATCGGCAGCTCACCGTCGATGATCGCCTTGATCTGCAGCTCGCGCTCGCCGTCGCGCTGAAGCTTGCCGGCCGGAACGAACGGATACCAGAAGCCGCGCTTGTAGTTGTAGATGAAGTAGACCGGCCGGCCCTTGGAGTCGCCGAAGGCGAACACCGCGGCGAGCACCCGGTCGCCGTAGCCGCCGACCGCGAGCGCGTCGCTGACGGCGTTGACGCCGACGACGAGATCCTCGATGTCGTCGTCGTGCAGGACCATCCAGCGGTAGCCGTGCTCGTCGTCGGTCGTCGTGATCGTCGTCCCGGTGTCGGCACCGGTGCCGTGCAGGATCTCCTCCATCTCGGCGGCGATCGACTCGAAGTCGGCGGTCGCCAGCGGCTGAAAGACGATGCCCGCGGCGCCCTTGGTCTGGATTCCGTGGCTCGTGCCGAGCGTGACGTACGCCGTCGACATCGCGAACAGGCGGTCGGGCGCGGGGCCCTTGAGCTTCTTCTTGCCGCCCATGATCGAGTCGAGGAATCCCACGACGCGGAGCCTACGCTGCGGCGAGCGTGCCGGTCTGCAGCTGACGCTCGTACTGCATGAGCTTCTCGATGCGCTGCTCCATCGGCGGGTGCGTCGCGAAGATGCCCGCGACGACCTTCTTCGGCGACGCGATGAAGAATGCGCTGAGCTCGTTGGCGACGCGCAGGTCCTGCTGGGGCAGGCGGTCCATGCCCGACGAGATCTTGCGCAGCGCCGACGCGAGCGCGCTCGGCCGGCCGGTGACGAGCGCCGCGCCGCGGTCGGCGACGAACTCGCGATAGCGCGACAGGGCCATCATCAGGACGAACGACACGACGTAGACGACGAGCGACATGATGATGATCGCGAACATGCCGGGGCCGTCGTCGTCGTCGCCGTGGCCGCCGCCTCCGAAGAGGAAGCCGAACTGCAGGATCATCGCGGCGACCGAGGCGAAGAACGAGGCGATCGTCATGATCATCACGTCGCGGTTCTTGACGTGGGCGAGCTCGTGCGCCATGACGCCTTCGAGCTCGGCGGGGGAGAGCATGTTCATGATCCCGGTCGTCGCGCAGACCGTCGCGGACTTCTGCGAGCGGCCGAGCGCGAAGGCGTTGGGCATGTTCGTCTGTGCGACGGCGATCTTCGGCTTGGGCAGGTCGGCCTGGATGCAGAGGCGCTCGATCATCGCGTGCAGCTCGGGCGCTTCCTGCGGCGTCACCTCGCGAGCGCCCATCGCGTGCAGCGCGAGCTTGTCGGACGTCGTCAGCTGCAGCAGCGCGAGACCGCCACAGATCAGCAGGATCACGGGCCCCTTCACGCCGGCGCCGATGAGTACGGCGGCGAACGCGACGTAGAGCGCGCCGAGCAGAAACAGCGTGAGGATCATGCGGGATTGCAGGCCCGGATCGCGGGCGAACGATGTCTTGGTGACGGCCATGCGGACATTCTCTCAAACTGGCGACTCCGGCTCGCCGGGTACCGCGCGCAAGGGGACTCGCAAGACTCCATAACCCGGGTGGTCATTTGTGGCGCTGAGCGGGGCGAACGTACACTCAACGCTCGCATGCGCGTCCGCGTCCTTCTCGCAGCCGTGGCGTTGCCGCTCGTCCTCTGGGCGATCCTGCCACTCGGCTCCGCCGGCCAGACCTCGAAGCACCAGGAGCTCGCCGAGCTGCAGGGGAAGATCGATCGCGCGCGGGCGAAGATCGGCAAGAAGAAGGGCACCGAGCGCATGCTCTCGACGCAGATCGCGGGGTATTCGCGCCGCATCCGCAAGCTGCAGGGCGACATCACGAGGCTCGGCTCGCGCCAAGAGCGCATCGAGGCCGACCTCGCCATCAAGCGTGACGAGCTCGAGCGCCTGCAGGCCGACCTGCGCTCCGAGCGCGCACGGCTCGTGCGGCTGCGAAAGCGCCTGGACGAGACGCGCACGATGCTGCGCACGCGCCTCGTCGAGATCTACAAGGCCGGCAAGCCCGACCTCGTCACCGTGATCCTCAACTCCGATGGCTTCGCCGACCTGCTCGAACGCAGCGAGTTCATCGCGCGGATCTCCGACCAGGACCGCAGGATCGTCAACATCGTCCAGGCGGCGAAGGGCGATTCGACGCGCAGCGAGAAGCGCCTGACGCGGTTGGAGAAGCGCCAGGAGAAGGTCACCGCGATCGTCCAGGAGCGCCGCGACCAGATCGCGGAGATCAAGATGGAGCTCATCGGCACGCGCGTCGGCTACGCGCGCACGAAGGCCGGCAAGGCCGCAGCGCTGAACAAGACGCGTGCCGCCCGCGCGGGCCTCCAGGAACACGTCGAGGGACTCGAGGCGGCATCGGCCAGGATCACGGGCCAGCTCAACAAGGCCCAGCAGCAGAACGCCGGCGACCTGCCGATCAAGCGCGGCAGCGGCCGCATGATCTACCCGATCAACACGGCGATCTCATCGCCGTTCGGGCCCCGCTGGGGACGCCTGCACGCGGGCATCGACCTCCCCGCGCCGGAGGGGACGCCGATCCGCGCCGCCGACAGCGGCAAGGTCGTGCTGCTGCAGGGCGTGGGCGCCTCAGGCGGCTACGGCAACTACACCTGCATCCAGCACACCCAGACGATGTCGACGTGCTACGCCCACCAGGTGCGCTTCGGCACGAGCATGGGCGCGCGCGTCAGCCAGGGGCAGGTGATGGGCTACGTCGGCAACACGGGCAACTCGTTCGGCGCCCACCTGCACTTCGAGGTGCGCATCAACGGCTCGCCGGTGAACCCGCTGAACTACCTCTGACGGCGAGCCGCCGGCCGCTGCGCGGGTGGCGCCCGCGAGCAGGTAGCGTTGGCCTCCGATGCTGCCCGAGATCGACGTCCTTGGCCTGTCCCTGAAGACGTTCGGCCTGTTCTTCGCCCTCTCGTTCGTGGTCTCGGGTGCGATCGTGATGCGCCGCCTGAAGGAGCTCGGGCGTCCCCCCGACTGGGCCTACGAGATGGTCTTCGCGGCGCTCGTCGGCGGGCTGATCGGCGCGCGCGGCTACTGGCTGCTGGGCAACCTCGACGAGCTGTCGGCCGATCCGCTCGCAGTCATCTTCGGCGGCTCCGGGCTCGTCTGGTACGGCGGCGTCATCGGGGGCGCAGCGGGGGTGCTGCTGTGGGCGCGCCGCCACGACATGATCAATCTCGGGTTCGCGGACATGTGCGCGCCGGCACTGGCGATGGGCTACGCCTTCGGGCGCGTGGGCTGCCAGGTCTCCGGCGACGGCGACTACGGTTCCGCGACCGACCTGCCGTGGGGGATGGCCTATCCCGATGGGGTCGTGCCGACGGACGAGGTCGTGCACCCCACGCCGATCTACGAGACCCTCGCGATGGGGCTCGGAGCGTGGGTGCTGTGGCGCCTGCGCGACAGCTTCCGGCCGGGCGTGCTGTTCGCGGGCTACCTCGTGCTGGCCGGCGTCGAGCGACTGCTCGTCGAGTTCGTGCGCCGCAACGATCCGGTGCTGGCCGGCCTCACGGAGGCCCAGCTCGCGAGCCTCGTGATGCTTGTGGCCGGGATCGCCTGGCTCGTGCGCGCGTCGCGCAGCGGGCATCTGCGCCTCGAACCGGCACAGCGGCCGGCGGCGCCCGCGGCCGCCTGACCGCGCACGCCGGCGAGGCTGGGTCAACGAGCGGTCTGGACCGTGGACTCGACGCGGCGCAGCCGCTTGTCGAGATCCATCACGATGCGCTCGAGCTTGAGCTCGCGATCGGACAGCGCCTGCGGCGCGTCGGTGCCGCAATCGCAGCCGCTTGCGCTATCGCAGCCGCAGACGGCTGAGGCACCGAAGCCTTCGGTCTCTGTCGTTGCAGCGGTCGTCGAACACTGGCAGGCCATGCTCATCACCTCGGGGGAATCGGGTTGTCGGGCGTTGGGTCCTACGGGTCCGGCACGTCGTCGAGGCAGCCGCAGAAGTCGCCGTGGCAGCAGCCCGAGCGAGGCTCCGTCCGGCTGCCTGCGCGATAGGAGACGAGGCGCTCGCGAAGCGCGCCGAGCTCGGCGATCTGCGCATCGATCTCCTGGAGCTTGTGGTCCAGCAGCCGGTCGAGCTCGGGCCGTGTCGATCCGCAGCCGTGCTCGGCCGCGGCCATGAGCTCGCGGATCTCCTCGAGCGACAGGCCGAGCAGCTTCGCGCGACGAATAAAGCGCAGGCGCCCTTCGTCGGCACGGCTGTAGAGGCGGTAGCCGGCGTCGCTTCGCTCTTCGGCGCACAGCAGGCCGATGCGGTCGTAATAGCGCACGGTCGGCGGGGCGATCCCGGCGCTGCGAGCCAGTTGCTTGACGGTCAAAGCCACGGTCCCGACAGGATAAACCTGACACCTGGGTGTCAGGTCAAGCACGAATGTTTCAGCTCTGGCGCGACGCGGCGCAGGACTGTCTCACGCGCCAACCCTCCAATGGGGCTCCGGCCGGAGGGGCGGCGTGTCGCGGTGGCGACACGCTCGTACGGCGCCGTCGGGTGGAACGAGCTCGTCGACAATGGCGCCCGCGGGGGTGCAGGCGGCTCGCTGCGATCAGTCTGGCGCGATGATCAGCTCGATCTCGCCGATCCGCGGCTCGCCGGGGTCGATGCCGTGCTGCGCGAGGATCGGCATTAGGTGCTCGCCGAATGCGGCGAAGGCCTCCTGCGAGTCCCACACGTCGAAGACGTGGATCGCTCGCCGACGCGGAACCCGGCGTGAAACGTCCGGCCGGGCGGGCTGGCCTGGTCGATGGCCGACAGTTGCTCGTGGAGAGCCGCGAACTTCTCCGCGGTCATGTTCTTCGTTGCGAAGTAGATGCCGAACGCCATTGCAAGTCTCCCTTCAGTGGGTGGTTGTGGCCGATGCTATCGGCACCGATGCCCGGCGACCGGTGACCAATTTCTCACCCAGCGCCCCGGCGACTGGTGAACACATCCGGCGCGCGCGCTCGTCGTAGTAGTCGACGATCTCGCGGGCGTCGCCCAGCGACGATGCGCCGATGTCGAGGAGCGGCACGACCGTCGAGCCGCGGTGGCGCCGCGCCGCGATGGTGTTGAACACGGGCGCGCGGGCGAGCGCCCGCTCCGATCCGTCCGGCGACTCTGTGGAGATGGACGTCCATGTCCCGCCACGGGGCCGCTCAGCTTCCGCGCAGCGCCTCGATCGGCGAACGGCTCGTCCGTGCGGGTCGTTGCGCGCGGCCGACCATCGCCGCCAGGACGTAGAGCGCGACGGCGGCGAGCGCGATCGAGCCGCCCGTCGCGATGTCGAGCTCGGCGCTGACGACGAGCCCGGCGACGCCCGCGCCCGCACCGATCGCCGCGGCCAGCCAGAGCTGGGCGCGCAGGCTGCGAGCGATGCGCATCGCGGCGGCGGCGGGGGCGACGAGCAGCGCGAAGACGAGCAGGTTGCCGAGGCTCAGCACGGCCGCGACGATCGCGAGCGCCAGCAGCGCCAGCACGGCGAGCTCGACGCGGGCCGGGCTGGTGCCCAGCGAGGGCGCCGCGACCGGGTCGAAGACGACGAGCGCGAGGCGCCGGTGCCCGGCGGCCAGCGCGAGCGCGATCACGACCGCGAGCGCGCCCGCGGCCACGAGATCCGACGTGCCGGTGCCCAGCAGGTCGCCGAACAGCAGCCCTTCGAGGCCCACCGGGACGTCCGGCGACAGCGCCAGCACCGCGCCCAGCCCGAAGGCCGTCGTGACGGTGACGGCGACCGCGATCTCCGAGCCGACGCGCGTGGCGCGCGCGGCGAACGCGATCAGCACCGCGGTCACGAGCACGCCCGCGGCGGCACCGAGCAGCAGCGGGATGCCGGCGAGCGCCGCGAGCACGAGCCCGGGCAGCATCGCGTGCGCGAGCGACTCGGCGGCGTAGGCCTGGCGCAGGTGCAGCAGCCAGACGCCGAGCGCGCCGCACGCCGCGCCGAGGATCACGATCTCGACGAGCGCGCGCTGCAGCAGGCCGGAGTGCAGGATCTCCATCAGTGCGCGTGGTGCTGGACTGCGACGGCACGCGTGCCGTCGTCGAGCAGCACGATCTCGGCTCCGTAGGTGGCCTCGAGCACGGCGGTCGTCAGCGTCTGCGCCGGCGGCCCGTAGGCGATCTGCTCGCCGCGCAGGCACAGCACGCGATCCCAGCGGCGCGCCTGCTCGATGTCGTGCGTGGCGATCAGCAACACGCGGCCCTCCGCGCGCAACTCGTCGAGGATCCGCATGATCGCGTCCTCGCTCATCGCGTCCACGCCCGCGAACGGCTCGTCGAGCAGCAGCACGGCGGCGTCCTGGACGAGCGCGCGGGCGACGAGCACGCGCTGGCGCTGGCCGCCGGAGAGGGCGCCGAAGCGCTCCGCGACCTGCTCTCCGAGCCCGACGCGCTCGAGCGCCGCACGGGCGAGCGCGCGATCGGCGGCTGCCACCCGGCGATACCAGCGGGTGCGCGCGTAGGCGCCCATCAGCGCGACGTCGAGCGCGCTGACCGGAAAGTCCAGGCGCGAGCGCTCCGTCTGGGGGACGTAGGCCGTCGTGCCGGCGATCGCGACCGTGCCGGTGACCGGCGGCAGCTCGCCCAGCAGCGCGCGAAAGAGCGTCGTCTTGCCGCCGCCGTTTGATCCGAGCACCGCGATCGCCTGCCCGGCGTGCGCGGCAAAGGTCACCTCGCGCAGCGCGGGCGCGCTCGCGCCGTAGGCGGCCGCGAGCCCCGCGACCTCCAGGCGCGCCGCCGGCTCGCGGGCGGGCGCGCTCATGCGGCCACCCGCGCGCGCGCGCCGCGCCGCCACGGCGCCGCCGCGGCCAGCGCCGCCAGGGCGAACACGGCTCCGCCGACGAGCGCGATCGCCGGCCCGGGGGGCAGGTCGAGGTGGTAGGCGAGCAGCAAGCCGGTGACGCTCTCCGCGGCCGCCAAGGCCACCGATGTCGCCAGTAGCGACCCCAGCGAGCTCGTCAGCAGCCGCGCGGTCGCCGCCGGAACGACGAGGAGGGTGCTGACGAGCAGCGCCCCGACGGCGGGCAGCACCGCGACGACGGTCGCCGCCAGCAGCGCCAGCAGCAGCCAGTCGCCGCGCCCGGCGGGGACGCCGAGCGCCCGCGCGGCGGCCGGATCGAACCCCGTGGCGAGCCACGTCCGCGCGAGCGCGGCCGTCGCCGCCGCGGCGACGAGCGCCACGGCGAGCGCGAGCCAGACGTCGGCGTCGCCGAGCCCGAGCAGCGTGCCGAACAGCAGGCGATCGACGCCCGCGCCCGAGCGGTAGACGTCGCTGGCGAGCACGCTGCCCAGCGCGAGCGCGCCGGCGAGCAGCAGCCCGGTCGCGGCGTCCGAGCTCGTCGCGCCGCTGCGCGTGACGCGCGTCAGCAGCCCGGCGAAGCCGAGCCCGGCGACGAGCGCCGCGAGCTGCGGGGCGATCCCCCAGGGGCCGGCGACGACGAGGCCCGGAAAGGTCGCGCTGCCGACGGCGTGGGCGAAGAACGCCAGGCGGCGCAGCACGATCCACACGCCGAGCAGGCCGCCGGCGATCGACAGCGCCAGCGCGGTCAGCAGCGCGCGCTGCATGAACGGGGCCGACAGCGGATCGGTGAGCCAGCGCACCGAGCGAGGCTATCGAAAATGGTTCTCACTTAGAAGTGGTCGGGAGCAGGCCGCGGCAGGCGTGGCGGCATACTCTGCGATCCGCATGCTGCCGACGCGCACCCAGCTCTCGCAGGCCTATCCGCTCGCCAGCCGCATCGACGAGGACGGGCGCCTGCAGCTCGGCGGCTGCGACGCGCTCGAGCTCGCGCGCGAGTTCGGCACGCCGGCCTATATCGTCGTCGAGGACGACCTGCGCGCGCGGGCGCAGACGTTCGTCGAGGCCTTTCGGGCGCGGACGACGAACTTCGACGTCCTGTTCGCCTCCAAGGCGTTTCCCTGCACCGCGGTCTGCCGGGTGCTCGCCTCGGAGGGCATCGCCTGCGACGTCGCCTCTGGCGGCGAGCTCGCGCTGGCGCTGCGCGGCGGCTTCGATCCCGCGCGCATCTACATGCACGGCAACGCAAAGTCGATCGACGAGCTGCACCAGGCGCGCGCGGCCGGCGTCGGGCACATCGTCATCGACAACGCCGACGAGATCGAGCGCCTCGAGGCGGTCGTCGGCGCCGGCCCGCCGCAGCCCGTGCTGCTGCGCGTCACGCCCGACGTGCGCGGGGAGACGCACGAGAAGATCTCGACCGGCCAGGCCGACTCGAAGTTCGGCTTCTCGATGCTCGACGCGCCGGCGGCGATCGCGCGCGTCGAGAACTCGCCCGCGCTGGACCTTGAGGGGCTGCACATCCACATCGGCTCGCAGATCCTCGAGCTCGACCCGTTTCGCCGCGCGATCGAGGCGATCGCGACGCTCGGCGACTTCGACACCTACAACCTCGGCGGCGGCCTGGGCGTCGCGTACACGTCCGCGCAGGAGCCGCCGCGCATCAGCGACTACGTCGCGGCAAAGGTCGACACCGCCCACCGCGTGCTCGGTCCCGGCAAGCGCCTGCTCGACGAGCCCGGCCGCGCGCTCGTCGCGAACTCGACGGTGACGCTCTACACCGTGCAGAGCGTCAAGCGCAACGTCTCGACGTGGGTCGCCGTCGACGGCGGGATGTCCGACAACCTGCGCCCGATGCTCTACGGCGCCGTCTACGAGGCGCAGGTCGCCGACCGCTTCACCCAGTCGGCCGAAGGCGGCGGCACGCCCTCGCGGCTGACCGGCAAGCACTGCGAGTCCGGCGACGTCATCGTGCACGCCGTCGAGCTCGTCGACCCGCGCGTCGGCGACGTGATCGTCACCCCCGCGACCGGCGCCTACGGCCACGCGATGGCCAACAACTACAACGGCGTGCCGCGCCCGCCGGTCGTCTTCGTGTCCGGTGGCGACGCGCGCGTCGTCGTGCGGCGCGAGACCTACGACGATCTGGCCGCCCGTGATGTCGATGGCTGAGCCGGTGGCCGAGCCGTTTCGCATCGGCCTGCTCGGCCACGGCACCGTCGGCGGCGCGTTCGAGACGCTGCTGGCGCAGCGCGCGGACAACATCGCCGCGCTCACCGGCCTGTGCCCGGAGATCAGCGGCGTCCTGACGCGCAGCCGCGGTGACTTCGACGAGATCCTCGAGCGCTCGGACCTGATCGTGGAGCTCATCGGCGGCCTCGACCCCGCGCGCGACTACGTGCTGCGCGCGATGCGCGCCGGGCGCCACGTCGTGACCGCCAACAAGCAGCTGCTCAGCCACCACGGCGAGGAGCTGTGGGGGGTCGCGCGCGTGCACGGCGTCCAGCTGCGCTTCGAAGCCTCGGTGGCCGGCGTCGTGCCGGTCATCCGCGTGCTGCAGGAGTCGCTCGCGGGCGCGCACGTCGACCGCATCCACGGCATCGTCAACGGCACGACGAACTACATCCTCACCGAGATGTCCCGCACGGGCTGCTCCTACGAGAGCGCGCTGAAGGACGCCCAGCGCCTCGGCTACGCCGAGGCCGACCCGACCGACGACGTCAACGGCAAGGACGCCGCGGCGAAGATGGCGATCCTCGCGCGGCTGGCGTTCGACACCCCGGTGCACATCGACCAGGTGACCTATGAGGGCATCGAGCTGATCACCGCCGACGACATGGAGTACGCGCACGAGCTCGGCCTCGGGCTGAAGCTCATCGGCACCGCCGAGCGCATCGACGGAAAGCTCGCCGTCCGCGTGCACCCGGCGTTCCTCTACGAGGGCCATCCGCTCGCGAGCGTGCACGGCCCGTTCAACGCGATCACCGTCGAGTCCGAGGCGATCACGGAGATCACGATGTCGGGGCCCGGCGCGGGCGGCCCGCAGACCGCGAGCGCGGTGCTCGGCGACGTCATCAGCGCGATGATCCCGCCGGCGTCGACGCCCGAGACGACGCAGGCGCTGGAGATCGTCGACGACGTGCAGTCCGCGTTCTACCTGCACATGGAGGTCGCCGACCGGCCGGGAGTGCTCGCGTCGGTGGCGCACGTGCTCGGCGAGGAGGGCGCCTCGATCAAGTCCGTCGTGCAGAAGGGGCTGGGCGAGCGCGCCCGGCTCGTGATGGTCGTGCACCCACTGCTCGAGTCGAGCTTCTTCGCCGCCGTGCAGCGGATCGCCGAGCTCGACTTCCTGCGCTCGCCGCCGCGCGCGATCCGCGTGATCGAGGAGCACTTCGGCTAGGTCGTCCGCCGGCCGCGCGCCTCCCGCCCCCCATACCCCGGTGCGAACGGTGGTCTGCGGGCCATGGTGGCGTCAGCCGACACGACGACCACCCGCCGGCTGCGTGCACGCCCGGAGGCCGCGGCGTTGGACGCGACCGGGGCGCTCTCGCCGTACCCGCGGACCTTGATCCTTGAGGCCGGGGATCGAGGTGTTGGCCACCAGCCAGCGTTTGACGGGCTTCGGCGCGACGCAAGGACAGCCGCCGGTTGTAGGCGAGCGACCCGACCGAGTCGGAGTGGCCGTCGATGCGAATCGGGCGGCCGTCGGAGCTGAGCGACTCGGTCAGCTCGCTGAGCACGCGCCGCGCCTGTGTCTCGAGCGAACTGCGGTCCAAGGCGAACTGCACCTCGGCTCAGACCTCGTACGCGGCTGTCGCGGCCAGCGCGACTGGCACGGCGATGAATAGCGCGATCAGCCCCGCGGGACCGACCGCGATTGCGCGCAGCACCGGGGGTTCGGCCATCGGGCGATGTTCGCTACCGTCGGCCGAACCTGAACTTGACCTGGCGCGCGCCGGCCGTGCACATCGCGACACTGCGGGAGGCCGAGCACCGGTAAATCCCGAGCCGGCGTGGCGCACGCCGCCGGTTGCCCCAGCGGCGCGCGACGTTCCGCGCGTTGGCGCACGACACGTTGCGCGCGCGGATACTTCGAATGTTCCGCCGGCCGCCGAGGTTTCCGCAGCTCTTCAATGCCGGTGCGGGGCGGCTGACGGTGACGGTCGCCGCCTGTACCACGTACTGCGCAGCCGCAGAGCCGAAAGGATCCTCCTCCAAGAATCCGCACACGAGGTAGATCCCGGCCGCATCGAGGCGTACGGTGCCGCTGACGGATCCCGTCCCGGAAACCTCGGTGCGGTTGGCCACCTCCACCGCGCTCTCCGAGATCCCTCGCAATGCGGCGCTGCTGACCGAGCAGTTCGGCACGCGGGCCACGAGTACCGTCAGGTAACGAGGCACCTCCGCGCGGTAGTTGACGGACACAGCGAACGGAGATCTGACGGTGACGCGACCCGGCGCCGAGGCGGCGATCCCCAGGACGGCAGGCCGAACGCTCACGACGGCGCTCGCCGGAGGCCCCGAGTCAGAGAGATCCTCGAGCCACGCGCAGACGAGGTAGTTGCCGGGCGCCGGAGCGGAGTAGGTTGCTACGTTGCTGAACGCGCCCGTGACGTACTCGCTGTAGAGGAGGCCGTCGCCCGGGTCCGTGCCGTACGTCGGAGCGCATGACGTGCCGCCGGCGGGTCTGATCCTCGCGAAGAGGTAGGCATCGCCATCCGGCAGGCTCGTCACGTTGCCGTGAAGCTGATCGCGAAGCCGCTGTCCTCGGCCGGTGGGCTCGGCGGGACCGTGATCACGGGACTGACGTTGTGCGCGCTCGCCGAAGCGCTGGGTGCGACGGCTACGACGCAGAGGGCGAGCACCAAAGCATGCAACATGTGCTTTCCGCGGAGTTCCTGGATCCCATAACAATGTCAGCTGGCATTGGCGCGTGCAAGCATGCCCGCTCGACACGATCAGGTCCTCGCGTCGCCGGTCGATAGGGACCGTACGGCAGTAGGGTCCCGGGTCGTGCAAGGCCTGATCGAGCGCTACCGCGAGCGCCTCCCGTTTGCGAGCGACGATCCCGTCGTCTCGCTCGGCGAGGGCGCGACGCCGCTGGTGTACGCGCCGCACATCTCGGCGCTCGTCGCGTCCGAGGTCTGGCTGAAGCTCGAAGGGCTCAACCCGACCGGCTCGTTCAAGGACCGCGGCATGACGTGCGCCGTCAGCGCCGCCGTGCGCGAGGGCGCGAAGGCCGTCATCTGCGCGTCGACCGGCAACACCGCCGCGAGCGCGGCGGCCTACGCCGCGCGCGCCGGGCTGACCTGTGCCGTGATCGTGCCGGAGGGCAAGATCGCGCAGGGCAAGCTCGCGCAGGCGCTCATGCACGGCGCCCGCGTGATCGCGCTGCGCGGCAACTTCGACCAGGCGCTGACGCTCGTCCGCGCGCTCGCCGACCGCCACCCGATCGCGCTCGTCAACTCCGTCAACCAGTTTCGCCTCGAGGGCCAGAAGACCGCAGCCTTCGAGATCATGGAGATCGTCGACGAGCTCGATGCGCTCTGCATCCCGGTCGGCAACGCGGGCAACATCACCGCCTACTGGAAGGGCTTCGGCGAGCTCAGCCTCGCGCCGCGCCTGTTCGGCTTTCAGGCTGAGGGCGCCGCGCCGCTCGTGCTCGGCAAGAAGGTCGATTCCCCCGAGACGATCGCCAGCGCGATCCGCATCGGAAACCCCGCGCGCTGGGAGCAGGCGATGGAGGCGACGACGTCCTCGCGCGGCATGATCCGCGCCGTGTCCGATGCCGAGATCCTCGGCGCCTATCGCCTGCTCGCCGCGCGCGAGGGCGTCTTCTGCGAGCCCGCCAGCGCGGCCAGCGTCGCGGGCCTGCTGCGCTACGGCGCCGACGGCGCGCGCCGTGTCGCGTGCGTGCTCACCGGCCACGGCCTCAAGGACCCCGGCACCGCGCTGGACCAGGCCGGCGGCGTGATCGCCTGCCAGCCGCACCTCTCGGCGGTCGAGGAGGCCGTCCTGGGCGGCGAGCGTTGATGCGCCGGCGCCGGCTCGTCCGGGTGCCCGCCTCCTCGGCGAACCTCGGGCCCGGCTTCGATGCGTTCTCCGCCGCGCTCGCGCTGCACGTCGAGCTCGAGGTGCTCGAGACCGGCCGCTTCGCCGTCGAGACCGACCTCGACATCGCGCGCGACCGCCGCAACCTCTGCGTGCGCGCCTTCGCGAAGCTCCAGTCGCCCGACCGCTTCACCTTTCGCATCCGCTCGACGATCCCGCTGTCGGGCGGGCTGGGGTCAAGCGCGGCGGCCTACGTCGCCGGCTTGACCGCGGCGGCGCACCTGCGCGAGCACGACGGCGACCTGCTCGCCGACGCCACGCAGCTCGAAGGCCACCCCGACAACGCCGCGGCCGCGCTGCTCGGCGGCTTCGTCATCGTGACCGGCGGCGAGGCGGCGCGCTTTGACCCGCCGGCCGGGCTGGAGGCGGTCTGCGTCGTGCCGCGCACCGCCATGCGCACGTCGGTCGCTCGCCGCGCGCTGCCGGCCACCGTGCCGCTGGCCGACGCGGTCGCGAACGTCGCGCACGGGGCGCTGCTGACGCTCGGCCTGGCGCGCGGTGACCTCAGCCTGATCGGGCGCGGCCTCGAGGATCGCCTGCACCAGCCCTACCGCGCGCACCTCTTTCCGCGCTCGATGGCGCTGCTCGCGCGCGCCGCCGAGTTCGGCGCGATCGGCGCGACGGTCTCCGGCGCCGGCCCGACGGTGATGTTCTGGACGCACGCCGACGCCACCGGCGCGGTCGTCGGCGCGCTGCGCCGCGAGTCCGAGGGCTGGGCGGACGTCATCCGCACGCCGTTCGAGGGCCAGGGCGCGGACGTCCTCGAGCTCTGACGATGCAGCGACCGCGGCCAGCGCCTCGGCTGAGCGTCGATCCGGACTACTTGCGGATGCGCACGAGCGCGCCGAGCGTGACCTTGCGCATGAGCCAGCGCATGTCGGCATCGCCCGCGCGCAGGCAGCCGTTGCTGGCGGCCGTGCCGATCGAGCCGCCCGCGGTCGTGCCGTGGATCGCCAGGCGATCGCCGCCGCTCCAGCCCTGCGGAATGTTGGGCTGGCGCCCCGTCAGCGCCAGCGCGCAACAGCCGTACTGCGGATAGCCGCGTTCCAGGCGCAGCGCGTCGGTGACGGCGAAGCGGCCGGTCGGCGTCTCCGTGCCCGGCTTGCCGATCGCGATCCGGATGCGGCGCACGACGCGGCCTTCGCGGCGGACCGTCAGCCGGCGCGCGGAGAGGTCGACGTCGAGGCGGTAGGGCTCGTGCAGCAACTGGGCGCTGTCGGCCGGAATCCACGCGGCGCGCGAGTTCGCGACGTGATCGGACAGCACCCCGAGCCAGCGGCCGCGGCGGGCGACGACGGCGAGCACGCGCTCCGACCCGTAGCCCGTCCGCCTCCCGACCGTTCGCACCACGCGACCGCCTGGGCGATCGCGCAGCTGCACACGGCGCAGCACGCGAGCGCCGTGCGGTCGCGAGGGGGCGGGCGGCGCCGACGGCTTCGGCGATGCGGGCCGGCGCACGGGCGCGCGATCCCCGGACGGGGCGGCGCGGGAGGCCGGGGTTTCGTCGCGGCCGAGCGTCACGAGCGCGAACGCGACGGCGGCGACGGCGGCGACGGCGGCGACGGCGGCCAGCAGCGCCACGGCGACACCCGTCCGCCGGCCGCGCATGTCGCTACGCTAGCGCCTGCAGGCGCGCTCGTGGCGCGGGCAGCTTCAGGCGCTCGAGCAGCTCGTCGGCCAGCGCGAGGTAGTCCGCGCCGAGGTCGGGGCGGTGATCGAGAATCGAGATCGCCAGTTCGGCCGACTCGGCGTAGGCGATCGACTGTCGCACCGTCGCCTTGAAGAGCTTTGTGCCGATGTGCTCCTGCAGCGTCTCGTACGCCTCGCGGCTGTGGCGCGTGCGCATGTCGGCGATGTTGAAGACGACGCCGAGCCACCCGAGATCGGGGTTCAGCCCGTCGCGAGCCAGCTCGATGACCTCGAGCGCCTGCTCGACGCCCTGCAGCGCGAAGTACTGCGCCTCGGTCGTCAGCAGCGCGTGGTCGGCGGCGACGAGCGCGTTGACCGTCAGCAGGCCGAGCGACGGCGGGCAGTCCAGCAGGATCAGGTCGTAGTCGTCCTTGATCGGCTTCAGCGCGCGCTTGAGCGTCAGCTCGCGGCCCATCTTGCCGGCGAGCATGAGCTCGGCCTCGGCCAGCGACAGGTTGGCCGGCAGGATGCCGTCGCGAACGGCCTCGGCCGCCTTGGCGCGCCCACCGAGCACGTCACCGATCGTCGGCGAGACCTCCGGGTCGACATCGAAGTAGTCCGACAGGTTGCCCTGTGGATCGAGGTCGACGACCAGCACTTCGAGCCCCACCCGGCGAAAGACGTCGGTCAGGGTCCTGACCGTCGTCGTCTTGCCGGTTCCGCCCTTCTGCGAGAGGACTGCGATCGTGGCGCTCAAGCGCCGTGATGCTACTCGCCCTGAAGGGCGGTGGCCGCGGGCGGCGCGGCGACGGCGGAGCGATCGACGAAGCGCAGCCGGTAGCGGCCGATGACGATCTCGTCGCCGTCGGCGAGCAACTGCGAGACGACGCGCTCGTCGTTGACGAAGACCCCGTTGAGGCTGCGGTCGTCGAGCACGCGCACGCCGTCGTCCTCGACGAGCAGCACCGCGTGGCGCCGCGAGACCGTCGGATCCTCGAAGCGCAGCTCGGCCGACAGGCTGCGGCCGATGCGCATCGAGCTGCCCGGCACCGCGACTGTGCGCACGTTGCCCGAATCGTGGAAGACGAGAAACCGGCCGGGCTCGCTGAGCCCGTCCTTGGCGGCCTCGATCAGCGCGTCGCCGTCGGCGGTGCGACCGTCCGGCTCGACGCGCTTGAAGCGGCCGGTCGTGCTGAACAGCGAGGCGCGCGTGAAGCTCGCGCCTTCGCAGCCCGGGCAGCGAGGGAGGACGTCGGCGGCCGTCATCGTGATGACGTGACCGCACACCTCGCACTGGAACGAGCCGGTGCCGGCCAGCGTTCCCGACGTCAGAGACTCCATCCCGACCTCCTGGACCAGCGTTGCAGGGGACCGCCGGCCTCGCCTCGGCTTGTGCGAAATATAACAACCGAGTCAAGTGGGTCCGATCGCCGCAGCGCATCGAACCCGGCGTCCATCAAATGGTCGTCGCGGAGATAAACGTTCCCTCAACGCGCGCGAAGTCTCGCGCAGGAACTTCATGCCTCGCGACGAAGCATGGCGCCATGTTCCGCATCGCTCCGACGATCGACGAGCAGGATCTCGAACGAGCGATGCTGCGAAAGAGCGTGGCGGCCCTGACGACCGAGATGGCGCGCTGCGCCGACTGCGGGCGCGCCCCGCTGATCGGCGAGACGCTGTACCGCTACGGCGAGGGCGCGAAGGTCTGCGAGCTGTGCCGGCCGCTGCGCCGTGCACAGCCGGACGGCAGCGAGCCCGTGCGCAACAGCGAGTACGGCCAGGCGGTTCGCATCCACCGTCTCTGAGACGTCGCGGCCCGGCGCAGCCGCGGCGGGGACGCGCGGCGGATGGTCCGGGTAGATTGCCTGGGCGCATGGACCCGGTCACGCTGAAGACGACGATCGCCCGCCCTCGCGAGGAGGTCTTCGAGTACCTCGCCGACGTGGCCAACCACGCCGAGTTCACCGATCACTGCCTCGTCGACTGGCACCTGACGCGCGAGGAGTCCTACGGCGTCGGCGCCGGCGGGCGCTTTCGCACGAAGTCGCGCTTTGATCGCTTCTCCTACGGCGACCTGACGCTCGCCGAGCTGCGCCCGCCCGAGCAGATCGTCGCCACCGGCCACGGTGGCCGTTTCAACCGCATCAGCACGCGCTCGGAGTGGCGCCTGGACGACGACGGGCAGGGCGGGACGAACGTGCAGTTCACGACCGAGTCGACCCCCGCGACGACCGCCGACCGGCGGATGGAGAAGCTGCTGCGCCTGTCGAGCTCGACGGCGCGCTGTCATCGCAAGGCGCTCGACCGGCTGCGCTCGATCCTCGAGTCCGGCGAGCAGCGTGGCGCTCACACCTCCGTGTCGGGCGGGCCGCGCAAGCCCGCCACCGGCTTCAGGCTGTAGATTTCGCGCCGCCCGTGACCCGCTCGCGCCGCCTCTGCACGCTGCTCGCCGCCCTGCTCGTCTCGGGCGGCCTGAGCGCGTGCGGCAAGCACCAGTCCACCGGCCCGGTGCGGATCGCGGAGACGGAAGGCATCTATCTCGACGTCAGCGAGCTGAAGTATCAGGTTCAGGCCTCGCGCCAGCTGAACCCCGCGGACGTGCAGGACCAGCCGTACCTGGAGGGGATCCCGGAGGCCGAGCAGGAGCTGGAGCCCGACGAGGTCTGGTTTGGCGTCTTCATGCGCGTGCAGAACGAGACCGATGAGGACTTGAGGCCCTCTGCGGACATCGAGATCGAGGACACGCAGGAGGAGATCTTCGAACCGCTGGGGCTCGAGAACCAGAACGCCTACGCCTACCGCTCCAACGACCCGATCCCCGCCCACGACACCTATCCGCTGGCGGATTCGCCCGGCTTCGACACGCCGAGCCGCGGCGCGCTGCTGCTGTTCAAGCTCACGCTCACGGCGCTCAACAACCGGCCGCTCGAGCTGACGATCGAAGGCCGCAAGGCCCCGCAGCAGACGGGCATCGTCGACCTCGACGTGTAGTTCCGCGCTCGCCGCCGGCGAGCACGGTGCAGGTCAGCCCGTCGCCTTCAGGCCCGCCACCAGCACCTGCTGCGCCACCGGCGCCGCCGTGTCGCCACCGGAGCCGTTCTGCACGAGCAGCACGCTGACGGCGACGCGCGGGTTGCCGGCCGGCGCGAAGGCGGCGAACCACGCGTCGGTGTCGGTCAGGTCGTCGGCGGCCACCGGCGGGCACACGGCCTCCGCGCTCGGCGTGCAGTCCGGCGACGAGGTGTTGCGCAGCTCGGCGGTGCCGGTCTTGCCGGCCACGCGCACGCCGGCGATCTTCGACCTGGCGCCAGTGCCGACCTCGACGACGGCCTCCATGTAGCGGCTGACCGTGCGAGCGATCTCGGCGCGCAGCACGCGCTTGCGCCTCGGCGGCCTGCCCGCGTACAGCGTCGGCTGGACGCGTACCCCGCCCTGCGCGATCGTCGCCGCGACCCAGCTCATCTGCAGGGCCGTCGCCTGCACGCGCCCCTGGCCGATTGCCGACGAGCCGACCGCCAGCGAGTCGCCGATCTCGTCGGCCGCGGGGATCATGCTCGTCGCGGCGCCGGGGATGCCGAGGCTCTGGTTGAAGCCGAACGCCTCGGCGGCCTTCACGCGCCGCTCGGCACCGAGGCGCGCTCCCAGCGGGGCGAAGACGGAGTTGCACGAATGCGCGAACGACAGCCGCAGCGTGCCGCCGCACGATTCGCCGTTGGCGTTCCCGAGCTCGACGCCCTCGAGCGTCGCCGCCGTCTGCACGGGATAGCTCGACTTCGGCCCGGCGAGCCGGTGTTGCAGCGCGCCCGCCAGCGTCACGATCTTGAACGTCGAGCCGGGTGGCTGCAGGCTCGAATAGGCGACCCCGGAGAGGCCGAGGATCTCGCCGGTGCCCGGGCGCATCACGGCGATGCCGCCGAGCTGCGCGCCGAGCGCCTCGACCGCGGCGCGCTGCACGTCGGGATCGATCGATGCGCGGACCGCGCGCGCGGCCCTCGGCGTGCTTCTGGCGAGCACGCGCGTGCCGGCGCGCAGCGTGCCGCCGGGGCGTCCGGCGACGCGCTCCTCGAAGACGCGCTCCAGGCCCGTGAGGCCGACGGAGGCGTTGTCGGGATAGCCGAGCTCGCGCAGTCGCTGCGCGCGCTCGGGCGGCGCCGGGCCGATCTCGCCGGAGATCGCGGTCGCGACGGGGCCCAGCGGGGAGCTGCGGTCATCCCCGTGTGCGAGCGGCGTGCCGTCGCGGGCGAGGATGTTGGCGCGAGGCGGCAGGCGCACGGAGCGATCGAGGCGCCGGCCGCGCTGCACGCCGGGAAAGGTGAGATTCTGCGACCAGGCGATCCGCGCGTCGTCGCCGTCGCCGGTGAACGGCAGGCGCAGCGTCAGCGCGACGGTGCCGAAGGCGCGCGTGCGGACGGTCATCGGGACGTTCACGATCCCGTTCTTCAGCTCGCCGACGGGGCCCGCCTTCAGCGCCGTCGCGGTCGCGGTGGCCGCCGCGCGCCGGTAGTCGGCGGTGAAGGCCGCCAGCGATCGGGCGCGGCGCGCGCCCGCGGTCAGCTCGGCGTGCATCGACGGGTAGTCCGCCCGCGACCACGCCGCGGCGAAGCGCGCTGCGCGCTGCTCCTCGGCCGGAGGCCCGCCCGTCAGCAGCAGCAGCAGCACGACGAGCAGCAGCGTGAGCGCGACGAACGCGGCGACGAAGATCGGCCTGGGCCGACCAAGGGACAGGCGCTCACGTGTTGAAGCGACAACCATGGTCGATAACTATGGCTGTCCGGCGCCCACAACAGGCACACATACCCATCTATGACCTTCGTCGACATCATCATCATCGGCTTCGCCGTCGTCTTCGGCGTGGTCGGCTTCGCGCGCGGCTTCTTCATCGGGGTGCTCTCGCTCGGCGGCTTCATCTTCGGCGCGTGGCTCGGCACGCGCTTCGGCCCGGGGCTGCTGGCTGACGGCAACAGGTCCCCGTACGCGCCGATCTTCGGGCTGCTCGGCGCGATCATCGCGGGCACGATCCTGTCCGCCGGCGCGGAGAGCATCGCCGGCTCGATGCGCCTCGGCATGCGCTCCACGGGCCTGGGGGTGATCGACGGCCTGCTCGGCGCCGCGCTCGGGATCGTCCTGGCGCTCGGCTTCGCGTGGGTGATCGGCGTGATCGTGCTGCAGACGCCCGGCGCGCGCGACCTGCGCCGCACCGTGCAGCGCTCGGCGATCCTCGAGCGCGTCAACGAGGTGCTGCCCTCCGACAGGCTGCTCAAGGCGCTCGCGCGCTTTGATCCCTTTCCCCGCGTCGACGGCCCGGAGGTCGACGTGGAGGGGCCGCCCAGCGGGATCGGGCGCGATGGCGACATCCAGCGGGCCGGCAACTCCGTCGTGAAGATCCTCGGCAACGCCTGCGGCCTGGGCGTCTCGGGCTCGGGCTGGGTCGCGGCCCCCGGCGTCGTCGTGACCAATGCGCACGTCGTCTCGGGACAGAAGGAGACTTCTGTACGGCGCCGCGGCGGCGGCGCGCGCCTGGACGCCACGGTGATCGCCCTGAACGTCAAGAACGACGTCGCGGTGCTGCGCGTGCCCGGACTCGGCGCTCGGCCGCTACGCTTCTCGCGCGAGGTCCGCACCGGCGAGCCCGGCGCCGTCGCGGGCTATCCGCTGAGCGGCCCGTTCGCGATCCGCGCGGCGCGGATCGCCAGCACGCGGGTCGTGATCTCGCAGGACGCCTACGGTCGCGGACCCGTGCGGCGCAGGATCACGGCGTTTCGCGGCAAGGTCCAGCCGGGCAACTCCGGCGGCCCGCTCGTCGATGTCGCCGGGCGCGTCTCCGGCACGATCTTCGCGCAGTCCGTCGGCGGCGGCACGCGCGGCGGCTACGCGGTCGCCAACGTGGTGGTGCGCCGGGTGCTGGCGAGCGCGAACGGGCCGGTCGACACCGGGCCCTGCGTGCGCTGATCGCAGGAAGGCCGCTGCATCAGCGCTTGGCGAGGGCGCTACCCTGCCGTGCCCCATGCCCAAGACCCTCGTCATCGCAGAGAAGCCGTCCGTCGGCCGCGACCTCGCTCGCGTGCTGCCCGGGCCCTTCGCCAAGCACGAGGGCTATCTCGAGGGCCCCGAGCACGTCCTGTCGTGGGCGGTCGGCCACCTCGTGCAGCTCGCCGAGCCCGACGAGTACGACGTGAAGTTCAAGAAGTGGCGGATGGCCGATCTGCCGATCGTCCCCCCGAAGTTCAAGCTCGTCGTGCGCGACGAGCGCTCCAAGAAGCAGATGTCGGTCGTGACCCAGCAGCTTGGCCGCGACGACGTCGGCGACGTCGTCAACGCCTGCGACGCCGGCCGCGAGGGCGAGCTGATCTTCGCCTACCTGTTCGAGAAGGCGCGCTCGAAGAAGCCCGTCCAGCGCCTGTGGCTGTCGTCGATGACCAAGGCGGCGATGGAGCGGGCGTTCACCGAGCTGCGCCCGGCGTCGGAGTTCGCGACGCTCGAGGCCGCCGCGCGCTCGCGCTCGGAGTCCGACTGGATCGTCGGCATGAACGCCACGCGCGCCGCGACGATCCGCCTGCGCTCGTCCTTCGACGGCGCCGTCTCGCTGGGTCGCGTGCAGACGCCGACGCTGGCGATCATCACGCGCCGCGAGGAGGAGATCCGCGCGTTCGTGCCCGAGCCCTACTGGCTCGTCGACGCCATCTTCGCCGCGCCCGGCGAGCGCGTGTACGAGGGCCGCTACCACAACGGCACGAAGCCGCGCCTGCCGAGCGCGGAGGTGGCCGACGCGGTCGTCGCCGCCGTGATCGGCCGGCCCGGCGAGATCACGCAGCTCGAGACGAAGGAGCGCAAGGAGCGCGCGCCGCTGCTGTACGACCTCACGTCGCTGCAGCGCGAGGCCAACAGCCGCTACGGCTTCACCGCCAGGCGCACGCTCGCCGCCGCGCAGCGCTGCTACGAGGAGCACAAGGTGCTCACCTATCCGCGTACGAGCTCGCGCTACCTCACGAGCGACATGGTCGCCGAGCTGAAGCCGATCGCCGGGCACGTCGGCGCCGCCGGCCGCGAGTACCAGGCCGCAGCGGCCTATGTCCAGGGGCTCGACATGCTGCCGCTGGCGCGAGTCGTCGCCGACGACAAGGTCGGCGACCACCACGCGATCATCCCGACGAACTCCACGCACGGCCTCGACAAGCTCTCCGACGACGACCGGCGCATCTACGACATGGTCGCGCGGCGCTTTCTCGCCGTCTTTCATCCCGAGGCGGTCTTTGAGAACACGAAGGTCGAGACGACGGTCGCCGAGCACGTCTTCCGCACGCGCGGCAAGGTCCTGCTCGTTCCGGGCTGGCGCGGCGTCTACGGCGAGCTCGCCGAGGGCGAGGGCGCGGGCGATGACGACGAGGGCCGCGAGCAGCAGCTGCCCAAGCTCGTGCTCGCCGAGCAGGTCGAGACCCGCGAGGTCAAGGCCGAGGAGAAGGAGACCAAGCCGCCGCGGCGCTACTCCGACGCCTCGCTGCTGGGCGCCATGGAGACCGCAGGCCGGCTCGTCGACGACGACGAGATGCGCGAGGCGATGAAGGAGTCGGGCATCGGGACGCCGGCGACGCGCGCCTCGATCATCGAGCGTCTGATCGACGTCGGCTACGTCGAGCGCGACGCTCGCGCGCTCGTCGCCACGGAAAAGGGCCTGAACGTCATCCGCCTGCTCGGCGATCACCCGTTGACCTCGCCCTCGCTGACCGGCGACTGGGAGGCGCGGCTTGGGAAGATCGAGCGCGGCGAGGAGCCGCGGACGCGCTTTATGGCCGACATCAAGGGCTTTGCCGAATCGACGGTCGCCGACCTCGACGCCAAGCTCAAGGACGTGCGCATCCCGCGCGCGAACCTCGGCCCGTGCCCCGTCTGCGGCCACGACATCGTCGAAAACCGCAAGGGCTTCTCGTGCTGGGGGCGCGAGGATCCGGGCTGCGGCTTCGTGATCTGGAAGTTCAAGGCCGGCAAGACGCTGCCGATGGCGGTCGCCAAGGAGCTGATCGCGTCCGGGCGGACCGCTAAGCCTGTGACGGGATTCAAGGGTCGCAGCGGCCGCTCGTTCCGGGCTAGGCTCGCGCTCGAGCAGAGCGAGGAGGGCAAGTGGCGGGTGGAATTCGATGAGCCGTGGGCGAAGGAGGGGACCAAGATCGACCCCGCCGCAGAGGCCGCAGAGCCGGCCGATCAGACGGCTGCGGGCAAGCCGGCAGCCGAAGCTGCGGCCTAGCCTGCAACCGCCGACGAGCCCCCGGGGCCGGCCGTGCTGACGGCGGGCCGGCGCCGGCAACGGCGCGGGTCGGTGGTCGCCGGCGTGCTGCTCGTGGTGCTGCTGGCGGCCGGCGCGGGCGGCGTCGCCGTCGCGCTGCTCGCGGGCGATGTTCCTTCGCGCGCGGCTCCCACGCCGACGGCCGCGGTCGAGCGCCTGGCGACGCCGGTCATCGAGCGCCCGCCGGTGCAGGCGGCTGTCGGCCCGCTGCCCGAGCCCGCCGGCGCCGCGCGCGTCGACCTCGCCGCGCCGGCGCTGCTGCCCGCGCTCGTGCTGCATCCCGCGCCCAAGGCGGGCCTTGCGTTCGACCTCGCCGACGGCAGCGTCCTGTGGCGCAGCGGCGCGACGCGCGTGCTGCCGATCGCGAGCCTGACGAAGCTCATGACCGGCCTGCTGGCCGTCGAGCGCTTTGGCCCGAGCAGCCGCGTGCGCATCTCGCCGCTTGCCAAGCGCGTGGAGTACTCGCACATGGGCGGCCTGCGCCCGGGGCGCCGCGTGCGCGCCGAGACCCTGCTGCAGGGGCTGATGATCGCGTCGGGCAACGATGCCGCGGTCGCGCTCGCCGTCGCGGGTGCCGGCTCCGAGCGCGCCTGGGTGCAGCTGATGAACCGGCGCGCGCGGGTGCTCGGCCTGAAGTGCACGCAGTACGCCGACTCCAGCGGCCTAAACCCGCGCAACCGCTCCTGCCCGGCCGACATCGCGGCGCTGTCGATGCGGGCGATGGCCGAGCCGCGGCTGCGGCGGATCGCGGCGCGCAACTTCATGCGCGTCTGGCCCGGCGCGGGCGAGAAGATCAACCTGCGATCGACCAACCACCTGCTGCGCCAGCACTATCCGGGCGCGATCGGGTTGAAGACGGGCTACACGCGCGTCGCCGGCCACTGCCTCGTGGCGATCATCAAGCGCGGCTCGCGGCGGATCGGGATCGTGGTGCTCGGATCGCAGCTCAGCGCCTTCGCCGACGCGCGCCGGATCGCCCGCGAGGCGGCGCGGGCGGGCGTCTTCCCGCCGGCGACCTAG
>Ga0136633_1000626_pt1 | contig 26913 bp, 29 predicted proteins | sample AntDrymeUQ832206_2_FD_105494 | JGI IMG/M metagenome (GOLD analysis project Ga0136633, IMG submission 105494) | Polar desert sand microbial communities from Dry Valleys, Antarctica - metaG UQ83 (22.06) | ecosystem: Environmental > Terrestrial > Soil > Desert | place: Antarctica: Dry Valley... | reverse complement strand
GCTCTTGTTGACTTCCTCGTCGGCGTCCGAGCCGTCCGCACTGGAGTCGTGGAGGGTGGGGCTCTTGTTGACTTCCTCGTCGGCGTCCGAGCCACCCCTACTGGAGTCGTGGAGGGTGGGGCGGTCGTCGCCTTCCTCGTCGGCGTCCGAGCCACCCTTAGCTGGGGCCTGGATCGAGGAGCTCTCGGCGTCTTCCTCGGGAGCGAGAGAGGCCCCTGCGGTGGCGTCCTCGGCTGAGTCGTCATCAGCGGGCAGGGCCCCCGCCGCGCGTGGCCGGGTGCTGCCCGAGCCGGGCGCGGGCCGGTCCTCCTCGTCGTCGTCGAGCGCGGTCGAGAAGTCGTCCTTCATGTCCTGAGCCATGCGCCTGAGCTGGGACGCCGTGCGCCCGAGGTTCCTCGCCATCTCGGGAAGCTTCTCAGGCCCGAACACCAGCAGGGCCACGACCATGACGACCATGATCTCGAGCGGTCCTATTTGAGGCATTGGCTCAGTCTAAGAGGCCTGGGGCTTAGCAAACGAAAACGGCTGAAGCCCGGTAGGGCCTCGGCCGCGTTGCGTTGGTGGGAATCAGACGCCCTGGGGACCCACCAGCAGGTGGAACCAGTCGTTTGACTCGAGCAGCTCGTGGAACTCGAGGATGTCGTTGTGGTTGATCGGCGGGCCGACGTGGATCTCGAGGGCCTCGGCCGGGACGTGGACGGGGACCGGGACCACTCCACCCGAGAGCAGCAAACGCACGACTCTTTCGTCGGCGGGCTTCTCAACGAACTCGGCACAGTCGGGACAGGTGAACCCATAGCTGTTGACCGATCGTGTTGCGCCGATTCGCAGCAGGATGTCCTCTGCAGTCAGATCGACCTCTCCGCAGTCCGGGCAAGTTGCCTTAATTGTGGTCATCTCAGAACCCTTCTTCGGTGGACCATCTCGTTGCCTTTTTATCGGCCCAACCGAGACGACATTTAGTCCCCTAGTTCGATGTACGTAGACGTGCTCAACGAAGGCGGGCGTGCACCGATAGAAGAGACATGGCTTTGTTCTCCGGTGCCCGCGCCTCGCTCCCCCGCAGCCCCGACCGTTGGAAGGCCGCGTTGGAAGCAGCGTTGGAGGTCTCCGAAATCGCGACTTCTCAAGCGCCCCTTGCAGACGCGGTCGCCCAGATGCTCTCGGTCGCAGTCGAGCTGCTGGGGGCGGAGCGCGGCTCGATCATGCTCCTGGAAGAGGACGGCCGCACGCTCGTCCTGATGGCCGGCCACGGGCTGCCCAGCGAGGTGTCCGTGGGCCACCGGCAGCCGGTCGGCGAAAGTGTGGCGGGCCGGGTGCTGGCCACAGGACGACCGCTACTGCTCGGTGACGTCGATCAGGACGCATTCGTGAACTTCGTCCCCAAGGCGCGCAGTATCAACTCCAGCGTGGTGGTGCCTCTCAGAACACAGGGAAGAACCAACGGGGTCTTGAACCTCTCTACCAATCAACGAGCGTCGGCCTTCGACGAAGAAGACCTGCGCCTCGCGCAGTTGTTCGCCGATCAGGCCGGGGCGGTTATTCATCGGACGAAGTTGCACGAGCGCGCCGAGCGCCGCTCTTCCGATCTCATGGCCCTGGTGGAGTCGAGCCGCGGCCTGCTCGGCTCACTCGAGCTCGACGAACTGCTGCAGCACATCCTCGATGGGGCGATCCGGTTGTCGGCGGCCCCCAGGGGGTTCGTCTGCCTCCTCGATGAGTCTCACAGGATCGAGCGCGGCATGTTCCGTGGGTTCACGAAGGACACCATCCGGGAGGTCATGGCCCATGGCGAGGTGAAGAGGGCCATCGACTTCCATACCGTGACTACCGTGGTGGGGCCGTGGCCCAACCCGCTCGTAGCCGTGGGTTTCCGCACCGCACGCGGCACCAAGAGCGTGATCGTTGTAGCACCCGAACCGGGTCTTGTAGCGGAGCGCCACGACCTGCTGATGGCGCACGGGCAGCAGAGCGCCAGCGCGCTCGGTGCGGCCCAGCTCCACGCGGTTCTGCAGCGCAAGGAGTCGGAGCTCGAAGCAATCATCTGCGGCGTGCCGAACCCCATCGTCCTGGCAGGCTCGGACGACCGGATCGTGGCGCTGAACCCCGCAGCCGAGACGCTGTTCGGAGTCTCGGCCTCCTTCTCCGCAGGCGCCCCGGTGGACGGCTCCCTCGCCCACTCTCAGGTCGAGTCGATGCTTCTGGCCGCAGGTGAACAACAGACCGAGGTGGTGGCCGGCAACCCGCCTCGGACTTACAGGGTGCGCAGCACAGATGTCCGCCTGCCCGGCGCGCCCACCGGCCGCGTCCTGATAATGGACGACATCACGGTGGAGCGCGAGATCGCCCAGACCCAGCGCGATTTCGTGGCCATGATCGGCCACGAGCTCCGCACGCCACTGACCATCGTCACGGGCTTCGCCCGGACCCTGCTGGCGCGCGGGGAGAAGGCCTCGCCGGAGGAAACGAGAGAGGCGCTCGCCACGATCGACGCCAAAGCCGGACACCTGGGGCGGCTGATCGAGGACCTCCTCTACATCTCCGGGATCGAGACCAGGGAGGCCGTCCTCAAGCACGAGGAGACCCAGGTGGCCGAGCTGTTGGGCGAGGTCGCAGAGGAGTCTCTGGAACGTTTCCCCGGCCGTGAGATCGAGCTCGACGTGCCCCGCAAGCTGGTGTGGCCCATCGACCGCACCAAAGTCGCGCTGATGCTCCGGCACCTCCTCACGAACGCGCTCGAGTATTCCTCTGAGCCAGAGCCGGTGACCGTGCGGGCGCGCGAGCTCGAGAACGAGGATGAGCTCGTGGTCGAGGTAGTGGACCGGGGCGAGGGCATCCTCTCGACAGACATGCCTCACATCTTCGAGCGCTTCCGCCAGATCGACAGTTCCTCGACCCGTGAGCATGGGGGCATCGGCGTCGGCCTCTATCTGTGCTCTCAGCTCGTCAAGCTTCATCAGGGCCGGATCTGGGCGGATTCGAGCTGGGGCAAGGGATCGACGTTCTCGTTCTCGCTGCCCCACCCGCAGTCGGGCCGCAACGTGGTGCGCCTGAAGGGCTCCAGGAGCGCCTGAGCGGGGACTGTTGGGGGGCTGGCGGGCGACAGTCGCACAGGAACCACCGATTTGGGTGGCCCGCGGGCGACAGTCGCACAGGAACCACCGAGGTGGGGCCAGGGTCAGGCCCGGTGGCGGGCGGCGATGGCGGCCGCCAGCGTGCGCGCCTCGTGGCGGAGCTCGTCAGGCTCGACCGCACGCACGTGGGGGCCGAGACGCAGTAGCAGCGCCGCGGCCCCCGCTCTCCCGCCCGCAACCAGCTCGACCCTGAACCAGCCGTCGTCCAGCTCTGTCACGCTCCGACACGGATAAGAGTCGATGAACCAGCCGCTCGTCTCCGCAGAGATCTCGAAGCTCAGCACCTCCTGCTCGGGCCGCGCCCGAAAGACCTCCCGATAGGAGGAGGGGTCGAAGTCTGCGGGGACCTCCGCCGCCTCGTCGAGTAACTCGGCCCCCTTGATGCGGTCGACCCTGAACATCCGCTCCTCCGAGGAGAGGTGGTCGAAGGCGACGAGATACCAGCGCCCCAGGGTCGCCACGAGCCCCCAGGGGTCGATCGTGCGTTCGGTCAGCACCGCACGGGAGGCGGAGAAGTACTCCATGCGAACCCGCCGGGAGTCTCTGAGCGCCCGTCCCAGGACCTCCATGTGGCGAGCCGGGCCGCCGGCGAGGTGAACCTCGACGGATGACTCCGGCCGTCCCGCACCTAGGGCCGAGCCCAGCTTCCGGAGCGCCCTCCGCAGCGCCCCGGCCTCCTGCATGCCGGGAAGCTCGAGGACCGCCTGTCCTCCCGCGTAGAGGGCGAGCGCCTCCGCCGCGGTTAGACGCAGGGGGGCTCCGAAGTAGTCGGCGGTGTCGACGAAGACCTGATCCCCGGTGAAGCTCACATCGATCAGGTCGCCGGGCCCGTAGCCGGGTAGCCCACACACGTACACCAGCTGCAGGTCCTCCGAGACCACCTCCTCGGCGACGCCGAAGCGCGCGGCGAGCTCGCCGGTGGTCGTGCCCGGGTTCTTCAGCAGGTAGGGAATGAGCAGCAGAATGCGGGTGAGTCGCTTGTCGAGGGCACTGGGGGCGGCAGAGCTCACGCCCTGGTGGCCTCGAGAAAGGGAGCCAGGTGGTCGAGCAGACGAGCCCGCACCGCTTCCGGCGACACAATCTCGGCGGCGCCTCCAAAACCGATCACCCATGAGATCAAGGCGTCGGGGTTGCCCACCGGCATCTCGACCTCGAGGGCGCCGTCGGCGGCCTCCCTAAGCGGGCTCGAGGCCAGGTTCTGCTCGGCCCACCAGCGCATGGCGAGCTCGAAGCGGACCACTGCCGGCTGGGTGTCCTCGCCGATCTCCCACGCCTCGCCGAGATGGGCCGCGGCGTCGAAGTCCTCGGGGACCTCGAAGCCGTTGTCTGAAAGAGTGACCTTGGGCTTCATGCGCGACACGCGAAAGGCGCGGATCGCGTCGCGCTGCCGGTCGCGCCCCACCACATACCAGTGCCCGTTCCGATGCAGGAGCCGGTAGGGCTCGAGGATGCGGCGCGCCCCGGCGCCGGTGGCGGTGGTGTAATCGAAGCTCACCACCCGGCCCTGGGTCACCGCCTCGTAGAGCACCGCCAGCAGCGGTTGCTCGGCGGCGAGGTCGGCCCCCCACACCAGACGCGTCCCGGCCTGTGACGGCGGGGCGTCGAGCGACAGCTTCAGGAGCGCCGCCCCGGCCCGCTCTCCCGGCCCCAGGAGAATCTCGGAGGCGATCCTAAGAGCGGCCACCTCGTCGTCCTCCAGATCGAGCTGGGGGAGGTAGTAGCGGTGCCTGGGGATCGTGTAGGCGTCCATCTGCTCGGAGAACGGGTCGGTGCTCATCATCTCGATCGGAACGCCCATCGCGCGCAGGGACTCCTTGTCCCGCTCGAAGGCCCTTCTGAAGGCCTCATCCGTCGGCTGGTCGTAGCCTGCTATCCGGCGGCGGATCTCCTCGGCGGACATCGGCCGCGGCGAGTCGAGCAGGGCCGCGATGAGATTGATGAGGCGCTCTATGCGATGCATGGACCGAGGTTAGCGCCGGGGGCCGGGGGTTCGTTTGCGATCCGTGGGTGGTGAAATGCGGACCGAGGACCTCTGACCCCCAAAAACGGTGGTGATAAGCGGACCGAGGACGTTTGACCAACCTTTGGGGACGTCGGTCAGGGGGCCAGGGCCCGGGAGGCCCCGCTGCCGGCCGCCGCCCCGGCCAGAAAGGCCTCCGGTGCCTCCTTCGTGCCCCTGCCCATAGTCGTCGGCCGGAGCCTCAGTGACTCGAGCAGCTCGAGGCCGGGGCGGCCGTCCTCCTCGACAAAGTCGTGGCGGCCGCCGAGGGTTGCGAGCTGGCGGCGGATCAGATCCATCTCCTCAGAGGGCAGTGTCGGCAGCACCGCGGTGGCCCGCTCGCGAGCGGCGACGCCCAGGGCGGTCAGTGTGTGGTGGCTCACGCCCCGATGGCGTGCGCGCGCATCCGCAAAGCTGATACGCAGGCAGGCGTAGCCCCGTCCCTGCAGGGCGAGGGCCGCGTCGAGGACCTGGCCCTGCTCGATCCCCGAGAACCCCAGCGTGGTGGCCGTGCCCACCACCCCCGGCCCCGGGCTCACTATGGCGACGTCCGCGGCGGCCGCGTGTCGCAGAGCAGTCAGGCCCGAAAAGACGTTGACCGCCTCGAGGTCGCCGCCGAAGGCATGCCCGCAGGTGCAGGTGGAGTCGACGAGGCCCGCGGCCCGAAGCTCCGAGACGAGCCGGCTCCAGGCGAGCGGCAGCGCCCCTCCATCCGTCATGAGGTAGCCCACGCGCGCCTCCGGCGCCACCGCCTTGATCCCGGCCGCAACCCCCGCGATCTGGGAGTGCAGGCCGCACGCGACGACCGGCATCCCGACGAGCTCCGGGGCCTCGGCCAGAGCGTCGTGGTGGGGGCTCTCGGGCGCCTCTGCCGCCGCCACGTTCATCTGCCACGGCGTGTAGCGAAGCTTGACGATGTGGCCCGGCCCCCTGTCTTGCGGCCCCGCTCCATCGAGGTTCCACAGGACGAAGCCCACCCCGCCGGTGCCGAGCCCGAGCTCGATCCCCGTGGTGTTGACCACTAGGCGGTCGCCGAGATGCAGGGGGCCGAGCATCGAGGGGAAGCCTGCCGCTTCGAAGAGACTCCCGCCCGCCTCCACCCGCACCCGAACCAGGCCGGCGCTCTCCTCGATGACCTCCACTACCTCGGCCTCGACAAAAGTGGCCATTTTGATCCCTCCTCCTCCCTCTCAGCTCACAGGAGGGCCACTACAACGAGGCGATGAGCTTCTGCACCCGCTCGTCCTGGGAGCGGAACGGGTCCTTGCATAGAACCGTGCGCTGAGCCTGGTCGTTGAGCTTGAGATGGACCCAGTCGACTGTGAAATCGCGTCGCTTGCGCTTGGCCGCTCCAATGAACTCACCGCGGAGCTTGGCTCTGGTGGTCTGCGGAGGGTGCTCGGTGGCTCGCTCGATGTCGGCTTCGTCGCAAACGCGCTCCATGAGCCCTCGGTTCTCTAGCAGGTAGTAGAGCCCGCGTTTGCGATTGACGTCGTGATAGGCGAGATCCATCAGGGCGATGCGAGGGTGTGCCAGGGGGAGGTTGTGGCGCTCTCGGTACTGCTCGAGGAGCTTTCGCTTGGCGATCCAGTCCACCTGTTTCTCGAGCCTCGACTGGTCTTCCTCGAGGGCAACGAGGGCGTGCTGCCAGTTCGCAGCGATCTCCTTGAGCACCGGGTCGTCGCGATAGTCGACCCACTTCAGCGCCTTGTCCAGGTACTCCTTCTGCATGTCCAGCGCAGACGCATCGCGGCCGTTCGCCAGCCGCACCCGGCGCCGGCACGTGGTGTCGTGGGAGATCTCGCGGATCGCCCGGATCGGGTTCTCGAGTGTCATGTCCCTGATCTGGACGCCTTCCTCGATCATCCGCAGCAGCAGCGCGGTGGTCCCGATCTTGAGGTAGGAGCTCCACTCGCTCATGTTGGAGTCGCCGACGATCACATGCAGCCGCCGGTACTTCTCGGCGTCCGCATGGGGCTCGTCGCGGGTGTTGATGATCGGCCGGGAGCGGGTGGTCGCGGACGACACCCCCTCCCATATGTGCTCGGCTCGCTGTGAGATACAGAACAGCGCTCCCCTCGCCGTCTGCAGGACCTTCCCGGCCCCCGAGAAGATCTGGCGGGTGACGAAGAAAGGGATCATCGCATCGGCGAGGCGGCCGAACTCACCAAAGCGGCCCACGAGGTAGTTCTCGTGGCTGCCGTAGGAGTTTCCGGCCGAGTCGGTGTTGTTCTTGAACAGGTAGATGTCGCCGGCGATGCCCTCCTCCCGAAGGCGGGCCTCGGCGGCCTTCAGTAGCCCTTCGAGGATGCGCTCGCCGGCCTTGTCGTGCACGACGAGGTCGTAGACGGAGTCGCACTCGGGCGTGGCGTACTCGGGATGGGAGCCCACATCGAGATAGAGCCTGGCCCCATTCTCCAAGAAGACGTTGGAGGAGCGGCCCCACGACACCACCCTGCGGAACAGGTAGCGGGCGACCTCGTCGGGCGACAACCGCCGCTGGTCCCGGAACGTGCACGTGACGCCGTACTCGTTCTCGGTCCCGAAAATGCGCCTTTCCACCCAAACAGGATAGTCGGCGGCCGGGTGTAGCGAGGTGGTTCACGTGCGACAGTCGCACCTCAGCCACCGATTTGGGTGGTTCACGTGCGACAGTCGCACCTCAGCCACCGCGGCCGGGAGAAGGAGCACCCCCGCTGGTGCTAGTGGAGCATCTCCTCCAGGGCCTCGCCGCGCACGCGGCGGAACTTACGCCGGCCCCGGGTGCGGTCGAGCACCGCCACCTCGAGCCCAGAGGCCTCGAGCTCACGCTCCTCGACCGTTTGCAACGTGTCGAGAGAGATGTGCAGGGCCGCAGTCAGATCGGGGGTCGAGCCCGGATAGCCCTCGGGATAGCGCTGCTCGAGCTCGGTCAAAAGACGGTCGGACGCGCCGCCCATCCCGACCCAGCCCGAGCGGTCCGCGACCGAGCCGTCGTAGAGGATGTGGAAGAGCTCGTTTTCCTCGGTCGTATCGCCCACCGCACCCACCAGTATCTCGCACTCGAAGGGCTTGACCTCGGAGGTGAAGATGTTTCCCAGGCTCTGCGAGTAGGCGTTAGCGAGGCCCTTTGCGGTGACGTCCTCGCGCGAGTAGCTGTAGCCCTTGATGTCGACGAGGCGGATGCCGCCGATGCGAAGCTGTTCGAACTCGTTGAACTTGCCGACACCTGCGAACGCGATGCGATCGTAAATCTCCGAAATCTTGTAGAGCGTCGAAGACACGTTGGGAGCGACGAAAAGGATCCCGTCGACGTACTCGAGAGCGACCACCGAGCGGCCTCGGGCGATGCCTTTGCGGGCGTAGTCGGCCTTGTCCCGCATGAGCTGCTCGGGGGAGACGTAGAAGGGCATGGGCACGGCTCAGCCCTCCTCTGCGTGGCGCTGCATGTCCGCGGGAGGGCCTTCGGGGCCGCGCATCTCGTCGGCACGCTCAGAGATGAGCTCTTCGAACAGTGACCTGATCTCTTCCTCGCCAACCTCGGCGATGCCCGCCGAGGAGATCGCGCTGACGGTGGGAAAGATGCCGCGCATGAGGTCGGGGCCGCCGGTCCCGACGTCTTCGTCGGCGGCATCGAACAGCGCCTCGATGGCAACCTTGATGGCGTCCTCGCGGCTGAGGTCGGCGCGGTAGCGCTTCTTGAGCGAGGAGCGCGCGTCCTTGCCGCCCGAGCCGGTGGCGTGGTAGTCGTCCTCCTCGTAGCGGCCCCCGGTGACGTCGTACTTGAAGATCCGGCCCTGGTCCCTGCGATCGTCGAAGCCGGCGAACAGGGGCACGACGACGAGCCCCTGCATGGCGGCCGGGAGGTTGGCGCGGATCATCTGCGACAGCTTGTTGGCCTTGCCCTCGAGCGTCAGTCGCTCGCCCTCGACCTTCTCGTAATGCTCTAGCTCGGTCTGAAATAATCGCACCATCTCGACCGCGGGCCCGGCCGCCCCCGCTATCGCCACCGCCGACATGTCATCCGCGGCGAAGACCTTTTCGATCGAGCGATGGGCGATCTGAAAGCCCTCCGTGGCGCGCCGGTCCCCGGCTACGACCACTCCCTGGTCGTAGCGCAAGGCGAGCACGGTGGTGCCCTCGGGGGCGTGTAGCTCTTTCCCAGACTGGCCCGGAGACGCCGACGGGACGCGCGCCCGCAGCAGCTCCGAGAAAGAAGGGCCGGGCCCGTGCACCGGCATCCGCAGGAAATCTGAGCTCTGGTCCCTCCCAGGCCCCGACAACGGGCCGCCGGAGGCGGAAATCACTGACCGCCTTTCTGGATGTAGCTCCTGACGAAGTCCTCGGCGTTCGTCTCCAGCACCTCGTCGATCTCGTCCAGAAGGTCGTCGACTTCCTTGGTCGCGTCCTCCTTCGTGGATGCGGCCTCGGCCTGTGGCTGGGTCTCCTCTTCCTTATCTCTCCTCTTTCTCGTCTGTCCTCCACCGGAGCTCATGTCGTCACCTTTCTTATGTCTCGGCTCCCGCTCAACGCGCGGTTGTGCGCTGCGCTAGCCGAGTCTCTGAATGAAATGGTAAACGGGTCGCCACGACGGGCGGCGCCGGTCATGCTCCCAGGTTCGCGATCAGGTCGCTCGCCCTGGGACTGGCGTCAAGAAGATCCTGGACGTGCGCCTTGGTGCCGCGCCCCGGCTCCATAGTCGGCACCTTGCGAAGAGGGTCTTCACCGACGTCGAAGATAAGCGCGTCCCAGGAGGCGGCCACGATCGCACGGCTGTAGCGCCTGAGACACTCGCCTCGAAAGTAGGCCCTGGTGTCCTCGGGCGGATGGTCGATCGCCCGCTCGATCTCTGCGTCCGTCACCAACCGGTCGATCTTGCCGGCCCGCTCGAGCTTGTAGTACAAGCCCCGCTTGCGGCTGACGTCGTGATACTGGAGATCGATGAGCCTGAGCTTGGGATGGTCCCAGGCGAGGCCGTCGCGTGCCCTGTAGGCCTCGAGCAAGGCCAGCTTGGCGACCCAGTCGAGACGGTGGGACTGGGACAGGGGCTCCCTCTCGAGACCTTCGAGCACTTCTTCCCAGGCGGTCAGAACGTCGGCCGCGCCACCGTCCGTGTCGTTGTCCTCGGCGTACTTCGAGGCCAGCCGCAGGTACTCCCATTGCAGCTCGATCGCACTCAGCCGCCGGCCGTCGGAGAGGTCGATCGTCGCCTTACAGGAGGGGTCGTGGGAGACCGTGCGAAGTGCCCGCACGGGCTCGGTCAAAGTGAAGTCCTCGGCGATAAAATCGTCCTCGATCATCCGCAGGACCAGCGCCGCGGTGCCCAACTTCAAGAACGTGGGCAGCTCAGCCATGTTGGCATCGCCGGCGATCACATGGAGGCGCCGGTAGCGCTCGGGATCTGCGTGGGGCTCGTCGCGGGTATTGATGATCGGCCGCTTGAAAGTGGTTTCGAGGCCCACCTCCACCTCGAAAAAGTCGGCCCGCTGCGAGATCTGGAAGTCGACGTCGCGCGAGCTGCCCTCGCCCCCCACCTTTCCCGAGCCGGTGAACACCTGACGGGTGACGAAGAAGGGGATGAGGTGCTGGACGAGACGAGGGAACGGCGTCTTGCGGTCGACGAGGTAGTTCTCGTGACAGCCGTAAGAGTTGCCCTTGCCGTCCGAGTTGTTCTTGTAGATCGAGATGCCCTGCCCGTTCGGCACGATCGCTCCGGCCGCCTGGATCGAGGCTTCGAGGATGCGTTCGCCGGCCTTGTCCCACACCACTCCGTCGTGGGGGTTGGAGCACTCGGGGCTCGAGTATTCGGGATGAGCGTGGTCGACGTAGTAGCGCGATCCGTTGGGGAGGATGACATTCACGAGCCCGGTCTCGTCCTCCACGGCGGCCCCCTCCGCGGGGGCCCGCTCGAACCCGCGCGCGTCCCGCAGCGGATTCTCCTCCTCGTAATCCCACTTCACGCGCCGCAACGCGGGCTTGGCGTAGGCGTTGATGAGCAGCGAGCTCGCCACAATCGGGTTGAAGTCTGATTGGTCTCGCACCGAGATCCCGTACTCGGTCTCGATCCCGCAGATCTTGGGGATGGCCACGGTTAGGAGTCGGCTACAAATACTGGCCGGTCTGGACCCGCTCGACCTGGCGGGGGCTTTCGCCGTCCTTGTGCTCGGACACCAGTGTGCGGATGTAGACGATGCGCTCGCCCTTCTTGCCCGAGACCCGGGCCCAGTCGTCCGGGTTGGTCGTGTTGGGAAGGTCCTCGTTCTCCCGGTACTCCTGATGGATGGCGGCCAGCATGTCTTGCTCGTTGACCCCCTTGGCCTCGCCCGAGATCGCACGCTTGATCGCCATCTTCTTGGCGCGCCTCACGATGTTCTCGACCATGGCGCCGGAGGAGAAGTCCTTGAAGTAGAGCTCCTCCTTGTCGCCGTTGGCGTAGGTCACCTCGAGGAAGCGGTTCTCGTCCGCGTCCGAGTACATACGCTCGACCGTGGCTCGGATGATCGCGGCGACGGCGGCTTCCGGGGAGCCGTGATGCTCGATCTCGGTCTGGGCGATCGGGATCGTGGTCGTCAGGTACTTGGAGAAGATGTCGATGGCGGCGATCTCATCGGGTCGCTCGATCTTGATCTTCACGTCGAGCCGGCCGGGTCGCAGGATCGCCGGGTCGATGAGGTCCTCACGGTTGGAGGCACCCACCACGATCACGTTCTTGAGGCTTTCTACACCGTCGATCTCGGCCAGGAGCTGGGGCACGATCGTCGACTCGATGTCGCTCGAGATACCGGAGCCGCGGGTGCGGAACAGCGAGTCCATCTCGTCGAAGAAGACGATCACGGGGACGCCTTCCTCGGATTTCTCCTTGGCTCGCTGGAAGATCTGGCGGATCTGGCGTTCGGTCTCGCCGACGTATTTGTTGAGCAGCTCGGGGCCCTTGATGTTGAGGAAATAGGAGCGCCTGTCCGCGCGCCCGTACCTTGCCGCCACCTGCTTTGCGAGCGAGTTCGCCACCGCCTTGGCCACGAGCGTCTTGCCGCAGCCGGGCGGGCCGTAGAGCAGGACGCCCTTGGGGGGCTCGAGCTCGTGCTCCTTGAAGAGATCGCCATGCAGGAAGGGAAGCTCGACCGCGTCGCGGATCTCCTCGATCTGCGGCCCTAGTCCCCCGATGTCCTCGTAGGAGATGTCGGGCACCTCCTCCAGGATGAGCTCCTCGACCTCGGGCTTGGGCAGGCGTTCGAGGGCATGGCCCGACTTGGCGTCGAGCAGGAGATGGTCGCCGGAGCGCAGTTTGGCGTCGATCAACGGCCGGGCAAGCTCGACGACACGCTCCTCGTCGGAACGGGCGATCACCAGTGCCCGCTTACCGTCCTCCATGACCTCCTTGAGCGTCACCACCTCGCCCTGGATCTCGAAGTCGCAGAGGGCGATGATGTTGAGGGCCTCGTTGAGCATGACCTCCTGGCCGCGCGTTGCCTGGCCAATATCAACCTCGGGCGAGATCTGGACACGCAGCTTGCGTCCGCTGGTGTGGATGTCGGCTCCATCGCCCTCTTGTGCCAGGAACACGCCGTAGCTGGAAGGCGGCTGAGTGAGCTTTTCGACCTCGCCTTTGAGCGCTGCGAGCTGGTCGCGCGCCTCCTTGAGGGTCGAAGCGAGGCGCTCGTTGTTGTCGCGCGTGCCCTCGAGGGACGCGTTCGTCTCGGCCAGCCGTCGTTCGAGCGTGTGGATATGGCGGGGGGCCGCGTCGAGGCGGTGCCGGGTCAGGGAGAGCTCGTCGGCCACCAGCTTGAGCTGCGCCTGAAGCTCCTGCACCTCCCGGTCGTATTGAGCGATCCTCCGCTCGAGGTCTTCAGATGAGACCTTGATCACCTCCCCGGCTGACGGGTAACCCTACCTCGCGGAAACGGACAATCGGTGCATCTACTACTCGCTGCCTAGAGTGTCGGTTTGCGAGCAGTGATTATGAAGCCCGTGTGGGCCACCATTCTGTGATCGGGCCGCACCGAGGGGCCGTCCACGTTCCAGGTGCGCACGAGCGCCTCGAACGTGTTGACGAGCACGAAACCGGCCTCTCTGGCCGCCTCCACCGTTCGTTGCACTTGAGGAACGGTGGGCAGGTAGCAACAGAGGATGCCCCCTGCCGAGAGCGTTGCGGTTGTCTGTGGCATCGCCCTCCAGGGCTCGGGCAAATCGAGCACGATGCGGTCGAAGTCCGGCTCGGGCACGCCCTCGAAGACGTCGCCCAGGCGCAGCTCGACCTGGGGCGGGATGGCGCCATGCCACGAGGCGACGTTGGCCACGGCCCGCTCGAGGTGGTCCTCGCGCAGCTCGTAGGACACGACCATGCCTTCAGGCCCGACTGCCCTCGCCAGTCCCAGCGTCAGCGAGCCCGAGCCGCTGCCGGCTTCGAGCACCCTGGCCCCCGGGAAGATGTCCGCGTAGGTGACTATGAGGGCGACATCCTTCGGATAGATCACCTGGGCGCCGCGCTTCATCTTGAGCACGAAATCGGCGAGCGTGGGGCGAAACGCTCGCAGGCGGGCTCCGCTCGAGGCCTTGAGCTCGCTACCGTCCGGTGCGCCGATGAGGTCGTCGTGGGCGACGGTCCCGAGGTGGGAGTGGAACTGTTTTCCGGCCGCCAGCGTGATCAGGTAGCGGCGGCCGCGAGAGTCGAAGAACAACGCTTTCTGTCCCTCCGCGAAGGGAGCGCTCATGCCATCCCTCCTCCTCCCTCGTCTTTCCCTCCTCCGCCCTCTTTTCCCCCTTCAGCTCCTTCTTTCTCGGCCCGGGCTCGCTCGGTGCGAGCCTTCATCTTGCAGAACGAGCATTGAGGATCCCGGCCCTGGGTCACAATCGTCGGCGCCCCGCACGAGGAGCAGGCCACCAGCTCGACCGCTTCCGACTCCTCGGTGAAGAGGTGGGCGGCGCGCTTCAGAAAGCCGAAGTACATCTGCTGCTTGGTACCGGGCGAGGACTCCTCGATGAGAGTGATCGCCTCCTTGTAGCGGTGCTGGGTGTTGCCCTCGACCAGGGGGCACTCCTCGACGATGTAGTCGATGCCCCGGAGCACCGCGTAGGCCGCCGTCTCCCGCTCCGCCAGGCGCACGAGCGGCTTGACTTTTCGCACCAGAGCGGTCTCGGAGCCGATCACGCGCTCCTCCAGAACGGGGGCCTGGCGGCCGAGCATGTCCGTGTTCCAGTGCAGGACGTTGCCGAACAGGGTGGCGACCTCGTCGTCGAGGTTATGGCCGGTGACGAGCACCCCGTAGCCCTCCTCGAGCGCGGCCCGGTTGAACTCGTAACGCTTGTTGAGCCCACAACCCGAGCACGGCACCCTCCCGCTGAGGCGAGCGAGCTGGGGGACGGTGTAGCCGTGCTCCTGAGACAACGAACGGACGATCAGCTTGGCTCCGCGGGTATCGGCGAACGAGATGCACGCGTCCCGGGAGCGGTCGGAATAGCTCCCAATGCCGAGCCCCAAGTAGAAGCCTGCGGTGTCGTATCCGAGGTCCAACAAGACGTCCCACAAGGCGAGGGAGTCCTTGCCGCCCGACACCGCCACCAGCAAGCGGTCGCAGGGCTCGAACATCCTGAACTCGTGGATGGCCCTGGCGACCTGAGAGCGGAAATGGGCCCTGAAGTGCTCGGGGCAGAAGGCGGCGTTGTGGCGGCGCACCTCCACTGCCGCCGGGCCGCGGCACACCTTGCACTTGACGTGGGTTCGAACCACTAGATCCCGCCCGAGAGGACCGGGCGGACCTCGACTTCGTCGTCGTCCGCCAGCGACTCACCCCGCAATAGCAGGGTGCCGTTTCGTATGACCAAGACCGCCTCCGGGATGATGTCGAGCCGGCCCAGGAGGTCTGATACCGGAAGGGGGCCCTCGATCTCCATGACGCGGTCGGGGTTGCGCAGCTTGACCTTCACTCCCCCAGCCTAAAGCTCGCCGAGTGGTGGACAAAGGTTACTCGGCAAGCACTCACTACTACTCGAGCATGGTTGCGGCGGCCTGTGCTACTGGAACGATGGAGGACGGCGCTCCAGGCGCACCGTGACCGAGCGGGTGCGCGACGAGCGAAGCACCTCCAGTGTCACCTCGTCCCCCGGACGACGCGCGGCGATCGCCTTGATGAGCTCGAGGTCCGAGGCCACCGGGGTTCCATCGATGCCCGTGATGATGTCGCCGGCCTCGAGCCCTGCGTCATCGGCGGGACCCCCGCGCACTATCTCCACGACTGCGGCGCCCTCGGTGTCGGCGGGCAGGCCCAGCTGGCCCGCCGAGCCGGGATCAACCGTCTGGAGGTAGACCCCTATCCAGGGCCGTTGGCCGGACAGGATCTGGTTGATGGTCGGCAGCACGCGATCGATGGCGATGGCAAAGCCGATGTTCTCGGCCGCCCCCGCCTGGGCGGCGGCCGAGTTGATCCCAACCAGGCGGCCGTTGAGGTCGACCAGCGCGCCGCCGGAGTTGCCCGGGTTGATGGCGGCGTCGGTTTGGAGCAGACCCTCGTATGGTCGAGGGTTACCTTGGGCATCGGGAACCTGGATCGTGCGGGTGGTCGCGCTCACGATCCCCTGGGTGACCGTGATCCCGAGGCCCAGGGGGAAGCCGATGGCGACCACCGGGTCGCCCGGCAACAGCTCGGAGGAAGCACCGATCTCGATGGGCTCGAGGTCGGTGTCGTCGACTTTGACGACCGCCAGGTCGTTCTCCACCGCGGTGCCGACCACGGTCCCCTTCAGCCGGCGACCGCTATCCGGAAACACCACGGTGACATCGGTCGCCCCCTGCACGACGTGATTGTTGGTGACGAGGATGCCGCGGCGGTCGATGATCACGCCCGAGCCCTCCCCTCCACGCACTCGCACGTTCACCACCGAGGGCAGCACGCGCTGCACCATCTCGGTGACCTCCGAAGAGGGTGGGGCCTGCTCGCTTCCCTCGATCTCGATGTCGGAGGTGTCGGTTTGGGCAGACGCGCCGGGAGACTGCGGCGGGGCGCTCCGGGCGGTGACCGAGCAGGCCGAAAGCAACATCGCCAGAGCCGCAAGCAAAGCGGGGGGCCGAGTCATTTGCTCAGGATAAGAGAGCGTCGACGCTATCTCTTGCCGAGTGATGGTGAGATAACCACATAGAGCACCCTGCCACCACTCGGCAACCGCCGCTCAGCTTTCGGGCGCCTCGTGGGCCTCGACGTCCACCTCGCCGCCGGAGATTCCGCCCAGCGCAAAGAACAGCTTGTAGGTGCCCGGCTCCAGCGCGACGGGCTCGTCGATGCGGTCGTTGACCTCGGTCGGCGCCTGCAGGCCCCGGATCAGCAGCAGGTGCTCGGGCCCCTCGAACAGCACCTCCCGGCTCTCCGGGTCCACGATGTAGAAGCGTTCGCCGTAGTGGCCGGCGGGCGCGCTCCACAGCCGGCTCACTCGGAAGGGAAGCGTTCTTCCGCCCCTCACCGGGATGCCGGCATCGCCCTCCGAACGCCGCGCCGGCGCCACCGTGGTGGAGATGACCTTGCGCTGTGAGCCCGAGATGGCGGCCTCGAAGTCGGAGAAAACCATCACTCGATCTCAAGCTCGACGATCAGGGGGCGACCGTCCACCTCGGCCCAGGTCGAACGGACCACCACCGCGTCGTCGCCCCCGTCGTAGCGAATGAGAGCCGCATAGCCCTCCGCCGCCGGCTCCACCGAGGTGACCTTGGCCGCGGACAGCGGGGACGGCAGGCGTTTCATTATCGACGATGCCTTGGGCTTGACCTGCTCGGAGAGGTCCGCGACGGCCATGGCCAGCTCACCGGTCACCACCGCGCGCCCGTGACGCTCGGCGTGCTCTCTGACCACGTTTTCGTCCATCACTCCTCCTCCGTCCGAATCATGAACCGCTGGAGCTGTTCTTCCGTACAAAACGCGCCCATAGCCCGCGTTTTGTACCAAACCTCCCAGCTTTCTCTCGGTAGCCCTCGAGGCGGGACGGGCCGCTCCGCGGCTAGTCTCCGCTCAGTGTGCAGCTTCTGTGCCATCGCCGCCAAGGAGAAGCCGGCAGTGATCGTGCTCGAGGAAGAAGAGATGATTGCCTTTCTCGATTACCGCCCCCTATTCTGGGGCCACAGCCTGCTGATCCCGAGGCGTCACTACGAGACCATGTCGGACCTGCCGGCCCGGCTCATCGGGCCGCTGTTCCAAGGCGCCTGCCGGCTCTCCCTCGCCATGGAAGAGGGGCTCGAGGCCGCCGGTTCCTTCGTGGCCGTCAACAACAAGATCAGCCAGAGCGTGCCCCACGTCCACGTTCACGTTGTGCCGCGCCGGCCCAAGGACGGATTGCGCGGGTTCTTCTGGCCCCGCACCCGCTACGACAGCGACGAGCAGGCCCACGATGTCGCCGCCAGATTGCGAGCCGCACTCGAAGCCGGGCCGAATACGTGAGCTCTCAGAGAGTGCGATGTCGCTCGGCCGACGGGCTCGAGCTCGAGGCCGAGGCAGACGACGCGGAGGAGCCGAGCACGGCCGTGGTTCTCTGCCATCCCCACCCCAAGATGGGTGGGACCATGAACGCGCCTCTGCTTCTCGCTCTTCGGGACGCCTTCGTTCGCCGCGGCTGGCCGGTGTTGCGCTTCAACTTCCGCGGCATCGGCGCCTCCGAGGGCGAATCTTCGATGGGACTGGCGGAGGTCGACGATGCTGCAGGGGCGATAGCGAGCGCCCGGGATCGCTGGGCCGGGGTGCCGGTCGTGCTCGCGGGCTGGTCATTCGGGGCGGCCGTGGCAGTGCGCCTCGCGGAGCGCGACGACTCGCTGGCCGCGTGCGTGGCCATCGCCCCGGCAGTACTCCCCCGAGAGGACGTCACCGTGGGGCTCCCGCCCGCCACCCAAGCCGAGATCGACGTGCCGCTGCTGCTGGTGTGCGCAGCCAACGACGAGGTCGCGTCATGCCCCGATTGTGAGGCCTGGGCCGAGGAGGCCCGCGCCGACCGCCGCACGATCTCGGGAGCCAACCACTTCTTCTGGGGCAAGTACGAGCACCTTGCTGCCGAGTTAGAGGAATGGCTTGATGATGTCCTGTAACGATTTAGCGATCCGCGGGAGGATCGCGCAAGAGCAAGTGAGCGACCCGCGGGAGGATCGCGCAAGAGCAAGTGAGCGACCCGCGGGAGGATCGCGCAAGAGCAAGTGCGCGATCCGCTGGGGGATCGCGTAGAAAGAAGTGGATCGCAGAGGATAAGAACGCGGCAAGATGAGAGGAAGCGGATGAGATTCGGAATCGACCTCACGCAGCACCAGCTCACCTGGGACGAGCTGCAACACAGGGCCCAGCTTGCCGAGAGGCTCGGCTTCGACGGCGGCTGGGTCTTCGATCACTTCAAGCCCCTCTACGGCGACCCCTCGGGCCCCTGTCTCGAGGCATGGACCCTGCTGGCCGGGCTCGCAGCCTCGACCTCACGGCTGCGCCTCGGGACGCTCGTCACCGGGGTGACTCACCGCAACCCCGCCCTGCTCGCAGCTCAGGCCGTAACCGTCGACCACATCTCCTCCGGCAGGCTCGAGCTGGGCATGGGTGCCTCCTGGAACGAGCAGGAGCACCGTCAGCTGGGGCTGAGCTTCCCCCGGTCGGCCGAGCGCACGGACCGGCTCGAGGAGGCCATCCAGATCATGCGCTTTCTGATGACCATGGAAAACGTCACTTATCTCGGGCGCCACTATCGGCTCAACGGCGCCAGCTATCACCCCCGGCCACTGCAGTCCCCCACGCCCCCGATCTGGATCGGCGGCGTCGGAGAGCGTCACACCCTTCCCGTGGTGGCGAGGGCCGCGGATGTCTGGCACGGGTTCGGCTCGGTCTCAGATCTTGTCCGCAAGTCCAAGCTGATCGACGAGCACGCAGAGCGCGCGGGGCGCGACCCCGCTCTCATCGCACGCTCGGCGAGCGTGTCGATCTCCGAGTCAAAATCCCAGGTCGAAGGCCGCATCGAGGGGCTGCGTGAGGCAGGGTTCTCCTACCTCGTGGTCTCGTGGCCGGAGGTGGGCGAAGAGCGGGTAGAAGAGTTCGCCCAGGTCATCATGGCCGCCCACGTCTAATGGTCGACCAGCCTCATAAGTAGAGTTGCCTCCAGGCGCTCAACCACTCCTCGGCTCGGCTGACGACCGTGCGGCCGTCCAGCAGCTCGACGCCGGCCCGGAAGCGGAAGGGCTCGGCGGCATCAGGTGTGGCGAGCTCGACTTCGATGGCGCAGGGGCGGCCGGGGTCGTAGGGCTGCGGCCGGTCGCCGCTCCGGAGCGCTCCCGTGGCCGACTCCTCTATCAGCCGGCGAGCGCGCGCCGGCGACAGGTGGCGGGCGCTGAACCGGCCCAGGCCGCGCTTTACCGCCACCGTCTGCAGCTCCTCACCCAGCAGTGCTTTGCCCTCGGCGCAGGTGGCTTCGTCGCCCGTCACCAGCACCACCGGACATCCCCAGGTACCGCACAGCGCGGCGTTGATGCCGGTCTCGCCCACCGAGACGCCGTTGAAGCGGAGCTCCCGCCACTCGGTGCCCGACACGGTGTGGCTGAGCACTCCCCGAGGAGTTCCGGCCTTGGCGTGCATGGCGATGAACAGTGCCGCGTCGCAGCCCTGCTCCAAGATCTCGGTGTACTCCGTCCACTCCCTCTGGATGACGTACTCGCAGCGCTCATCTAGCAGCTCGGGCAGCAGCGAGTTGAAGGTCCAGCCCTTGCCGGCCCCGTGACAGTCCATGACCACGACCTCGGAGGCATCGGCGGCGAACGCTCCGCGCACGGCGGCGTTGATCTCCTCGGTGTAGAGGCGCCGGCCCTCTTCGTAGAGCGACTCGCCGCCCGAGACCTGCTCCCACTTGGTGATGCCGGCGACGCCTTCCATGTCCGAGACCACGAACACCCTCATTGATTCGTCCCTCCTTCAGACTCTTGCCGCCTGATCTCGTAGAGCAACGCTCCCGCCGCCACTGCGAGGTTCAGCGACGACGCGCTCCCCCGCATGGGGATCCGCACCGAGAGCTCGCCGCGCTGCAGCGCGGCGAGAGAGAGGCCGTGGCTCTCGGAACCCAGCACCAGGAGCAGAGGCAGACGGTATCGCACCGAGTAATGCTCAACCTGGGCATGGGCCGAGGTGGTGACCACCTGTAAGCCCTTCGCCGCCCAAGCAAGGGTTTCCTCGAGGTCTGGAGCGCGCGCCAGAGGGACCGAGAAAATGCTGCCCATGCTGGCCCTGACCGCCTGCGGGTCGTAGGGATCGGCGCTGTCTCCCATCAGCACGACGCCCGACGCTCCTACCGAGTCGGCGGTCCGCACGATCGCCCCCAGGTTGCCCGGCCCGGACGACCGGTCGAGCGCAACGAAGATCGAATCATCGGAGACGACCAGCTCGCTCACGGTCGTGAACGCGGTCCGCACGATAGCGGCGAGGCCCGTGGGCTGGTCGCGCTCGGAGAGGCTGCCGAAAGCGGCGGCGCCCAGATGCGCCGAGGGCAGTCCCGCGCTCTCCTGCCCCTCTACGAGCCGGGCGGCCGAGTCGCTGTCGAGCAGCTCGGGCGCTACCAGGAGCCTCTCGATCGGGGCCTCTTGCTCGATCGCCTCCCATACCGGGCGGATGCCCTCCACCAGAAAGGCTCCTTCTCGCTCTCGGTTCTTGCGCAGCTTGAGGCCACGCGCCCTCTTGACAAGGGGGTTCGAGGTGCTGGTGACGAACGGCGTGTTCAGCCGGGCTCAGCCGGGGCGGTCGGGAGCGAGTTGCTCGAGGAAGGCGCGACAGCGGCTCGCCTCTTCCACCTCGGAGAGCTCGCCGGCCGCAGCCGAGAGCCCGGCGAGGCAGCTCAGAAAGCCACGGTTGCCATGGTGCTCCCACGGAACCGTTCCCGCACCCCGCCAGCCGGCGCGGCGAATGCGATCGAGGCCCCGGTGGTAGCCCACCCGGTAGTAGGCATAGGCATCGACAGACCGGCTCTCCGCCCTCGCGGCGTCGCCGAGGCGGCCCCACGCGCTCAAACATGCGGGCCAGCGCGCCGCCACCGCCTGGACCTCCTCGGGAGAGGAGGCGGATGCCAGTTGCTCGAGTGAGCCGTCTGGCTCCTCGACCCTGGTCTCCAAAGGCTCGGTGATCGGTAGCTCTGGCATGAGGGGCGATCTTAGCGGGCCGAGTAGACTTCTTTCCCCCTCGTATCCCCTCGTGAAAGGAGAAGCCATGGAGTGGGCGCTGGAACTGGCCCAAAAGGGCCAGCAGATCGACATCAACTTCGCGCTCAACGGGGTGGTGGCGTTGATAGCCGGGATCCTGATCCTGATCTTTCCCAGCTTGCTGGCCCGCCTGGTCGCCGCCTACCTGATCATCATCGGGCTGATTCAGGTCTTCGACCTGAGCCTCTGACGGGAGCCCATTCACCAAAGTTGGTTGACGGTCCATAGTGGGCGCTCAGCCACCGCATGGAGCTGCGCAAGCCGCCGGTTCTACTCCTCCAGAGCCTGGGCGATCAGATATACGGCGCTCGCTCCCACTGCGGTGTAGACCAGGCGAGACAGCTTCGAGCGGTGGCCGAACAGGCCGGCGACGAGATCGACGTTGAAGAGGCCGACCAGGCCCCAGTTGAGCGCGCCGACGGCCACCAGTGCCGAAGCGGTCAGATCGCGGTTGTCCAGAGTGTCGAGCTTCCCTTTGGCGTTGCTGCGCAGCAGGGCCATCCGCTGCTCCTTTCAAAAGAGAGTGATGTCACCCTGGTTATGCCCCTCGGGGAGGTGAACTAAGCGGTGGCGCGGGGGCTTTGAGGCGTGAGGTCCGCAGGGGCCGCCTCCGGAGTGGCGGGCAGGAAGACGCGAAAAGAGCTGCCCTGAGCAGGCCGGTCCTGGACCCAAGCGCGGCCCCCGTGCATCTCGGCGAACCTCGACACGAGAGACAGTCCGATGCCCACCCCCGGTGAATGAAGCTTCTCGGCGGCGCCTCGCTCGAATGCTCCGAAGATGGAGCGCTTGAGCTCGTCGGGCACTCCCGGACCGGAGTCGTCCACGATGATCGTGACTCCCCCGTTCCCGGTTTCCATGCGCACGGCGATAGTCGAGTGCTCGGGGGTGTACTTGGCCGCGTTGGCAACGAGGTTCTCGACGATACGTTCGACCTTGGGAGCGTCCACCTCCACAAGCGCAGGGGCAAGGTCCACCTGGACGTGGCGATCGCCGACGGGTGTCTCTTGGACCACCCGCCGCACCAGGCCGGCCAGGTCGGTGGGTGTCAAGTTGGGTTCGACTATTCCACGGCTCAGGCGGTCGACATCGAGAAGATCGACCACCAGTCGGTTGAGCTTTCTCGAGCTGAACGCAAGCTCGGACAGCGCCATCTCCCTCGTCTCGGGCGAGAGCTTGTCCTGCTTACGCTCGAGCAACAGCGAGTAACCCAGAATCGAGGCGAGCGGGGTCCTCAGCTCGTGGGAAACCGCTTGGAGGAACGAGTTCTTGATGTCATCGAGCTCGCGCAGCTGGTCCGACACGGCACGCTCTCTTTGGGCGGCACGCACCGCCCACGCGGCTGCGGTCAGAGAGCCCCCGACGAGCAGGACGGCTATCGTGGCCATGATCTGGAGGCTGGTGGTCGGCTCGGTCGGGACCGCCAAGCTCTGAGCAGACCACACCTCGCTCAACACAAAGCCCGCCGACATCGCCGCCCACACACCCAGGGCGATCGGATAGCCCAGCAGCAGGGTGGCCTCGGCCACGATCCAGAAAAGGGCCAGGAGATAGCTGCGGGGGCCGAGTCCTGAGAGCACGGTGAAGGCGAGCGCGGCCGCGCCGCCCAGAGCAAGAAAGGCGAAGCGGCGCTTGTCCCACACGGTCGTGAGCATGTGGATGATGCCGGAAACCGCCAGCAGGCCGACGACCAGCGCCGCGACCAGCCTCACGTACTCAGGCTTGACCCCCGGAGCGGACACATCACGAACGACGAGGAAGACGGCCATTGTCGCGGCGATGCCCACGCGCGGCAAAGCGACGAGCTCGGGCCGCGTGAGCAGCTCAGAGCGCGCCGGATCGGCGTTCTTTCTGCCACGCCCCATATGCGTAGAAGCCTGACCTCTACCGGTTGTCACTGCCATACGAACAATTGCCTAGTCCGCCGCGCGTGGGCGGGAGACGCCAAGGAGGCCGCTCCCGCTCAACGCCGGCCGCGTCGCCTGATCCGAATTTGCTTCAATGCTTCGACTCCATCCCCCGAGTGCCGAAAGCTAATCAATAGCGTAACCAGTTATTGTCAGTAAATCGGCAATCTGCGCAGGAACGGCTCCCGGGCCCCCCGCCCCTGAGCTGGCTTTGTGCCGAATCAGGGGCGGATTCCGCACGTTTTCTGACACAAAGCCGAAAATAGGGCCGGTCGTTCGGGAGGTCAGGCCTCGCGCTCGGGGGCCTCGGCGATGCCGTGCGGCATACCGTAATCGGCCAGGAGCTCGAGGAAGGGGTCGGCGGGGAACGACTCCGGCCCGAGCACGCCGGCGCCCTCCCACGTCTGTGACGACAGCAGCTCAAGGGCAATGACCGGGTTGAGGGCCGTCTGTAGCACGACCGCCTGGGCACCGTATTCCGCCATGCAGTGGTCGTTGTCGGCCACGTGGTAGAGGTAGACCTCGCGCTCCGAGCCGTCCGGTCCCCTTCCCTTCACCCACGTCCCGGCGCAGGTCTTGCCGTGCATGCGATCGCCCAAAGTGGCGGGATCGGGAAGGGTAGCGGCCACCACGTCGCGCGGAGCGACCTCGACCTTGCCGACCCTGACCTTCCTCGTGGAGTCGAGACCCAGCAGGTGCAGGGTTCGCAGAACCTCGATGAACGCTCCGCCCAGCCCGTACTTGAACGTGACTCGGTTGCAGTCGATCACCCTCGGTATGAGCAGGACCTCCTCGTGCTCCACGTTGACGCACTCGAGGGGCCCGATGCCTTCCGGGAAATGGAACGTCTCCGGCTCGGAGAAAGGCTCGGTGGTGAAGAAACCGCGGCTCTTCTCGTAGATCACCGGAGGGTTCAGGCACTCCTCGATCGTGGTCCAGATCGAGAACGTGGGAGCGAACGAGTAGCCCTCGATCTCGAGGTTGGCACCGTCTCTCACGCCGATCTCGTCGATCTCGGAGAAGAGGTGGTCCCTGGCATAACGGGCGAAGACATCGGACATCCCCGGCTCGACGCCCATGCCGACCAGCGCCAGCTGCCCTCGTTCCTCCCACTGCTCGGCCTGGGCGAACTGGGCGTCGCCGAGCGTGACCCCGGTGAGCTCGTTAGGTCGTTCGGGGTGAGGCTTGGAGAGGGTCATCGCCATGTCGAGGTAGGTGCACTCGGCGGCGAACGCGGCTTCGAAGATCGGCTCGTTGAAGCGCGGGTCGCAGGCGTTGACCAGGGCGTCGGCTTCGAGCTCCCGGGCGGCCCGGGCGACGGCGGCAACATCCGAGGCATCTAGGGGGGCCGCGCTGAAGCGCTCGTCGTGGCGGCTGATGGCTCGCTCGGCACGCTCGGGGTCAAGGTCGGTCACTCTCATCGCCTCGACGAAATCTCGCCGGGCCGCTACCGCAGCGATCGCGCTGCCGACTCCTCCTGCTCCCACCACTAGGACTCTCACCCGGCGCATGCTAGTGCCTGGAGCGACTTTTTCCACAATAGCCTCGCTGAGTGAGGCTGGCGTAGAAAAGATCGCCGAGGGTGGCGCCCGCTGCCGAGCGTCGGCGGGCGGCTAAGCGGACTGCGCTCAATTTCGGCGGCGAAATGCCGACTCTGTATAGGTCAGGAGGCGCTCCCGCGCGGGCGCCTCGCGGGAGCTAAGTGGAAAGGACGGCCGGCATCCAACCCGAAACCCAGCTGGACGCTCCACAGGCCCCGCAACCCCCGCCCGCCGCCCCCAGGCCGACGATCCTCGACTTCCTGCGGCAGGTGGTCGAGCAGAAGTGCTCCGACCTCCACATCAAGGCAGGCTCGCCCCCCAGCGTCCGGCTCAGCGGCCGCCTCATCAAGACTGAGTTCCCCCCGATGACTGCTCCTGAATGCCGGGAGGCGGCCGCGGCGCTGATGGACGACGAGCAGCTGGCCCACCTCAACCGGGTAGGCGAGGTCGACTTCGCATACTCCCATCCCGGAGTGGGCCGCTTTCGGGTAAACGTCCACCATCAGCGCGGAAGCGTCGCGATCGCGGCCCGTCTCGTGCTTCCGGGCGCTCCGGACTTCAAGTCCTTGGGGCTACCTCCCGCAGTCGAGTCGCTCGCCAACGAGCATCGCGGGCTGCTGCTCGTGACCGGGCCCACGTCTTCGGGCAAGACCACGACCACCGGGGCGATCATGAACCACATAAACGCCACCCGTCCCTGCCACATCCTTACCATCGAGGACCCCATCGAGATCCTGCATCAGGACCTCACGGCTGTGGTCACTCAGAGAGAGATCGGCATGGACACCAAGGGGTTCGGGCCGGCGCTGAGGGCCGCCATGCGTCAGGACCCCGACGTCATCTTCGTGGGCGAGATCAGGGACACCGAGACCGTGGAAGCGGCCCTGCAGGCGGCCGAGACCGGACACTTCGTCATCGCCACTCTGCACACCACCAACGTAGCCGAGACCGTCAACCGGGTCATCGACTTCTTTCCTCCACACCAGGCGAAGCAGGCGCGCGTCGGGCTGGCAAGCTCACTCGTAGGCGTGATCTCCCAAAGGCTCTTGCCGCGCATCGGAGGGGGCCGGGCCGCGGCCATCGAGATCATGGTCATGAACGGGCGCATACGGGATCTCGTCCTCAAGCCCGAGCAGACTCACATGATCCAGGACATCATCGCCGAGTCCTCCTACTATGGCATGCAGACCTTCGATCAGGCGCTGCTGAACCTCTTCCGGGCCGGGGTCGTCGAACTCGAGGACGCCCGCAGCGGGGCGACCAACCAGACGGACTTCGACCTGCAGCTGCGCCAAGAGGGCCTGCAGCCGATCTAGCTCGCCATCTAAGAGAATTCACCCCTCATCAGAGGCGGATGAATCTCCCTCTATGTCCTCAGATCGTGCGTCACCATGCCACGGTTGGGGAGCCCATCCCAGCATTCGTTCTTGCAGAAGTTTCGGGACTGAAAGCTGGTCAGCACGCCCCATCTTACGAAGCCACTTGCGCTGATTGCCGCCTTTTTAAAATCCACGTAAAGCCACTTGCCATCCTTCACGACCGGCACCTCTTGCATGTGCAAGCTTCCGTCGCTCACCACGCGCCTCAGTTTCGCAACTAGCCGGCCGCCCTCGTAGTGGACCCACACGAAGTAGTCGAACTTGGGGCCGCCCTTGGAGTCATAGATGAAGTAGACATCTGTGTTTGGCTTGGACAGCATGCTCGCACGCCATAGTCCGTGGGTCTGCATCGCAGTGCCGAGGCGATTCTCCGAGTGGAAGAATGCCCCGCTGCGGATGTCCAGAGGACTCGGAGAATCGTTGAGGTCGAACTTGCTGCCCACATGCGCCTGCGCATTGGGAATGGCGATGAAGAGCGATAGCGCGCTGGCCACGACGGTCAGGCGGATTCCTTTGTTCATGTTGTCCTCCAACAGATAGCGTGCTCAGCCCCCATTGGAGTCAATGAGCGAAGAAGAGCGAACATGAATATTGTCGGGATTGCAGCGATGTTACTGAATACGGAATGTCCGCAGTCACGCTCGCCACGAGCGCCTGTAAGAGATTAGTCGAGAGGTGAACAGTCCAACAGGCTGCCGGGCTGGACTCAGGTCGAACGTTGCCGACGCGGACTATGGGAGGCCGGGATCCATCGAGGCTTCATAGCCGATCGAAATCGACTGGGCGAACTATGTACT
>Ga0136633_1000625_pt1 | contig 26919 bp, 26 predicted proteins | sample AntDrymeUQ832206_2_FD_105494 | JGI IMG/M metagenome (GOLD analysis project Ga0136633, IMG submission 105494) | Polar desert sand microbial communities from Dry Valleys, Antarctica - metaG UQ83 (22.06) | ecosystem: Environmental > Terrestrial > Soil > Desert | place: Antarctica: Dry Valley... | reverse complement strand
TCGACGGCACCGGCCAGCTCGATGCCGATCCGATCGTTCCCGTACGGGTTGACGCCCGCCCCGACGAAGCTGCCCGTGAGCTCGATGGGCTTGGTGACACCCTTGATGGTGAGGTCGCCTTCGACGATCAACTCGTCGCCCTCGGTCGCCACGGCAGTCGACGCGAAGCGGAGCTCCGGGTATCGCTCCGTGGCGAAGAACTCGGGCGACTGCAGGTGCCCGTCCCGGGTGTCATCGAACGTCGTGATGGTGGATGCGTCGACGCTCCCGGTGATCGACGGGGCGTCGCCACCCTCGATCGTCCCGGAGAAGCCAGGGATACGGCCCTTTACGGTCATAAGGCTGAGCTTCTTGATCTCGAACTCGAGCGAGGACCAAACTGGGTCGATCGACCACGTTCCCGTCGGGATGACGGTGGCCGAGGTATCTGCGACGATGGTCATGGACACACTCCTTTGCGTTCGCTACTATTGAGTACGCAATGAATATAGCGGAGAAAAGCATGCCTAGTCAAGTATTGCAGTCGCAACCTTCGACCGCTCAGGCGTTCGTGTCGCTGTTGCGGGCCCATGCCGCGGCGACGCGCCAACTAAACGCGCAGTTGAACGCCGAGCACGGACTGACCATCAGCGACTTCGAGGTATTGCTGCGTCTTGCGCGCGCCCCAGAGTCGAGGATGCGACGGGTTGACCTCGCCGGCGAGCTCCTTCTGACTGCTTCGGGAATGACGCGCCTGCTCGACGGTCTCGAGCGCGCGGGTTTCGTCGAGCGGGGCGGGTGTCCGGAAGATCGCCGAGTCGTCTACGCGGTGTTGACGGACGAGGGGCTCGCGAAGCTACGCGAAGCGGCGGTGACCCACTTCGAACAGGTCGACGACCTGTTCGGCGGGCGTTTCGATGAGCACGAGCTGGACGAGCTCGCCGCGCTGCTCTCGAGGCTCGGCGGAAGCGAGCCGGCCGAGTGCGCGCCACCGTCAGAGGACGGCTAGTCCTCGAAGTTCTGCCAGTAGCGGCTCGGGGTCGGCCCGCGCTGGCCCTGGTACTTGGAGCCGATCCCCTCGGACCCGTACGGCCGCTCGGCCGGCTCCGAGAGCTGGACGAAGGAGAGCTGGCCGATCTTCATCTCCGGGTAGATCGTGATCGGGAGGTTGGCGACGTTCGACAGTTCCAGCGTGACGTGCCCGTCCCACCCGGGATCGATGAAGCCCGCCGTGGAGTGGATCAAGAGCCCCAAACGGCCGAGTGAGCTCTTCCCCTCCAGCCTGGCTACGAGGTCGTCCGGGAGCGTCACGCGCTCGAGTGTCGAGCCAAGGACGAACTCGCCGGGGTGCAAGATGAACGCTTCTCCGTCCACGGCCTCGACCAACTCGGTCAAGCCCTCCTGCTCCGCCTTCACGTCGATGTATGGGTAGCGGGAGTTGCGAAACACGCGGAAGTAGCGGTCGACCCGCACGTCGAGGCTGGACGGCTGCATCAGACCCGCATCGAAGGGATCGACGCCGATGCGACCCTCGCCGATCAGCCGCCGGATGGTTCGGTCGGAGAGAACCACGTGGCGATTCTACGACCCGCGCACCTTGTAACAGTTTGTTACTTGTCGCCCCGTACGAGGGTCGCGTGCACCCGCAACTGCGGTAAGGTCTTTCCCCCTGGTGTCGATGCTATTTCCACCCATCGACCCGAACGAGCGGTTCCGTGACCGCCGGGCTGCGGTGCGGCGACGAAAGCGCCGACAACGCGCCGCGCTGATCGGAGGGTTGCTCGGGACGGTCGCTCTGCTCGGGCTCGGAGCCCAGCTCGTCGGTGACGGCACCGAAGCCGCTCCTGACCAATCGGCAAGCGTCTCCGAGGCGACGGCGTCGGACTCCGGCCCCAGGCCGCTTCCTGTCGAGATCCGCGGGGTGCACGTGACGATGGGCCTGGCTTCGCTGCCCGGCAAGCTCGCGGAGTACGTCGAGCTCGAACGGGACGGGCTCACCGCGATCGAGCTCGACATCAAGGACGAGAACGGGCAGGTCGGATTCACCACGAGCTCGCTGAAGCTCGCACAGACGGTTGGGGCGACCCGCGACTTCTACGATGCACGCGCTGCCGCCAGGCTCGTTCACGAGCGCGGCCTCTACTTGATCGGGCGGATCGTCACCTTCGAGGACCCGGTACTCGCTCATGCTCGGCCGGACCTCGCTGTGCGACGGAACGACGGCTCGGTCTGGGAAGACTCCGCCGGACTTGGATGGACGAATCCGTACGACCGCCGGGTCTGGGAGTACAACGTCGACATCGCGATCGCGGCTGCGAAAGCCGGGTTCGACGAGATCATGTTCGACTACGTCCGGTTCCCGTCCGACGGTGACGTCGACGGAGCCGTCTACTCGAATCGGACGGGCATGCGCAAGAACGACGCGGCTCCTGCGTTCGTGCGCTACGCCACTAGTCGGCTGGAACCCCTCGGCGTACGAGTCTCGGCTGCAGTGTTCGGGCTCTCTGCTATGCGTGACATGGGCATCGGTCAGATTCCGCGGCGCATGGCCCCGCACCTCCATGCCGTGTACGCGATGACCTACCCGTCCCTCTTCGGCGCGGGCGAGCTCGGCCTGGCCGATCCCGGCTCGTCGCCGGGAGCTACGGTCGCTCGCGCGCTGAGGCGCTTCAATCGCGCGCTCCAGGGACGCGACGCGCTTCTGCTCCCTTGGGTACAGGACTTCAGCTTCACGACCCCCTACGGAGTCGACGAGGTGCGTGCCCAGATCTACTCTGCACGTCTCGCCGGGGCCAAGGGTTACCTGATCTGGAACGCCTCCGGCGTGTACACAGACGGGACCCTCACCCCGCCCTAGAGTTTCTACGGCGCCAGACGATCGCGCGTCCAACCCTCTGCCGTTCGCAGATAGCGGATTCGGTCGTGCAGCCGATTTTCCCGGTGCGACCAGAACTCGAAGGTCTCCGGGACGACCCGATACCCACCCCAGAACTCCGGGAGCGGCACGGGGCCGTCTCCGAATCGTGCTTCGGTCTCCATGTAGTGAGCGTCGAGCTCCGCTCGCCCCGCCACTAGCTCGGATTGCGGCGATACCCAAGCCGCGATCCGGCTGCCCCGCGGTCGACTCTCCCAGTACGCGATGGAGACCTCGGGTTCGGCCTCTTCCACGTGGCCCTCGACCCGGACCTGTCGTCCGAGCTCCGGCCAGTGGAAGACCAGCGCCGCTCGTGGGTTCTCGAGCAACTCCTTCCCCTTGCGCGACGTTCGGTTCGTGAAGAAGAAGAGCCCGCCCTCGTCGAGCCCCCGCAGCAACACCACACGGGCGGAAGGGCGGCCAGCCGCGGTTGCTGTCGCCAGTATCATCGCTTCAGAAAGCGGTGCGCCCTCGGCTTCGTGCAGCCATTCGCGGAGCGCCGCGATCGGATCTGGGTCGAGATCCTGGAGGTCCACCTGCGTCAGAGGATGCACGCTCGCCGTACGCCGCGCCGCGTAGGCTCCGAACATGGCGACGACGAGGGTCATCGAGCTCCGGACGGAGATTCCGGGTCCGCGCGCTCGGGAGTTCCTGGAACGCGAAGCACGCGCGGTTGCGAGACCTGTTGCCGTGCACACACCGGTTGTGGCCGCGGAAGCGCACGGATCGACGATCACGGACGTCGACGGCAACACGTTCATCGATTTCGTCGGTGGCGTTGGGGTGATGAACGTCGGCCATGGTCATCCGAGAGTCGTTCAGGCAATCCACGAGCAGGTCGATCGCTTCCTCCACACCGACTTCACCGTCGTCGCGTACGAGTTGTATGTCGAGCTCGCGGAGCGTCTCGGCGCGCTCGTGCCGCTCTCCGGTGAGACGAGAAGCGCGTTTTTCAACGCGGGAGCGGAGGCGGTCGAGAACGCCGTCAAGCTCGCCCGTCTGTACACCGGCCGCCAGGCGGTCATCGCCTTCGACGGCGCCTTCCACGGCCGGACGCTGCTCGCCCTGACGATGACCTCCCGCACACACCCCTACAAGACTGGTCTTGGCCCCTTCGCTCCCGAGGTCTACCGCGCGCCCTATCCGAACGCCTATCGCGGTCCCGACACGGAGACCGCGCTCGCGACGCTCGAGCGCATGTTCTCGACCCACGTTCCGGCCGAGCACGTCGCGGCCGTAGTTTTCGAGCCGCAGCAGGGCGAAGGCGGCTTCATCCCGGCTCCGCCCGCCTTCGTCGAGGGGCTCCGTCGGATCTGCGACGAGCGCGGGATCGTCCTCATCGCGGACGAGGTGCAGACCGGCTTCGGGCGGACTGGGCGGATGTTCGCGATGGAGCACTTCGACGTCGAAGCAGACCTGATCACGGTGGCCAAGTCGATTGCCGGCGGTCTCCCGTTGTCCGGAGTGATCGGACGCGCGGCGATCATGGATCACGCTCATCAGGGCGCCATAGGCGGGACGTTCATCGGCAACCCTGTCGCACTGGCCGCGGCGGGCGCGGTTCTCGATGTCTTCGAGGAAGAGGAGCTTGTCGCACGGGCGTTGCTGCTCGGCGACGCTCTCCGCTCCCGGATGCTCGAGTGGCAGGAGCGCTGGCCGCAGATCGGCGACGTGCGCGGGCTCGGAGCGATGCTCGCTATCGAGCTCGTCGGGGATCCGGTGACGAGGATCCCCGCGCCGCACCTCGTATCCGAGGTGATCGAGGCGGCATTGCAGCGGGGGCTGCTTCTCTTGAAGGCCGGCGTGGATGGGAATTGCATACGCGTGCTCTGCCCGCTCACGATTTCCGACGCCGAGCTGGGCGAGGGGCTTGGTGTCTGGGATGAGGCGCTGACGGCGGTTCTGGGCTAGCACCTGGTATCCGAACTCGGCGAGACTTTCGTCATGACGACATGTAGCGCGTGCGGTGCGACGCTTCCGGAGGAAGCACGTTTCTGTCCGGGTTGCGGCGCGGCTGTTGAGGGTACGGCGCTGGCCACGGAGGAGCGCAAGATCGCGACCGTCGTCTTCGCCGATCTCGTCGGGTCCACCGCGCTGGCCGACAGCCAGGACCCGGAGCGCGTACGAGTGAGGCTCGACCGCTTCTACGACACGATGGCAGAGGAGATCCAACGCACCGGCGGGACAGTCGAGAAGTTCGCGGGGGACTCGGTGATGGCGGCATACGGTGCCCCGATCGCGCTCGAAGACCATGCGGAGCGCGCCTTGCATGCGGCGCTCGCGATGCAGCGACGGCTCGCCGAGGTCTTCGGTGAGGAGCTTCGGCTTCGCATCGGCGTCAACACCGGCGAGGTGGTCGTCGGGCAGGCGCGGGAGTCGAGCTCGTTCGTCACGGGTGACGCCGTCAACGTCGGCGCCCGCCTCGAGCAGGCGGCAGAGCCAGGGGAGGTCCTCGCGGGCGGGCGGACCGTCGCGTCCGCGCGGGGCGCTTTCGAGTTCGGGGAGGAACGCGTGGTGGAGGCGAAAGGAAAGCCGGGCGGCGTCTCGTGCAGGCCGGTCCTGCGCGCGCTCAGCCTCATGCGCCCGCGCGGTGTGGGGGGCCTGCGGCGGGTGTTCGTCGGTCGGGAGAGCGAGCTCGATCTCCTGCGCGCGACCTTCAGGCGTTCCGTGGCGCAGAGGGAGCCGCACCTGGTGACGATCGTAGGCGAGCCGGGTGTCGGCAAAACCAGGCTCGTCCAGGAGCTCTGGGAGGTGCTCTCGGAGGAGGATCCGGCTCCCGTCCACCGCACCGGCCGCTGCCTCCCCTACGGCGACGGAATTACGTACTGGCCGCTCGGCGAGGTGCTGAAGGAGCACTTCGGGATCCTTGACAGCGACTCGCCGGACGAGGTGAGGCGGCGACTGGGAGGGCGAGAGATCCTCGGGCTCGCCCTCGGTCTCGACATCGCGAGCGGAATGCATCCGCTCGACGCGCGCGAGCGGCTGCACGAGACCGCCGTGCGGTTCGTAGAAGAGCTCGCTACCGAGCGCCCCGCCGTGACGCTTGTCGAGGACATCCACTGGGCCGAGGACGACCTGCTCGATCTTCTGGAGCGCATCGTCCGAGATACACGCGGACCGGTCGTCCTGCTCGCGACCGCTCGTCCGGAGCTTCTCGATCGCCGCCCGAACTGGAGCGCGGGACGGAGAAATGCGGCCACGATCTGGCTCGACCCTCTCCCGGAGCACGAGACCTCGCGCATGCTGGACGAGCTGCTCGCCGTGGAGCTGCCCTCCGAACTTCGGGAGCTCGTCGTGCGGAGAGCCGAGGGGAACCCCTTCTTCCTCGAGGAGCTCGTCGGCGAGCTCCTCGACGCGGGCGTTCTCGAGCGGAGGAACGGGGAGTGGGCCCTCGGGGAGCGGCGACCGGGGTTCACGGTACCCGACACGGTCCACGCCGTCCTCTCCGCGCGGATGGACCGGCTTCCACCGACCGAGAAAGCCGCACTCCAGGCGGCGTCCGTCGTCGGGCGCGTCTTTTGGACTCGCCCGGTCGTCCACCTGCTGGACGGCGAGGAGCCGGACTTCGATCTCCTCGAGGAGCGTGACTTCGTCCGGCGCCACGGTGGGTCGTCGATGGCCGGGGAGCGCGAGTACGCGGTCAAGCATGCCCTGACGCGCGACGTCGCGTACGGGAGCATCCCGAAGGCCCGCCGTGGTCGTTTGCACGCCGCTTTCGCGGAGTGGCTGGAGCGGTTGGACCGCGCGAAGGACGAGCACGCCTCTCTCCTTGCGTACCACTACTCCGAGGCCGTTCGTCCCGAGGACGCCGACCTCGTATGGGCAGGCTCGGAGCATCAGCTCGGCGGGCTACGCGCCCGAGCAGTCTCCTGGCTTCGCCGAGCTGCAGAGCTGGCCAGAGGTCGCTACGAGATGGAGGAGGCGGTCGAGCTCTTCTCCCGCGCTCTCCCCCTCAGCGAGGACGAGTACGAGCGCGCGCAGCTTTGGCGCGAGATCGGGGAGACTCAGGCCTTCCGCTACGACGGTGACGCGATGCTCAACGCGCTGCTTCGCTCGCTCGAGGGCCCTCTCGACGACGCCGAGCGAGCCGACACGTACGCGTTCCTCGCTCTCCAGGCTTCGATTCGCTCGGCGATGTGGTCGATCCGGCTCAACCGGCACCTGATCGAAGAATGGGTGGAACGGGCGCTCGAGCTCGGCGCAGACGGCAGCGAGGCGCAGGTGCGGGCCCTCGTCGCCCGGGCGAACATCGAGCCGGCAGAGATGTCGGACGACGACCTCGAGCGGGTAGGCGCACTCGCCGAGACGTTGGGAGACACCCAGCTCCGCTCCCACGTGTTCGGGGCGCGGAGCGGTGCAGCCTTCGAGCGGCATTGCTTCCACGAGGCTGCTGCGTGGAGCGAGCGGCGACTGGCGCTCCTGTCCGACGTCGACGATCCCGATCAGCTCTGCGAGGCCTACGAGTCCGGAGTGCCGGCCGCCCTCGCCGTCGGCCGTGTCGGCGAGGCACGGCGTCTGACCGGCTTGCATCGAGACCTGTCCCAACGCCTCTCGCCGCACCACCAGCTGCACGATTTCGCTGTCGCTCGAGATCGCCGACGGTCTGGGTGACTGGGGTGCACTCGCCGCGGTGACCGGCGACGTTCTGGACGCAGTCGCGAGAAACCTGGCCACGCCGTGCGTCCGCAACTCGCGCGGCCTTCTGTTGCTGGCCCTCTCTCACCTGTCTCTCGGCGACGAGACACGCGCCTTCGAGCTCGAGCAGGAAGCCGAGCGCATCGCCGGGCTGGGATACGACACGTATCTGAGCGGACCTCGGATTCGAATCGCCCTCGCCAGGGGCGATCGTGCCTCCGCCGAGGCTCTCGCGGAGCTGCCTGTTGAGCGCTCGTTCGTCTGGGGGCCTGCCGTGTTCGCAACACGGCTCGACGTCCTGGTGGCGCTCGGACGACACGACTGGATCGAACGCGAGGCCCCGTCGCTGCTTCAGCCGGGCACGCTGCTCGAACCGTTCGCGCTCCGGGCGCTCGGCGCCGCGCGCCGTGACGACGAGCTGCTTTCACGGGCTGACGAACGGTTCGCGGAGCTCGGTCTCGACTGGCACGCGGCCCAGACGGAACGCCTGCTTGCCGGGATCTAGAACTCGAGCTGCGAGCGGCGCTCGTGCCGTTCGAGCGCGAGCTCGATCAAGCGGTCGAGGAGCTCTCCGTACCCAATGCCGGTTGCCTCGAAGAGCTTCGCGTAGACGCTCGTCGCCGTGAAGCCCGGGATCGTGTTGATCTCGTTCACCACGACCTCTCCGTTCGGCCGCACGAAGAGATCGATGCGGGCCATGCCCTCGCATTCGGTGGCGACGAATGACTCGACGGCGAGCTCGCGGACGCGCTCCGTTGCCTCGGGCGGAATCCGAGCCGGAATAACGAGATCCATCCCTCCTTCGTCGTATTTTGCCGAGTAGTCGTACCACTCGGCGTTGGCGACGATCTCGCCGACCTGCGACGCGATGGGGTCGCGGTTGCCGAGGACGCCACACTCCACTTCGATGCCGTCGAGGAACTCCTCGATCAGCACCTTGTCGTCGTGCCTGCGCGCGAGTATGACGGCCGGTCCGAGCTCGTCTTCGGAGTGCACCTTGCTGATGCCCACTGAGGAGCCGAGCCGCGCAGGTTTCACAAAAACGGGATACGAGAACGGATGGTCAGGAGCATCACCGTCTCGGAGCGTCACGTTCTGGGCCACGGAGACCCCGCGATCGCGAAGCATGGCCTTGAAGAGGTCCTTGTCCATGCAGAGCGCGGAGGCAGCGACGCCGGCTCCGACGTAAGGGACACCAGCCAGCTCGAGGAGACCCTGCACCGTACCGTCCTCGCCGAACGGCCCGTGGAGGATGGGGAACACGACGTCGACCTCGGCGAGCGCTTTGGCGGGCGCCTTGTCCGCGACAACCGGGAGCGTTTCCGCAATCCCCTCGTCTTCCGCGGGGGAAAGGCTCCGCCTTATCCCCGCGATTTCCCAGCGCCCGTCGCGGCCGATCTCGATCGCGGTCGTCTCGTAGCGCTCCGGATCCAATGCTGCCACGACGGACCGGGCAGAAGCAATCGAGATCTCGTGCTCGCTCGAGCGTCCGCCCGAGAGGACCGCGACGCGAAGGCGCCGCACTTAGGACTCCGGCGTCGTCGGCTCGGTCGCGGGCGGCGTCGTCTCATCGCCCGTGAAGCGGCCGACGAAGAGCGTGACCACCGAGTCGGGCGCCGATTGGGAGCCGCCGACGGGATCCTGGGAGATCACGATCCCGTCGAAGCTCGGGTCGTCGGTGTCCTCGAAGACGACCCTGGTCCGGAAGCCGGCATTCTCGAGCGTCGTCTGGGCGATGGTGACGTCCTGTGTGGTCACGTCGGGAACGGCCACCGTCGACGGCCCTCTGGACACCGACAAGGTGACCGTCGTCCCTCTCGTGGCTTCCGAGTCCCCGCTCGGGTCCTGATCGACGACGATGCCCTCCGTCAGATCGGAGGCGACATCGACTCGGGTCACCCCAAAGCCCTGCCGCCGGAGCTCGAGCGCAGCCTGGTCGTACGGTTGGTTGACGACGTTCGGCACGATCACCGGCTTCGGGCCCTTCGAGACGTTGATTCGGATACGCGTCCCTTCGACGACGACCGTTCCCGGCGCCAGGCTCTGTGCGACCACGGTGCCCTCGTCGCGGTCGGAGTTCACCTCGACCACCTGCGCGTCGAGGCCTATTTGCGTGAGTGCCGCCACGGCGCTGTCGCGAGACTGTCCGACGAGGCTGGGAACGCTCACCTCCGGTTTTCCGGACGACACGTCGATCGTGACCAGCGTGTCCGGGTCGACCCGTTTGCCCTCGGTGGGACGCTGCGCGAAGACGAGACCTTCCTCGACGTCCGAGTTCGAGATTCGCCGCACGCGCGGCTGAAGACCCTTGTCGGAGATCGCGTTTCGCGCCAATGCCTCCTGGATTCCGACGACGTACGGCACCGCGACCTGCTCGGCACCGCTGAACCGGTCCTGGATCGGCTCGTACAAGAAGAACGCGGCGACCGCGAGTGCAAGCAGCAGGCCGAGCCCGACGAGCCACGGCCACACAGCGCCCCGTCGCGTGCGCGTCGGGTCGAAGGGAGGCGCGTCGCCGGGTCGCGCACGGCGTGTGACTTGCGTCACCCCCGTCGAGTCGACGACTCCGCCGGCAAGGACGACGGTCGCAGCCTCCGCGGTCTCGAGAGGCACATGTCCTCCGTGGGCTACGGTTTCGAGGTCGGCGTCCATCGCGGCCGCGGACTGATAGCGGTCGGCCGGCTCCTTGGAGAGCGCACGCAGGACGACGTTGTCGAGGTCGTCAGGCACCTCGGATCGAAGCGCGGAAGGCGGGCCGGGAATCTCCGAGAGATGCTTCATGGCGATCTCGACGGGTGTGTCTCCGGAAAACGGCACCTCTGCGGTCAGGAGCTCGTAGAGCACGATCCCGGTCGAGTACAGATCGGATGTCTGGTCGACGGGAGCGCCGCGCGCCTGCTCGGGCGAGAGGTACTGCGCGGTGCCGATGATGGCGCCTTCCTCGGTCATCTGGCTGGCGCCGGCGCGCGCGATCCCGAAGTCCGTCACCTTCACGACGCCCTCGGGGTCGACGATCACGTTATGGGGCTTGATGTCGCGATGTACGACGCCATTCCGATGGGCGTAGCGGAGACCGGAGAGGATCTGGCGGGTGTACGCGATGGCGACGGGGATGGGGCAAGGGCCACGGCTCCGGATGAGCTCCTTCAGCGTCCGCCCCTCGACGTACTCCATCACGATGAAGTAGGAGCCGTTCGTCTCGCCGCGATCGAAGATCGAGACGATGTTCGGATGCGAGAGGCCTGCAGCGTGCGTGGCCTCGCGGCGGAAGCGCTCGACGAACTGGTCGTCGTTGGCGTAGCGCTCGTGCAGGATCTTGACGGCCACGCGGCGCCCGAGCTCCTGGTCCTCGGCGAGGTACACGTCGGCCATGCCGCCGCCGCCGAGCTTCCTCGTGACGCGGTACCTGTTCGCGAAAAGCGTTCCGGTGAGGGTGTTCTGCGTGGCCATCAGGTCTAGAGGTTAGGGATTCTCCCTTTAGGACAGGATTGCCTGCATGACCGCGCGGGCGATCGGCGCCGCCGTTGCCCCCCCCGTCCCGGATTGGTTCTGGAGAACCACTGCGATCGCGAGCTCGGCCGGGCTCTCCTCATCCGGTCCTGCGAATGCGATGAACCACGTCGTATTGGCGCCGGGCACTCCCGTTTCGCCCGTTCCCGTCTTGCCTCCGACCGAGTAACCCGACAGCTGCGCCGCGGTGCCCGTGCCTCGCTCGACGGCGAGTCGCATCATCGTGGCCACCGCGTCTGCGGTCTTCTTGCTCACCGCCTGTCGGATCAGGGCTGGCCGCTGCCTGAGGAGGATCCGGCCACCGGGGCCGACGATTTTGTCGACCGCCTGCGGCTCCATCAGGTTGCCGCCGACTCCGATCGCACCTGCGACCATCGCCATCTGCAAGGGTGTGACGAGCATCCGCTCCTGTCCAAACGCCATGCGGCCCGCGTCGACGTCGGGGTCCTGCTTCGGGTAATAGAGCTGCCGGCGCTGGTACAGCGCGCTCGGTGCGCGCTCGTCCGTCGGGGTCTCGAGCGGCGGGCGCTCGTAGAAGCCGAAGCGCTTCGCGGTGTCGAGGATGCGCTTCGCGCCGAGTGCTTTGCCGATGTTGCAGAAGACCGAGTTGACCGAGTATGTGAGCGCCGCCTCGAGGTCGATCGTTCCGAAAGGCGAGGAGGTGTCGAAGTTGTTCACGCGCTTTCCGTAGACCGTGCAGTAGCCGGGGTCGACGAACGAGGACTCGGGCTTGAACTTCTTCGACTCGAGGGCGGCGGCGGCGGTGATCACCTTGAAGGTGGACCCCGGCACGTAGAGGCCGGCGCTGGCGCGGTTCAAGAGCGGGGCGGCCGGCTGGCAGTCCGCTTCGATTCGGGATATCTGCCCAAAGTCGTTTTCGACGAGATTCGGGTCGAAGGTCGGAGAGGAGGCCATTACCCGCACCTTTCCCGTGCGCGGGTCGAGCGCGACGACGGCGCCGCACCGCGTTCCGAGCTGCTCGAGCGCAACCTCCTGCGCGTCGAGATCGAGGTTCGTGACCACGTCGTTTCCTTCGACCGGCTTCCCGCGGAAATCGTCGAGCGCCTTGTCCACGAGCGTCGAGAGACTCGCATTTGAGGCGGTGAGGTAGTCGTTCAGCGAGCGCTCGAGGCCGGTTCGCGAGCGCTCGACGGTCGAGTATCCGACAACGTGGGCAGCCAGCGACCCGTACGGATAGCGACGGAAGAAGAGCGTCGTCCGCTCTGCCTTCCGCTGGGTGTTCCGCGCGAGGCGCTTCCGCGGCTTCCAGGAGAAGACGAGCCCGCGGTCGACGGAGAACTCCGCCACGCGCTTGATGGCGTTGTCCTGGCGGTCGGCGAGCCCCGCGGCGGCCCACGTCTGCCAGTACGTCGTCATCAGGACGAGTGCGCCGACGAGCGCGAGCGCGACGTACGTCAGCCTCACGATCTGCCGATTCATGGCGAGTTCGCCCGGTTGGAGACCAGCAGAAGCCCCGCAAGCAGGAGGAAGTTGGCAACGATGCTCGTGCCTCCGTACGAGACGAACGGGAGCGTGATCCCCGTCAGCGGCACCAGCCGGAGGACTCCGCCCACGATGACGAACGTCTGCAGCGCAAACCCGAACGTGAGCCCGGCCGCCAGGAGCTTCGAGAACCCGTCCTGGGCCTGGAGCGCGATCCGCATCCCGCGCGCGACGAAGACCATGTAGCAGAGCAGGAGCGCCGCAGCCCCGATCAGCCCCAGCTCTTGCGCGATCGCCGAGTAGATGAAGTCGGTGCCCAACGCCGGGATGAGCTGTGTCCCGTCGGTCGACGTGAAGGTGCCCTCACCGAGCCCGGTGCCGCCGAAGCCTCCATTCCCGATGGAGTACAGGCTCTTCACGAGCTGGTAGGAGGCACAGTTCTGCCGGAGCTCGAGCTTGCCGTTCAAAGCGCAGAACACGCGCTCGTCGGTCCAGGGCTCGAGCCAGATCGTCACTCGCTCGTGTACGCGGTCGATGGCGTTGTAGAGGAGTGCGGCGCCCCCGACAAAGAGCGCAAGTCCCGCGCCGACGAAGAGCGCCTTCCCGGTCGCGACGTAGAGCATCGCCAGGAAGATCCCGAAGTTCAGAAGCGCGCTCCCGAGGTCGTTGGTCTGGACGATGACAAGCATGGCCGCGCCCCAGATGGCCAAGAGCGGCCCGAAGTCCTTCAAGCGTCCCTGGGCGAGCACCTCGCGCTTCTCTCGGAGGTAACCGGCGAGGAAGAGGATCAGGCAGATCTTCGCGAGCTCCCCCGGTTGGAACCGGAGCGGCCCGATGTCGATCCAGAGCCGAACGCCATTGACGCGCTCGCCGAGTCCCGGAACCGAGGGAAGCAGGAGCAGAAAGACGGCCGCGACTCCGAACAGGTAGCGGTACGACTCCAACACGCGATAGTCGTGCCGCAGCGCGACGAGGGCTGCCGCGAAGACCCCGAGACCGATCAGGACCCAGAGCGCCTGCCGGCCGCCGTCGTCCGGGTCGAGCCGGTAGTTCAGCGTCAGGCCGAAAGCCGTGAGCACCGCGGCGAGCGGGAGCAGTGCGCCGTCTGCGTGCGGCGCCGTCCGACGCACGACGATGTGAGCTGCCAAGTAGAGAGCGAGGAACACGGCTCCGTAGCTGATCGCGCTCACCGAGATCTCGGACTGGCGCGCGATGGTGACGCTTGCAAGCGCGGTCCCGGCGATCACTCCGGCGACGAGAACGCCACCCAGCTCTCTGTTTCTCGCGGTCATCTAACGGCCAGATAGAGCACGAGCAAGCCGACCACCAGCACCGAGACGATGAGGGCCAGCGCGGCCACTCGGCCACCCGCGCCGGCGCCGTGTCGGCTCGGCTCGGGCTCGGCTGCAACAGACTCGCTCGCCTCCACCTGCACGTCCTCTTCTGTGAGCTCGCCAGCCTCAGGCAAGACAGTTGCCTCGGGCACCGGCTCCGGTACCGGACTCGGGGCAGGGGCCTGGTCATCGACGATCTCGAAGAGGACGACCGTGATGTTGTCCTCGCCGCCCCGAGCGTTCGCCGCAGCGACGAGCGCATCGGCTGCGCGTTCCGGATCTCGGTCTGCCGTCTCGATCGCCGAGGACACCGCTTCGTCCGAGAGCATGGCCGAGAGCCCATCCGAGCAGACGAGGAAGAGATCGCCCGGCTCGGCCTGCATGGTAAACGCATCCACCTCGACGGTCGGCTCGGTCCCCAATGCTCGCGTTATCGCCGAGCGCTGCGGGTGCCGCTCGGCTTCCTCGGGTGTGAGCACGCCGCTTTCGACCAGCTCGGCGACGAGGGAGTGGTCGGTGGTGAGCTGCTCGAGCGTTTCGTCGCGCAGCAGGTAGGCGCGCGAGTCGCCGACGTGTCCGATGGCAACGGCGCCGCTTGCGGCGTCGACCAAGGCTGCAGTGACGGTCGTCCCCATCCCCGTTGTTCGTGGATCGTTGAGCGAGCGCTCCCAGATCCGCTTGTTGGCCTCGACGATCAGTGCCGCGACACCCTCGGCGCCGCGCGTCTCGCTTCCAGCCTCCTCGAGGGCAGCGGCCGCGAGTCCCGCTGCCACCTCACCCGCCCGCGCGCCTCCCATGCCGTCGGCGACGGCGAAAAGCGGTGGCTCGCAGATGAACGCGTCCTCGTTGCGGAGCCGGCGCCGGCCGGTGTCCGTGACCCCTGCCGTACGCCCGATCTTCATGCTTCGAGCCGGAGCTCCGTCTGGCCGACGCGCACGACATCGCCCGCCTTCAGCCGTTGGGCCGTCACTCTCTCTCCGTTCACGAACGTGCCGTTCGTCGAGCCCAGGTCCTCGACCCAGACCCCGTCCGCCCGCGACTCGATGCGCGCGTGCTGCCCCGACGCGAATTCGTCCCCGTCCAGGTGTATTCCAATTCCGTCGTCCCGTCCGATGACCGTGGCGGCGCCGATGTCGATCTTCGTCCCTGCGCGCAGCCCGGGACCTCCGAGCACTCGAAAGCGCATGGGGCGTGAGCGCACTCCCAGCTCTTCCCGGAGCGCGGTGGCCTCGGCGGCGCCCAGGATGATGCTCTCCTGCGGCGCGCCTCCGATGTCCTTGGTCGCCGAGCGGACCACGAGCAGGATGAAGCCGTACAGGAGGACGAGAAACACGATCTTGAGGATAAGGAGTGTCTCGTCGGCTGCGAGCGCCAAGAGCGTCACGGCAGCGATCGCCCGAAGACGATCTCCGTCGAGCCGAGCGTGATCCGGTCGCCGTCCCGGAGCCGCTCGCGCGCCACCTGTTTTCCGTTCACGGTCACTCCGTTGGTGGAGTCGAGGTCGACGATCCAGTACGTCGCGCCTTCCTGCCGAAGCTCTGCGTGACGGCGAGAGACGTTGACGTCCGGCACGTGGACGTCGCACGCGCGCGAGCGACCGAGGACGACCCGCGGTGTCGTGATCTCGTGCTTCTTGCCCGCGACCGTCAGCGTCACGACTTCCTGTTCCGGCGGCCGCAGCTCCGCCTCCGCTTCGGGGGGCGTGACGACCGTGGGCGGCCGATAGACCATCGTCTGCGCGGGCTGCTCGAGCGGGAGCCCCTTGGGGGGAGGCGCCGCCTTCTCATGAGGCACGGCCTGCGCCTGGACGAGGCGGGTGGCGATCCCGAACTCGCCGACCGCAAGGTCCTCGTCGGTGGTCACCAGCACGCTTGGAGCGGTGAGGAGCGCGTATCGCTCGCGGCGCGCGTGCTCGGCGAGGTACTCCTGCAGCTCGGCGACGAGCGATTCCTCGTAGCCTCCGAACTGCTTCCGGTCCTGAGCGGAGAGGTAGACGGTGAACTCGTTCGGGACGTACACGCGCGACACGGAGACCGTGCGGTGGTCGTCCATCTCCTTCACAAGCTTGCGCGCGAGCTCGATCGGCTGGACGTGCGTGCGAAATGCGCGCCCGAAGACGCCCTCGAAGAGACCTTCGATCTTGGACTCGATCGCTCGCAGCACGGACATCGGGTGGGAATAGACCTCGCCGGCGAGTCTAGTGGTCGCCGCTAGCGGCGGCTTCCGGCCGCAACCGCAGCTGCGAACGCCCACACGAGCGCCACCAATACCGTGGCCGCCAGCCCCACGCCAACGGCGACGGAGCTCGCGAGCAGTGCGGTTCCAAGTGCGAGGACGCCATAGGGCGAGCGACGCCGAGCCCAGGGAAGAATAGCCGCCGCGAGTCCGAGAGCACCGGCTCCGAGCAGCAGGATCGGATCGAGGAGCACGGCTTGCCAGAGTGCCGTGGCAATCTCGCTTGCGGAGTCGTGGGGTGCGATGTTCAACCGCTGGGCCGGCCCTCCCGTTAGCGGAAGATCGTCACCCGCGAGGCCTGCGAAGAGCGTCGCCGCGAGCGCGGCGAGGGCCGCTTGGGCGGCGCGCCGGACGATTCCCTGGGCCGGCTGCACGACGAGCGGCACGAGCGCGAGCAGTCCCAACGGCGCGAGCAGCGGCCCCGAAGCGAACAGAAGTCCCCAACGGGCATTCCGCCACGCGAGTGCGAGCAAGGCAATCGCGAGGACCCCGTACAGAACCGCTGCGCTCTCGGCGACATTGCCGAGCGGAAAGATCGGAGCGGCCAGAGCGATTGCGAGGCCGACGCGTGGCATGCGCCAAGCAACGAGTGCGGCAATGATCGCGATGGTCGCAACAAGCGCGGGCGGCCAGAAGGGAAGCAGTGTTGCGCCGAGTGCTGCGCTCGCTCCTGCCAGGCCGGACGGAGCGAGGCGGCGAAGGAGGACAAGAGGGCCGGTCGCGGCAACCTGGGTGCTCTCTGGACGACCCGGCGCGCGGCGCGGGTCCTCCTTGCGTAGCGCGTTTCGCAGGTCGGAGGCAAGCGCGGAGGCTCGCGGTCTCCGCTCCGGATCCCTTGCGAGAGCGCCGTCGATCGCGGCCACGAGCCGGCGGGGGAGATCGCGCCGCTCGCTGAGGAGCGGCGGCGCCCCCACCTCGATCGCTCGCGCGACCTCCTGGAGCGGAACACCCCAGAAGGGATGTCTGCCCGCGAGGGCCTCCCAGAGGAGGACGCCGACAGCCCAAACGTCGCTCTCTGGCGTCGCTTCAGCTCCCGCGAGGCGCTCCGGTGCGATGTACGCGAGCGTTCCCGGGACGTCCCCGACGGCGGTCAGGGTGTCCGCGCCGTCGAACTGGGCGAGCCCGAAGTCGAGAAGTCGCACGGCGATCTCGTCGCTCTCCTCGAGCAAGAGGTTGGACGGTTTGACATCGCGATGGACGATTCCCGTCCGATGTGCGTGGGCGAGCGCGTCGAGTACCTGAGCGGCGACCTCGACGGCGTCCTCGTCCGACAGGCCATCCGTGCGCATCGTCTCCCGCAACGTGCGCCCGGAGACGTATTCGTACGCGATGTAAACATGGGTCGAGTCGTGCCCGACGTCGTAGGCGCGAACGCACCGCTCGTGGCGAAGACGGCGCGCTGCCAGCGCTTCACGCTCGGCGCGAGCAGCGGCCTTCCCTTCTCGCGGGATGATCTTGAGCGCGACGTCGAGTCCCGTTTGCTCGTCGCAGGCCAGCCAGACGGAGCCCGAGCCGCCGCTCCCCAGCGGGCGAACCGGGCGGTAGCGTCCGAGCACGAGCTCGTGGGTGGATGGGGCGATCGCGACGGTCGACACCGGTAGCACCCTCTTGGCCGCCATATGAGGAACTCCTTCGAGCTCCAGTCGGACTCAAACTGCGGCCTGACCCCATGCCTCACGCCGTTTCCAGCGCTTTGCGCCGTGACTCTGGCTCAGGGCTACGGCCACTTTCCGATCAAGCATCTAGAGTGGCGGCGGGATTGATGGCGTGACGACGCGCGACGAAGACATCCTCGACTTCGACTTCTTCGGCGAGGAGGAGCCACCTTCGTGGGAGGATCCGCCCGAACGCGGACCCGGTCCTCCGCGCGACCGGGGCCCGCGAGGGAGGGGTCCACGCTTTCGCTCCCCCGGCAACCTGACGCCGCTTGTCCGCCTCGTGGGGCTGATCGCTCTGGCCATCCTCATCGTGGTGCTGCTCGCGGTGTGGGTGGAGGGCTGCTCCAGCGACCGGAAGACCGAGCGCTACCGCGATTACGCGACCGAGATCGGGGCGATCGGAAATGCCTCCGCTCGCCTCGGTCAGCAGCTCTCGACGACGTTGACGACGCCAGGCCTGAAGTTGGAAGACCTCGACGCGAAGCTCGGCGGGTTCGCCCAGACGGCAGAGAACCAGGTGCAGCTTGCGGGCGATCTAGGATCTCCCGGTCCGCTGCACGACGCGCATGAGGGTGCAGTCGAAGCGCTCCGGTTCCGCGTCAATGGCCTGCGCGGGCTGCAGACTGCGTTTCAGGAGACGGCGGACTCGACCGACGCTACCGTCGCCGGTCAGGAGCTCTCAGCGCAGACGCGGCGTCTGTTGGCAAGGTACGTCGTCTGGGAGGACTCGTTCCGGGTACCGGCGCAGACGGCGCTCGAGTCCGAAGAGGTCGAGGGGATCGAGATGCCCACGTCCGAGTTCGTGGCCGCCGAAGAAGTGACCACTCCGGGCGCGTTGGCCGCTATCTGGCAGCGCATCCAAGGCGCCTCGGACGGTGGTACGCCGTCGGGCTTGCACGGGAGCGGGATCTCGTACGTCAAGGCGCTTCCGAGCGGCCAGCTCCTCTCCACGACGACGGAGGCCACGATCCTCGTGACCGACGAGCTCGCCTTCGAGGTCGGCGTCGAAGACACCGGCGACAGCCAAGAGGTCCGGCTTGTGGTCACGCTGACGATCCCGAAGGACCCCGACCCGATCGTGCAGACCAAGACGATCCCTCTCATCGATCCGGGCGAGACCAAGGCGGTGACGTTCCAGATCGGGACACTCGTGCCGTTCGGCGAGCAGATCGCGGTCAAGATCGACGTCGACCCGGTGCAGGGGGAGACGAACACGCAGAACAACACGGCCGAGTACCCGGTCATTTTCTCGCTCTCGCTTTGACGGCCTCTCTCGCCGTAGCAGCAGCGGCTTGCGCGGCGGCACTGCTGGCGCTTGTCCTGGGGCTGGTGCTCTGGCGGCGGCTAGCCCGAATCGAAAGCGGCCAGGCGGTCATCCTCGGGAGCGGTCACGGCGATCTCCTCGAATTCGCGGTGTCCCTGCAGTCGCGGATCGACGACCTGCATCGCGCCGTCGACGAGGTAGCGACAGGCCTCTCGCGCGTCGATCGGCGAGTGGACGGCTCGGTGACGAACACCGCAGTCGTTCGCTACGACGCATATGAGGGCACGGGGGGTCAACAGTCGGCGTCGGTGGCTCTTCTCGATGCGACTCGCACGGGCACGATCGTGACAGCGATCCAGGGGCGCGACTATGCGCGGATCTACGTCAAGGATCTCGACCGCGGGCGATCCTCCGTCGCGCTCTCACCCGAGGAGCAGGAAGCGGTGGAGCGCGCGATGTCCCGCTAGAGAGCGCCGTTTACGCTGCAGCCGCCTCGACGCCCGGCAAATACGTGCGCCAGATGTCGGGGATGTGTTCCGTCGTCAGGCGGATGAAGAGCACGGGCGTCGGAGGTCGCGGAGTGGTGCGGAGCGTCATGCCGGTCTCCTCGAGCAGACGATCGCCCTTGCTGTGGTTGCAGGGAGCGCACGAGGCGACGACGTTCTCCCACACGGAGGTTCCACCGCGCGATCGCGGCACGACGTGGTCGAGTGTCAGCCGGTTCGAGCCCGAGCCGCAGTACGCGCACTCCCAACCGTCCCGCGCGAACAGCACGCGCCGTGAGATGCGCCGGGTCGCGCCGCGTGGGACGCGGACGTATGTCTTCAGACGGATGACGTTCGGGCGGGCGAAGTTCGTCGTCGCCGAACGGAGCGGGCGGGCATGGCTCTCGAGGACCTCCGCCTTGCCCTTCCACACGAGGACGTGCGCACGGCGAAGCGAGCAGACATTCAAGGGCTCGTAGCTTGCGTTGAGGACGAGTACCCGTTCCACCGCGCGCGCAGCGTAGCAGCCGTTTCCTCCTGCTCCAGCGCGTTTCCAGGGGTTCTCCTCGAGAGCGACCCGGAGGTCGGCGCCTTGAGATCGCACGTAACACGTCGCGACAAGCCCTCTCCGGATCGGCAGCAGATGCGGGACGAAGGCAACCGGGAAGCACTACTCGAACAGTCATGTCGTCGCAGTGCTGCCAGAGGGCGTCGTCCCGGAGCTCGCGCGCGTGCAGCACACGGACGGCGCGGAGATCGGTGTTTTCGAGGATCGCCTGACGGGCGGAACCATCGTCATCTGCACCTCGACAATCTTGGCAAGGGCGCGGCGGGCCAGGCGGTCCAGAACGTCATCTCCTCTTCGGCTACGAAGAGACGGCCGGGTTGCGGCTTTCCGGAGTCCTGGCGCTCAACGAGGCATTTGCCTGCGCGCTACGCGACGTCTGCGCAGACCTCGCGCGCCAGATCGTGGAGGACGGCGAGGGCGCGACGGTGCTCCTGGAGTTCAGCGGCTGGCTCTGCTCGTGGAACGGCGGCTTCGCGCACCTTCAAGCAGAGCTTCTGACTGTCACATTCGACGGGACGTTCGTGTTCGAGCGAGGCACGCCGACGAGACTCGCACCCGAGCTCACCGGAGCCTCCGAAACGATCAGGTCGAGCCACGACGGCCGGGGCTTGGCCACCGAGTCGAGCGCCGCTCTGACGGGGGTCGCCTTCGATCTCTGCGATGTTGACCGGATCGAGATTCGGATCGATCGTGCGAACGACGCGAGCCTGACGATCCCTCGGAAGCTCGGCTTCGCCGAGGAGGGGATGTTGCGGCGGAGGCTCCCGCCCGACGAGGACGGTGTGCCACGAGACGTGATCGTCTTCAGCCTGTTCCGGGACGTGTTCGCGAGCTCGCCCGCCTCGTCTGCGCCCGTGCAGGCTTTTGACGCTGGCGGCGAGCGCATGCTGTGAGGGATGCCTGGCTCGTTTATCTCGCGCTTGGGGCGCTCTTCCTGCTCGTCTGCGGGGCGCTGGCGGGTGCCTGGGACCGCGGGCGCCTCGGCACGGCTGCGATCATCCTCTTCGTCGCGGCCGTCGCGGTGTGGATCCTCGATTTCGCTGCGATCTCGTCGGGATACCGAGACGCGGACGGCTTTTCCGACTGTGGCGATGCCTGCACCGGGGTGCATTTCTCGACAGCAGTCGGCTTCCTCGCGCCTCCGCTCTTGATCGCGATGTCGGCCTTGGCGGCGTTGGTCATGCTGATTCGGCGCTGGCGCACTCGCCGAGATGCTTGATCGGGAACTCACGGCGGGCCGGATGACGGCCACGAGACAGCGCCGGATCGCCACCCTCCCTCGTCGTCCAGGCTTACCAGCCTGCACGACGAGTGAGTGCGTCGCCCGGCTTGGTCGTGACCGCCCCCGGCTGCGCGTCAGTTCCCGATCAAGCATCTAGCCGGATAGACGAGAATCGCGCGGACGATGGCGCACTCGTTCAAGCTGCCGGATCTCGGGGAGGGCCTGACGGAGGGCGAGGTTGCTCGCTGGTTTGTCAGCGAGGGACAGGCCGTGGCTGAGGACGACCCGCTCGTGGAGATCCAGACCGACAAGGCGACGGTCGAGATTCCGTCGCCGTATGCCGGCACCGTTCTGCGGATTCTCGTGCCCGAGGGGGAGATAGCTCCGGTCGGGGCTGTGCTGGTCGTGGTCGGTGAGCCCGGCGAGGCGATCGAGGAGCCTGCTCCGAAGTCCCCAAGTGACACAGTGTCACAAGGGATTCGAGGCACGCCGACCTCTGACTCGGCTCGCGTTCAGGCGACTCCGCTGGTGCGGAAGATCGCCGCTGAGCTCGGAGTCGACCTTGCGGCCGTGATGGCTACGGGTGCGGGGGGACGAGTCACAGAGGTCGACGTGCGCGCCGCGGCTGGACGGGAGGAGACGACCGAAGGGCGACGGGAGCCACTGCGCGGGGTCCGGCGCGTCATCGCCGAGCACATGACTCGCGCGCATCGGGAGGTCCCGGCAGTCACGTGGGTCGAGGAGTGCGACTTCGAGCGCGTCGAGATCGAGCGGCTGCTCGCGACCGTGGTCAAGGCGGTGGCGGAGTCGCTGACTGAGTTTCCCGAGCTGAACGCGCGCCTCGAAGGCGACGCGATCGTCTACCTCGACCGCTACGACATCGGCGTCGCCGTCCAAACGGAGCAGGGTCTCGTCGTTCCCGTCGTGCGGGGCGCCGACTCGAGCACGGTCGAGGAGCTCGACGTGGAGATCCGGCGACTCGCCGAAGGCGCGCGCGCGGGAGCTCTCACCTCGGAGGAGGTGCGAGGCTCGACCTTCACGGTCACGAGCGCGGGGAAGCTGGCCGGCCTCTTCCAGACTCCGATCGTCAATTTTCCGGAAGTCGCGATCCTCAGCATCGGGCGCATCGCAGCGAGACCGGTCGTGCGGGAGGGTGAGGTAGCCGTGCGTCGCATGGGGACGATTGCGATCACATTCGACCACCGCGTGGTCGACGGCGCCCGCGCGGCGGAGTTCGGGCTCTCGGTTATTGCGCAGCTCGAGGGCTGCTAGGGAACGACCGCGGTCGGCGGGGATCGCCACGACGACTGCTGTCCGTCTGGCCATCTGACTTCCCCTCTGTAAATGTCTTAGGGAACTACGTCACCCGCCGCTGCCTGGATTCGCGCCCTCACTACACTGGGCGGGCATGGGCCTCTGGTACACGCTCGGGCTGTCGCTTGGCCTCGGGCTCGGATTCGGCGTCATCTTTTCCGGGCTCCTTGGTGTGAACGCGGTAGGGGCCGGGGTCGCAGCCATAGTCGGCGCGGTTGTGGGGGCCGGCTTCGGGTTCGTCGTCATCGGAGACGTCGCCGAGACGATCGCGGGTGGAACCGCGGGCCTCATCGGTGCGCTTTCCGCGGCCGCTGTCGTCCGCGGAGCGATGCGGCGAGGAGCGACCCGCATGGGGATCGCCGCCTACGTGTCGATGGTCGGGCTTCTTGTGTGCCTGCTCGCGCTGATCCCGCTCGTGGGTTACGTCGTGACCGTGGTGCTGCCGCTACTTGCCGCACGCATGCGCGGGAAGCAGGCGGTTCGCTACGCAGGCCTGAGGACACTCGCCAAATGAGCTCGGGGCAGGTGACGCCCCTGACCTCGAGCGACGCAACCGAAGCGCGCGCGCAGATGGTCGAGCATCAGCTTCGCCGCCGAGGAAGCTTCGACGAGCGAGTTCTCGAGGCGATGGCCCGGGTGCCGCGCGACCGCTTCCTCCCGGAAGAACTCCGTCATCTCGCGTACGAGGACGGCGCACTCCCCATCGGGAGCGGGCAGACGATCTCGCAGCCCTTCATCGTGGCCACGATCTGCCAACTCCTCGAGCTCTCCGGAGACGAGCGCGTGCTCGACGTCGGCACCGGCTCCGGTTACCAGGCGGCGGTGCTCGCCGAGCTGGCGGCGGAGGTCGTGACCATCGAACGGGTGCCCGAGCTCGCGGAGCGGGCGCGATCGGCGCTCGTGCAGGCGGGATACGCGGATGTCGAGGTGCTGGTCGGAGACGGCTCGCTCGGGGTCCCGGCGCGGGCGCCCTTCGACAGAATCGCGGTCGCGGCCGCCGCTCCGGTCGTTCCTCCCGCTCTCTACGATCAGCTCGTCGAGGGCGGCCGGGTGGTCGTGCCACGAGGAGGCCGCTGGGGTCAGCAGCTCGTGCTCGTCGAGCGCACGAAGAAGGGGCCACTCGAGCGCGCGAGCTTGCCCTGCCGGTTCGTCCCGCTCGTCGGAGCTGAGGGTTTTGCGGGCTCCTAACCCAATGGGGGGTCGACGTGACCGCACGCCTGGCTACGCTGCGACAGCTGTGGAGACCTCAGCTGCGGACGTGAGGGTAGGGCTTCGGCGCGCGCGCGTACGCGCCGCGCTCGGTCGTCGCGGAAACTGGGAGCAGCTCGTCAAGTTCTGCTTCGTCGGCGCCACGGGGTACCTCGTCAATCTCTGGGTGTTCTCGCTGCTCGTGCTCGTCCTCGGCGTGCACTACATCCCGGCTGCGGTCGGCTCCTTCCTCGTGGCGGTGACGAACAACTACGTCTGGAATCGCCTCTGGACGTTTCGGGAGCACCGTGGCAGCATCGCGTATCAGGGCATGCGCTTCCTCGTGGTCTCGACACTCGCTCTCGTCGCGAATCTCGTTGTTCTCTACATGCTCGTCGAGATCGGCCTTCCCGAGATTGCCGCTCAGGCGATCGCGATCGTGCTCGTCACGCCGATCAACTTCGTCGGCAATAAGCTCTGGTCGTTCGGGCCGACTCGCAACCGCTGAAACTGACGCACGCCTTGGCCGCGGCTGTGGTGGCCGTTGGCATCCTTGCAACTCCGGCCGTGGCTGCGTCCGGCCAGGACACGGCTCGGCTCACGGAGGACGAAGCGATCGAGATCGCGCTCGCTCATCCCAAGGTTTCGTCCTGGCTCGAGCGCTACCCACCAGATCCGACGACTACGGCGACCTTCCGCGCCGAGACCAGAACCTGGCTCGTGAAAGCCTGGTCCGGCGAGGCCGGACAGATCGCACAGGCTGTCGTCCAGGACATGACCGGAACCGTCGGGGAGGCGTGGACGGGCCCGCAGGTCGCATGGAAGATGGCGCGAGGGGGAGAAGGGTCGTTCGGTGGCAAGACACTCCTGAAGCCGTATGTCTGGGTGGCGTTTTGTCTCGTCTTCCTGGTCGGGCTCGCGGACCTGCGCCGACCTCTGGCGCTGCGCAATCTCGACCTACTCGTATTGCTCTCGTTCTCGGTCTCCCTCGTCTTCTTCAGCCGCGGCGAGATCTTCGCGAGCGTCCCGCTCGTCTATCCGGTGCTCGGCTACGTGCTTGTTCGGAGCGTCTGGGTCGGGGTGCGCAAGCGGGAGCGCCCGCTCCGGCCGCTGTGGCCAACATGGGTCTTCGCTGCGGCGGCGATCTTCCTCCTCGGCTTCCGTGTGGGGCTCAACGTCGAGGCGCCGCGCGGAGTAATCGACGTAGGGCTCGCCGGGGTCGTCGGCGCGAGTCGCATCCTGGACGGCGAGACGCCGTACGGAAATATGCCGCAGCGCGGTGACCTCGAAGAATGCGGGCCGGAAGACGCCGACGGCGAGGTCCGCGAGCGCATCCAGACCAACGGGCGCTGCGAGGCGGCGATCGAGCGGGGGGACACGTACGGCCCGGTTGCGTACGTGGCGTACGTTCCTGCAACGCTCGTCTTCGAGTGGAGTGGGAAATGGGACTCGTTGCCGGGGGCGCACACGACGTCGATCTTGTTCGATCTCTTGACCATAGTCGCGTTGGCCCTCGTCGGTTTTCGCTTCGGAGGAGTGCGACTCGCGGCTGTGCTCGCGTTCGCGTGGTCGGCGTATCCGTTCACGGCGTACGCGCTGAACGCGAACACGAACGACACGATCATGCCCGCGCTCCTCGTGTTCGGATTCTGGCTCGCCTCCTCGGCCTGGGCGCGTGGCGCGGCGGTTGCGCTCGCCGGTTGGACGAAGTTCGGAGGCCTGCTCCTGGCGCCCCTTTGGGCGAGCTATCCGAGATTGGATCTAGGTCGCCTCGTGCGCTTCGCTGTCGCGTTCGTCGTCGCGACGCTCGTCTCGTTCCTGATCCTGCTCTTGGAGCCCGGTCTCTGGGAGGCAATCCACACTTTCTGGCATCGCACCGTCGGCTTCCAGGTCGGACGCGACTCTCCGTTCTCGCTTTGGGGCTGGGGGCAGTACCACGCGCAGGGGATCCCCGATCTCGGATTCCTGCAGCCGGTGCTTGCCGTCCTCTCTGTGATTCTCGCGGTCGTCGCAGCGTTCGTGCCTCGAGAGAAGGGACCGATCGAGCTTGCCGCGTTGACGGCCGCGATTCTGGTCGCGTTCCAGCTCTCCCTCACCCACTGGTTCTACCTCTATCTCCCCTGGTTCCTGCCCTTCGTGCTGCTCTGGCTCCTGCTCCCGCGCGAGGACGTCGAGTTGGCGCAAGATCGGAATCCGCTCGCGCGTATTCCGGTCGCGCAATATCCCTGAAGGCGGGCGCTTCGCGCCCGCGACCCCTAGGAAGAAAACGGGACGCGTATCGACTCGATGGCGGAAGCCTTGCCTGACTCGGAGTCGCAGTCGATCACCGCGCCTTCGATCCGCACGTCGCCCTGAGCAGTCTCGAAGCGCACGGGCAACCCTGTACGCATCCGTCGTATCGCAAGGTCGGCTTCGACACCGATCACCGAGTCGTGCGGCCCGGTCATCCCTGCATCGGTGATGAACGCGGTGCCATTCGCAAGGACGCGGGCGTCCGATGTCTGGACGTGCGTGTGGGTTCCCACGACCGCAGTCACCCGGCCGTCGAGCCATCGAGCCATTGCCACCTTCTCGCTCGTTGCCTCGGCGTGGACGTCGACCAGGACGAGCGGCGTCTCGCGGACGGCCTGGTCGACGAGATCGTCGACGACCTCGAACATCGAGATTGCCGGATCGAGGAAGAGCGACCCGAGGACATTGATGACCGCGAGCCGCGCGCCGTTCGCCGTGGGAACGACCGTCAGGCCGCGCCCTGGTGTGTTCTTCGAGGTGTTCGCGGGGCGGATGACCCGATCCGATCCGTCGATGTAGGGGCCGATCTCGGAGCGCCGGAAGGCGTGGTTTCCGAGCGTGATCGCATCCGCCCCCGCGGCCAGCAGCCGGTCAGCGAGGCGTGGCGTGATCCCGATTCCGTCAGCGGCGTTCTCGCCGTTCAGGACGCAGACGTCGATCTCCAGGTCGGAGCGCAGCGTCGGCAACAGCGCCTCGACCGCACTGCGGCCCGGCTTGCCCACCACGTCGGCGATGAAGAGGATGCGCAGCGCGAAACCTCTAAAGCGCTACGGGACGCCGAGCGTTGCCGACAGATAGACCTGAATGGCGACGTTGTTGCCGCCGTCGGCGGCGAAGCGCTCGAGCGCCTGGCGCTCGAACCTGCTGATGTCCGCGAC
>Ga0136633_1000624_pt1 | contig 26922 bp, 37 predicted proteins | sample AntDrymeUQ832206_2_FD_105494 | JGI IMG/M metagenome (GOLD analysis project Ga0136633, IMG submission 105494) | Polar desert sand microbial communities from Dry Valleys, Antarctica - metaG UQ83 (22.06) | ecosystem: Environmental > Terrestrial > Soil > Desert | place: Antarctica: Dry Valley... | reverse complement strand
CATCGCCGCGACCGCGGCGACCAGGAGCACGCCCCCGGATGCAGATTCGATGCGGATGAAACGGACAAGAGGCCGAACGAATCGGCGCGGGACGAAGCGGTCGGAGCGGGCCCAGGTTCGATGCCGCGGGTCGGGCCTCACGACCGGTTTGCTCGACGGTCAGGGCCGAGTCGTGTCCTACTTGAGATAGTGATTGTCGTGCGCAACGAAGAACGCCTCGCGCTCGAACCCGGACATCTCGCCGAGCCGGTTGAGGTTCTCGAAGTAGGACTCGCGGGGGGCTCCGGGTGCGAAATGGATCAGCATTGACGCGGCGGCATCGGACTCGTTGCTGAAAGCATGGATTCCACCGGGAGGAACATGCATGAAATCGCCGACCTCGGCATTGAGCCACTCTTTCCCGTTATAGACCCGGACCGAGCCGCTGAGGATGTAGAACGACTCGGAGATCGTACGATGAAAATGTGGCTCGGCTCCACCTTGGGCGGGGCCCATCGACCATCTATAGAGCCCGAAGAGGCCCCCGGTCGAGGCTCCGGTCGCCAAGTAGTGAACCTCGGTTCCGCTCGTACGAACCAGATCCGGTTCGTTCGTGCCCGGCCGAAGTCGCGCCGAGACTTCGCCGGTCGAACCGTGGTAGCGCGCCTTGGGGTAGGTCATTCAGGAGGCCGTCTCTCGGAGCCAGATCCTGCTAGTCACGGGCTGGACTGTCTGGCCCACCACCGAAACAAGCTCTCGCGAGAGGGCGGACAAATCCACCTCTGTGGCCAAGCGTCGGGTGAGGGCCTCGAGGGTCAACTCGGCGTTGAACCGCGCTCGGTTGAAGCGGCGGTCAACCCAATGTTGTACATGGGTTCGTAGTGGGTTGGCGAGAGCAGCCGCCACCAGGGTCGAACCGGCGACGGCGAGGTCCCCCTGCTCAGGAAGGATTGCGCCCAACACAAAAATCGCTCCCAGATAGATGCCAAGCAACATCGCCGTGATCAAGCCATAGGAAAGCGTTCGCGAGATGATGCGGTCGATCGAATAGAGGCGGTAACGCAGGATCGCAATCCCAAAGGTCAGAGGGAAGAGCAGCAAGGTGACATAGACCGGTGTCCAGACCGCGTCGCCGGGTTCGGGCCTTCCGGTCGCGACGCTCCACACCACGTAGGCCGCGGTCGTAGCGACGGCACCACCCAACAGGACCAGCGGCAAGACGACCCAGCCAAGCTGCGCCCGCTCAACTCCCACCGCATGGCGTCGGCGGACGAAGAGCGATATGCCAGACGCCAATTGAAATGCGACTAACAACGACCAACCAACGATCCACGCCGAGCCCGGCCCGAAGTCGGCGTCGACTCTCCCAGGTCCCGCGGTAAGGCTGATTACCCCGAGGCCGAAAAGCAGTGCAGGAAGGCCCCACTTTCCGTAGAAGTGTCCGGCTCGACTCCAAAAAGAGGTTCCGCTAGGGAGATGGCCGCTCGGGAAAACGAGTGTGAGCCAGGTGAACAAGGCAAACACCACCGGCCAGCCAAAGCTGCCGACGAAGCTGCTCATTGCCGCGGGAGCGGCCAGTCCTTCAAAAAGTGACGCCGAAATCGCCGTCAACCCCGCCAGCGCCACCAACCAACCGACGGCATGCCCGTCCTTGCGAAAGATGACGAGCCCACCAACTCCTCCGTAGAGCAACAAACTGAGGAAATCGATCGGCGCCTCTTCGATTGGTGTTCCTTCATGAATCGCCAAGATCAGGACTGCCACCGGCACCGCCATCATCACGACGAACGCGACGATCCGAAATACGCGTTTTCCCATCACCCAACCATTCTTGCGTAAATCTGCGCCGCCCAGATTGATCAAACTGGGCGGGGTTTGTTACGCAAGAATGATCTGATCCGATGACCGGGACGCCTTCTCCATCGATCCCGGCGTACCGGCTTTCCCAGCTTGTCCGCTATTTCCTCTACCTGGGTGTTGCCGGCTTCGGCGGCCCGGTGGCGCTGGTCGAGTACATGCATCGGGACCTGGTCGCCCGCCGAGGCTGGATCTCTGAGGAGGAGTACCGAGAAGGGCTGGCCCTCGCCAACATCTCCCCCGGACCTCTCGCCGCGCAGCTTTGCACCTACCTCGGATTCGTCCACTATCGCTACCTCGGCGCCTCGCTGACGACGCTGGCTTTTGTCCTTCCCTCCTTTGTCATGGTCGTCGCCATTGGGTGGGCGTATCTCCGCTTCGGCGGGCTTCCCTGGATGCAGGCGGTTTTCTACGGAGTCGGGGCGGCCATCATCGGGATCATCGCCTGGAGCGCCTATCGCCTCACCCGGAAGACGGTTCATGGCGATCTTCTCCTATGGGCCATCTTCGCGGTGAGCATGGCTATCACGGCGATCACCGAGACCGAACGGGTGGAGCTGTTCCCCATCGCGGGGCTGGTCGTCTGGGCGGCCCGCTCGCCCCGCTTTCGAGCCCGGTCCGGGACGGCTGCCGGTTTGCTCCTCCCCCTGTCCTTGACCACACAAGCGACCGGTTCCCCCCAGAGCTTGGCCGAAGTCTTTTGGTTCTTCTTTCGAGCCGGAGCGTTCGTGTTCGGAAGCGGGCTGGCGATTGTCCCTTTCCTCTACGGGGGGGTGGTCGTCGGGTTCGGCTGGCTCAACGACCAACAATTCCTCGATGCGGTCGCAGTTGCGATGATCACCCCCGGCCCGGTAGTCATCACCACCGGTTTTATCGGCTACCTGGTGGCCGGGCTCCCCGGTGCGATCGTCGCCGCCGTGGCAACGTTTCTGCCCGCCTACATATTGACGGTTATTCCCGCGCCGTACTTCCGCAAGTTCGGCCGCCGCCCTGCCATCGCTGCCATCGTCGACGGCGTCACCGCCGCCGCCATCGGCGCGATCGCCGGCGCGGTCATCGTTCTTGGCCGCCGCGCCATCATCGATATCTCCACTGCTCTCATCGCCCTCGCCGCGCTGCTGGTCCTCTGGAAAAGTCCCCGTCGCATCCCCGAACCAGTGATCGTTGCTGCGGCGGCGTTGGCTGGACTTCTGTTGTTCTCGTTGAAGTGACGTTGCCATCGAGCCACAGGTCGAGACCGCGGAGTGGTTTGGCGCCTGAGCTTGGTGCGGAAGCACTCGTTGATCTTCTTCGGACCATTGAAATCGAATCGCCTGATCGCCGGCCTCCGCCCAGGTGAAATAGGATCCGGCGGGTCGCTCCCGCGAGTACTTTCGTTCCTATGAGGAGGGTTGATGGCTGAGGATGAACTGGCAAAAGTTGGTCCAATCTCCAAGCTGCCATCAGGCACCGTAACCGGTGCCGATCGATGGGCGGTTGGCAACATCGAAGGTGAGTATTTCGCCGTCACCCGGCGATGCCGCCATCTCCTCGCCGATCTCGCTGACGGCAGCATCGATGCCGAGGGATGCCTCGTTTGTCCTTGGCACGCGTCCAAATACGACGTGCAAACGGGCCAGATGCTGCGGGGTCCGCAGGGCATATTTGCGAAGGTTCCTGGCCTCGGCTTCGCCTACAAGCTGTTCACCATTGTCGTGCCGCTCGGCCGGGGCCAGGTTGTCAAGAAGGGAAAGACGCTCTACGTGAAATGACCACTTCCCAACGCGTCGCGGTCGGTCCTCCAAGCACAGAAGACAAGGAGAGCTGATGGAAGCAGTCGGGATCGTTCTCAACATTGATGCCGGGAAGGTGGCCGAATTCGAACGCGGCTTTCGTGAACATGAGCTCCCGATCTGGGAGGACTATGCGGTCGGGGAATCATGCTGCACGCCTACCTCGCCCGGATGGACATCTCGACCCGACCCATCAAAGGGGCAGTGCAATATCTGATCAGCGTGAGCTTCGCCGACGGAGATGGTCATCATGTTCACGATGCTGATCCCTGCTTCCAAGCCTGGAACGAAATCGCAGACACCTTCCAAGTCGAGGCTCCGATCGTCACCGGGGGCGAGATCGTCCTGAGCGCGGGCTTCGACTAGCGCCCGTCGACGGCTGCCGCGAAAGCGGCCATCGAGGGGAAGGTCCAGGTGGGAGTCACCGCAATGGGTGGGGGTGGCGTCGCCCCGGAGCCGCCACGCGCAGCTCGACGATCGATCCAAACCGTTTCCAACCCCAGGGCAAGCGCCGGCTCATGATCATGGAACAACGACTGGGCGACATGGAGGAGGGAGGAGCGCTCGGCGCCTATCGATTCCAAACCATCGAACAAAGCGAGGAAGTTGCGCTGGTCGGGTTTGTAAGAGCCGACGTCTTCGGCCGTCACGATGAGATCAAACTCGACTCCGAGCTTCTCACTGGATAGCGCGAACGACCTTCGATCGACGTTGGAGAGAATGGCGAGTCGGAAGCGCGCTTTTAGTTCCCTGAGCGCCTGCGCCGAGTCGGGAAATGGCGGCCACCCACCGACTGACCCCCCGAACTCTTCGGCTTCCTCATCGCCGACTTCGATCCCGAGACCTCGGCCGATACGGCGGAAAGCCTCGGCTAGGACCTGGGGATATCTCATCTGCGGCGATTCCTGTTGTACCTGGGTTTCGACTTGGCCGAACGAGGCGAGCACTGCCTCGAATTCGAGCTCGTGCCTCGCCGCCCACGGCCCCAATTCGACTTCGATCCCCGTTTCCCAGTCGATCAACGTCCCATAACAGTCGAAGCTCAACGTTCGGTAGTCGGAGATGGCTCGCGGCATGCCACCATTACACCGCAGAATGGCGCCCGTTGTTGGGCTCCTTGCCAATCCGGGCAAGGGTCATCACCAATCAGGCGGCGAAGTTTCCCGGCCGCGGCTGGATCTGAATCGGCGAGTAGCCGGCGTCCCAGGGGAAGCGACCTTCTTCGTCGGCATAGGTCAGCTGGAGGACCGGGACCGACATCTCAGGCGGCCGCGCATAGAAGCGATTCGCTTCGAAGACCACTTCGCCCGGGTTTGGCACCTCCTCGGGGACGAACTCGTAGGGCCAATCCTCGAGCGTTATCGGTCGGCCGGCCAGGAGGTTCTCCCCCTTCCGCACTCTGTCTGCGAGTTCGTTGAGAATCGCGGAAGCGTCGTGAGACGAAACGCCGAAGATCAGCGGCTCGGGATGGTTGAGACCGAACAAGCCAACCGTGTAGGCAAATGGCGGCCCTTCGTCGTCCGAGCATTCACAACCAGGAGCTGAGCAAGTACCACCTCCCACATAGGGGATATAGACCCCAAATCTCCTGATCGTGTCGGTGATCCACGCGTCTCCGACACGCGCAAGGAACCGAAGCCGAGCATCCGTCGATCCCGGGCGAAGTCACGGTCGGACCCAACGGCTCGGCCATCACCACCTTCACATTCGATGAACCGGGAGTCTTCGAGTTCGCCTGCCATCTCCCGGGCCATTACGAATATGGGATGCGCGGCGAGATCGAGGTCGTGGCCGCTCTCGGTTAGGTCGGCTTCCTAGGTCGAGGGACCTCCTCCCGAGCCTGCGATTCAACTTTCAGGGTCGAATCTCCGATTTCATCCCACGATGATGATGACTTCGATGCTCGGGTTGATTCTGCTGGAGGGATCGGCCATGAGTGCAGATGAAATGCGGGCCAGCCCAGATCCAGATGGAACCTATGGACCGCTAGACGACATCCTGGCCGACGTAGCCCGAATGCTCACAACAGAAACCGGGTCAGGAGCCTGACCCGGTTTCGCAGCGGACCATCAGAAATCAGTCAGCCGCTTTGATGATCTTTTGGATCTCGTCCATCCCGAACGCTGGCATCGTCAGCATTCGGACATTTCCGAGCGACGCCTGTTTGACGGCTATGGCCGCCGCCATCTGGTCGTCGGGGGCTTCAATAATCGCCACCAAGTCATACTGGCCCAGCGTCCAATAGACACTGTGAACTTTGCCACCCATGCCCTCGACCAAATCTTTGAAGGCTTTGACTCGCTTGGGTGACTCCTGGTAGCCGCGGATTCCCTGGTCGGTGAAGTTGCCCACGGAAACGAACATTGGCATGCGCTCTCCTCTCGTCGATGCCATGCCGAAATCTAGTCACTGCACGGGACGGATGCCTCGCCAACCGCAAGCGAATCCACTCGATCCGACGCAGATGACAGACCGCCCGCGACTTCAAGTCCCGCAGGTGAGGTTGAAGAACGCAATCCGCTGCCAGCGACCCGACCACCAGCGCACGTGCGCCTTGCCGAGAAAGAGCCCGTCGTCGATTTGAACCAGTTCGTCGAGGACTCGCCGGATGGTTGCCCGAGGATTCTCCGGAAGGTCGTAGTCGATTTTGAGAACCGTGTGGCTCGGGTATCCGCGGGCTCCTGCCTCATAGGTGTGAAACGCGAAGGCGCGGTAGCTGTCGGGCCCGTCGTCGAGGAAGTGCCGATACCCAGGATTGAAGATACGGGCGGCCGGTTTGGAGCCGGCAGCGAAGATGTTGTCACCTCTCGACAGCGCAGCATCGAACGTCTTCCCCTGCCAGGGAAGCCAGACCGAAGTGAGAGCGGTAAGTACCTGCGTCGCTACCGGGGCGAGGTCCAACACCACCAACTCTCCCTCCGACCTTCCATCGAGAGGCGGATTCGGCGGCTGCCCGGCGGCGAAGAGATCTTCGAGCAGGACAAGGCCCCTAGCCCGATCCCTGCGAAGAGCTCGTCGTGCGGCGGCGAGCTCGGTCTCAGTCATAGGCCGCTACTCAACCTGGTCAGCCTCGATACTCGCTGATCTCGAAGAGATGACTGTCGGGATCCCGGAAGAAGCACCGGGTCTCGGCGCCGTGATCGACCGGCGGCGTGAGGAATTCGGCGCCGCGACTAATGAGCGTCTCGTAGACAGCTCGGCAATCGGGAACCCGGATCGTGAAGAGATGGTCGAGCCGATCCGGACTCGCCGGCGGGGCCAACCTCACCGTCGGCTTGTCGTCGGTTGGTTCGGCACCGTTGACTAGCAGGAGCCAGGCGCCGTTGAAGGAGAGGACCGCGGAGTCACCGCCGTACTCTCGGTAGAGCTCGGCGCCGAGCACCTCCGTGTACCAGGCACGCGACCGCTCGACGTCGCTCACGACGAGGATGTGAGTCAAGGGCATGTCGGCGGTAGGGAAGACCATGTCAGTCATCCAGCTTCGCCGCTTCTCGCCCGGGGATACAGGATGAGCTGGGTGTTGCGAAAAAGAGCGATCTGGCGATCAGTCAGCTCGGACCGAACCACCGAGTCCCAGACCTGAATCGTTCGTCCGCGGTGGGCGAGGGTAGCGTGCGCGACCAAACCGCCTTCGGTGACGCTCGCGGTGTGGTTGGACTTGAGCTCGACAGTGGTAAAACCGTTGGCCCCTTCCGGCAGGGAGGCAACGCAGCCATATCCGGCGGCGGTGTCGGCGAGCGCCACAACGGTGGCGGCATGGAGATATCCGTTGGAGGCAAGGTGTTTGTTCTCGATTTCGAGCCGGAGAGTGCAGTTGCTTGGGGCCAGCTCCACGATCTCGATTCCGAGCAGACCAGGGAGCCGTTCCGCCCCGTGCGCCTCGAACCAGGCGCGAAGATCGTCCGGGTCGCGAGGAAAGTCCGTCACTCTGATGAGGCCGTCGGCCAGTAGATCTCGGTCTCAAGCTCATTGGGGTCGGGATCAGCGCCCGTCTCGCGGATGTACGACTCCCATGGGCCGAGACCTTCGTCGTGGCCCTGGGAATGGATCCAGTCGTGAAAGGGTCCATATGCATCGCCCAGGGTCTGATAGGGACCGTGATGAACCACCTTGGCGATCATCCTTCCGGGCAGCTCCGACAGGCCGATCTGCTCCAACGGAACCTGGTCAAGCGGACTCGATGAGGAAGGAGCTTCGGTTAGAGGAACCCCGATCTCGATATCGGCCCGCTCGGGCCCGAACTCGTGATAGCGGGCATAAGCAGGGCCGGCAATCTCGTAGCCACGACTGCTGATCTCGTCGTAGACCTTGGGGAGATGCGAGTCGAACAGTCCGCTCATGTCGATTTCGCTCATGGGTTTGCGGATACGCACGGCGAGGGTCGGCCGAGGGCTGAGCTCTATAAGTTGGTGATCGGTGAGGCGCGGTTCAGGCATACGTCGATCGTACGGCGTCGGCCTAGCGGCGACGAAAGATGGCGGTCAAGCGAAGGTCTCCACCCAGGGCAGCGATGTAGCGCCGGAGGGTGGAAAGTCTCCAGTCCACTCGCCGTTCGAGCTTGGAGAGGTCCGACTGCGAGATGCGGAGTCGGCTAGCGAGTTCCGTTTGGGTGATACCGAGGTTGCGGCGTAACTCACCCAGGCTCGAGGGTTCGTTCAAGTCATATCCACCTACCGCGGCCCGTCGCCGTTCCAGGTAGGCGCGCCACAGCGCCGACGTGCCATACATAGGAAAGGAGTCGATCACGCGGGCAACTCGCTCGGCCACATGGCCAAAGGGGTCGCGGGCGATGGTTGCAGCGAGCGGTCTCCAGTCGTCGAGGTCGCCGCGCTCAAGAAGATCGGCGATCGCGGCCATGGGCAACTCGTCGGGCTCAGAATCGGCCGGGTAGTCGAGGTGGCGATGAATCATTTCGTGACTAAGCCTTCAAGCACCCGCACCGCCACCCGTCCACATGCGGCTGCCACCGCCTCCCATTGCTGCCACCGGGGTTCAAGTTGTCGGTAGAAGCGGAGGTCGACTTCGGCCAAGTCGCCGGGGCGCGGATCGGCCAACTGCTTAGCGACCTGCGTTGCCACCCGTCTTCCCCCGGGACCGATCTGATCGACGTAGTACTGGTCGAGCGAGCCCACGACCGACGCCGCCTGCTCCTCCCCCAATCGGTCGGCCAATGCAGCGAAGTCGAGGTAGTCGCGGGTGGCATTGCGGATCAGACAAAGCCAGGCCTTGATTCGGGCGATCTCGGCGAGGGTGGGAACGCGCAAGGTCCGATCGCCAACGCGAATCTCTTCGACTTCCAGCGGTCGACTCCGGATCAGGTTCCTCACCCCGGTCTCGATCCCATCGAGGCGGCCGAGCACCATTACCGGCCGTGTGAGGCGCGAGGTGATCCAACCCTCAGTGTCTTCGAGTGCGGCCAAGACCTCGTCGAAGCGCGACTTGAGATCGGCAACGACATGATCGGCATCGAAGGAGACGCGGTGACCGGCGTGGTGTGCCGCGGCGGATCCTCCCACGAGTACCGCGTCGGGGACCAATTCTTGGAGTCGAGCCGCCGCCGCCAGCACCTGACCGAAGTCGTTTGAAGACACTGCTAGTGATTCTATGCACTAGTCCTCAAGAATCGAGTGCGCTAGGTGCGGTCGGCGACAGGCCGAAGTTCTCTTTGTCTCCCCCGCCGCTGATCGCCATCGTCCTGAAGTTTTCCGCGTCGGTCTTGAGCCAGTCAATCAACCGGACGCCCCAGTCGGCACACGCCTTCCGGGCCTTGCCGAACAACTCGACGTCCGCTTCCGCCAGCACGCTCACGTCCTCATCGACGGCGGAGATCAAGATCAGCGAGGCGATCCAGTAAAGTATAGCGTTTAAGCTATATGCCTAGTACCTAAACGCTATAATTCATCCAGGATATGCCATCGACAACCAGCGCCACTCGTACTGCGGCCATCCTGATTCGCTCTGCTCGAAAACAAGCAGATCTGTCGCAAGCCGAGCTGGCCCGACGGATTGGCACCAAGCAGCCAGTGATATCCCGTTGGGAAAGCGCCACTGAGGAGCCCAGACTCTCGGCCCTGGCCCGAGTTGTCAGCGCCTGCGGATTACGGCTCAAACTGAGCCTCGTGCCTGACGAGGTCGACCGCTCCCAGATTCGCCAACAGCTGGCGATGTCGCCTTCCCAGCGACTCGAGTCGGTGGCCAACCTCAGTCGCCTGCGGGCCACGGCCCGGCGCATCGGCTGATGCCGGCACCTCTCGATCCCGAATGCATCTTTCGCGTGCTCGCCGAGCACGAGGTCGACTACGTGCTCGTCGGCGGGCTCGCCGCCGTAATCCACGGCTCGCCGGCCATGACCAACGATGCCGACATCGTGCCGAGGAAAGAAAAGGCCAATCTCGCGCGGCTGGCACGGGCTCTGCGGGGTCTCGACGCTCGACTCCGCACCTCGGACTCGGCGGAGGGGGTTGCCTTCGATCCCCACCCTGCCCTGCTGGAGTCGATGGCGATGTTGAAGATGACCACCCGCTGCGGTGACCTCGACCTGACCTTCGCACCTGCTGCGCTCTCCGATTACGACCAGCTCGCGGCAGCGAGCGTCGAGTTCGAGCTGGCCGGCCATCGGGTAAGGGTGGCCTCCCTCGCCGACATTATCCGAAGCAAAGAGGAGGCCAACCGGGATAAGGATTGGGCCACACTTCCACTCCTTTACGCCCTGGCCGAAGAGATCGAGCAAGGCAGATCAAATGCCGCCGAAGGCGGGGGCATCAAGTGAAACGAACCCGCTGCTTCAACCAATCGGCGATCCAGCGCTCGTCGACTTCTCCCGCGGGGGCCGCCCGCGTGCTTCGCCGAGTCGGCCATCTCGATCCTCGCGACCGCAATTAGCGCACTCGCCACGATTCCGGTTAATGCTTCGGAGTCAAGGCTTCAGCGGGCGCGCGCGTAGCGGCAGACTTGGGCTCCGGTTTTGGCCTTCGCCGTCGAGACCAGCTCCCACTCGAGCGCCTGGCCGTTATCCGACCAGATCGTCTTCCCCCCACCGAGGACGATCGGCTCGATCGTGAGCAGCAGTTCATCGACGAGATCTTGCGCCATCATTGAGCGCACGAGCGTCGGGCTGCCATAGAGGTAGATATATCCGCCGGGATGTTCGCGCAGCTCGTTGAGCTTTGTCATGAGGTCGGCGCTGCGGATGATCGTCGTCGGGTGCCACGAGATGTCGTCCTCGGTGAGGGTGTCTGAAACGACGTACTTCTGGGTGCTATTGATCCATTCCGTGAAGTCGTCGCCGGAACGCTTGGGCCACGCAGCGGCCGACACCTGGTAGGTCCGCCGGCCCTGGAGCAGGGCGTCGCTCGACTTCGCTAACTCGTCGTAGGTTCCACCCATGACCTCCGGATCGAAGTACTTCCTGGACCAGCCACCGTGCTTGAAGCCGCCGTCGGTGTCCTCGTCGGGCGCGCCGGGCGCCTGCACGACTCCGTCGAGGCTGATGAACTCCGTGATAAGTGTTTTCATGGCCCTCCTTGCATGAACGGGAAGTTGGGAACACTAATTGGGGCTTCGGAGTCGGACGAGAGGCGGATTGTCGAGGGCTCCGCTGAAGTGGTCAAGGAGTCCATTCGCGCTTGCGCATGGTCTCGATCACCTGCTTGGGAGCGATGTGGTTGAGATAGACCGCTGTCGTTGCCAGGGAGACATGGCCGAGCTGGCGTTGGATGATCGCTACCTCGACGCCTTCCATCATCAGTTCGTAGGCGTGTGTGTGCCTTAGGCCATGTGGATGGACGCGCTTTTCGATTCCCGCCTGCCGAGCGAGCTTGGGGAGCAAGCTTTGAGATAGGAGGTTTTCATCGGTGTCCCTCGCATGTGCAGAAAAGGGTTGCCGACGCCCCGAAGCCGAGCTGGCTGCGTCGCTCGATCCACGCGCGGATCACCCGGTCCGGCCCCGGGGTCGATGAGCTTTCCAGGTCGCAGCCAAATGCCTTCGACTGCCATGATCTAAAGGCCCCTGCATGATGAATTGCCTGCCGGCGAGCCTTGCCGACAGAGGGCGTCGGTCGCCAACAACGCCTGCCACACGGCTCTTGGCCACCCTGCCTGCCGGTGTTGGGCATGGGAAAGCGCGAGCTTGATGGAAGCCATAGCCACCTCAGGGCGCCAGGCACTCCAGTCGGCACGGGGAGCCAGGCGGTGGTAGTGCTCGATGAGAAGCGCCTGCTGCTCGAAGGGCAGACGAACGGCCAATGTGGCCAGATCCGATAGCGGTCGTCCCCGACCGGCGCTGTCGAGATCGATGAGATTGACGCGGTCTCCGTCGACGAAAACGTGATCCGGCTTCAGGTCGCCATGGACCAGGGCTTCGCCTTCGGTGGGCTTCGGCCCGTCAAGCAGTCGATCCATCATCGGTCCGGCTTCCGGCATCACGAACTTCAACCAGTCGACCGACCGCCGCACCCGTACCTCGGGGACAAGGGACCTGTCGTCCAGACCATCAGCGTTCGAGCGATGGAGCCCCAATAGGGCCTCGGCCACCACAGCCATCGCTCGTTCGTCGCCCATGCCAGCCAGGACATCAAGGCGGCTACCCGCCGCTGCGTCGGTGATAGTTGCCTCCAGGTCCGGGATCACTGCCCGCGGGACTGCCAAGCCAATGTTTTCAGGTGATAGCCGCTGCAACTGCTTTGACCGGGCGGCGCTGCGGTGTGCCTCATCTGCTCGGTGGAACTTGACGTAACTGATTTCCGAGCGCAGGACAGTCCGAAGGGTGGCGCTCAGGCCGATTCGGTGACGCACCGGGGTTAAGGTCGCTTCCCCGGGGACCCAGCGCGAAAGCTCGTCCCGGCACGCAAAAGCGAGGGCACCGGGGAGCTTGTGATCGAGCGGGAATACCTGGAACACCATGTCATGGACAGGGTCGAAAGCGACCAGGCTCTTTAGCGGCGGCACGGCTCGGGCTGCTGCCGTGCGAAGCTTCCTGGCTACGCCGGCGGCACGGCCATCGGCGTAGGTTGTGCCAGCCAACCAGACTTCCTGGCGAATGTCCCGGCTCTCGAACACTGCCGTGTACTGAACTGTCCCGCGGACGCCGAGGCGATGACGGATCCGCTCCAACCGCAGATCGATCGTTTTCCAACCCCAGTCGCGTTCCACCAACCGGTCGATCGTCTCGGCCATGCTGGACGGCTCCCAGGTTCGATGGAAGATTGGGAGGGCGTTGTCGACAGACACCATGTTCACGCCAGGTCGGCGAGCACCCGAATCCCGAGATCTACCCGGTCGGTGGTGAGCGCGAGTTGCGCGCCGAGCCGAAACAGGGAGGCCTGGCGCCAGGTGCGGCTGCGCTCCATGATGCTCGGAGTGCTTCCGTAGCCATCGTGCAAGGAAACTTCATCGCCGGGAACGCCGGCGATCCTCAAGTAAGCGGCGTAGTTTCCGAGATCCATGGCTGGCTCTCCGAGACTCAGAGAGTCGAGGTCGATGATGGTGAGGCGGTCGCGGCCGCCGATGAACTGGCCTGGATGGGCATCCCGATGAACTGGTGCCCGCGGGACTTCGAGCATCGCCTCCAGATTCCAGGCAATCCGACGCATGACAGCCGCCGTATCTGCGGCCAAACGTGGTCTTCCCGCCGCTAGCAGGCGCTGGGACCGCGACAACACCTCAATCTCGGAGCGGGCATCATGTACTGGCAGCTCCTTGAGCTCGTTCCCGTGCAACCAGCGGAGCGCTGCACCGATCGATTGGATGAACTCGGGCTCGCCAACCTCCCCCCATTCATGATTGGCTGAGACCCCGATGTCTTCCCAAACAACGGCCCGCCGGTCAGAAAGCAACCCGAGGGGAATGGCCATCGCCACGTGAGTTGGAGCGGAGAGGTTGAGGTCTTCCGCCCAGCCAAGGGTCTGCTCGGGGAGTTCGGAGCGGGTCTTGTATCCCTTGATGACCACGGTGCGGTTGCCATGCACGGCCCGCAACATGGCCCGCTTGCCGAGCCGGTGTCCCAACAGCCTTACTTCGACTCCTTTGCCAAATCCGTAAGGAAAAAGCACCGCCTGCGCCCGCTTCGGCCGGTGCACGAGATCAAGAATCGGTAGGCGGCGATCGAGGCCGGGCTGGCGGACGATGAGCCGAAGCGCGGGAACCGCCGCTAATCCTGAGGGGATTGGGCCGAGCTGGCCGCGCGACCGTCTCTGCAATTGGACCGTTGCAGCACGAATTCGGGCGTCCAGATCGCCATGGGCTATTTCGGCCAACAGGTGCTCCCGGCCTGGCCCGCGATCTCCGGACACAGCGAGTTCGAGCTCCAGGGTGTAGTCGCCTTCTCGTTCGAGGACCCGTGATACTTCTGCTGAGACAAGCCGGGAGTCGATCCAGTCGAGCCGGTCCCAGCATATCCGAAGCTCATCGGCCAGCCTTCCCGGCTCAAGAACTGCTTGCAGCGCCGAGCGTGGAGTCAAGGCGTGGGGGTGCTTGCTGAGACCATTCCGAATCGAAACGCTGCTTCGACTCCAGTCGAGGGATCGGTCGAGTAGTGAGGGAGTGAGCGGGCGCCATCGTCTGCGAAAGCGATAGAGACACGCCAACCTGGTCAGCTCGGTGGCTGTGGCGTATTGGGCTGCTTGGACATCTACATCGGGAACGGCCGTGCGATAGCCCGCCCAAAGCGACCGTATCGCCGCATCGGGCGGGGTCTGCCGTCGTTGCAGGGCACGTAGCTCGAGGTGAGCGCTGAGGACGGCGAGGTCCTGATTCGCGTCGCCGCGGCCGGCCGAGTCCAGATCGAGCAGACCGATGCCGTCGTGGCCAATGACGATATTCCGATCGTGCAAGTCGCCATGGATCACACCGGCGCCGCCGGGAGTCAACGCGGGGAGGTTCCCTACGATTGTCAGAAGGCTGGCTTGGAAGTCAGCGGACGCCCCGGGGTCGCGACTCTCGACCTGTTGAACCCACCACGCCAGGTTTGGAGTGCTGCGCAGAGGTAGCGACTCCGGCCCGGCCAACGATCCGAATGCGCCGAGGCGGCGACCGATTTCGGCATAGTCGACCTGCTGGCCCGACCAGACGTCGTGCAACGAATCGCCGGCCAGCGGAGCGAAGGACAGCGCTCCTTTTTCAATGTCGGCCGACAAGAGGTCAGGGACTCGCATTCCTGCCGATCTCACCAATGGCGCCACCGACTCGTAGATACGGACTAACTCCTCTGCCCGGGAAGGGCTGACCACCTTGATGAACACTGGTCGGTCCTTCTGAAAGGCGATGAGGGTCGCCCGGCGGCGAGGTCGGTACGAAACGAGACGGGCCCGGGTGAGCCAATGCGACAGGCCAATAAGCACCGGGTCCTCCTTTGGATTGGTAAATGTCGATCTTCCGGTGTCGGGGTGATAAACGCCGTGAACGACCGCGTCGCCGACGATGCCACGAGCAGCCCAAGGCGTTTTCCGATGCGGATAGATCACATCCCACGTCATGGAAAGGCCCGTCACTGCTGCTTCCTTTCAGGGCGAGCGGACTCGACGACATGGGTTCGAAGCTTGCCGCCGTTGAGTTCGACGATCAGGTCCGGCTCCAGACACTCGAGGTCGCCGTGGGTCACGACGATCGTGGTTTTCCCCCGGGCGATGGCCCGGATCGACCTTCCTACAAGGGGCCGGGCATCGGGATCGAGTCCGGCGAAGGGTTCGTCCAGCAGCAGGACGTCGGCGTCGCGCACCGCCGCCCGCGCCAGCATCAAGCGGCGAGCTTCGCCGGTTGAGAGCGTCGCCGCCCCCTCCCCCAGTTCGGTTTCGTATCCAGCAGGAAATCGATCGAGTACCGGGCTGAGCTGCGCCAAGTCGGCGGCGAGACGCACGTCCGCATCAGAGGCCTCGATCCGTCCGTATCTGATGTTTTCCGCCACCGAACCGGAGAAGAGCCGGAGATCCTGGGGCACGTAAGCAAGCCGGTGCCGGTAGGAATCGAGTCGAAAGCCACATATCGGATGTCCATCGATCAACACGCGGCCGGAGTCAGGTTCTAACAGACGCAATATGAGAGAGAGAAATGTGGACTTGCCCTCTCCGTTGCCACCCATGAGGGCTACGAGCTGGCCGGGAGCGATTCGGATACTGGACTCACGGAGAACCTTGCGGCCTCCTTGATAGCCGAAACTGACATCCTCAAATTCGATCTCACCTTCAAATCGGGGCGCGTCCTTTCCCGAGCTGTGATCCTCCGGCTCGACGCGGAGTACCTCGAGCAACCTCTCGGTGACTGCCGACGCCTTGGCCACTCTCGTTAGTTCCGACGAGATCTTGCGAAGCGGCTTGAAGAAAGACTTCGCGTAGGAAACGAGCACAGTGAGCTCGCCCACGGTTACTACTCCCGCGATTACGCGGAGGGCGCCCACGACAAGGACCAACGCCGAACCTACCCCTCCCATGGTGTCAGCTCTTCGCTCGATTGAGGCAGCCAGGGCGGCCGCACGCAGCCCTTCGCGCTCTTCTTGATCAGCGTTCGACTCGTAGCGCCCAATCGTCTGCTCCTCTGCGCCGAAGGCCTTGACCACCCGAATCTGTGTCAGCGATTCGGCTGCCATCGCCGCGGCCTTGCCTTGCCGTTTGCGCTGCTTGCGAACCACGATCCGCAAAGCGTCGCTCGACGTCTTGCCGTGTACGGCCAGATAAGCGATGGGTGCAACGAGCACCGCTGCCACCTGCCAGTCGAGGACGACCATTACCACAGCAAGACCGATCAGCGTCAATGCGAGTTCAATAAGGCTCAGCCACGAGGTGAACAGAAGGTCGCGGACCAGCGCAACGTCGCCGGTGAGTCGGACCAGGAGGTCGCCAACGCGGCTCGAGCTGTGAAAGGGGAGAGCGAGACGGTTGAGATGCTCAAACAGTTGGCGCCGAACCCGAACGGTTACTGTTCTGCCCACCTCGGCCGCCCGCATGTTGGCGGCGAATGAGAGAGTGCTGCCCGCCACAGTCAACAGCACCAGAGTTGCCCCCGCTGCCACAACGGCGAGCAGGGTTGCTCTGCTGAGATTGCCGGTCAGGATCGAGTCGATGAGGTATGCCGCTGGCCACGGCTTGGCCAGATCGAGGGCGGCGGCCAAAACGGTGGCGGCAAGCGCACCCGAGCTCGCTCGACCCTGGCCCCGAAAGGCGGGCCGGAACCTTTCGCGGGCCTCGCGTATGACCCCCACTTTCAGACGTTTGGCTCGGCTCATCGGCTTCCCCCGACTAAGGCAGAGGCAGCCTGTTCGATTTGGCTGGCCACTCGATCCCAAGTGAATTCAGCCAAAGCCCGTCGCCGCCCAATGCCACCTAGGCGACGTCTGAGGTTCGGGTCATGGAGGAGCAGACTGACCGCGGAGGCCAGTGCGTCATCGTCAGCGGGATCAACCACGAAACCACCGTCGCCGACCGTGGCCGCCACATCACCCACGGCGCTGGCCACTACGGGGAGCCCGGCCATCATGTACTCGACGACCTTGAGGGGGGAGAAATAGAAGAAATCGTTGGGGGGGTAGGGAGCGACTCCAACTGCAGAATCGAACAGGATGGTCGCAACTCCGTTCTCGCCGAGCGGTCCGGTCACCGTGATTCGGTCATCGACTCCCGTGGCGCGAGCCCGGTGCATCAGTTCGCCTACACCCAGCCCGCCCCCGATCACCACGATGCTCACGGCGGAGTGGCGGCTCGCAACGGCGGCGACCACGTCGGCGAGGCGACTTACCCCATGCCAGGGCTTGGGATGGCCGAGAAACGCAAGGGTGCTGCCCCCCGTATGGGCCGCCGTTATAGGAAACGCGGCGGGATCGACTCCATTGGGAACTACGACAATCCCGTCGCTCCTACCCCGCAGCCGCTCGACATAGTCAGCGAGCGGCCTGGAGACCACCACGACCGAATCAGCTTCACGAAAAAGCCGATCTTCGGCGGCATGCTCAGCGAAGCCCACCGGCGCGTGGCGCTGTGTGAGGGCCTCGACGGTTAGTGGAGAATTAACCTCGAGTACGAACGGCAGATCGTGGCCGTGGGCGAACTCGAGAGCTGCAGTGTGGCCCAACGAATACCGCTCGTAGACGAGGTTGGGGAGCCCGAATTCCCTGACGGCAGCTAGCAATCCACGGTCGAGAGATCGCACCGGTGCCGGGTGCGGGTTGACGTACACGGGCTCTCGTTTGGCGACGGTGACTACTCGATGGCCCCGGTTGCCGAGAGCGCCGGCCACGTGCCGCAAGTGGACCGAAGCCCCTTTGGTTCCTCCCGGGGCAATGCCCTGATCTGCGCAAACCTGAAGAATCAGCATCCGGCGGCCCTGCCAGCAAACACTTGGATCAGAGCATCGGTGGCAGCGACGGGATCAAGCACATTCCCGGCGTGAGCCGCTCCTTTGACCGCCAGGTCCCTGGCCAGATCAGGCTCGTTGCACAGCTTCTCGATGGCTTCGGCGAGGGCCAGATGGCTGTCTGGAGGAGCCAACAGCCCGGTCTCACCGTGTCGGATCAGCTCGGGAATCCCGACCAGATCCGTACTTATCACCGGCAGCCGACGCAGCATCGCCTCGCCGAGGACTGTGGGCAGTCCGTCGCGGTCGCTATTGCGGTCCACTCGACAGGGAAGGACGAACATTGACGCTCGCCGGTACGCAGCGTCGACCTGCCGAGAGGTCAGAGCTCCATAAAAGCGAACCGAGCTGGTGAGTCCGAGCATCCCCACCAAGGACTCCAGCTGCGGGCGGTTCGGACCCTCACCGACTATGTCAACCCTGATTGGTCTGCCCCTCCGGGTCAGCTCCCCCGCTGCCCGAATGAGCAGGTCGATCCCTTTCTTCTCAACGAGACGAGCGATGCACAAGACCGGGCCTCCCAGGTCGCTGTGGGTCTGGTCCGAAGCTTCAATCGCGTTGTAAACGAGGTGGACCGGAACTCCGGGGACCTCCTTCTGGAGGTGGCGGCGGTTGTAGTCCGACACCGTAACGAGTCCGGTGGCACCGGCGAGACGGCGCGCCAATCCGTGCGCATAGTCGCGATGAAATATGTCCTTGGCGTGACAAGTGACCGTAACCGGCACTCCGGCCCGGCGACCAGCGGCGAGGGCGAGCTCAGCAGCTGAAGTTGCGAAATGGGCATGGATGTGGCGGAACCCTTCTGCCTGGACCCGTTCGGCGATCAATCCCGCGAGGCCGTCAGAACCCGAGGCTGGCAGATAGCGCGGCTTTGCGCGCAGGTCGTCGACTTCCGGGTGACGGGGCCCTATCTCAGCTGCCTTTATGGACTCCACCCCGATCTCCACACCGCTTTGCTCAAGGCGAACCATCTCATGGAGCACGAAGGTCTCACTCAATCTGGGGAATCGCTTCAGGACGTAAAGCACTTTGGGAAGGAGAAACGTTGTCACTGCGGTCATGCCGGGGCTCCGGCCAGTGACCGACTCGCTACTCGAACGAGGGCCTGGCTCGCGGCTCGAGCGCCGTCAAGATCGAGTTGGTAGCCAGCATGCTCCGTTGTATGAAGGAGGCGGGCTACAAAATCCTCTACATGTCCAACGGTGAGGTCTTCCGCGGCCACCGGGTGGAGGGGTGCCAGAGCTGCGAGCCTTGTTGCGCGCAGCCATTGTTCGACCCTCGGTTTGACCCTTGGCACCAACAAAGCGGGGACGTGGTAGGAAAGCAGCTCAGCCACGGTGTTGTAACCAGCCATGGCCACGGCCCCGTCAGCCGTTGCGAGCAGCGCCTCCATGCGATCGGAGAAAGAGACGATTTCGACCGGGAGCCGGGCCATCTGATCAATGGTTCGTCCTAGCGGCGAGGCAGGCGCGAATGGTCCGGTAACAAGGACGGAACGGATGGCTCGGGCAAGAGGGCTATTGAGTAAAAACTCCACGTAGGTCTCCAATATGGGAAGACCGTCACCGCCACCTCCCACCGTGACAAGCACCGTGGGGCGCCGGCCCCGCCGCGGGCGAAGTTCAACTGGCGGTGGGGCGACGTAGCCGATGTGTTCGACTGGGATCTCGAGCCTGGCGGCCATCCCCAACTCGATGGCACTGGTCTTGACCACGGGATCGCCATACACAATGACCCCGTCGTAGTGGTTGTTGAGCTCATGCCAGTCGCCCTTGGATGTCCAATCAGCATCGACCTTGCTCGAATCGTCGACGATGTCCCGCATCCCGAGAACTATCCGGGGCCGGTGGTCCAGGTGGGCGATCTCCTCGAGAACTGGGATCAACTCCCCCGCCATTCCGATCGGGGCATGGTCGACGAGGAACAAGTCAGGCTTGAAGGTGCGTATAACCGAAAGGACCAGGCCTCTCCGAATCATGGACAGGTCGTCCAGATCGAGGCCGAGGGTGAGCGAGTTGTAGGTGCCGTCGCTCGACTTGATGGCCGCAGGCAGGGCGACGATGTCGATCCCATCAGGCAGCGGAAACGACCGAGCCCGCGCTGAGCCGGTGGCGATGATGACATGACTGGCCGAGGCGCTCGCCACGAGGGCGGTGGCGATCTTGAGACAGCGACGCAGATGGCCGAGGCCGAAGGTGTCGTGTGAATAGATCAGGACCCGGTCCATGAACTGCAACGTATGGAAAAGCGAGTTCGAAGACCATCCGCCTGTTTGGGGGATCAGTACCCCCATTTGGGGAGTTAGTCGATGATGCCGAGCCGGATGGCCGTTGCGACCGCCTCGGCACGCGACGTCACTCCCCACCTGGCGAACAGGTTCCGCAGGTAAGACTTCACGGTCTCCTCGGAGAGGCCGAGGGTTCGGGCGAGCTGCTTGTTCTCCGCACCATCGGCCACGAGCATCAATATCTCTCGCTCCCTTTCCGTTATCGCCGCGAGCCCCTCCTCGGCGTCGACAATGGACGCGGCCAGGCTCCCCTGAACGTATTTGCCTCCGGCCATCACAGTCTCCAGGGCCTGGAGGAGTTCCCGGCGACCGCCGTTCTTGAGGACGTATCCGGCCGCGCCCATTTTCATGGCCCGGCGCAGGTGGGCCGCTTCATCGTGCATTGACAGGATGACGATCCGTGTGGCGGTTGCCGACCGGCCCGCGAATTCCAGGACATCAAAGCCCGAAGTTCCGCCCAGGCGCAGGTCAAGCAGCATTAGGTCAGGCGGCTGCTCGGACTGCAACAGCTTTATCGCGGCGAAAGCGGAATCCGCCTCGCCAACGATGTCGATGTTCTCGAGGTCAGCAAGCATCCAGCGAATCCCATCGCGAACCACCTCGTGATCGTCTGCTATCGCCAGCTTCACGATGTATCTCCGCTGCTGGCAGTTGGCACCGAGACGAAGACCCGGGTGCCGCGATTCCCTCGCCGTTCGATCCTCATGCTGCCGTTCAATGCGACCAAGCGCTGATGGGTGGTGGCTAAGCCGATGCCAATCCGGCCGTTCCATCCGCGGCCGTTGTCAGAAACCGTGACAACTGCCCTCCCCGGCCCGCCTCTCAAATCGATCGTGATCTTGGACGCCTGGGCATGCTTGCGAGCATTGATGACGGCCTCCTGTGTCGCCCGGAACAAGGCCGTTGCCGCCGTGCCCGAAACTCCCGCGACTTCCCCGCCAGTCACCTCGACCTCCAAACCGCCTTCGAAGCGGGTGGCGTCCGCCAGCCGGTCGAGGGCGTCCGCCAACCCATCACCTTCGACCAGACCCGAGTAGAGGACGCGCAGCTCGGAACGAAGCGATGAGTCGATGCCGCTCACGAGCTCAACCAGACGCCTCAGCTCTGAGGCGACTTCGCCATCGTCAAGATGTTGGAGACAGCCCTCGAGTCCATATTGGATTCGATAAAGCGGCTGACCGATGTCGTCGTGCAAAGACCCGACGATTCTTCTTCGCTCATCTTCGGCCGCGGTTAGGAGTTCCGCCAGGTGCTGTTCCGCTTCGCGCCGCCGTCGATCGAGACCTTGTGCGAGCCGGATGCTGACACTACCAAAGGCGACTACTAGGGCTCCGAGACCGACGCTTACCGCGGTCCACACTTGACTTCGAATCCTGGCCAGTGAGGTCAGGAATGAATTGGCCACTTCGTAGATCTCGAAGGCGCCAACGATCTCACCGTCGGCGACCACCGGGAGATAGAACTCGAGAAGGGGCTCGCCGATCCCTTGCTCTGATTCATTCTCGATACCAGTTAGATCGTCGACCTCGACTGTGGATCCACCGGCTAAGGCAGTCGCAATTCCGTTGTCGACTTCGAAACTGCGGCCGATCAACTCGGACGCGTCGGAATACAGGACCTGTCCCTCAGGACTCCACAACTTGACCCGTATTGTCTCGCCGCCAAGCAGACGAAGTCGGATGGCATTGTCGAGGGCTGCGATTGCGCGGCCGTCGTTGGGCCTGATCGGAATGAGACCCTGATCTACAAGGTCCGTCACCACGCCATGGTGGATTGCGGTCCGGGCGTCCAGCAGGTCTTCTCGAGCAGTACGACCGACCACGAATCCGATCGTCAGCACGGCCCCTATTGCCACCAGCCCGGCTACGACAGCCAGCTGCCCGGAGTGGGCGACTCCCCAGATTGAACGGATCCCACCGGGTCGGGCCGATTCGATTGCCATCGTGTTTCCCGCAAGCACTGTTCCAATATGCGGTAGATGCAGTCAGGGCAGCCGCTCCGAATACTCAAGAAAACGTCAAGCTTGGGAACGATCAGGTTCCACCTGCGGACGATTCTGTCCGCAAATACGCGTACCGGCGTCGCCGACGACTAATTCGATCTGGGAACCCTGACCGGCAACGTCGGAGGCCAGAACTACCAACCTGCCCGATGAGTTCGACGAGGTCCATCGCACAGTCCTGATTTGGTGCCTTCGCTGCTCGGTACCTTTGGCGACAGCACCACTCGCTTGGAACAGCTGCGAGCGTCGTAAGGTCGACCGCGTGCGCTAATGGTGTGCCGTTTCAGCCCCGCCGCTCCGCCTCTGACGACAGCCCTATCTCTGGCGGCGTCGGTGTTCACGCAGGGCAGGCAGGACCAGTAGATCCTTTTCGCGGCCTGCAGCCTCCTTCGACCGGATGATGTCATCGAGGCTTGCGACCGGAACCCGAGATCATGAAAGGTCACTTGCGACTGGCCTCTCGCCAGATCCTCATAACCGGCGGTGCCATCAGGCAACAGAGAAATGTCGAGTCGTCCAGCTGTGGTGACAAACGTCAGCGAGATCATCGACTGCAAGAACTCAGGTGTATGCGCCGGGGATGGCCACGCCGGCTGCCGGTCCACCCGGTACCCGCCACCTCACGTCGAGCTCATTGAGAGCCGCAACTAACCAGGTTGGGGCGAGCCGAGCGGATGACCCCTGCGGCCAGAGGGGGCAGGATCAAACTTGGACACAACCACGAAGCACAACAGCCGATTGTCTGTGACCACCTGGATGGAGTTAGTGCTTCAGCGGACGCGGGCGTAGCGGCAGACCTGGGAGCCGGTCTTGGCTTTCGCGGTCGAGACGAACTCCCATTCGAGTGCCTGGCCGTTATCCGAGCTGATGAACTCCGTGATCAGTGTCTTCATGGCCCTCCTTGCCTGAACCGGGAAGTTGGGAACACTAATTGGGCTTCGGAGTCGGACGCGAGGCGGAATGTCGGAGCTGATCCACCGAAGTGGTCACGGCGTCCAATCGCGCTTACGCATGGTCTCTATCACCTGACGCGGCGCGATGTGATTTAGATAGACACTGGTTGTGGCGAGTGAGACATGACCGAGCTGTCGTTGGATGATGGGGATCTCGACTCCCTCCATCATGAGCTCGTATGCGTGCGTATGGCGGAGGCCATGAGCATGAACTCTCTTCCCGATCCGGGCTTGCTGCGCCAACCTGGGCAGCAGATGCTTCATGTAGGACTGTTTCATCGGCCTGCCTTGCAGGGTGCAGAAAAGGGGCACCTCCGGGCCGAAACCGAGCCGGCGGCGGCGCTCAATCCATAGCCGGATCACTTCACAAGCGCCTGGATCGATCCCGACCGTGCGACGCCGGTCACCCTTGCCGTGAAGCACAGCGATTGCACCTCCACTCAGATCGACGTCTTTTCCAAGAGAGCCAGGGCCTCCGCGTGCCGCAGACCGGCGCGATAGAGGACGGTGATCACAGCCCGGTTGCGAAGCCCGATCGAGCTCGTGATCGAGATCTGACCAAACAGAGACCGGACCTCCTCCGGAGTCAGGATCTCCGCCGGATATCTCTTTCCTTTGTTCGGTTCGCGCCCCTGGTGATAACCGGGCATGGTGACGGCGGGTCGCACAATGACAAACGTACGCGTCCCTTCGAAACGAGTGAAGCCACTCGTTTTTTGGTGCTCGGGCTGACAGTCAAAAGGGCGGTTTCCGAGGTCCTCCATTGCGGAGAGTCATCTCGTGCGGTTCGAGTCTCTCAACCGGCCATGGCGGAAGATCAGCCTGACCACGCACCGAGACGTCCCGAAGCCAGGGCATCTCTGGCGGTCGCAATCGCGTGACGTGCGAAGGCGATCATTTCGGCAGCGTCGTCTGTGGTCGCGCTCGGCGAGTCGACATTCGGATACTCCTGTTCATGGCGTCGACGACGCATCCTCCCGAATTCTTTGAAGTCATCGCCGAACTGTGCGGCGACCGCTCGTTGGACCGCGATGTGGCCCCCGGTCGAAGTTGGTCTCAGACCCTGAATAGCGAGAAGACTAGTAGCGGCCTTACGTGCGGCGTCATAGCCAAGTTGAACAGCGCCTCCCGGGTCTAGGTGTTGCACGGCCTCTGCCGATGCGAGGTTCTTACCCGCCTCCTCCACAAGTCGGTTGGCCATGTCGGTTGATGCTGCTACCTGCTCAAGGCGGCCCTGTGAAAGCAGAGTGCGAATGGTGTCGGCGCCGCGTTTCCATGCGCTCACGGTTTCTCAACCTCTTTGGCGGTCAACCGCACCAGAGGCCGAGACCGCACAGTGGCAATAAAGGGATCGGAAGCCTCCTCCCACTGCTCTGGGGTCCGAAAAGTCACCTGAATTGGATGGCTGAGCTTGCCTTCGATCGGCTCCAGGGCCGCGTAAACGGCCGATCGATCCGGATTCCCGATCACCAAGAGGTCGATGTCACGAGGCGGCGGCCCCTGAACGCCCTCATAACGAGCCGCCCAGGATCCGTACAGGTAGGCCGCCTCGATGCCCGGACACTTATCCAAGGCCTCCGTCAAGAGCCCCTTCGGTCCGAAAGCCAACAGAACCAACTGAGCCAGAGGCTCAAAATACTCACTCGAGGTGTTGGCGGATACGAGCTTGGTGCGCCCGACAACTCTCACCTGTACAACCCCTACTTGCTTGGCTCTGGCAATCTCCCGGCCGACCGTGGCGGCCGAGGTTCCTACGAGCTCAGCCAACTCGGTGAGCGAAAACTCAGCGGTTGGGTCTCCCAACACCATGGCCAGAATTTCGGCTTGAGCCTTGCTTCGCAATATCGGTGCCAGCGGTGGAGCGGGGGTTCGCACTTCGGAATATTACCCTATCAAGAAAGATATCTAGCATCATACGCAAGGGAAGCCACTATTGGCGACAGCGCGCCCCTGTTGATAACCGGGCATGGTGACGGCGATGATCTTCGGAGCCTCGCGTGTGCAAAGACTTCGCCTGCTACCAGTGCGTCAGACGAGAGGCGGCTCCCTTAGCGGTAGCCAATATGTCCTACCATGAGTAGTATCCCGGTATGAAGCTAAGTGTGAGCCTGCCCGCAGAGGATGTCGAGTTCCTTGACGAATACGCTCGGGCTCAGGGATACAAGTCCCGTTCGGCGGTGGTTCAGAGAGCCGTACGAATGTTGCGCCTCGACGAAATCACACCTGCTTATGCGGAGGCCTGGGAGGAGTGGTCGGCTTCCGGAGAAGCCGAGCTTTGGGACCTCACCATCGGGGACGGGTTGGCCATTGGCTGATGCTCCGGGGCGAGATTCGGCTCGTTGACCTCGATCCCGCTCGGGGCGTCGAGGCGAGCAAGCGTCGACCGGCCGTGATTGTCTCCAATGACGGCGCCAATGCCACGGCCTCCCGTTTGGGACGAGGAGTTGTGACAGTGGTTCCGGTGACGTCAAATGTCAGCAAGGTTTATCCGTTCCAGGTTCTGTTACCGAAAGCTCAATCTGGTCTCGACCGCGAGTCGAAGGCTCAGGCCGAGCAGGTCCGCTCGGTTTCGGTAGACCGGGTGGGCGACAAGGTAGGGAGTGTCCCGCCGTCGCTCATGCTCGACATCGACGAAGCGCTCCGGCTTCACCTCGCCCTCTGAACGACCCTCCCTTCTCAAAGGTTGGCGAGTCGGGACCCGAGCTATGGGGTCGAGCCAATCCGAGTTGATTGCCTTCCTATCCCATTCGAGCAGCTACCACACAAATTGCATTCGATTCCCCGATCCTGCGCCCGCTTCGCGTGCGATCGCCCGAGTCAACAGGACGGTCCAATCACGCTTGCCATCGTCTCGATCACCTGCTTGGGAGCGATGAGATCTGCTTGAAGAGCGCCGCTACCTCGTCAAGGGTGAGGATCTCGGATTCTCCCCTCGCTTGCGGGGGGGAGTACGGCCGAAGGCCGGAAGGGTGGCGCCGCAGGCGCCGATTTCTTGCCCTTATTGGCGGGCTGGCGGCCTTTGTGATGGCCGCGCATCGCAACAGCCGGACGCATGGCTCCAAGGTAAAAAGGTGAGGCCGGGTCCAGGCCCCCGTCGAGTTGGTAAAAGTGTCAGTGCCCTCTCGTAGCGTCGATTGGGTGCCAAGGATCTGCCATTTCTACGGGATCACGATTCTCATGTTCTTCGGCGACCACGACCCGCCTCACTTTCATGCCCGGTACTCCGGACACAACGCCAAATACCGCCTCGATGGATCATTGCTCGATGGGTCGCTGCCCCGTAGCGCTGACCGACTGGTTCGAGAATGGGCTGAGGCCCGCCGGACCGAGCTGGAAACGGCTTGGGAGCGAGCTATTCGTCACGAGACCCCAGGTACCATTGAGCCCTTGGAGTAGCAATGGTTGATGTAACGGCAGTCGAGATAGTGAAGGATCGCATCGCGAGGCTTTGGTTCTCAGATGGATCTGAACGGGTAGTCGACCTGACTCCTTTCCTATGGGGACCTGCGTTCGAAGCGATCGCAGCAGACGACGAGGTATTCCGTTCTGTCGTGGTCGATCCCAAAACTGGAACGCTTTCGTGGCCCAACGGAGCTGACCTCGACCCAGACGTGCTGCACGGCGATTTCGAACCCTCGAAACCTTCCCGGGCTTCGTTCTAAGGCCCAATAGGGGCGGCGTCGGGGTAAGTCCCGGTGTGATGACTTCCGGGGAGGACGTACGGCTCTCCAAGGT
>Ga0136633_1000623_pt1 | contig 26964 bp, 29 predicted proteins | sample AntDrymeUQ832206_2_FD_105494 | JGI IMG/M metagenome (GOLD analysis project Ga0136633, IMG submission 105494) | Polar desert sand microbial communities from Dry Valleys, Antarctica - metaG UQ83 (22.06) | ecosystem: Environmental > Terrestrial > Soil > Desert | place: Antarctica: Dry Valley... | reverse complement strand
CACGTGATGCTCACGCGCAACCTCGTCTACACGGCCGTTACACGAGCTGAGCAGGTCTGCATCGTCGTCTGCCACCCCCGTGCGTTGCAGACCGCGCTGCGCGCGGCGCAGGCCCGGACGCGCTACACCCGGCTGTCCGAGCTGGTCCGATTTTGAGGCTGCGAGCCGTACCTTCCTGACTTCGCGTCGCATAGCGACGCGAAGTCAGGACGGTGGCGACCGACGACGGCCGGGAGCGAGCTACTTGTACGCGATGCCCGCGCTCGAAGGGCCGGCCAGTGGCACGATCTCCACGTCGCGGAAGCCCGCCTCCCGGCACCACCCGGCGAAGTCGCTGCCGGTGAAGTCGAACGCGTCACCGAACTCGATCAGCATGTTGAGCGACATCATCAGCCCGAAGGCGTTCTCGCGACGGGCGTCGTCGATGAGGTTCTCGATGACGATGAACGCGCCCCCCTCGGGCAGCGCTTCGTAGGCCGCCCTGATCAGGTGCATCTTCCGCTCGAGGTTCCAGTCGTGCAGGATCAGCCCCATCGTGATGACGTCGGCCTGCGGCAGCGGGTCAGCGAAGAAGTCTCCTGCCGCGGCGGTGACGCGGTTGGTCATCCCGGCGGCGGCGATGGCCTTCTCGGCGATCGGGACGACGGGCGCCAGGTCGAAGCTCGTGCACTTCAGGTGTGGATGGTGTGAGGCGAGCACCGTGCAGAGCTGGCCCGTGGCGCCTCCCACGTCACACACGGTCTGGTACTTCGAGAAGTCGACCTTCGCGGCCAGGGCGTGGGCGTTGCCCAGCGAGATGCCCTTCATCGCCTGCATGAACTGCTCGAGCCTGGCCGGGTCGCTGTAGAGCTCCTCGAACATCGGCGTTCCGGTGTGCTTGATCTCGTTCTGCGGTTGTCCGGTTTGCAGCGCGGCCGTGAGATCTCCCCAGAACCCGTACAGCCGGGCGTTGCACATCTCGAGCATCCCGCCGAGATAGGTCGGGCTCCCCTTGACCAGGAAGGCGGCGGTCTCGGCCGTGTTGCGGTAGCGCCCATCGCTTCCATCGCCATCCCGCTCCAGGAAACGCAGGGCGACGAGCGTGTCGAGGAAGTCGTAGACGCCGCGTGGATGCAGGCCCAGCCGCTCGCCGACCTCCTCGCCGCTCATCGAACCATCGCCGAGGTGGGTGAACAGTTCCAGCTCCACGGCCGACAGCACTGTCTTGGAGGCCCAGAACCCCATTCCGACCTGCATGATGTGGGACGGATCGAGCTCTTGCTGTGACATTCAGTCTCCCCTTGGCGCCGGCCAGGCGAGTCGCGCCTGGCCTGATGGCGCACACTATCCGCGCTCATGAACGCCTGTCTAGGGTCCCTTCATGCTCCTCTACGACTCGCCGGTATCGGGCAACTGCTACAAGGTCCGGCTGCTGCTGGCCCATCTCGGGATCGCGTTCGAGCGGCACGAGATGGACGTGGTCGACCGCTCGAACCGCCGCGAGGTGTTGGGCGAGCTCAACCCCGCCCACCGGGTGCCCACGCTGGTCCTCGACGACGGCCGCCCGCTGGCCGAGTCCGACGCGATCCTCTGCTACCTCGCCGACGGCACGCCCTACCTACCCGAGAACCGCTACGAGCGCGCGCAGGTCCTGCAGTGGCTGTTCTTCGAGCAGTACCAGCACGAGCCGAACATCGCGGTCGTGCGGTTCTGGGTCGGCTGGGCCTCGGATCCGCCGCCCGAGGAAGAGATCGAGGCCAAGCGCCTGGCCGGCTACGTGACGCTCGATGCGATGGAGATCCATCTCGCCCAGCGCGAGTTCTTCGTCGCCGAGAGCTTCACGATTGCCGACATCGCGATGTACGGCTACACCCACGTCGCCCACGAGGGCGGCTTCGAGATGAGCCGCTATCCGGCCATCGAGGCGTGGCTGCAGCGCGTCGCCGCGCAGCCCGGCCATGTCCCGATCGAGGCCTAACCGGCGGCGATGGTGTCGGCGATGACACCCGACAGGCGCGCCACCGCCTCGGTCAGCTCGGACTCGGAGAGGTAGCTGAACGACAGCCGCAGCTCGTTGACGCCGTCGTCACCGGCGTAGAACGGCGCGCCGGCCACGTAGGCCACACCGGCCTCGATCGCGGCGGCGCGCATGGCGATCGTGTCGACGTGTTCGGGCAAGGTCAGCCAGGTGAAGAAGCCACCGGTCGGCACGCTCCACGTGCAGCCCTCGGGTAAATGGTCGCGCAGTGCCCGCTCGACAGTGCGCCAGTGCGAGCCGTAGAGCTCACGAGCCACCGGGATCTGGCGCTCGAAATGCCCGCCGCGGCCGTAAGCCTCGACGAGACGCTGCCCGAGCGCACCGGCGCACTGGTCGGTGGTCTGCTTGGCCGCGCCCAGTTGAGCGACGATCTCGCCGGGACCGACCGCCCAGCCCAGACGCACCCCTGGGCAGAAAATCTTCGAGAACGTCCCGGCCTGGACAACGACGTCGGGCGCAAGCGACCACAGCGACGGCAGCGCGCTGCCGTCGAAGGAAATCTCGCGGTAGGCCACGTCCTCGAGGATCAATACGCCGTGGCGGCGGCACAACTCGACCAGCGCCTCGCGCCGCGCCAGCGTCAGCGTGCGGCCAGACGGGTTCTGGAACTCCGGGATGACGTAGACGAGCTTGGGCCGCAGCCCAGCATCGAGCCGCTCGACGAGGACGTCGACGAGCATGCCGTCGTCGTCCATCGGGACGCTGTGGATCCGCGGGCCGTAGCCGCGGAAGGCCATGAGCGCGCCCAGGTAGGTCGGGGCCTCGACGACAATGTCGTCGCCCGGATCGAGCAGCGCCTGGCAGGCGAGCGTGATGCACTCCATGCCCCCGCTGGTGACGATCAGCTCGCGGGTATCGGGGCGCCGGCCCTGCAGCTGCTCTTGGCGCTCGACGAGGAACTCGCGCACGCTCGGCAGCCCCTCGGAGGGCGCGTACTGCAAGGCCACCGCGGCGTCGTCGCGGAGGATCTGGCCGAAGAGCTCCTCCAGCGGCCCGAGCGGGAACGTCTTTGGATTGGGAAACCCGCCGGTGACCGACAGAACCCCCGGCGGAACACCGGCGAGGATCGCGGTGATCTCGGCGTCGCCACGGTCGGAGACGCGCTGGGCGAACAGCGACGAGAAATCAGCCATCGGTTTCGAGCACGAGGTGGTCGTGCAGCGGCTCCCCGGCGCGGACCGACTCGAGGATCGCTCGCTCGTTGCGGATGATCTCCTCGGCGGGTCCGAGCGCGGCCTCGATCCGATCGGGGGCGGCGATGATGACCCCGTCGTCGTCGCCGAAGACCATGTCCCCCGGGCGGACGTCGATCCCGCCGCACGACACCGCTCCGCCCAGGGGCGCGCGGTCCACCCCCGGCACTGCCGCCGGAAACGCCCCGCGCGCGTAGAGCGGAAGCCCGATCCGGCGCACGCCGGCGAGATCACGGCACCAACCGTCGATGACGATGCCCGCCAGCCCGCGGCGGCGCGCCTCGGTGGTGAAGATCTCGCCGAGGACCGCGCGCTCCGCGCCCCCTGTAGCGACGACGAGAACGTCACCGGCCTGCGCCTCGGCCAGAGCGCGGTAGACGGGAAGCAGGTCGTCCGCGGCCAGCACAGTGAAGGCCGGCCCGGCGAAGACCACGTCGGGAACCATCGGACGGATCGCGCGGTCGAGCACCGGCAGGCTCTTGTCGGCGTCGCTGAGCGCGGAGACCTCGAGGTTCAGCAGTCGCTCGACCATGCCGCGACAATACCCAGCGATGATCCCCGGCCCCGTGCCGTCCTGGGTTGCGGGCCATAGTGGCCCACAGAGCAGGACAGCCCGTTCAGCGCGCGCTGGTGATCCTCGAGCGGCGGCCCTGGAGCTATTCGCCGACGTGGTCGTCGTGGCGCAACGCGTCGGTGAAGCGCCGAGGAACGGCAGCGTCGTCTCCCTCTTCCCACAGCGTCACCACCACGAGCTCGAGTCCTTCGCGGCGGCATACGTAGACGAGATCGCGACGCTGGATGTCGCGGACGAGGACCGTTCCCCGCTCGCCCTCCTCCGCGCGGTCCGCCGCCAGAGCACGCGCCACGCGCGAGGCGATCTCGGTCTTCTCGTCCAGCGTGCCGCGCACGCGCTGGCGAAAGCGGGATGCGGCGTGGTCGGTGACGGCGACGAGCACGGTCGCTAGAACCTAGTGTCGTGCCGCGCGAACGCCTCTCCGCAGACCAGGCTCGACGCCTGGCGCTGGGCGCGCAGGGCTTCGCCGATGCCCGCCGGTCCGACGGCCGGGCCATCAGCCGAGCCCTGGGGCGCACGGGCCTGCTGCAGATCGACTCGGTCAACGTGCTGCAGCGCGCGCACTACCTGCCGGTGTTCAGCAGGATCGGCCCCTACGACACCGCGGCGCTCGACCGCCTGTCGCATCACGCCCCACGGCGACTCTTCGAGTACTGGGGTCACGAGGCGTCGCTGTTGCCGGTGGCGCTGTGGCCGCTCATGCAGTGGCGGATGCAGCGCGCCGACCAGGACGCCTGGGGCGGCATGTTCCGTGTGGCGAGCGAGCAACCCGGCCTGGTCGAGCGGATGTACGAGGCCGTCCGCGATGATGGCCCCATAACCGCCTCCTCGCTGTCTGCCGATGTCCCGAAGATCCGCGGGCAGATGTGGGCGTGGTCAGATCAGAAGCGCGCGCTCGAATGGCTGTTCTGGACCGGCCGGATCACGTCGGCCCGCCGGCTGTCGAACTTCGAGCGGGCCTACGACGTTCCCGAGCGCGTGATCCCTCGCGCGATCCTCACCGCCCCGGTCCCGCCGGCCGAGCAGGCTCAGCGCGAGCTGCTGCGCATCTCCGCGCGAGCGCTCGGAGTGGCCACCGCCACCGACCTGCGCGACTACTTTCGCCTTCCCGCCGCCGACACGAAGCTGCGTCTCGCCGAGATGGTCGAGGAGGGCGACCTGCTGCCGGTGACCGTCGAGGGCTGGCGCCAGCCCGCCTACCTGCACCCGGAAGCTCGCATCCCCCGCGCCGTCGACGCCCGGGCGCTGCTCGTCCCGTTCGATCCCCTGGTTTGGGAGCGGGCGCGCACCGAGCGGATCTTCGGCTTCCGCTACCGCATCGAGATCTACGTCCCGGCCGCCAAGCGCGTCCACGGCTACTACGTCCTGCCGTTCCTGCTCGGCGACCGCCTCGTCGCCCGCGTCGATCTCAAGGCCGACCGCCGGGCGGGGGTCCTGCGGGTGCAGAGCGAGCACCTGGAGCCCAGCGCGCCGGCCGAGACGACCGCAGAGCTGTCCGCCGAGCTCGAGTTGATGTCCGGCTGGCTGGGCCTCGATCGCGTCGAACGTCGGTGACACCACCACCTTTGGTGGTGGTCTGCCCGACGTTCGCGGCATCAGGGGCGATCAAATCCGTCCGCCTCTACGTCACGGAGCCGAATCCGGCGCGCCGAGCACCAGCCGCACCCCGTAGTACGGGTCGCCCTCGCGGACGAAGCGTCCGGTCATCGGGTGCAAGACGAACATGACCCCGGCGGCCAGGACAACACGCCCTCCGTCGCGTACCTCGTCGACGACGACCGCCTCCTCACTACCCAAGTGCACCACCCGGGCCGCCATCCCAACTCGCGGGACGACCCTCACGTCCTCACCCGAAGAGCAGGTGCTCCAGGCCCACGACCGGCGAGCGATCGAGCGACGCCACCCTCCGGCAGGCCAGCACCACGCCGGGCATGAACGACTCGCGGTCGAGCGAGTCGTGGCGGATGGTGAGCGTCTCGCCGACGCCGCCGAAGATGACCTCCTGGTGGGCAACCAGGCCCGGAAGGCGTACCGAGTGGATCGGGACGTCACCGTCCATCAGCTCCGCGGTCCGCTGCGCCGTGCCGCTCGGCGAGTCGAGCTTGCGGTCGTGGTGCAGCTCGATGATCTCGGCCTTCGTCATGTGCTCAGACGCCTCGGCGGCGAAGCGCATCATCAGCACGGCGCCGACAGCGAAGTTCGGTGCGAAGAAGATGTTGGCGCCGTCGAGGTCCTCTACCGCGCTCAGATCCCAGCCGCTCGAGCCGACCACCGCGTGCACCCCGGCCTCCACCGCGGCGCGGACCGCTGGCGCCACCGCGTCGGGCGTCGTGAACACAACCAGCACGTCAGCGTCGCCGAGCACGTCCTCGACGGTCGTTTCGAGCGCGGGGTCCGCCCGGCCGGTCAGCTCCAGCCCGTCGGCCGCCTCGATCGCGCGGCAGACCGTCTCCCCCATCCGGCCCGCGGCGCCGGCGACGGCGACCCGCGTCATCTAGACCGCCACCGCCAGCGGCTCGAGGGCCGCACGGAACGCGTCCTCGTCGGGGCCGATACCGGCGATGCTCAACCGGTCGGGCGCGTAGAGCTCGGTCGCCAAGCCATCGAGGTCGGCGAGCGAGACCGCTTCGATGCGCTCGACGACCTCGTCGACCGTCAGCAACGGCATGCCGGCCAGGACTGAGGAGCCCAGGCGGTTCATGCGCGCAGCGGTCGATTCGAGCGCCAGCACCATCCGGCCCTTGACGTTTTCCTTGGACCGATGCAGCTCCTCCTCGGTGGCGGGCTGGGCTCGCAGCCGGTCGAGCTCGGAGGCCACTACCTCAATCGCCTCGCGGACGTTGTCGGGCCGCGTGCCGAGGTACAGCCCGACCTGGCCCGTCTGCGCGTAGAGCGACTGGAAGGAGTAGACGGCGTAGGCCAGCCCGCGGCTCTCGCGAATCTCCTGAAACAGCCGCGAGGACGATGTCCCTCCGAAGATGTTGTCGAGCACCCGCAGCGCGAAGCGCCGGTCGTCGTCGCGGGCGATACCCGGGGCGCCCAGCGTCACGTGCACCTGCTCGGTCGGCTTGGCGATGAACAGCGTGCGCTGCTCCATCGCCTCGGGCGGGCCTGGTGTGCTTGGGGCGATGGCCCCCGCGCGCTCGGCCTCGGCCTTGATCACCATGGCCACCAGCGCATCGTGGTCGACATGTCCCGCGGCGGAGATGACGACGTTGCCCGGGACGTACCGGGCAGCGTGAAAGCCCGATAGCGAGGCCGGCGAGACTCCGCCGACCACCTCGGCGCGTCCGATGATCGGCCGCCCGAGCGGATGCTCGCCGAAGACCGCCTCGCCGAGCACGTCGAAGACCTTGTCCTGCGGATCGTCCTCGTACATGGCGATCTCCTCGAGCACGATCTGGCGCTCGTTGTCGAGATCGCCGCGGGCGAACCGTGGCCGCCAGACCATGTCGGCCATCACGTCGAACGCCTCGTCAAGGTGCTCGTCGATCACCCGCGTGTAGACCGACGTGGTCTCCTTGCCGGTGCCGGCGTTGAGCTCCGCGCCCATTCCGTCGAAGAGCTGATCGATCTCCAGCGAGCCGAAGCGCTCGGTGCCCCGGAAGAGCATGTGCTCGACCAGGTGCGACAGGCCCGCCTCCTCGGTGGACTCCCCGACCGACCCGGTGCCGATCCAGAAGCCCAGGGCGACGGACCGCACCGAGTCCATGTGCTCGGTGACGACCCGTAACCCGGAGTCCAGCTCGGTCAGCCGGTGCTCTTCGTGCACCGGGATACCTACCTAGTCGCGATCGCGTCCGCCGCCGTGGCGGGGCCGGCCGGAGCCGCGCCCTCCGCGGTCGCCGCCGCCACCCTCACGCCGCGGGCCGCGGTCGCCGCCGCCCCCGTTGCGCCGCGGGCCGCGGTCGCCGCCGCCACCCCCGCCGCCGGAGCCGACGCCGGCCAGCTCCTCGACGGACTTCCCGACGATCTCGGGGTCCTCCGCCAGACGCAGGCCGATGCGGCCGCGCTCACGGTCGACCTCGACCACGCGAACGCTGATCTCGTCGCCCTTGTTCAGGACGTCCTCGACCGTGTCGACCCGCTCGCCGGGCTTGACGTTGGAGATGTGCAGCAGGCCGTCGGTGCCCTTCGACAGCTCCACGAACGCTCCGAACGTGGTCGTCTTGACGACCTTCGCGGTCGGGAACTCGTCGCCGACCTCGACGTCCTTGAGCATCGAGTTGATGCGCTCAGCCAACGCCTCGCCCAGCTCGCCGTTGGACGAGTAGACAAGCACCTGACCGTCGTCGTTGACGTCGATCTGGGACTCGAACTCCTCCGACAGGCCGCGGATGGTCTCGCCACCCTTGCCGATCAGCATGCCGATCTTCGACGGATCGATGGAGATCTGGATGATCCGCGGGGCGTACTTCGACAGCTCGCTGCGCGGGGCATCGATGACGGCCTTCATCTGACCCAGGATGTCCAGGCGGGCGTCCTTGGCCTGCGAGAGCGCGTCGCGCAGGATGTCGAACGTCACGCCGGTGATCTTGATGTCCATCTGGAGGGCGGTGATGCCCTCCTCGGTGCCGGCGACCTTGAAGTCCATGTCGCCGAGGTGATCCTCGACGCCGGCGATGTCGGTGAGGACGGTGTAGTCGTCGCCCTCCTTGATCAGGCCCATCGCGATACCCGCGACCGGCGCCTTGATCGGCACGCCCGCGTCCATCAGCGACAGCGACGAGCCACAGACCGAGGCCATGGAGGACGAGCCGTTGGACTCGAGGATGTCGGACACGATGCGAATGGTGTACGGGAAGTCCTCGACCGACGGGATGACCGGCACCAGGGCCCGCTCGGCGAGCGCGCCGTGACCGATGTCACGCCGCTTGGGGCCGCGCATGAAGCCGGCCTCGCCCACGCTGAACGGCGGGAAGTTGTAGTGGTGCCAGTAGAACTTCTTGGTCTCCAGCCCGAGGGTGTCCAGCCGCATCTCCTCCTTGAGCGTGCCCAGGGCCGCCACGGAGATGGCCTGGGTCTGCCCGCGGGTGAACAGCGCGGAGCCGTGCGTGCGCGGAAGCAGGCCGGTCTCGATGGTGATCTTGCGGATCTCCTTCTCCGAGCGGCCGTCCGGGCGCTTCTTGTCGACGGCGATCCGCTGGCGGATCGTCGTCTTCTCGAGCCGGTCGAACGCGAGCTGCGCGTTCTGCCGGTACTCGTCGTAGGTGTCGGAGCCAGGTTCGCCGGAGAACTTCTCCAGGACCGACGCCTCGACGGCCTTGGTGGCGTCCTGGCGCTCGAGCTTGTCGACGACCGAGGTCGCCTCGTCGAGCTTGGAGCCGAACGCGTCGCGGATCTCCTGCAGCAGGCCCTCGTCGATCGACGGAGCCACGACCTCACGCTTGGGCTTGCCGGCCTTGTCGGCCAGCTCACGCTGCGCGGCACACAGCTTCTTGATCGCATCGTGGGCGATGTCGAGCGCGTCGAGGATCTCGGCCTCGGAGACCTGGTTGGCCCCGGCCTCGACCATCAGGATGGCCTCGTCGGTGCCGGCCACGACCAGGTCGAGGTCGGTGTTCTCGAGGAGATCCTCCTCGTTGGGGTTGACGACGAAGTTGCCGTCGATCTTGCCCACGCGCACGGCGCCGACCGGGGTCGGGAGCGGCACGTCGGAGAGCATCAGGGCGGCGGACGCGCCGTTCATCGCGAGGATGTCGTACGGGTGCACGTGGTCGATGCTCAGCGGGATCGAGACGAGCTGCGTCTCGAAGTGCCAGCCCTTGGGGAACAGCGGGCGAATCGGGCGGTCGATCATGCGCGCGGTCAGCGTGCCCTTCTCGCCGCTGCGGCCCTCGCGCTTGAAGAACGAGCCGGGGATCTTGCCCGCGGCGTACATCCGCTCCTCGACGTCCACCGTCAGCGGGAGGAAGTCGACATCACGGAGGTTGCCCACCGTGGCGGTCCCGAGGACCATGGTCTCGCCCTGCTGGACGACGACGGAGCCGGAGGCCTGCTTGGCCATCTTGCCCGTCTCGAAGGTGATCTCGCTGCCGGCGATCTCTACTGAGACGCGGGTGATGGAGTCATCACTCATATGTGTACCTCTCTTCTTCTTCGCCCACCCGTCGGTCGGTGAGCGGAAATAGCATCTCTTATCGGTATCCGAACGCCGTCATCCTAGCGCGGAGACCCCGTCCGGCCCGGGGCGCAGCACCCCGTCGACGACGAGCGTCGGCGTGGTGACGATCCCGGCCCGCATCGCGTCGCGCACGTCACGAGCGACCCGTGCGGCCACCGCATCGGAGCGCCGGTCGGCGTCGAAGAGCGCCACGTCGAGGCCCAGCGTCTCGGCGCGCTCCCACAGGTGCGGGTCGTCCAGGCGGCCGGGATCTGCGTAGAGCGAGTCGTGGAACGACCAGAACGCACCCTGGAGCGCGGCCGCCTCGGCGGCGTAGGCCAGCGGCAGCGCGCGCGGGTGCTTGGCGCGCAGCGCGAAGTGGCGGAAGACCCGGCGCGCCGGGCGATCGAGCAGGCGCTCGTGGGCCAGCGCGCACCGCGGGCAGGCGAAGTCGCCGTAGAAGACCACCGTTTGTCCATCGCCGCGGACGTGGTCGTCGTCGCGCAGCGCGGGGATCGGCGCGGAGCGGAGGTCGTCCACCCGTGAGGGTTTACACGCTCGAGCGCGAGCAGGTCCTCCCATGGACGCCCGATGAGGTGTTTCCGTTCTTCGCCGACGCGCGCAACCTCGAGGCCATCACGCCGCCCTTCTTGCGCTTCTCGGTCGTGACGCCTGCGCCGATCGAGCTTGGCGCCGGGACCTTCATCCAGTACCGGCTGCGCCTGCACGGCCTCCCCGTCAACTGGCTGACCGCGATCCAGGCCTGGGACCCACCGCATCGCTTCGTCGACGTGCAGGTCCGCGGCCCCTACGCGCTGTGGCATCACACCCACGAGCTCGAATCGCATGCCGACGGCGCCCTCATGCGCGACATCGTGCGCTACTCCCTGCCCTTAGGACCCCTCGGCGCCCTGGCCCACGCGGCGTTCGTCCGCCGCGACATCGAGCGGATCTTCGACTACCGGGCCGCGGCCAGCCCGTCGAAGATCAGGTTGGCTCCCGGAAGCTCGCCCGGGTTCTCGGCCAGGTGACTCCAGGTCACGATGCCGTCAGGGCCGACGATGACCAGGGCGCGGTTGGTGAACCCGGCCGGCTCGAAGTAGGCGCCGAAGGCCTTCGCGGTGGCGCCCTTGGGCTCAAAGTCCGACAGCTGCGGGATGGTGACGTTCAGCGATTCGCGGAACGCGCTCTGCGACGCGCTGTGGTCGGTGGAGACCGCAATGAGCCGCGCGCCCTGCTCAGCGAACTGCTCCAGGACCTCTTCGTAGACCTGCATCTGGTCGGTGCAGACCGCGCTGAAGGCGTTGGGGTAGAACACCAGGACCGTCGTGTGGCCCAACAGGTCGGCGCGCGTGAAGTCCTCGCCGTCCTCCGTCTTGAGCGTGAACTCGGGGACCGGGGCGCCGGCCGCGAGAATGCTCAACGGCGGAGTCCGAGCTCCTTGATGAGGGCGCGGTAGCCCTCGAGGTCCTTCTTCTGCAGGTAGTTCAGCAGCCGGCGGCGGCGGCCGACGAGCATGAGCAGGCCCCGGCGCGAATGGTGGTCCTTCTTGTTGGTCCGCAGGTGGCCGGTGAGGTCGTTGATGCGCTGCGTGAGCAGCGCGATCTGGACGCGGGTGTTGCCCGTGTCGGTCTCGTTGGCACCGAACTGCGTGACGATCTCGCGCGTCTTCTCGGGGGTAAGCGTGCTCATTCGACGGAGCAGGGTACCAACGGGAGCCCGCTCAGCCGGCGATCTTCCGGGCCTCTTCGACGTCTGCGCCCATCTGCTCGACCAGCGCTTCCACCGACGGGAAGCGCCGCTCGCCGCGCAGGCGCTTGAGGAACTCGATAGTCAGCTCTTGGCCGTAGATGTCCGCGTCGAAATCGATCAGGTAGGCCTCGATCAGCTCGCCGCGACCGGTCACGAACTGCGGCCGTACACCGACGTTCACGGCAGCCGCGTGACCGTTCGCGCGCGCCGCGTAGACGCCGTGGCCGGGCACCACATATCCCTCGGGCGGCACGAGATTTGCGGTGGGGAAGCCCAGCTCGCGTCCGCGCTTGTCACCGTGGACGACCTCGCCGGACATGGCGAACGGCGAACCGAGCAAGTGACCTGCGTACTCCACCGCGCCGCCGAGGACCAGGCCGCGGATGTGGCTCGACGAGACGACCTCGCCGTCGACCTCGAGCAGCGGCTCGACGTTGACCTCGAAGCGCCCGTCGGCGCGCAGCAACTCGGTGTCGCCCGCGGCGCGGTGGCCGAAGCGGAAGTTCTCCCCCACCGCGACGCGCTCGGCGCCGAGGCGCCCGACCAGCACCTCGTCGATGAACGCCGGCGCCTCCTGCGCCGCGAACTCGCGGTCGAACGGGATGACGACGAGCTCCTCGACCCCCTCGGACTCGAGAAGCTCCGCCTTGCGGTCGAGCGTCGTCAGTAGCCGCGGTGCGGCTGGCGGGGCGACCACCGAGACCGGGTGCGGGTCGAAGGTCAGCACGGTGTCGCTGCCCGCGATCACCTTGCGGTGCCCGAGGTGGAGGCCGTCGAACGTGCCGACCGCGACACGGCGCGGCCCGGGCACTGCTTCGTTGAGGGCGACGACCTTCACCGGGCGGAACCCTAGGGGGCCGTGTAGACCCAGGTCCCGGCGAGCCCGCTCGGCGCCACCCGCGTCAGCCGCGAAAGCCGACGACCGGCTTGAGCTGCCCATCCTCGCGGGGCTCGGCGATGGCGATCGCCCCCTCGGCGTCGACGAGGAGCACGTCGCCGGCCGCCTCACCGGGGACCGCGCGGCCGTGAGTCGCGGCGATCGCATCAGCTGGGCCGAGCGCAACGAGCGGCAGGAAGGCCAGCGCGGCCTCGAGCGACAGCAGCCCGTCGAGGTCCTCGGGCCCGCGCGCGTCGGCCACGGCGAACGGTCCGATGGCCGTGCGGCGCAGCTCCTCGCAGTGCGCGTCGCCGAGATCGGCGATCAGGCTGCGCACGTAGGTGCCCGAGGAGCATTCGATGACGAACGCGCGACGGGCGCCATCGCGCCAGCGCTCCTCGAAGCGGGTGACCGTCACCTCGCGCTCGGCGAGCACGACCTCCTCCCCCGCCCGCGCCAGTTCGTAGGCCCTGCGTCCGCCGACCTTCACGGCCGAGTAGGCCGGCGGGGTCTGGCGAACCAGTCCGGTCGGCAGCTTCAAAGCGCCGTCGGGCACGACACCGGTCTCGGTGATCTCGCCCTCGGGGTCGCCCGTCGTCGAAACCGCGCCGAAGCGCGCGACCACCTCGTATGTCTTGGGCAGCGCCATCAGGAAGCGCTGGATCCGCGTCGCCCGGCCGACGAGCACGAGCAGCAGCCCGGTGGCGAACGGGTCGAGCGTCCCGGCGTGGCCGACGCGGGGCTTGCGCTCAGCGCCAGCCGAGCGCACGGCGCGGCGCGCCGCGTAGACGAGGTCGTGCGAGGTCGGCCCCGCGGGCTTGTCGACGAGCAGCACCCCATCCATCGCCGCCAGCCTAGGTCGAACGTCGCTGAGACCACCGCTAAGTGGTGGTCTCACCGACGTTCGCGGCCTCCGGGGGGCGGGCGAAGAGGGCGGACCGCGAGCAGGTCAGTCAGCGCGCTTCTCGGCCAGCACTTGGCCGACCATCACCGTCGGGTGCAAGGTGCAGACGTAGGCGATGAGGCCGTTGCGGCGTACCACGAAGCTGAACGTCTCCCCCGGCGGGATCCGGTCGGAGTCGACTTGGGGGCTTGTGCCGCTGCGGGGTCCGAAGTCCTGCAGGACGGTGTGGGCGACGTCGTCGTCGTTGACGAACCGCACGGCCTGGCCGACCTCTACCGAAACGCTGCCGGGGCGGAACCGCAGGTTCTTCATGCTCACCGTCGCGCCAACCGGCGTTCCTTGGCTGCCGGGCTCGCCGCCCGCCTGGGGCTTCTGCTTGGGAGCGGCTGCCGCCACGGTGCTCGATTGTCCTCTCGGCGCCTCGGCCTCTTTCTCCTCCGGCTTGTTGGGCCCCTCACCGTTGACGACGAGCACCGCGACGAGCGCAGCGATCACGATGAGGCCCACGGCCAGCAGTCTCCCCATGGCGCGCCACCCTAGTGCGACGCTCGCGCATGTGTCGAGGTAGGTTCCGCCCATGCATCAGCCGCTGCTGCTCGCCCGGCCGTTTCCGGCCCAGCTGATCCTTGCGATCGTCCTGCCCATCGCCTTCGGCGCGCTGACCGGGTGGATGCTCAGCGTCTCTGAGGTCGCCTACCTGGTTCTCTCGCTGCTCGGGGTCCTGGGCGGCATCGGCGCGGGCTATGACCATCTCGGCGCGAGCGAGGGCCTCGTCCGGGGCATTCTCGGCGGCGCGCTGTTCGGCCTGGCGATCCTGGCCGCCCACTCGCTGGTCGACAACGTCGCCAAGGCGCACCTCGTCGAGCCGCAGTGGATTCTCGTGATCATCACCACCGTGCTCGGCGCGCTGTTCGGCGCATGGGGCGGCTCGCTGCGCGCCAAGAGCGAGGCGAAGCGCGACGCCGGGGTGGCCCAGCCCGCCTAACCGAGCTGCGCGGCGATCTGCTCGCGCAGGAACACCAGGATCTCGTCCTCGGACATCGCGGTGGTGAAGCCAGCGGCCTGCCGGTGCCCGCCGCCGCCCGCCTCGCGCGCGATCGCCGACACGTCCACCTCGCCATCGGTGGAGCGCAACGAGGTCTTCTTGCGGGGGTGGGCGGGATCTCCGCCGGGCAGGTGCCGGACGAACGCCGCGACCTTGGTGCCCTCGACAGAGCGCAGGTGGTCGATGACGCCCTCGGCGAAGCTGTCGTCAGCGCCGGTGACGTCGAAGTCAGTGCGGTCCAGGACGGTCATGGTCAGCCGTCCGTCCTCGTGACGGCGGACGTGGGAGAGCGCGCGGCCAAGCAGCTCGATCTTGGCGTAGGGCATGCCCTCGTAGAGCCGGCGGTAGATGACGTCGCTCTCGACGCCGGCCTCGATGAGGTCGGCCGCCATCAGGTGGGCGCGGGGACCGGTGTTCTCGTACATGAACCGGCCTGTGTCGGTGACCAGCCCGACGTAGAGCGCCTCGGCGAGCTCCTTGGTGGGTCGTACGCCGAGCTCGCGCATGAGGTCCCAGACGATCTCAGCCGTGCACGACGCTTCGGGAACCACATGGTCGACGTCGCCGAACAGCGTGTTGTCGTGATGGTGATCGAGGTTGAGGATGTGCGAGCCGTCGTTGCGCACCGCGTGGACGGGCGTCCGGTCGATGTTGCCGCAGTCCAGGAAGATCACCGTGCGGCAGTCGAGGTCGGCCGGCGGCTCGGAGACCATGCCGTCGAGGTCGACCCAGCGGTACTCCAGCGGCAGCGGCAGCTCGGATGGCGCGATGAACATCAGCGAGTCCTTGCCCAGCGCGCGGAGAATCCCGTGCATGGCCACCAGCGAGCCGATGGCGTCGCCGTCGGGGTGCTCGTGGGTGACCAGAAGGAAGCGCTCTCCCCCGCGAATCTCCTCGAGCACTCGGGCTCGCGAGTCCGTGGCCAGACCACTCACGCGCGGCCTTCCTCGCCGATCCCACCCTCGAGCAGGCGCTCGATGCGATCGGCGCGCCGCGCGGTGTCGTCCTCGGAGAAGACGAGTTGCGGGGTGTGCTTGAGGCGAAGCTCCGTGGCGACCCGGCGCTGCAGATAGCCATGCGCCGACTGCAGCCCCTCGATGGTGTCGCCCCGCACCTCCTCGTCGCCCAGCACGCTGACGAACACGGTTGCGTTGCGAAGGTCGGGGCTGGTCTCGACGGCGGTCACGGTGACGAATCCGACGCGCGGGTCCTTCAGGTCCTGTGTCAGCGCGTCACTGAGCACTTCGCGCATCGCCTCGTTCACGCGGCGCATGCGGTCGCTCATGCTATTCCGCCCGGCTTAGACGGTGAGCTCGCGCTCGACATGGCGCGTCTCGTAGACCTCGAGGACGTCGCCTTCCTTCACGTCCTGGAAGTTGTCGAGCACGATGCCGCACTCGAAGCCGGCCGCAACTTCGCGGGCGTCCTCGTTGACCCGGCGCAGGCTGCCGATCGTCGTGTCGTAGATGACCGTGCCGTCGCGGACGAGGCGAACCTTCGACCCGCGTCGCACGACGCCGTCGGTGACGTAGGAGCCGGCGATGTTGCCCAGGCGCGAGGCGCGGAAGATCTGGCGGACCTCGACCGTGCCGATCGTGTCCTCGACCTCCTCGGGCTCGAGCAGCCCCTGCATCGCGTCGCGCAGGTCGTCGAGGGCCTTGTAGATGATCGAGTAGGCCCTGATCTCCACGCCCTCGCGCTCGGCGGTGGCGGTCGCGTCGCCGACCGGGCGGACGTTGAAGCCGAGCACCACAGCATCGGACGCGGACGCGAGCATGACGTCGGACTCGGTGATGCCGCCGACGCCGGTGTGGATGATGTTGGCCTGGATCTCCTGCTGCGGGAGCTTGGCGATCTCGTCCTCGAACGCTTCGAGCGAGCCGGAGACGTCGGCCTTGAGCACGAGCTGGATGCCCTTGACCTCGCCCGTCTGGGCGCGCTTGAAGACGTCCTCGAAGGACACCTTGCGGCCCGATCGCCGGGCCAGCATCTCGGTCTTGAGGCGGTGAGCGCGCTCACCGGCCTGCGTGCGCGCAGTGCGGTCGTTCTCGACGACGCGGAAGGACTCCCCGGCGTCGGGGACGCCGTCAAAGCCGAGGATCTCGACCGGCTCGCCGGGCACCGCGTCGGAAACCTTGTCACCCGCGTAGTCGTGCATGGCCCGGACCTTGCCCCAGTGGGCGCCGGCCACGAGAGCGTCGCCGACCTCGAGCGTGCCGCGCTGGATGAGCACCGTCACGACCGGGCCGCGGCCAGGGTCGAGCTTGGACTCGATGACCACGCCCGACGCGTCGGCGTCCGGGTTGGCCTTGAGCTCCTGGAGGTCGGCGACCACCTGGATCGTCTCGAGCAGGTCCGCTAGGCCGTCGCCGGTCTTGGCCGAGACGTCGACGAACTCGATGTCGCCGCCCCAGTCGGAGGGCTGCAAGCCCAGCTGGGTCATCTCCGTGCGGGCGCGGGTCGGGTCCGCCCCTTCCTTGTCGATCTTGTTGACCGCGACGAGCATCGGGACGCCGGCGGCCTTCGCGTGGTCGACGGCCTCCTTGGTCTGAGGCTTCACGCCGTCGTCGGCCGCTACCACGATCACGGCGATGTCGGTGACCTGGGCGCCGCGGGCGCGCATGGCGGTGAACGCCTCGTGACCCGGCGTGTCGAGGAACGTGATCGGGTAGCCGTCGATGGCGACCTGGTAGGCGCCGATGTGCTGGGTTATGCCGCCGGCCTCGCCCTCGGTCACCGAGGTCTCGCGGATCGCGTCGAGCAGTGACGTCTTGCCGTGGTCGACGTGGCCCATGATCACCACGACCGGCGGGCGCGTCTGGAGCACCTCGTCGGCATCGCCGTAGTCGACGGCCTCCTCCACCTCGTCGGCGGCGTGGACGATCTCGATCTTCTTGTCGAACTCGTCGGCGAGGACCTGGATGGCCTCGTCGGGCAAGCTCTGGGTGAGCGTCGCCATCTCGCCCAGCGACATGAGCTTCTTGATGACGTCAGGGGTGCCGACGCCGAGGTACTCGGCGACGTCCTTGACCGTCGAGCCCGAGCGGATCCGGGCGACGTCGGTCCGGGTGTGCGCGTCTTCGGCGATCGGGGCGGCGACCTCCTCGAGGACCTCGCGGCGGCGACGGCCGCGCCGGCGCGTCGGACGGCGCATCGGACCGCCACCGGGGCCGCCGGGACCACCCGGTCCGCCGGGCCCGCGGCGTGCGGCCTGCGAGTCGATGACCACGCGGCGCTTGCCGGCGCCACCGCCTGGCGAGGACTCGCCTTTGCTCGCGCGCGTCGGTCGCTCGGGACGGGAGATGATGCGCGGGCCCTTGCCTGGCGCGGGCTTGTCCGGGTCGGCCGGCGGTTTGGCCGCCTCGGGACCGTCTGCAGCCGGGGCGACGCCGTCCGCAGGCTTCGCGGTAGGGGTGGTGGGGGCGGCGGCCGTGGCGGTCGCCTCAGACGCTGCTTGCGCGGCGGCCTGGGCCTTGGCTGCCTGGGCGGTCTCCTCCTCTGCCTTGGCGGCAGCGGCGTTGGCGTCGGCCTCGGCCTGGGCGTCGGCGCGGGCCTGGGCGACCAGAACGGTCTCCTCCTCGGCCTTGGCCTTCTCGGCTTCCTTAGCGGCTGCTGCCTGGAGCTTGGCGGCCTCCTTGTCGGCCGCTGCTTGGAGCTTGGCGGTCTGCTTGTCGGCCGCTGCCTGCGCTTTGACGGCCTCCTTCTCCTCGTCGGCAAGCGCCTTGGCCGCTTCCTTGTCGGCAGCGGCCTGGACCTTGGCGGCGGCCTTCTCCTCCGCGGCCTGAGCCTTGGCGGCGGCCTTCTCGGCGTCAACCTGGGCCTTCTCCTCGGCCGCCCGCTGGGCGCGCTTGGACGGCGCCGACTTCGGGCTCGGCGACGCGGCGCCACCGTTGGAGAGCGCCTTCTCGGCCGCGTCGGCATCGACCACAGACGCGGCGTTGGACGCGTCGAGACCCGCCTCCTTGAGGCGCGTGACGACCTCCTTGGAGGAAAGGCCATGCTGCTTGGCGATCTCGAATACGCGCTTCTCTGCCATTACTCGTCCGATGATCCTAGGGTGTTGCCGCCGATTCGAATCGGCCGCCGGAAGGCGCGCGGAAGGGCCCGCGCAGCCAAAGCCTTCTCAAAACATGCCGCGTCGCAGACGTACGCGCCGCGGCCCTGCCGCACCGCGTGTTCGTCCATGACGACGCGGTCGTCCTCCACTGCGAGCCGCAACAGCTCCTGCTTGGGGCGGACCATCCCGCACCCGACGCAGCGCCGGTGAGGCTCCCGCGCCGCTATGAGGCGGCTTCCTCCTCCGCGGACTTCTCGACGGGCTCGTCCTGCGCCTCGCCGACCGGCTCGGCCGCTTCGGGCTGCGGCTCGAGATCGGGCTCGTCGCCGGGCCCCGACTCGTCGCCAATCGACGATTCGCCGGCCAGTGAGGCCTCGTCGCCTTCGATGGGCGCCTCGGCAGCGCTGTCGGCGCCGTCAGGTCCGGGAGCGGCCGCGGCGATGTCGCCGGCGCCCTCGACCTCCTCGATCGCTGCGACGGCCTGCTGGTCCATGACCTCGCCGTCGTCGTCGAGCACCTCCGCCGGCGGCTCGCCGCCCACGTAGACCGACCCGGAGCCCTCGAGCTCCTGGTGGGCCGGCAGGCCGCAGAACTTCGAGCCCGGCAGCGGCGCGTTGGGGCAGCGCCGGGCCGAGGTGAGGATCGCGGCGCAGCGGCCGCTGGCCTCGCCCTGCTCCTCGTAGCCGCCGTCCTGCTCTTCGGCCGCGAAATCGGTTTCCGAGCGGATGTCAATCCGCCAGCCGGTCAGGCGCGCGGCCAGCCGGGCGTTCTGACCCTCGCGGCCGATGGCCAGCGACAGTTGGTCGTCGGGCACAACGACGGTGGCCTGCTTGGCGTCGTCGTCGACGAGCACCTCGCGGACCCGGGCCGGCGAGAGCGCCTTGGCCACGAACCGGGCGGGCTCGTCGTTGTAGGGGATGATGTCGATCTTCTCGCCGCGCAACTCGGAGACGACCATGCGCACGCGCGAGCCGCGGGGCCCGACGCAGGCGCCAACCGGATCGACGCCGTCGGCGTGCGAGATGACCGCGATCTTCGAGCGGTAGCCCGGCTCTCGTGCGACGTTGGCGATCTCCACCAGGCCGTCGGCGATCTCGGGGACCTCGAGCTCGAACAGCGACTTGATCAGCTCGGGGTCGCGCCGGGAGACGATGATCGACGGGCCCTTGGTGGAGTTCGAGACCTCCTTGATGACCGCCTTGATGCGCTGGTTGTGCTCGTAGCGCTCGCCCTCGACCTGCTCGCCCTTGGGCAACAGCGCCTCGACGCGCTCGCGCAGCTGGATCAGCGTGTAGCGCGAGTCCTTCTGCTGGACGATGCCGGTGATCAGCTCGCCCACACGGTCCTGGTACTCCTCGAACATCATGTCGCGCTCGGCCTCGCGGATGCGCTGGAGGATCACCTGCTTGGCGGTCTGCGCGGCGATGCGTCCGAAGTCGTCAGGCGTGACGTCGCGCTCGTCGATCTGGTCGCGGAACTCCTCGAACTTCGCCGGGTCGATCTCGGGGTCCTGCGGCTCGATCACCTCGCCGGTCTCCGGATCGACCGTGCGCGCCTCCTCGACGGCCTCGACGAGCAGCTGGTCCTCGATCTCCTCGGGAACGATCAGCTCGAAGACGCGGAAGTCGCCGGACTCGTCGTCGAGCTCGACGCGGGCGTACTTGGCCGCCCCTTGCTGCTTCTTGTAGGCGGACTGCAGCGCGTCCTCGAGGGCGTCGTGCAGCTTGTCGGTGGCGATGCCCTTCTCGACGGCGAGGGCATGCATGGCTTCCAGGATCTCGCGGCTCATGTGGGACTACTCCTCGACGAGCGTCGAACGGTTGATGTCGGCGTAGGGGATCTGGACGACCCCGGTGTCGGCGGCGAGCGTGACCTCGGTCTCGCTGGCGCCGACGAGCTCGCCGGTGAACGTGCGGCGGCCGTCGTGATCGCCGCGCGTGCGGACGCGGGCGCGGCGGCCGAGGTAGCGGCGGAAGTGGTCGGGCTTGGTGAGCGGGCGCTCGGTTCCCGGCGAGGTGACCTCCAGCGCGTAGCGCTCGCGGACCTCGACGAGGGCGTGGGTGACCCGCTCGCAGACCTCCAGCGTGACGCCCTCCGGATGGTCGATGAACAGGCGCACGGTGGCGCCGCCGAGCACTTCGGCGAGCAGGACCTCGACGTCCGGCACGCGCTGCGCCAGCTGGGTCTCGATCTCGGTCTGGATGCTCATCTCTCCTCCTTTCAGGCAATAAAAAAAGCGGGCGTGCGCCCACTTTCGGTACGGCCACCGGGGTTCAAGTCCGGTGCGAAAGCTGTCGTGCGAGCATAGCAGTGAAATGGCCTTTGAGAGCATCGACAGCTACATCGCAGACGTCGGTGGGCGGCGCCTTGCAGCGGGCGAATGGGGCCTCCTCGCGGACGGTGTCGAGATCGGTCTGCGGGTGTCGCGTGGGCTGTTGCGCGCACAGGCCTGGGTGGCGCCGGCGGGCGCCTTCGAGCCCCTCGAGCTGCTGCATCGCAACCGCTCGCTGGAGCTCGTTCGCTACGCGACGACGAAGGCCGGCGACGTCTGGGTGGTCGGCGACCTGCCGACCACCGACGACGCGCCGGTAGACCGCCTGCTCGGCGCGCTCGTCGACGCGGTCACCGCCATCCGCCGCTGACCCCTGGGCGGTCCAATCCACCTATTACGGGGATACGACCGCCCACGGGTGGCGGGGTCAGGCGGCGCGGCGGCGCGCCCGGTCGCGGTACTCGCGGTAGTCGCGGCGTTCGGGTCGCAGGTTGCAGGCGAGGGCGAGCGGATGGCGAGCCTCGGAGTGGCGGCCGAGCAGCTGCAGGGAGCGGCCAAGGCAGAAGAGCGCGTAGTCGTTGGTCGGCGCGTGCTCCACGACCTTCTCGAACTCCGCCCGCGCCTGCTCGTAACGCTGGGTGTGAAAGAGCGCGCGCCCCAGCGCCTCGCGGATCGAGTCCTTGTCGGGCTCGAGATCACGAGCGCGCGAAAGCGGGACGACGGCCGCATGGAAGTCGCGCTGCTGAAGGAGCTCGGTGCCCTGCTGGAACAGGTCATACGCGCTGTCCATCGCCACGAATTGTAGACCGGCTAGGCACGTTGGCGAGCGGGCGGAAGAGCCCACCAGGCCCGCAGCCGCCCTGCCCAACCCAGCCCCGCAGCGAGCTCGGCGCGCAGCGCCGAGCGCTGCTGGGCTGTGGGCCGCTGCGGCCGCCCGCCGAAGCGAGCCAGGCGCACCGCCGCGACATAGCCCGCTGCCCCCTCCGAGCGGCTCCGGAAGCGCTGCTCGAGAGCTTGCAGGGTGAGTCCCGGATCAACGTCGCGACCGGTCAGCCGCAGCGCACGCTCGAGCTCGACCAGCTCCGGCGGCCCGTCGCCCACGTCGTGGCGGCGCCGCCACAAGACCAACGCGAAGGCCACCAGCCCGCCCACGAGCGCCGCAACCCCGGCGAATACCCAGGGCGAAGTCGAGCTCGACTCCGACCCGCCCCCGATCGCGCTGTCGCCGGATGATTGGCCACCGGGGAAGTCGCCGAGCCGCCCGTCGGAGCGCAGCGGGATCTCCTGGGCATCGACCGGCGCCGGGCCGTTGATCAACTGCGTTTGCGGCGGGGCGACTCCTGGGGTCGGATCGAAGGTCACCCAGCCGAGCTGTGGGAAATAGGCCTCAACCCACGAGTGCGCGTCGACGTCACGCACCACCCACTCCTCGCGGCCATCGTCGAAGGTGCCCGGCGAGAAGCCCGAGCTGACACGAGCAGGCACGCCGCCCATGCGCAGCAGCAACGCCATCGCTCCGCTGAACTGCTGGCAGTAGCCCTCGCGGCTGTCGAACAGGAACGAGACCAGCGGCGGACGACCCGTCCGCGGCGTAGCCGGCGTCTCCGTGTAGGTGTAGCTCGCGTCCGCGAGCCGCGCCTGTACGGCGCTGACCATCTCGTAGGGCGTCTTCGACTCAGCGCGCAATCGCTGGGCCAACGCGAACATCGGCGCGTAGCTCGACGCCTCCAGGAGCGGGGCTGCGTTGCCATAGACGTTGCCCGCAGGATCGGTGATGCCGGGCGGCGCGCGAACGTTCAGCACGCTGAACTCCGGGAACTGCAGCCGGGCCGAGCGCGTGTCCGGGCCGGCGGCCCCAGCGATCTCGTCGAAGGCGATGTCCATGCTCAGGTAGGGCCGAACCAGCGACGGGTACTCGGTGCCCGCCGACCGCAGCTCGCGCACGCTGGGATTGGGGGCGTAGGCCTCGGTCGTGTAGCTGTCGCCGCGGCGCAGCGGCTCGCGTCCCGTCGTGAACGTGCCGGGCGCCGACGGGATGACCAGGCGCGGGGAGCGCTCGACGTTGAAGCCGGCGCCGGCCGTGAGGTACTGGGTTGAGCGCAGGTCACGGACAGAGACACGAAGGTCTATGAGCCAGTCCGCGTGGTTGGGCGCCTGCTCGGTCGACACGCCCTGCGGCAGCTGGCCGTCCGTGGTCCAGCGCGTTCCGTCGAAGGTCTCGAGATCGATGGCCTTCCAGTAGTGGGGGCGCTTGGAGGAGATCCGCGCCATGACGCGGTTCTCACGCGGCCAGTCCAGCGGGCCGTAGCCGTGGTCCCAGTCGAAGCCGACCGCCGGCGGGGTGGTCAGGGACGCGACGATCGCCTCATAGTCAACCCACGGCTCCGCGGCGTCGAGCCGGGGCGAGGCAAGCAACGCGCCCACCAGCGCGACCGCGACGAAGACCGCCGCCGCGCCGGCCGCGCCGCGCTCGATGCGATCGCCCCACAGCAGCGCGCCGAGCAGGACGGCGAAGACCATCCCGGAGGCAAACGGGTGGGCCTGCTCGCGTACGACGATCGGGACCACGTAGGCGAGCGCGAGCGCGAGCGCCGCGCCGACCGGCCGGCGCTCCTGGCGTAGAGCGCGCGCAGTGAGCAAGCCGCCGGCCCCGAGCAATAGTCCGCCGCCGGCGACCAGCACGATGCCGATCCACGGGTCGACCCCGCGGTAGGGCACGCCGATCGTCGGCAGGGACTGCATCCCTTGCCCCAGGCCTATGGCCAGGTCGCGCCAATGGTCGGGGCGCAGGAGGTCCAGCGGGACGCCCGCCGCCAGCAGCACGGCCGCGAACGCGACCAGGCCGATCGCCAACAACGCCCCTGCGCGCCGGCGCATGTCGAGGAAATCGGTCCGCAGCGCGGCGACGGTGACGGCGACCGCGATCCCCACGCAGACGAGCAGCCTCCCGCGGGAGCTTGGCTCCTGCAGCGACGACCATTGCAACCCGCAGAACACGGCAAGGGCCACGAACGCGCCCAGGCGCGCGGCGGTCACCGGAAGCACGCGCCGGTCGACCAGTCGAGCTCCAGTGGGGGCGGCGGCCAGGGCGCTCACGCGGCCACCCGGCGCGACCGATCGGGCGCGAGGTCATAGCCCGTGCAGCCCGCGACCTCGAACGACGCCCGGCGCCCGGACAGCACGCCGGGAACGACGAGGATGCGACCCGCCGCCGGCGCATGGGCAAGTACGGGCGGCACGCGTCCCCCCGCCCGGGCCGCCACGTAGAAGATCGCCCCCCGTCGCGAGGCCAGGCCGCTCATGGTGGGCGCTCCTTGGCCCTCGACCAAGGCCAAGCGCGCATGCAGATGCGGCCAGCCCGACAGCCCAGGCTCGAGCGGGGCCGGGCGCCGCTCCCCCGGCAGGAGCAACGCGCAGCCGCCGAGCTCGGCCAGGTGAACGCACAGCGATGCCGCCGCGCGGACCGCGGCGTCGAGCAGTTCGGCGTCCTCGTGGCGCGGATCGAGCAGGACGAGTGGCCGCGTGTCGCCTTCGGGGCGCAGCCGGCGCTCGAGCAGCACCCCGGTGCGGGCAAACGCCGCCCAGTGGATCCGCGAGGCCGGCGCTCCCTCGCGGTGGGGACGCAGCCCGTCGATGTCGACCTCGGCTGCCGGCGCGACACCGGGACGCGTCCGCCGCGTGACCGTGCCGCGCTGTCCCGAGCCGCTGCCCGCCGCGCGGACCGGCGCGATGCGCGGGAGCACGAGCACCTCGTCCGCGCGCTCACCGGAGATCGCGCGCTGTGCGAAGCCGAGCGGGTCGCGGACGAGCGCTGACGGCGGAGGCAGCAGACGCCGCCCGCGGCGCGGAAAGCTGGCCTGCGCCGTGACGCTTGCAGTCCTGCGCCCACCGCCGACCGCCACAGGCTCGCCAAGCAGCGGGTCGACGACCATGCAGGACGGCAGAGCCACCCTGCTGCTGCGCAGCTCTACGGTCACGGCCAGCGGCTCGTCCTCGACCACCCGCGGCGCCACCAGGCTCCGGCTCACCGACACCCCGCGCGCGCCGCTGACCACCCACCCGATGCAGCCCAGGCCGAGCACGAGGAAGGCCACACCCGGCACGAAGAGCGCCTCGGCGTCGAAGAGGCCGGCAACGACGAGCAGCGCGACTCCGAGCTTGGCGGCGGAGCGCGCGCCGGTCGACGAGGACGAGGACGAGGATCGCCCCTCGTCCATCGAGGCCATCTCGCTACAGCCCGGAGGTCGCAGCCAGCGCGTCGGCGACGACCTGCTCGGCGGTCACGTCCATGGCCTCGGGCGCCATCACGATGCGGTGCGGTAGGACGGAGGGCGCCAGCGCCTGGACGTCGTCGGGCAGCGCGTGGTCACGGCCCTCCATCAGCGCTCGCGCCTTGGCGGCGCGCAGCAGCATCAGGCCCGCGCGGGGCGAGGCCCCCAGCTCGACCCGGGCGTCGTCACGGGTCCGGCCGAGCACGGCGACCACATACCCGCGCAAGGCGTCGGAGGCATGGACGCGGGCGGCCGCGTCCTGGGCGCCAAGCAGGTCGGCCGCCGATGCCACGGGCTCAAGTTCGGCCACGCGGTCACCCGATTCGTGTGCGGCGAGCATCCCCACCTCGGACTGCGGCGATGGGTAGCCGAGCGACAAACGAACCATGAACCGGTCGACCTGCGCCTCGGGAAGCGGGTAGGTGCCCTCGTACTCGACCGGGTTCTGCGTGGCCAGGACCAGAAACGGACGGGCCAGCTCGTGAGTGTGGACGTCGACCGTGACGCGCCGCTCCTGCATGCACTCGAGCATCCCCGACTGCGTCTTGGGCGAGGCGCGGTTGATCTCGTCGACGAGCACGATGTTGGCGAAGATCGGACCGGGGCGGAACTCGAAGCGGTCCTCGCGACGGTTGAAGACGTTGGTCCCGACCACATCTGCGGGCAGCAGGTCCGCGGTGCACTGCACGCGCGCGAACTCCAGGTCGATCGACCGCGCCAGGGCGCGGGCCAGCGTGGTCTTGCCCACCCCCGGCAGATCCTCGACGAGGATGTGGCCTTCGGCGAGGACCGCGATGAGCACGTGGTCGAGAACCTCGCGGCGCACCTCGACAGCTCGGTCGACGTTGGCGGCGATACGGCGGACGAGCCCGCCGGCGGCAGCGACCTCTTTTGAGGCGACGATCTCGCTCACGAAGGCATCTTGGCAGGACCGGCCCGCCGGCTCTGGACGTCGGCCAGGATCGCCCGTGCGATGTCGGCCTTCGACGAGCGTCCGACGGCATGCTCGCCACCGGCGGTGACGATGGTCACCTCGTTCTCGGCGGCGTCGAACCCGATGTCGGAGCGGGCGATGTCATTGACCACCACCACATCGAGGCCCTTACGCGTCAGCTTGTCGCGGCCGTAGGCGACGGCGCCCTCGCCGTGCTCGGCGGCAAAGCCGACGAGGATCTGACCGGGCCTTCGCTTGGCCGCCAGGGCGCTGATGATGTCGTCGGTCGGCTCAAGCTCGATGCTCAGGCCATCATGCTCGTGCTTCTTGAGCTTGGTGTCGGCCGGGTCGCTGGGCCGGAAGTCAGCGGGCGCTGCGGCCATCAGCAGTACGTCACAGCCGCTGAACTCGGCCTCGCAGGCAGCCTGCAGCTGCGCGGCGGTCTCCACCTCGGTGTAACTGACACGCGGATGGCGCGGGAGGGCCACGTTGGCGGCGACACAGACCACCTCGGCGCCGAGCACGGCGGCCTCCTCGGCCAGCGCGAAGCCCATCCGGCCGCTCGAGCGGTTGCCGACGTAGCGGACGCTGTCGATCGGCTCGCGGGTGCCGCCGGCCGTGACCAGGACCCGGAGCCCGTCCCACGGTCGCGCGCCAGCCGGAACCACCGCCTCGAAGGCGTCCAGCAGCTCGGCGGGCTCGGCGAGCCGGCCCACGCCGTACTCGTGCTTGGAGCCCAGCGCGCCGACGCCCGGGTCGAGCACCGTCAACCCGCGCGAGCGCAGGATCTCCAGGTTCGCCTGGGTCGCCGCATGCTCGTACATGTGGTTGTTCATCGCCGGGGCGACGATCACCGGGCACGTCGCCGCGAGCGCCGCGCTGGTCAGCAGGTTGTCGGCGTGGCCGCCGGCGAGCTTGGCGATCGTGTTGGCGCTGGCCGGGGCGATCAGGTACGCGTCGGCGTT
>Ga0136633_1000622_pt1 | contig 26997 bp, 23 predicted proteins | sample AntDrymeUQ832206_2_FD_105494 | JGI IMG/M metagenome (GOLD analysis project Ga0136633, IMG submission 105494) | Polar desert sand microbial communities from Dry Valleys, Antarctica - metaG UQ83 (22.06) | ecosystem: Environmental > Terrestrial > Soil > Desert | place: Antarctica: Dry Valley... | reverse complement strand
TGCGCCGTGCCGACTCGGGTCGTAAGGAACCTGATCGATCCAGCAGCGCCAGATGATCCGGATCCAGGCGCGGGCGAGGATTCGGATCGCGTGGGGATGGTCGTGGCCACGGGCTCGGGCCCGAGCGTAGACGTCGGCGGCCCACGGGCTCGCATGGCGGGAGTTGTCGGCGAAGGTCGCGAACGCGTTTCTGAGTGACCGATTAGTGGGAGGGTAGCCCAGTGACCACTCGGTGCGGTAACTCAAAGGTCAGGCAGGCGAGGGGTGAGGAATGAACTGGGGGCAGCGAGTTAGAGTTCACTCAGCGGATGACGCGGTGGATCTCATACACCACGTTGGTTAGTTCGGCCTAAAGCAGACGGGCTGGAAGAGCGACGGGTTGTCGAGAGGGTAGATGCATGTGAAGGCCATGCCGGCGAGGGCCTTGAACGTTGTGAGCAGGCTGCACGGTTGGTCCTACGGCTCCGGGGCCTTGCACGAACGCCTGGCGGCCGACCTACGCAGGTTGATCGAGACAGGCGAGTTGGAGCCGTTGACACAGCTACCGTCCGAGCGCGCTCTCGCGCAATCTATCGCGGTCGGTCGAGGCACGGTGGCTGCCGCGTACGACCTGTTGCGCTCGGCAGGCCTTGTTAGCAGCAAACAGGGGAGTGGCACATGGGTGGCGGGCGAGCAGCACCGCTCTGGCCAAGTGGGGCGAGAAACCGTCCTCTTCCCTTGGCTGCATCGTATCGATACGTCGGGCCCTAGCGACAACCGTAGTAGAGACATCGTGGACCTATCCGCGGTGGTCACGGCCGCGGCGGCTCCGGTGGTGCAGGAGATGGCGGCTCTGAACAGAAGCGATCTCACGACCCTTGCAGGGATCCAGGAGTACATACCGGTAGGACTCTGGCTGCTGCGTGAGCAGATCGCAGGTCAGTTCACCGATCGAGGCATATTGACCACCGCGGATCAGATCGTGGTGACGACGGGCGCTCAACAAGCTCTGAATCTGGTGGTGTCAACCCTCGTGCCGCGAAGGGGACGCGTTGTGCTCGAGGATCCGACCTACCCTGGCGCTCTTCCGATCTTTCGTGGGCAGGGGGCGCAGCTCGTGCCTGTGCCGTTGGACGAGGGAGGCGCACGGTTCGATCGTGTGGAGGACGCCATCATCCAGCTGCGGCCGTGCCTTCTCTATCTCAACCCCACTCATCACAATCCCACTGGAACCATCATGCCTGAAAGCCGCAGGCGACAGCTCGCAGAGTTCGCCTCGAGCCGGAACGTCACCGTGGTCGAGGGAGCGGTCCTGGAGGATCTCTCGTGTGAGACGAGCCTCCCTCCCCCCTCCATGGCGGCCTACTGCGACGAAAGCGTCCTCACCATCGGTTCCATGAGCCCGTTGTTCTGGACCGGATTGCGAGTCGGTTGGATCAGAGGTCCGGGACGGATGATCGCCCGGCTGGCGCGAAGCAAGGCTGTGGCCGACCTCGGCGGCTCTCTTCTAGATCAATTCATTGCTGCTCGTCTGTTACACCGGCAGAAAGAGGTGAGAGAGATCCGCTCTCGAGAGTTGTTGCATCGGCGCGATCTGCTGTCTGAGGCCATTACACACCTCCTGCCCCAGCTGACGTGGAAGAAACCCCTTGGAGGGCCGGCCCTGTGGGTCGAGATCCCTTGGGGCAGCGCCACAGGGCTGGCGCAAATGGCGCTGCGTTTCGGAGTCGCCATTCTTCCTGGTCCGGCCTTCTCTCCGAGCGGCAGCCACGACAATCGTTTCCGCCTGCCTTACGTTGCCGCAGATGATGTCTTGCTGAAGGGAGTGGTGCGCCTTGCCGAAGCTTGGGACGCGTACTCAAGCTCCGCGGCGCACCGCGCCGGACCCGAGTCCCTGCTCCGGGGTCAGAAAGCCGACCACTTCTAGCAAAATTGGCTCTGGCTCGGACTGTCCGAGCGACTGACAATATCCCCCAGGGCCCAGCTCAGAATCGGAATGCCGGCCATGAAGCCGGCTCATAAACGCGCTCTTGGCGCAAGGAGGATTCGTGAACCTTTTCAGATCTAAGCTGAACAGATTGTCGGCCAAGGCAGGCGGCCGGAGGTTGATGGGCCGCGCTGGGATCATGCTGATAGCAGGGCTCCTGCTGAGTCAGGTGCTTGTCCCATCATTCGCCCAAACTGACGTGCCGACGCCGCCGGATCCCTCTGTCGGAACCAACATCCCGCGCAGCTATTTCGGTCCTATGCCCTCGGAGAGCCTGGGAATGGATCAGGAGCGACTGATCGGGCCGCTCCAGCTGCTGAGGTCGGGAAAGCTCGACCAGAGGAAGGGAACAATCGAGCTCCCTCTGTACCGTGGACAACTTCGCGACGGGCGGGCCGTGTGGTTCATTCTCACCGACACGACCGACGAAGCCAACGCGAAGGCGCTCGGGCTGAATCACGCCGCCAAGATGACGTACTCCGATGTTGGGAACGCAGTGCGCGTGGGGCGCCTCGAGGCGGATACGTCAATCACCTTCGATGGGGGCGCGGTCGACTTCAGCCCTCAGCGCACGCTGGTGCCGGGAGCGGCCCCCAAATTCTTCCCGCCCAAGACGGCCCGGCCAGGGTCCGTAGGTGATGCCGCTTACAGCCCGCTTGTCAGGATCGAGAACGCGGGCAACCACATCTACAACGCGCCGGTAGTCGCTTTCGACGTGCAGGAGAGTCAGATACGCTTCTGCAAGGGCAGCGTCGATTACAGCCTGGTCCACGACCGAGTCGTGAGGATCTGCCCCGACGGGAACGGCGGAGGCACGGTGACCATCGATCTCTCGACGATCTTCAGCTTCGCCAAGCCCACCCTCTACATGAGCACCGAGGCTTCGGATCCCGTCGTAGCGGCTCTCGATGCTGGGACCTTTGCTCCAGCTCTGGGCGACATACAGATCGGGCGGGATGACAGCGCCTTCAGTGCCATCGAGCGTCTCTTTCCGATCGCCAACGGACCGATCGGGAAGAACAATCCTCAGCGTCAGGGTTTGAGCAGCGCTCTGACGGATGGCCTCGATCCTCTGAACGTGATCGGGGGGGTGCCTACGGTGGCCCTGGATTACAGTCCGCTGTGGGATCTCAACCTGGCCGAGTGGACGCCCGAGGCGATCAGGCGCGGATATCGCGCCCGAGTCATAGACGAGTTCCAGCTTCTGGAACTGGTGCGCCAAGGATGGATCACCGGTCCGGAGGGCGCTCGGTTCGGATCGACTGGGATAGTGGTCAACTGCCCAATCGTTTTCCGCTTTCTCTAGTCGAACTCTCGAGCTGGGGGGACGCGGTGCCGCGGGCCGAATGGGGCTCCGCGGCACCGTGCCTTCCTGCTCGGAGGTAGACGGGAAGCGTGGTCCTGAAAACCAAGCGAGGGGGCAACTGTGGCTAGATCGGCTCTCAAGGGCCTGCCTGGGGGCGGGGATGCGGGCGACGAAGAGAGAGAGCAACTAAGCACGAGGGTCCTGCCGGGCTCCCGTTGGAGTCTCTATGCGGCGGCGACCACCCACAGAAGGACGGTCTGGATCGTGTGCGCCCTCGTTGTCTTCTTCGCAATCGCCGGGGCAGGGACTATGCGGGTACGTGAGTTGTTCGAGAGTAGGGCGACGGCTGAAGGAAAGCTCGCGGTCGCAAACGAGCGACTCTCCACTGCAAACGAACGCATCGAGGCGTTGGCTGAGGGTTCTGCAGGGCTGCGCGCTCGGGTGGCGGAACTTGCCGGGGAAGTAGAGAGCGTGCGCGCCTCGAAGGTACGGACGATCGTCAGAACCAGAACCGTGACGAAGCGTGTTCCCAAGTGGGTGCCGAACGGAGAGGGCGTGACGGTCGAGAGCACCGGCTTCGGAAATGACATCGAGATTAACGATGTGCATCTCACCAATTCCTACGGCTACAGCGATCTGGTGGGGGTGGCGACGAACAAGAGCGGCCGCGTCATCTCGTATGCCGAGCTCGGCTGCACCTTCGTCGACGCGGATGGAGCCGTGGTGGCCAACGGCATCGCCAACCGCAGCAGCTGGCCGCCGGGGGCAAGCTGGGGCTTCGACTGTGCCGCCGAGGCAGAGGCGACGGGCGGAATCCTCCGGGTCCATCAAATGAACTGATGTGCCCCGTCGGCGAGCGGACTATCCTGGTGATGGCGGTTGCATTGAGCTTGATCGGCCACGGGACGTCGGCCTCCGCGGCTCCTGTGCCCTCGGCCTTGGTGACCGTAGACCGCGCTGGCGACGATCGATCGAGGACGCACACACCAATCGCTTCTGCTTTCGCCGGAACCTTTGAGGTTGAGACAGGTACGCTCATCGGAGCTGTCTTGGAGGGCAAGAGGCGGTTGGTGGAAGCGCGCGCTCACATTCGATGGGGGACGGGTTGGCTCGTGCGAGGAAGAGGGGTCTCGGGCTCCGCCCGGCGACTTCAGATCGTCGAAGCTAGACGCCTTCTCGCTGATGTTCGGCGGGCCGCTCTGCGTCTTGGGCAGGCATCCGGTCTCATCCGCCGACTGATCTATGACACAGGGCGACGGCACAAAGGGATGGCGGCTCGTACGGCCACTCGGGAAGCCGCGACGTCCTTGTCGCGTGCCAACAGGCTTCGCGCGACGAGGCTCGAGGAGCAACGCCACATGCTGTACGTGCTCGATGCCGAGCTGATGAGAGCGGCCGGGGAGTTGGAACGTCACGATGGGGCGCTGGCCGCGCGCATCCTGGACGTACGCCGCGCCTCCGCGAGAGCAAAGGCCCTCAAGCGCCATTCCACGAACCGGACGGGGGTGGGCCTGGAGTGGACGCTCAAGAGTGGCTGCCCCATGGCCCTCGAGCTCGACAATAGGTTGTCGGACTGTGCGCTTGCAGTTCTCGCGGCATCTGCCGGCTGGACGGGCTCTGATCTCGGCATCGCCGTCGCGATCGCCTTGGCGGAGTCCGGCGGAGTGGCCGATGCCTTTTCGTCCAATCCAAACGGAACCAGCGACGAAGGGTTGTGGCAGATCAACTCCGTTCATGGCAATCCTGCGTCGTGCACGCTCGATCCACGATGCAACGCGGAGCTTGCCTTCGGCATTTACGAGGCGAACGGGAGCTCCTTTGACAGCTGGACCACCTACGAGACGGGCCGTTACCTCTCCTTCCTCGCAAGAGCCAGAGCAGCCTTGGCGACCCGGGACCCCGCGTCCACATGGATCTGCCCCGTCGATCCACCGCGTCGCTGGTCGGACGACTTCGGGGCTCCCCGTTACGGAGGCGGCTATCACGCTCATGCAGGCAACGACATCTTCGCTCCGACGGGTACGCCGGTGCGAGCTCCCTTCGCCGGAGTGGCTGTCAAAGCCCCGAGTGAGCTCGGAGGCCTGGGGGTAAGGGTCGAGGGCGTTTTCGGCTACGTCTACAACGCTCACCTGTCACGCTACGGTGCTCTTGGTCCCGTGCCTGCAGGCGCGATCATTGGCTATGTGGGCAACAGCGGCAACGCATCCACTACCGCTCCGCACGATCACTTCGAGTGGCATCCATACGATGGAGAAGCTGTTGACCCCTATAACCTTCTTCTGACCGTATGCTGATGAGCCATCCACGTTTGGTTGGTTTTTCCGAGTACCATCTAGTGTCCCGAGTCAGAGATTCGTTCACAATATCCGGCCAACGTCTCGAGGATCTCATCCGCGGTCTTGTGCCACACGTAGGGCCGAGGATCCTCGTTCCAATTCCCGGCCCACTCTTTCAAGGATGCTTCCAAAGCTCTCACGCTTCGGTGGGTGCTTCTTCTCAGCCACCGGTTAGTGAGCTCGGCAAACCAACGCTCGACCAGGTTGAGCCACGAGCTCGAAGTAGGGGTGAAGTGCAGGTGGAAACGGGGATGTCGCAGCAGCCAGCGATGGATGGTGGGGGTCTTGTGCGACGACGCGTTGTCAAGCACGATATGCACGTCGAGCTCTGCGGGCACGGCTTTGTCGATTGCGACCAGAAACCTCTTGACTCGATGGTCCTATGCCGACGATGGGTCTCGTGGATCACCGCTCCGGTTGCGACGTTGAGCGCGGCGAAGAGGCTGGTCACGCCGTGACGGACGTAGTCATGGGTGTCGCGCTCAGGCGTGCCCGGCCGCATCGGCAGGATGGGCTGGGTGCGGTCGAGCGCTTGCACCTAGGACTTCTCGTCGACGCACAACACGACCGCATGCTCGGGAGGGTTCAGGTACAGGCCCACGATGTCTCTCACCTTCTCGATGAACATCGGATCCTCGGAGAGCTTGAAGCTCTCGCTCCTCCATGGCTTGAGCCCGAACGCCCGCCAGATGCGCGACACGGTCGACTGCGACATCCCCGTCGCCGTGGCCATGTCCCTGCTCGACCAGTGGGTCGCGTCCGTGGGCTTATCGGTGAGTGTCTTGACCACGACCCGCTCGACGTCGTCGTCGGTGACCGTCCGAGGGGCACCAGGGCGGGGCTCGTCAGTGAGCCCCTCGAGGCGACGCGCCACGAACCGGGAGCGCCACTTCGATACGGTCGCGTGGTTTACCCCCAGATGCGCGGCCACGTCATTGTTGGTCGCTCCCCTGGCACAGGCGAGCACGATTCTCGAGCGCAACGCCAGCGCCTGCGAGCTCTTGCGTCTCCGAACCCACCTTTCCAGTGTGGCGAGCTCTTCGTCGCTGAGCGTCAACGCGGCTTTTGGTCGTCCTCTGGTTCCCCATGCAATGGAGGTTACGACGAATCATCGGAAAACGCGAGCCTTTTCGGACTCGGGACACTAGTGCCCCGTCGTGGAAATTAGCGTTTATTCGAACGGCCTTGCATCGCAGACTTAGGCCACTAACCCGCGTATTGGCTCTGGCTCTCGGCCCTGGCGGTGGCGGAGCAGCGAACGAGGCGTCGGAATGACGAGCTCGCCGGCTGGAGCTAGTGGCCGGAGGAAGCGCTGACCTGGCCCTGTTGTATTTTGAACCGAGGTCCGCCATTCGATGTTTAGGATGCCACTCGTTACCCCCCTTCTCTTCGAGGGGGTGATGGAGTCGACGGAAGGCGATCTGCGAGATCAATTAGCGGTCCCGGACTCCGAGCCAGGTCCGGGTACGTTTGCAAGCATGGTCTCTGGATCGCTGGCGATTAGGAACGGAACCATCGTTCGCTCGTCCGGCACTGAACAAGCGGACATCTTCATAGAGGGCGAACGCATCTCGTTGCTGGGGCCGCCCGGCTCTGAGCCCGGCTTCAGGGGCAAGGTCGTGGACGCCTCCGGCAAGCTCGTGATCCCCGGCGCGGTGGACGTCCACACCCACCTCGACATGGAGGTCGGCGCCACTCGGTCTGCGGACGACTTTACCAGCGGCACCAGGGCGGCCGCCTGCGGTGGCACCACGACCGTGCTCGACTTTGCTACTGCATACCGGGGCGAGTCCGTGGCCCAGGGATTGGCGACATGGCACGCCAAGGCCGAGGGCAAGGCGGTGATCGACTACGGCTTCCACATGTCGCTCACCGAGCTTCGCGCGTCTGCCGCGGACGTCGTCGACGAGATGACGGAGGCCGGGGTCACGAGCTTCAAGCTCTACATGACCTACCCGGAGCGCCTGATGGTGTCGGACGATGTCATCGCCTCGGTCCTGAAGGCCGCCGGTGAGCGAGGTTGTCTCGTCTGCCTTCACTGCGAGGACGACGCAACAGTGGCAAGACTGCGAGCAAAGGCGCTTTCTTCCGACCGCACTGAGCCGCGTTGGCATGCGTGGTCGCGGCCCCCGAGTGCAGAGGCCGACGCTGTGGCGCGCGCGGTGCGGATGGCCGCAGAGGCTCAGAGCGCCTGCTATGTCGTCCATCTCTCGAGCGCCGATGCCCTCACCGAGGTGCGCGTCGCACAAGACGCGGGGCTGCCGTTCTTCGCCGAGACCTGCCCCCAGTACCTCTATCTTTCGGCAGAGCGCTACGAGGGCGTCGCCTCGGAGGCCGCCCGCTTCGTGTGCGCGCCGCCGCTGCGCGACCCGCGTCATTCCGAGGAGCTGTGGGAAGGCCTCGCCCGGGGCCACCTTCAGGTCGTGGCGACCGACCACTGTCCGTTCACTCAGGCGGACAAGGACCGCGGGCTTTCGGGGGCTGGTTGGACAGACTTCACCGGGATTCCCGGCGGCCTTCCTGGGATCGAGACCCGCCTCGCGCTCATCTATCAGCAGGTGGTCGAGGGCCGCCTCACACCCGAGGCGTGGGTCGATCGCTGTTGCACCGCCCCGGCGAAGCTGTTCGGTCTCCATCCGCGCAAGGGCGAGCTTACCGCCGGCTCGGACGCCGACGTGGTCATCTTCGATCCGGCGCAGGAGCGTCCGTTGGTGGCGGAACGGCTGCACATGAACGTCGACTACTCGCCCTATGAGGATGTGGTCGTGCGTGGTTGGCCCGAGCTGGTGCTGTGCCGGGGCCGGGTGGTGGCGCGCTCCGGCGAGCCGGTGGGGGAGCCGGGATGGGGCCGCTACCTGAGCAGGGGGCCGAGCGGCAACCTTTCCTGATCTGGCGCGGCCAATCCTGGCGCGAGCCGGCCGACGTGGCGAGAGTGGGCGCGGAGTTCGGCAGCGGGCCGATCTGCCCGGGACAGAGGGATCCTGAGCGCTGCAGGTGTTCTCCAGAATGGAGCGGGCTTGGCGCGCAATGAGGTGTTCGCCGGCCGGGCTTCGATGGCGCTGGACAGAGCCGCGGCCACCACCATGGCGGCCCGCTCGAGGTGCCGCAAAGCCCCTCGTGTAGAAGGTGTTGGGGGTCCCGCCGGAGAGGGCGGCGTAGCCGCTCCCTCAGCCCTGGAGGTCGACTCGGCTCCCAAAGCTGGAGAAGTCGATACGGGCGCGCATGGAACATGCGGCTGCGGAACGCGTTGCTAGAGACGGCCCGCGTCAACGGTCTGGACTCTGCCGAACGAGAACCGTGAGGTTCGTCCGCCGCTTCCCAAAGGAACAGGATGAAGCGCATGTACGGAGGCACTACGACCGCGGCCCCCTAATATCTCCGAAGTGACCGAGATCCTGGAGCGCCCGACCCCCTCCGCCCTCGTCACCGAAGAGCCGTCGCAAGCCCCGCTCGAGCTCCATCGCAAGCTTCCTTCCTACGAGGTCACCCCGCTGGTGAGAGCCGAGGCGGCCGGCCTCGGCGCCCTGTGGATCAAGGACGAGTCCAGTCGTCTGGGCCTCCCCTCATTCAAGATCCTGGGCGCCTCCTGGGCGATCCTCCAGGCGCTCGGGGAGCGGCTCGGAGAAATCGGGCCATGGAGCGACGCCGACGAGCTCGCAGCTCTTCTTGCCCCCCACGCCCCCCTGACGCTGGCCGCCGCCACCGACGGAAATCACGGGCGGGCCGTGGCGCGCATGGCTTCTCTGCTCGGGCTCCGGGCCCTCATCCACGTGCCCGAGGGCACGGCGGCGGCCCGGATCGCGGCGATCGAGTCCGAGGGGGCCGATTGCGAGGTCGTGCCGGGTGGCTACGACGACGCGGTGAGGCGCTCGGCCGAACAGGCCTCGGAGCGTTGCCTCGTGATCTCGGATACGTCGTGGCCGGGCTACGAGGAGGTCCCTGCCTGGGTCATCGAGGGCTACTCCACGATCTTCTGGGAGCTGGAGGACCAGCTCGAGCAGAGACCCGACGTGGTGGTGGTGCAGATGGGTGTGGGAGCATTGGCGGCCGCCGCTGTGCGTCACTATCGCCGGGCGGGCCTCGAGCCCCGCCCCGACCTCATCGGTGTCGAGCCAATGGACGCCGCCTGCGTGCTGGCCTCGGCGCGCGCCGGGGAGATCACGACCCTCAAAGGCTCACAGCACTCGATCATGGCGGGGCTCAACTGTGGGACGCCGTCGCAGGTTGCCTGGCCCCTCGTGTCCGAGGGCATGGACGCCTATCTCGCCATCCCCGACGAGCGTGCGCAAGAGGCGATGCGCTTGCTGGCAGCGGCCGGCGTCGTCTCTGGAGAGACGGGGGCCGCGGGCGTGGGCGGTGTGCTGGAGCTGCTCGCAGCGAGCCACCCGCGGCTTGAAGGGGCGGTCGTCCTCGTGCTGTCGACCGAGGGCGCGACCGACCCCGTGGCCTACGAGCGCATCGTGGGGCCTAGAGGGGCCGATCCACTCTGAGGAGTTTCGGGCCAGAGCGGCGTCGTGGCCGAATAGGGCACGATGGCATCCGAGACTGATCCAAGAGGTTGGGAGGGCCTTGTCGCATCCGCGGACATCTGCGGCTATCGACGGAAGGCGCTACCGACACTCGGGGCCTACGAGCGCCGCGCCGGGCCGTAAACGGAACGGTTCGCCATCGTCGCCGTTAGCCGGCCCGGAGGACGGTCACTTCCTCGTCTAGGCGGTTGCCCAGCAGATCGCGTTCGACATCGAGGTCAACTGGGCTTGCAAATTCAGCCAGAACCTCTCCGAGGTCCCAAGGTACCGAGCAAGTCGCAATGCGGTGTCCGCTGAGATCGAGCGCTTGCCGTGCACGATCTCGTTGATCCGGCGAGGTGGGACCCTGATGTCCTTCGCCAGCCGGTACTGACTCAGGCCCATGGGGGCGAGGAAGTCCTCGAGCAGGATCTCTCCTGCATGGACGGGAGCCAACTTGCGGGATGTCATCAAACCCTCCTAGTGATAATCGACGATCTCCACGTTGTACGCGTCTCCCTCGTCCCAGCGAAAGCAGATGCGCCATTGATCGTTGGTGCGAATGCTGTACTGGCCGGCCCGAGCACCCCGCAGCCGCTCCAACTGTTGCCCGGAGGCACACGGAGATCGCCCAAGCTCATCGCCGCATCCAGGATGCGGAGCTTGCGCAGCGCCATTCTCTGAAGTTCTGATCCCAATCTCCGAATCGGCCGACGATCAAAGAGACGCTCTGTGCCCCGGTCGCGGAGGCTCTTGATCACGCCGTGGCATAACGTGCTGCGTTAACAACGACAAGAGTTGGTGGAGTGTCCCGATCGCGCCGACCCCGAGTTGGATCCTAGAATCACGCACCCTGGACAGCGCCCGTCGGAGCCTTCGTGGCGCCCCCTGCGCGCTGAACCAGGACCAGGGCGACCAGGGCGCAGAGCGCCGACAGGCCCCCAGCCAGGCGGATGCCCCCCACGGAATAGAGAGGCTGGCCGAGGAGGGCGCCGCTTGCCCGGCCCAGAGCGACGGCCACCGCCAGCAGCGAGAGCAGACGATCGCGCGACTCCGCCGCCAGCTCGCTCACGAACGGGATCGTTGCGACGATGGTCACTTCGAAGGAGACGATCCACACCGCTACCGTCACGATCGCCCGCACCAACGAGTCTCCCGTCAGCGAGAAGCTTGCATAAGCGAGAGCTGAGACCACTAACCCCATGATGATCATGCGCCTGATACCGACCCGATCGGACACTGCTGCAACCATTGCCTCTCCCGAGAGCTCTGCTGCGACCACGACGAGAGTGAACAATCCGATCCCTGTAACAGAAAGGGAGAAGGTCCCTTCCAACCACTGACCGTAGACAACAAAGGGGATCTCGGCCGCGGTCGAGAACAGCACCGTGGCCGCCAGCATGAGCCGGCGAGGCGCGGTAAGAGTCAGAGGCCGCGGCTCCCGCTTGTGAGGCACGTCCGAGTCGATGCCCCGGATAACGGCGAACGTTCCCGCTCCCGCGAACAGCGTCACGAGCACGAACGGTGCCCGCCAGCTGGTGGCGGCGATCAAGAATCCCGACGCGGGAACGATGACGGCGAGCGAGAGCGCCCACGTAAGCTCGGTGATTCCCAATACCCGGCCGCGTTCTGAAAACGGGACCCGGTCGCCAAACCAGGCCTGCATGGGTATGTCGAAACCGGGCTTGGCGATGCCGACTACGACAATGCCGGCCGCGGCAACGGCGAAGCTCGAGGTGACGGCGCTCAGGGCGCAGCCGGCGGTGACCGCAATCATGGCCGCAACCATGAGGCGACGGCGGCCGGTGCGCTCCGCAAGGCGCGCAACCAAAGGGGTCGTGAGCCCGCCGAGGTTTCGCAGCGCCACCACCGCCGCGAGCGCTGGGACCGAGACCGAGAGCCCACGGGCGATGGCGGGCAAGAACGGGTAGACGACTCGCAGCCCGGAGTTGGCGGCGGTGCGTGCCACGAACACAGCAACGATCGCTCGCCGGATGTCAGATCTCACCGGCGCAGGCCCCGTGCTAAACCCGTCAGCCGTATCCGCCCATGGTCAAGCCGAGCAGCGCCTTGCCCGAGTGCAGGCGGTTCTCGGCTTGTTGGAACACGACCGACTGAGTCCCGTCGATGACCTCGTCGGTTACCTCGCTGCCTCTGTCCGCGGGCAGGCAATGCATGTAGATTGCGTCTGCGGCAGCTCTCTTCATGCGCTCTTGATTGCAGATCCAGTTGCGGTAGCGGGCGTTTAATGCCAGCGCCTCTCGTTCGTTGGAGAAGAGATGCTCGGCCCCCCACGACTTCGGATATACGACCTGTGCGCCCTCGAAGCCCTCGTCCATGTCCTCGACTTCGGTGATGCTCCCGCCACCCTCGGCAGCGAGGGTGTGCGCCCTTTCCATGACATGGGCCATAAGGCGGTATTCAGAGGGCCGCGCGATGACGACGTTCGCGCCGAAGCGGGGGAGGAGTAACGCCAGTCCCTGCGGCACGCTCATCGGCTTGGCGTAGGACGGGGCATAGGCCCAGGACACGCACACCTTCATTCCCTCGAGGCTGCGCTTTCCGAAGTGCTCTTCGATGGTCATGAGATCGGCGAGCTGCTGAGTGGGATGGTCTTCGTCGCACTGCAGGTTGATGACGGGCGCCTCCGCATGTTCCGCGACCTTGCGCATGTAGGCGTTGCCTTCGCCCGGCACCTTGTCGTGGCGAATGGCGATCCCGTGACCATAGGAGGAGAGGATGATTCCCATATCGCGGGGGCTCTCGCCGTGGGCTATCTGAGACGTGTTCGCGTCGATGAAGTGGGCGTGTCCGCCGAGCTGCGTCATACCCGCCTCGAAGGCGTTGCGTGTGCGCGTCGAGAGGTCCAGAAAGATCATGAACAGGGTCTTGTCTTCGAGCAACCGGTGCGGCTCGCCGGCCTTGAACGAGGCCTTGAGCTCGGACGCGACCGCGAGCGCTACGCCGAGCTCGTCGACCGACCAATCGGCGGTCGAGATGAAATCTTTGCCTCTCAACGATGCCCGCTCCACGTCACTCCTTTCGGGACCGGCTCAACGTAGCACCGGAAAAATCCATCGAGTGGTCGCCAGTGGCTACACAGCGACCTTTAACGACCACTCGATGAATAGTATGATAATCTGATCTTATGACCGAACTGAGCGCAACAGAGGCGGCTCGGCGTTTCTCCGACCTCCTCGATGCGGTGGAACATCGAGGAGAGAGCTTCGTCATCTCCCGCCAGGGGACGCCCGTAGCGGTGGTGGGCCCGGCCAAGCCCCGGAGCGGTCGAGCGCTCAAACGCTATTTGAACGACCACCCTCCGGACGAGGCCTGGGCACAGGATCTTCGAGAGCTGCGAGCCGTGCTACTGATGGAGGATCCACGTCGCCAGACTGACCCTTGACACCTCCGTGCTGGTCTCGCTCGAACGCAGTGGTGGCGGCGTCGCCCAGCTGATCGCCGATGACGACGATGTCGCGGTGGCGGCGATCACCGTGGCGGAGCTCTTGGTGGGCGTCGAGCTCGCCACCGGCAGGGCTGCGATGCGCCGGCGCCGGCGCATCGGCGGACTCTTGGAAGTCGTGTCGGTGGACCCCTACGACCTCAGTGTGTGCCGAACCCACGCCAAGCTTCTGGCGTGGGTCCGCAGAAAAGGAACGCCCCGAGGCGCACACGACCTGATAATCGCCGCGACCGCTTTGGCACGATCGAGAGAGGTGGTAACGGTCGACGCCGCTGGGTTCAAGGATTTGCCCGGTGTGCTGATTCGCAGTCCCTAAATCCATCGAGTGGTCGCCAGTGGCTACACAGCGACCTTTAACGACCACTCGATGAATAATGAGCCATGCGCTCCCACAGAAAGGGGGCCGCGGCTCGGCAGCGGCTCGCCAGCTCTTGTTCGTCCACGATCTGGTGGACGCGCTCCCGAACAACGAACCTGCCTTGCACCATGACGTCGCGGACGTGGGCCGAGGTAAGTCCGAAAAGCAGGTGGCCGGCCAGGTTCGTCGAGTCAAGCGGCGTCGGGGAGTGGTAGTCGAGTACGACGAGATCGGCGGGCGCACCCGGCTCGAGGGTGCCCAAGGCAGGCTCTGAGAACAAGGCGCCGGCGAGCGCGCTCGAGCTCTCGAGGCGTGCCCGCGCGAAGCCGCCGGCATCGGGGACTCCGGCGCTTCGTGCTTGCAGGTAACAACTGCGGGCCTCGGCGAAGAGGTCCCCATCGATTCCGTCGGTGCCGAGACAAGCACGCTCGCCAAAACCGACCGCGGGTGCATAACCGACCGCATTGTTCAGATTCGAGCGCGGGTTGTGGGCGGCCCATGCTCCCGAGGCGCGCAGCGTGACCAGCTCTGCCTCCTGGAGATGGACTCCGTGGGCGATGAGGTCGCCTTCCTCAACCGCCCCTTCGGTGCGCAGCCGATGCAGAGTGCGCATCCTGTATCGAGCGAGGCTGTCTCTCTCGTCGAGCTCGTCCTCTGATACGTGGATGTGAAGAGGCAGGCCGGCGTCGCGCGCTTCGCCGACAAGAGACGACATCGTCTCGGGCGAGATTGTGAACGACGCGTGCGCTCCCATCATCGCTCTAAACAACGGGGAACCGTTCGAGCGGTGAAAGCGCAGGTTCTCTTCGAGCGCAGCCGCCGCTGAGGCAGAACCGTGGCGGTCGGAGACCTCGAAGCACAGCGCCGCGCGCGTTCCGGCACTTCCGAGCCCGGCGGCGACCGCATCCAGTGACCCTTCGATCGCCGAGTACGACGCGTGGTGATCGACGATGGTTGTGGTGCCGCAGCGAGCAGCCTCGACCGCACCGCACAGGGCGCTGAGCTCGATGTCCTCGAGACTCAGAGCTTGGTCCAGGGGCCACCACACAAGCTGGAGAATCTCGAGGAAATCGCGCGGCGCCCTGCCCGGCCCCGGCATGCCGCGCGCCAGCGCCGAGTAGAGATGATGGTGAGCGCAGCACAGGCCCGGGATGATGAGGCAGCCGGAGCAATCCGCTTGCGTTGCCCCCACCGGATCGCCCCCTATGCGGCCGTCTGAAACCACGAGGTCTGTCTCTTCAACTACACCCGAGAGACTGCGGGCGATGGTGCCGCCCGCCAGAACGATGCTCAGCGGCGCGCGGCCCGGGGGTGGGCGGCTCGGGCCGCGGCGGAGTCCTTCATCGGGAGGCGGGTTCGCCACGAGCCGTCGAACTCATGGAGGGCGCCCGCAACTGCTCCGGCAGTCGGCACTAGGCCGATCTCCCCGACTCCCTTGGCGCCGTAAGGTCCCTCCGGCTGGGGCTCTTCGATGAAGATGCACTCGACCTCGGGCATTCCCTTCGCCGGGATGATTCCCTGAGACTTCAGGGTCCCGGTCTTGATGTAACCGGCTTCAACGACCAGCTCCTCGGTCAAAGAATGGCCCAACCCCATGTGGATCGAACCTTCGATCTGTCCCTCGAGCAGATTGCGGTTCATGACCTTGCCGACGTCGTGCGCGGCGATGACCTTGTCGATGCGGCCGGTGTCATCGAGGATGACGACCTGCGCGCCCCAGCCAAAGCAGATGTGCGAGCGCTTCAGATCCTCGGCATCCATCGGCTGAGTCAGCTTCAGCTCGATCTCGCCGGTGAACTCTCTCCCCGCGAGGTCGGCCAGCCGGTCGCCGTTCAGCTCTGCCTTGAGCTTGTCGCACGCCTTCTTGACCGCGAGGCCGCCGAGGAAGGTGCCTCGCGACGCTGTGGTTTGCCCGGTGGCGAATTCGCGCTCGGTATCGACTCGCGCGCTGAGGTGCTTGAGCTCGAGCCCGTACGAGGACAGCTCCTCAACCACGACTTGCTGCAGAACCGTGTGGACACCCTGGCCCATCTCGGTCCACGAGTGTCGCAACACTATCGAGCCGTCGTCCTTGACCTCGAGCGAAGCCCTGCCGGATTCGGGCAGCCCGTTGCCCACTCCCACGTTCTTGACTGCACATGCGACACCGGCGTGTTGTGCGCTCTTGTAGGCGTTCTTGACCGCAAGCAGGCAATCCTTGAGCCCAACCCCCTCGCCGAGCACCTGTCCGGTGCCGAAGACCTTCCCCGTCTCGAGCGCGTTGAGAAAGCGGATGTCCCAGCCGTCGATCCCGACCTTCTCGGCGAGCCTGTCCATGCACCCTTCCATGGCGAAGTTTGCTTGGTTGGAGCCGAAGCCTCGCATCGCCCCACACGGCGGATTGTTCGTGTAAACGGCATGGGCCTCTACGTAGACGTTAGGGACTTCATAAGCGCTGCACGAGTGACCGCAGGCGCGCTGCAGAACTTTGTCGCCAACGCTCGCGTAGGCGCCGGTGTCGCCGACAATGCGCGCTTCGAGCGCGGTCAGGACACCGTTGTCATCGCACCCCAGCGTGTAAGTCATGTGCAGGGGATGTCGCTTTGCGTGCATCCTGATCGACTCGTCGCGCGACAGCGTCAGCTTGACCGGCCGTCCCACGGCGCGCGCCATGACCGCCGCCTGGCCGTTGACTCCGAGGTCTTCCTTGGCCCCGAAGGCGCCTCCGTTCGAGATCAAGGTGACGTGGACGTCTTTTTCCTCCACGCCGAGAACGCTGGCGATCTGCCGGCGGTCGTCCCAGATGCCTTGCCCCCCCGACAGCACACGCATGACCCCGTCGTCGGTCCACGCAATGGAAGACTCGGGCTCCAAGAACGCGTGCTCGATGAACTGGGTATCGAAGGTCTCGGTCACGACGTGGGCCGAGCTCGCCATCACCTGTTGTGCATCTCCACGATCGATCCGGTAGGTCTTCAGCAGGTTGCCTCCGGGGTGAAGCTGTGGCGCATCCTCCTCCAGTGCCTGCTCGGGATCGGTGACCGGCTCGAGCACCTCGTAGTCGACCTCGATGGCGGCTGCCGCCCGCCGCGCGGTGTTGCGCGACATTGCCACCACCCCGGCAATCACATCGCCTTCGCAGCGCGTCGTCTCGCCTTGGGCCACCATTACCGGCCAGTCGGCGACGATCGCACCTACGGCGCGCTCGCCGGGGACGTCCGCGGCGAGTACCACGCGAACAACTCCTTCAATGGCGGCGGCCGCCGAGCAGTCGATGGACTTGACCACCGCTCGAGGATGTTGTGAGAAGCACAAGGCACCGTGGAGCAGCCCCTCCATCGTGATGTCGTGAATAAACGGCTTGTGGCCTAGCGCCAGCTCGAACGCTTCGTATTTGGGCGTGCGCGATCCCAGACGCCCGGAGAAGTCGAGTTGCGGCGGCTGCTCGCCCTGCAAGATGCGCCCGGCCATATCGACTGCATCGATGACCTTGACGTAGCCGGTGCAGCGGCACAGGTTGCCGGCCAGCGCGCGGGCTATTTCGTCGCGGCTGGGCTGTGCTTTCTTCTTGAGAAGCTCGCTGGCCTTCACAATGATCCCGGGTGAGCAGAAGCCGCACTGTGATGCCCCAGTGGCGGCGAAGGCATGCGCAAACGCGTCGCGCTCGGTTCCTTCCAGACCCTCTAGCGTCACGATCGCCTTGTTCTCGAAGCGCTCGGCCGGCTGCGAGCAGGCAACGCGCGCCTTGCCGTCGACGATGACTGTGCAGGCGCCGCAGTAACCCTCGGGCTGGCAACCGTCCTTGGCGGCACGCAGGCCCAGCCGGTCACGCAGCACGTCGAGCAGGGTGTCGTCGGGCTGCGCCTCGACGCTTTCTGGGCGGCCGTTGACGTTGAGGGTTATCTCCTTCATTGCAGATCCTCCAGAGCGCGCGGGAGCGCGGCGTAGTAGGCGATCGAGGCCACCAGATGGTCCACGGGACATTGATCGAGGACCGTATGAGCCCACTTCTCCTCGCTCGGGCCGAAGCCTATTGTGGGAATCCCGAGCTCCCCTGCGGAGGACACTCCGTTGGTCGAAAACGTCCACCTGCTCGTCCCGGGCGCATGCCCCAGCGCAGCCTCGCCTGCGGCCAGGCCCGCCGTCACCAAGGGATGGTCCTCTTCGAGCGCCCACGTCGGGTAGTACTTATCGGTCTCGAGCACGAGGCCAGTATGAGACGGCTCGGCGTAGGTCAGAACCTCGACATGAGCGCCGTGGGGGAGAAGATCTTGTACCTGCTCAAGCGCCAGGGCGCGCGTCTCGCCGGTGGTGAGCCGCCGGTCGAGATAGATCGCGCAGGAATCCGGAATTGCGTTCAACGACGCGGTGTCACATTCTATCTTGGTGGTGGCCACTGTGCCTTTGCCGAGAAAGGAGTCGTCGGCCAATCGTTCGTTGAGTGAGTCGATGGCCAGCACAATCGGTGCCATGTGGGTGACGGCGTTGTCGCCGCGGTCCGGCGCGCTCGCGTGTGAAGAGATTCCCGTTGTCATGACTTTCATCTCCATGCGTCCGCGGTGGCCGCGGTAGACATCGAGGTTCGTACATTCTCCCAAGATCACCGCGCGCACGCCGGGGATCGTCTTCTCGAGCACGTAACCGAGGGCAAGACCGTCGCAGTCCTCCTCCATGACCGTGCCGACGACGAACACTGATACGTCTGCCCCGTCGAGTCTCCGCTCGGCCAGCAGTTTGCCGGCGTAGACCTGGGCTGCCAGGGCACCTTTGTTGTCGGAGGCGCCGCGCCCGAAGACAATGTCGTTCTCGAGCTTGCCCTCGAAGGGATCATGAGGCCACGCGTTGGGGTTTCCCACTCCCACCGTGTCCATGTGGGCGTCGAGGACGACTTTCAGCGCGCCGTTGCCGACCCGCCCGATCGCATTGCCCATGGGGTCGATGAAGGCTTGGTCGTAGTCGAGCAGGTTCATCTCGGCGACGACGCGCTCGGCTACATCCCTCTCCTTGCAGGAAGGCGAAGGCAGCTTGATGATGTCTCTCAGAAAGCCCGTGACACGCTCGCGATACGCTTCGGCCGCATCCAGATACTCGGTCATGCGCTGATGCCAAATGCGTCGATCATCTCTTCGACCTTATCCGCCAGAGGGTAGAGAACCGGGCAGGTGGCGCCGTGATCGAGATACTCGTTCACCTTGGCGCGACACTCGGCCGCCGTGCCCGAGGCCGTCACCAATTGAACGACCTCGTCGGGCACGAGCGCCGCAGCCTTTTCGATCTCGTCTCGAGTCGCCGGCCAGTGCAGAAGCGCGTTGATCTCCTGAATAAGCGACTCATCCACTCCGGAAGCCTTCATGATGTGCGGTTGTTGTCCCAGATACTGGGTCAGGAGCAGGCGGCTGCGGTCGAGAGCCGCGCTTCGGTCCTTGTCTAAGGAGCACACGATCAATTGGGGCCGGTCGAGGTCCGATAACGATCGTCCGGCGCGCCGGGCTCCGTTTTCGAGGGACTCGAGGGCGTCGTCGTTGTAGGAGGGGGACACCATGTAATTCAGGAGGACGCCGTCTGCGATCTCCCCGGTCAGCTCGAGCATCTTGGGCCCGGTGGCACCGATGAAGATGGGGATCGAGCGGGGCGAGGTATCTCCGTGCACGACATCGATACGGACCTCGTCGAGGTGCACGAACTCACCCTGGTAGGTGACCTCCTCGAGCGTGAACAGAGCGCGGCATGCTTCGACCGTCTCCCGCATGCACAGCAGAGGCTTTCTTCTATGGATTCCGACCTTAGATGCCAGGGGATCCCACCACGCCCCCAAGCCGAGGATGATGCGGCCGGGGGCGAGGTCGTCCAGGGTCACGAAGGTGGCCGCCAGTAGGCCCGAGTTGCGAGTCCAGGTGTTGACCACTCCCGAGCCGACCACGAGCCTCTGTGTGGCGGCGGCGTAGGCCGCCATCGGCACGGTCGCCTCTCTGACGAGACGGGACTCCGCCTGCCACACGGCCTCGAACCCCTTGGCTTCGGCTCGGCGGCAATAGTCGAGCGAGCGGTCCAGGGGGTGCTTGTCCTGGAGGTAGAGGGCGGCTCGGGAGGGCCGCGCGGCGTCGCCGGGGGAGGCAGTCATGGTGTGATTATCCCGAGCGCCTCCGCCATGCGTCAATGGCTCGCCGATCCCAGCAGCCAAGTCCGCGCCCCGGAACGGTTCGCAGGCCATCAGGCGGCGGGGAATCTAGGCGAAGTCTTCAAAGTGTGGCGCGCGCCACACCCGGCTCGAGGCGCGGGGATCAGGCTGGGCTCATGCGAACGAGACACGTTTCCGGAGTGCTGGCGATCCTGCTCATAGTCGTGCCCCTCGGCTCTGCCGCCGCACAGCAGCGGCCGGCGTCTGAGGCGTGGCTGATAACGCCCGTCGACCACGCCATCTCGCGCCACTTCGAGGCTCCCTCCTCCGCCTACGGCCCGGGCCATCGCGGCATAGATTTCGGCGTTGCCGAGGGGACTCTCGTGCGGTCGGCCGCGGCCGGGACTGTGAAGTTCGCGGGGCTGGTGGCGGGCCGGTGGGCCGTGACGGTGACGCACGCAGCCGGCCTCGAAACCACCTACTCGATGCTGGCGGAGGTGCGAGTTTCCACTGGACAGGAGGTAGCCCGGGGCCGCTTCGTGGGGGTGTCGGGCAGCGCTCACAGCGGGCAGGGGAGCGGCCTCCACTTCGGAGTAAAGCTGGACGGGGGCTATGTAGACCCTGTCCTGTTTCTCGGCCCCCTGGATCTCTCCGCGGCCGTACATCTCGCACCCTTGGTGGAAGGAGATGCCGGATCATCCGACGCCGAGGCGACGGGCTCAAGCGCAGGTGCCGGCTCTCATCAGCAAGCGTGCCGCCGCCCCACAACTCTCGATCGTCGTCCGCCTCCACCCAACGACAATGTCGCCGTTGCAGTCGCGGGCATTGGAAGCGAAACCGTAACAAGCCTCCCGCTGCTCTACACGAGCGCCTTCGGCCCGGAGGCGCTCGGCTACGACCTCGATAAGGTCTACTACTTCTCCTACGCGGGCAACAGGGGGCCGCGAGGCCATATCCCTTACGACCGCACGGCCACATACGGCAGCCTCGAGCGAGCGGGACGGGGTCTGCGGCGCTTGCTGGCCCGCATCGGGCGAGCCCATCCCGGTTCGGAGGTGGATCTCTTCGCTCACTCTCAGGGAGGGCTGCTGGCCCGGCTCTCGCTTGAGGGGCTGGTCGGCGCGTGGACGCCGGGGCTGCCACGCATCGAGCACATGGTCACGCTCGCCACCCCCCACCGAGGGGCGCCTGTAGCAAGTCTGCCCTCTGCGCTCGAGAGCTCTTCGCCCACAGGTCGGTTCGGCGCTCGCTTGGTCTTGGACTCACTCGGCCGCTGGGCTGCGCACGGAGGTCCGATTCCGGACCCGGGGGCACAGGCGGTGCGGCAGCTGGCGCCTGGTTCAGGCGTGATCAGACGGCTCGGAAGCCACGACACGGCCTTCGGGACCAGGTTCCTGTCCCTGGCCGCGGCGGGCGATATGGCGGTCCCCGCCTCGCGCTCGGACCTCTACGGCGCCACCCATCACGTCGTGAGTCCCGGCGGGCTCAACGCTCATGGGGCGATAGTGCGATCGGACTCCGCACGTGCCTACGCCTACGCGTTCCTGCGCGACGCGGCCCCCGGTTGCCGCTCTTCGTGGGAGACGCGCGGGCGCATTCTGGGGGGCGCGATCGAATTCATCGAGAGCCACCTGGGCGGTCTCTACCGGTGGCTCGACGACGCTGCCGGCGGCGGCGCGGCGCGCGCCGTTTCCTGGGCAGCGAGCGCCGCATCGGCTGTGGGAGCCCGGCTGTGGCGGGGGGCGCGAGGCACACCCGGCTGGTTGTGGTCGTCTATTTCACTGTGACCGAACCGGCTCTCCACGAAACATTGTTGCCGGGACCACCTGTGTGGGGTGGTTGTGCCCGCAAAGTTCAGGCGTCGCTGCGGCGGGCAAAAGAAAGAGCCCTCTCCGTCGGGGGGGATGGGCGGATAACGGAGAGGGCTCTAGACCCGGGGGACGAAGCGAGGCCCCGATCCCGGGAAGCAGTTGCTTGGTTCTGATTAACTTGACTCTGACTGACATTGTGAAGTTTTTCACATGCTATTTCAAGCCAGACGGGGGCAGAGAAAGGCCTCGCTTTTTGGCTCCCGGATACAAAGCGTGAACTCCGAGCGCCCCCCCTCTAGCATGGCTTCATGGCCCTGCATAAACCGCTATTGGAAAACTCTGAGTTGAACCGCCTCCCGGTGGACGTTCCGGGGCTCGAGGACGACTTCGAGAGGGTCGAGGTGCGCCGCAGCCAGCGCCGCAAGAAGACGATCTCGGCCGAGATCGTGGGCCGGGCGTTGGTCGTGTCGATCCCCCACAAGCTGTCCCGCGCAGAAGAGCAGGAGTGGGTGGCCCGCATGGCATCCCGGATCTCGGAACGTAGGCGCCGGGACCGCCTCAATTCGGACGGCGATCTCGCCCGCAGAGCTGCGGAGCTTGCGGACTCTTACCTCGACGGCGTGCGTCCGGCTCAGATCGCCTGGGTCCCGACTCAGAAATCGCGCTGGGGGTCGTGCTCGGTGGCCGACGGCGACATCCGGCTGTCGTTGGCTCTAGCCGACTATCCGCCCTGGGTGAGGGATTACGTCATCGTCCACGAGTTGGCGCATCTGACCGTGCCCGATCATTCCCCGCGCTTCTGGAGGCTCGTCAACCGTTATCCGTTGACTGAGCGTGCCCGAGGCTTCCTCATAGCGAAAGGGGAGGAGGAGGGATAGACCCCCGGCCCCTCGGCCCTTCTCCCCACCCGGCCTCTCCCCACCCCCGGCCCTCACCCCCGCAACTTTGGTACGAAACGCGCCTAAAGCCCGCGTTTCGTACCAAAGCTCGTGGCCGGCTCCCCCCGGCCCCCTCGGCGAAGGGCGTTTAGCCGTAGGGCTCGAGCTTGCGGCGTTGCGGCGCCGCCTTGGTTTTCCAGAACACCAACTCGGAGACGCCCGCCCGCTCCAGAATCCCCACCGCGAGGCCGGCCCTCACGCCGAAGCCGGCGGCAAGGGCGACCACTCCCTTGTCCCGGAGCTCGGCCGCTCGGCTCCACAGAAGCTCGACCGGAATGCTCATGTCCGCATCCTCCAGGATGCGGCCTGGGTCGGAGATGTCCAGCACCATGGCGTCGGGAGGATCGTGGCCCTCCACCACCTCAGTAGACGAGGGTGCCCCGTGGATGTTGATCCACGAGTTGACCCCGTCCTCGAGCGCTCCCAAGACTGTGAACCCCTTACCCCTGAGGGAGGCAGCCGCATTGTTGAGGTTGGCGTTGGGGGCGGCCAGAAGGATCAGGGGCAGGCTCAAAGGAATGCAGTCGCGCGCCCGGCCTGCCATACCGGGCCCGAACTCGTAAACAAGCCCGAGAGAGCCGGGGATGTGGACCTCGAGGTATGAGTCGATGGCTCTGAGGTCGATGTAGGAGGCGCCCTTTTCCACCAAATCGTCGGCGGTCTCGAAGCTGAGCTGGCGCAGCGTGCTGATCGGCATCGGCGTATCCATATCAGAGGGGGCGAGAGATACTTGACGCATGGCGCCCTTGCTCCTGGTCCTGCTGCTGGTCGTTCCGCTCGTCGAGCTGTGGGTCATCGTCTCAGTGGCGAGCTCCGTGGGCGTGCCGGAAACCATTCTCTTGCTGGTCGCGATCTCCGCGGCCGGAGCCTGGCTGCTCAAGCAACAGGGCATGGCGACGTGGCGACGTCTTCAGCTGAGCATCCAGCGCGGAACCATGCCGGCCGAGGAGGTCACGGACGGGGCTCTGATCTTGTTCGGCGGCGCGCTGTTGCTGACTCCGGGATTTCTCACGGACCTCGTCGGGCTGTTGCTGCTGCTGCCCCCCTTGAGGGCGGTGGTCAAGCGAGCTTTCCGAAAGGTGTTCGCTCTGTGGTTGGGAAAGAAGACTGGCTTCGAGCCCCGGCGCCGCCCGACCGAGGCGAAGGTCGTCAAGGTGGAGCGGGTCGGGGGCCGCGCTCCTACGGCGAATCCTTCTATTGATCCCTCCTCCTCTTCCAATCCCTCCTCCTCCCGGAACGAGGGCGATTCTCGGGGTAAAAGCTGATGGGTCCCACCCACCCCTGCTCGGGATAAGGGGCTCGCCGGAAGTCCTCTGCGGGGCGCCGATAGGCGTTGATCCGCACACGCAGGGCCTCGGGAAACTCCTGCTCGTGAACTCGGCACCCGGCTTCTCGCGCCGCCTCTAAAGCATCATCCATCGTGGGGTACACCCACCTTCTCCAGCTGCCCGAAGGGGCCACGAGCACCGCTTGAGCGCCGCCCAATCCAGTACGTGTGACGACGGCCTCCACCTCTTCTGCTTCACGTGCAACGAACTCTTTCGGCGAACGCGACGCGCGCACGGGATCCGAGTGTCGCTCGAACGGCCATGCGCGCTCCACGACGACGACGTTAACCGATCAACCCGGCCCCCGCCTTCCGGCAATCGAACACTCGCGTCGCGGGTTCAGATGACGAGGCCTCCGTCTACGCACAGCACTTGGCCTGTGATGTAGTCGGAGTCCTTCGATGCCAGGAACACGAACGCAGGGGCTATCTCTTCCGGTGTCCCATAGCGTCCTAGCGCAAAGCGAGCGAGCCTCTTCTCCGCCGTGAGGGGATCCTTCAACAACGGCTCGGTCATGTTCGTGAGTGCGGCCGGCGCGATCGCATTCACGTTGATCGCCAAGCGTCCGAGCTCTTTGGCCCACGTCTTGGTGAGCCCAACTACACCCATCTTTGCGGCCGCGTAATTTGACTGGCCCGCGGCCCCCATCAGACCGGATGCGGACGCGACATTGACTATCTTTCGATGTAACACGCGGCCTTGCTCGGCCTCCGTTTTTACGAGAGGACGCCAGTGTTGAACCAGCGCACGCCCGCACGCCCATGTTCCTTTGAGGTGAACGTTTAGGACGGTGTCCCAGTCCTCCTCAGACATGTTGTGCAGCATTCGATCGCGCAGAACACCAGCGTTATTTACCAGGACGTCCACCGCGCCGAAGGCCGACAGAGCTTCTTCTAGAAGCGAGTCGGCGCTATCGACGCTCCCAATCGGGGCCGCGTTCGAAACGGCCCGGCCCCCATCCGACACGATTGAAGAAGCGGCACTTGCGGCCGCATCCTCATCGATGTCGTTAACCAGTACGCTCGCTCCCTCGAAGGCGAAAGCGCGCGCAACAGCTAGTCCGATGCCGGCGCCGGCGCCGGTGACGATGCAGCCCTTTCCCTTCAGCCTTTCTGTGCCGGATGCCATGATCGGCGTATCCTACGATCCGCTCCTCCGTCCGTTAGGCTCTAGTCATGGACCATTCAAAGAAAACACCTCTGACGCAGAATGCCTATGACCGCCTCAAGGCGGAGCTCGCCGTTCTCGAAGGTGAAGCGCGCGAGAAAGTCATCAGTGACATAGCCACCGCCCGCGCCCACGGAGACTTGAGCGAGAACGCGGAGTACCACGCCGCCAAGGACCAGCAAGGCCTTCAAGAGGCACGCGTCCGTCAGCTTCGCCAGATGATCGAAAACGCTGAGATCATCGTGGCGCGAGACGACGGAATCATCAAGCCGGGCACGATCGTGACGATTCGCTATCAGGGCGACGACGAGCCCGAGTCTTACTTCTACGGACTGCGCGAAGAGAAGCAGGGCGGCTACGACGTGGTCACCCCGGACTCACCCCTAGGCAGGGTGCTGTTGGGACGCACGGCCGGCGAGACGGTTACCGCGACCGTGCCGGCGGGTGAGCTCAAAGTGGACATCGAAGAGGTGCGGGTCCCTGCTTAGCGGGCCCTGACCCCCTGTCTCCATACCGCGCCGACGCGCATGAGGTCTCGAGCACGTTCTAGCTGCGCACGGTCGAGTCCAACAAGGTCCGCAACCTTCCCCTCGGCGATCACCCCTCGGTCGTGGAGTCTTAGATGCCCTGCCGCGTCCCGGGTGGCCGCTGCAACGATCTCGCGTGGAGTCATCCCGGCCGCCTCCATGGCCGTCACCTCACGCTGGTCGATCCCTGGCCGAGGTCCGGAGTTGCCGAGGTCTGTGCCGTAGACGACCTTGCCGCCCGCGCCAAGAAAGGCCTCGAGGTTGGCGACGGCCTTTCTCCGGCCGGCCCCGTGGCGTACAGAAAGTGTCGGCACAATCGCCATCCCCTGGGTAACCATGCGATCGATGAGCTCCGCCGGGATGGTCTCCGGGCCCATGAGCATGTGCGCAAGCTCGTCCATTCCGGCATCTAATGCCTTGACGAGCTCGTTGATTCCCGCCACGTGGCCGGTGACTCCGAGGCCTCGTTCCCGTGCGGCGGCCACGATGACCTCGAGTGTCTCCCTGTCGAGAGTCGGCCCCACAGCCGGATTGAGCGCCACCTTGATGACACAAGCGCCTCTGTCGGCCTGCTCTGCCACGGCCGGCGACCCGTCGTCGGGCGAGGCCACGACCCGGCCGGTCCCGCTCGGCGCCCACCCTGCTCTCAGGGGGTAGCCATCAGGCGCGGTCAGCATCTGTCCCGCCGCTAGCAACAGGGGTCCGCTTTCGGGCGCACGGGAGCTCTTGACCAGGGGCCAGATCAGCTCCGGAGGCCAGGCGAGATCGCGGGCGGTCGTGACTCCGCCGACGAGCAGGGTCCGGGGCTCATAGAAGCCGATGTGGACGTGGCAATCGGTGAAGCCCGGAACCAGGGTCATGCCCGAGGCGTCGAACACGTCGGCTTGGGCTGGAATCTCCACTGATGAGGAGGGTCCCGCACCGGCGATCCGACCATCGGACAGCAGGACAACGGCGTCCGGCACGGGAGTGAGGGACTCCCCCAGCAGAGCGGTGGCGCCGGTGATCGCGTCCATGCCACAGATTCGCGCCCCACTGCCCGGCCTTCAACCTGGCCCCCCCGGCCCCGGCCCACCCGGGCCCCCCGGCCCACGAGGGCCCCGGCCCTGGCCCCCGCCCCCCGGCCCAACCCGGCCCCGGCCCAACCCGGCCCCGGCCCACCCGGGCCCGGCCCACCCGGGCCCGGCCC
>Ga0136633_1000621_pt1 | contig 27043 bp, 18 predicted proteins | sample AntDrymeUQ832206_2_FD_105494 | JGI IMG/M metagenome (GOLD analysis project Ga0136633, IMG submission 105494) | Polar desert sand microbial communities from Dry Valleys, Antarctica - metaG UQ83 (22.06) | ecosystem: Environmental > Terrestrial > Soil > Desert | place: Antarctica: Dry Valley... | reverse complement strand
TGGTCGAGGCGCTGAGCGACCTCCTCGACCGCGGCACGGCGGCGCCGTGACCGTGCTGCCCGTCGACGAGGAGCTCGTCGACGTCGATCCGTTCGACGCCAGATTGGCCCGTGGCGCAACCGGTCTACTGCGCACCTTCAACGAGGCCGGCGCCCTGTCAGCCGCCGACGTGCACGTGGCCGTCCGCCTCGGCCGTCTGGCTACGGAGGAGGGCGACACGGTGTTGCTGGCCGCAGCCTTCGCCGTGCGGGCGCCCCGCCTCGCCCACGTCTGCACCGACCTGGCGACGATCCGCGAGCGGGTCACCGTCGACACCGACCTGCCGGTCGATGTACGGGCGCTTCCGTGGCCCGACGTGACGGAGTGGCTGGTGGCGGTCTCGGCGAGCCCGCTGGTGGCCGTCGGTGTCGATGGTGCCGACGAACGCCCGCTGCGGCTGGTGGGCACCCGGCTCTACCTCGACCGCTACTGGCGGGAGGAGCGCCAGGTCGCCGCCGACCTGCGGGCGCGTGGTGGCTTGGTGGCGGCCGACGTCGACTGCGCCGTGCTCACTGAGGGTCTGGCCCGGCTGTTCGAGGGGCCGTCACCCGACTACCAGCGCCTCGCCGCCGCCACCGCTGTGCTGCGCCGCTTCGCGGTGGTGGCCGGAGGCCCGGGGACGGGCAAGACCACTGCCGTCGCCCGCGTCCTGGCCCTGCTCCACGAGCAGGCGGCAGCCGCCGGCATTCCCCCGCCCCTCGTGGCGCTCGCCGCGCCCACGGGCAAGGCCGCAGCCCGGCTGGAGGAGGCCGTGCACGACGAGGCCCGGAAGCTCGACGTATCAGCCGACGTGCGTGAGTGGCTGCTGGGGCTGTCGGCGTCGACGCTGCACCGGCTCCTTGGCTGGCAGCCGGGCAACCGGGCCCGCTTCCGCCACGACCGCCGGAACCGGCTGCCCCACGCCGTCGTTGTCGTGGACGAGACGTCCATGGTGCCGTTGACACTGATGGCCAGGCTGGTCGAGGCGGTCCGTCCGAGCGCTCGGTTGATGCTGGTGGGCGACCCCGACCAACTGGCGTCGGTGGAGGCCGGCGCCGTCCTGGGCGACATCGTCGGCCCCGCCGCCGGACAGCTGCTGCTGTCGGCGGCGGCACGGGGAGCAGTCGCCGAGGTGAGCGGTCAGGAGGTGCCGGCATCCGATCCGCCAGCGGGCGCGGCCGTCGCCGACGGGGTCGTGGTGTTGCGACATGTGCACCGCTACGGCGGCGCCATCGCCGAGCTGGCCGAGGCCGTCCAGCGAGGAGACGGCGATGCGGCCATCGCCGTGCTGGCCGGGACGCAGGACGACGTCGTGTGGCTCCCGGTCGATGTCAGCGCGGGTCGCGGTCTGGGTCCGGTGCGGGACGCAGTGGTCACCGCCGGCGCAGCGGTGACGACCGCCGCCCGGGCCGGCGCCGGACGCGACGCCCTGGCCGCGCTCGGCAACTTCCGTCTCCTGTGCGCCCACCGCCGGGGGCCGTACGGGGTATTGGCGTGGACGGCGCACGTCGAGCGATGGCTCGCCGCCGGCGTCGACGGCTTCGCCAGCGGCACCGGCTGGTACGTCGGCCGGCCGCTGCTAGTGACCGAGAACAACTACGGCCTCCGCCTCTACAACGGCGACACCGGGGTGGTGGTAGCCCACGGCGACGCCGGTGCGGTGCGGGCCGTCTTCGAGCGCCGGGGCGACCTCCTCGAGCTCAGCCCCCAACGCCTCGGCTCGGTCGACACCGTCTACGCCATGACCGTCCACAAGGCCCAGGGTTCCCAGTTCCATGAGGTCGCCGTCCTGCTCCCCGATCCGACGTCGCCGATCCTGACCCGCGAGCTGCTGTACACCGCCGTCACGCGGGCCCGCCGGCGGCTCATCCTGGCCGGCGCCGAGGAGACCGTCCGCAGTGCGGTGACACGGCCCATCACCCGGGCGTCGGGTCTCCGCAGCTGGCTCTGGGAGCAGCCTTGACCGAGCGCTGCGCTAAAGGCGGACGGCCCAGGTGCCGAAAGCGAGATCGTGACCAACTTCCGGCCAAGTCGTGGTGCCCGACGGATGTCCACCCTGCGCAGGTCGGCAGCGGTCTTGCTGAGCGCGATGGCGGCCCTCGTCACCGTGGCGGGAACCGCCTCCCCGGCGTCTGCGCAGACGGCGTTCACCGCCTCCGCACCGGCCCTGGACGCCGAGGAAGCTGCCTTCTGCCGGTCGATCAACGCCTACCGGGCCGAGCGCGGGCTACCTGCGCTCCGGGTCTCGACGGCTCTGGCGAACGCAGCCACGTGGCACACCAACGACATGGCGCAGAAGAACTACTTCAGCCATACCGACAGCCTGCGTCGTAGCCCGTTTGCCAGGATGACGGCGTTGGGCTACGGCCACAGCACGTCGCGCGGCGAGAACATCGCCGCCGGGAACGCAACCGCGGCAGCCACGCTGGCCCAGTGGAAGGCCTCGACCGGGCACAACTCGAACATGCTGAGCTCGGCCTACAAGGTCATCGGCATCAGCCGGTCGTACTCGGCCACGTCCACCTACAAGTGGTACTGGAACACCGACTTCGGCGGCTACGCCGATGCGTCGGTGGCCTGCCCCCGCTAACCAGGACTAGGAATTCTCGGCGCTGCTGATCTCCGCCGACACGTCCCCGCCGAAGCGCGTCGAGAGGAACTCCTCCGTGGCCTGCAGGCTGAGGTGGAGGTCACCTTCGGTGTCGATGCGTATGCGGGGCGCGTCGACGGTGAAGTCGAAGACGTGGCCGCCCGCCTGATGATCCGCGCTCAGGAAGTGCATGTGGTAGCCGGCCACCCCGATCCCCTGGGCGTAGTCGGGCGTGTGGAAGCCGACGATGGTGCCGGTGACGCCGGCAAGGGTGAAGACGGGCGCCGACGCCGCCGCGTCGGCGAGACGGGGATAGGGCTTCGACTGCTTCGAAACCGTGCGCGTCCGGATGGACGAGAAGTGCCCGTCGACGCGCAGCGCATAGAACAGGTTGTCGCTCCCCGCCAGCCGGTGGATGACGTCTTCGCACTGCGGGCGGGTCAACGATCCCGCCTCGGTGTGGTCGATGTGCGGCCGGAAGCGGGTGACGGCGGCGAACGGCGTCAGCTCGTCGCCGGACACCCGGCTCACGCTCCCGTCGCTGCGAAGGTGGAAGTACTTCCCTTCGAGGGCGACCATCTCGCCGTCAAGAGCGTTGAACGTGCCGACGCCGAAGTCGCCGTGGCGCATCACATCCTTGTAGGCGACGTTGCCGTCGTACAGCCCCTCGACCAGGGAGACGATCGTCGAGGTCTGGAACACCTCGTGCGGGTTGTGCCGACCACCGGCCCGATGGGACAGCAGGCTGCGGGCGAACCCAAGGATGTGATCGGAGGGGACGCCCCTGTCGGTCACGCCGGAACGTTACCCGTCGGTCGTCGTAGGCTCCGCTCGTGCCCAGGACCCCCTCCAAACTCGAAGCCTCCGCGCAACGGTTCTATACGCTCACCGACCGTTTCCAAGGCCAGCTGAGGGTCCTCGAGGACGCGGCGGCGCCGGTGCATGTGCAGCTGTCCGCCATGGACGGCGACATCGAGGCGCTCGCCTTCGTCGTGCTGATGGAGGCGTCGCGATCGGCGCAAGAGGACCTGAAGGCGATCATGGAGAGCGTGAAGGAGATCAACCGGGAGAAGGCAGGCTGGCGACGCGCCAACACGGGCAAACAGCCCCCCGGCTTCGACTTCGAGGCCACCTTCGAGCTCATGGCCACGCTCTACGCGAAACAACTCCATGCTGAGCTGCAGGACATCCGGGACGACCTGGACACCACCGGAGAGCTGAGCGAGATGGAGAGCCTCCGTCTCCAGATGGCGATGGACCGCTTGAGCAAAATGATGTCCACGCTGTCGAACCTGCTCAAGAAGTGCGCCGACACGAGCAGTCAGATCGTCCAGAACATCAAGTAGGCGGATCGTGGGCGGTCAGAGCGTGTGGCCGGTGGGTTTTGATCCTGCGAGCCTGGATGGCGAGGCGTCGCTGAACAAGCTCGTCATCGGGCGGGTGCGCGGCGCACAGCCGGCTCACCTGGGCGAGAAAGGCGGCGACCTTCTCGGCCGCGACGCAATTGTCAGATTGCTGCAACAGCGATGCGGCGTCGACGTCCGCGACGATGCCGTGTCCGACTGGCTTGCTGCAGCGATAGCTGCGGATCGCCCCAGAGCGGCAGGGGTCGTGGACGAGGTCGGAGACCGGTTGGCGTCGCTTCTTGCGACACTGCGGGACCCTGCGACGGCAGCGGCTGCTGCGGGCGGCCGACGCACGTATCTCGAGGTGTGGCAGACCCTCGATGCAGTCGTGCTCGGCGGCGGCCTCATGAAGGGCGTCGTGGGCGAGAGGGTGGCAGCTCGCGCTGCGGCCGTCCTCACCGCTGGCGGTGCTGATCCCCCGACCGTGCGCGTCGCTCGACATCCGGAGTGGCTCGCGCTGGTGGGTGCGGCCCGGTCGGCGTCCGGACGCGACGCGCAGGTGATTGTGCTCGACGGCGGCCAGACGTCGATCAAGCGGGGCATCGCGCAGTTGAACGGCCACAGTCTCGTGAGCGTGCGGCTCTTCGCTCCAGTGCCGGTCAGTTCACTCTCCAAGTCTGACCTTCCCGGAGTCGTTGCGCGCAGCGCAGCTGCGCTCCGGGAGCGCCACCCCGGGACAGCCCCGGAGGTCATGTTCAGCGTTGCGTCCTACGTTCGCGACGGGAAACCAGTTCGCGATCGAGAGTCGATGTATGAGCAGCTGGACCCCGCCTCGATGCTCTCGGCGTTCGGCGTGCGAGTGCGCCTCATGCACGATGGAAGCGCAGCGTGGAGAGGCGCTGACACCGAGGCTCGGAGTGCGGTGATCATGCTCGGCACGTGGCTGGGTGTGGGTATTGGCCCGCACCGCGAGCGGTTGTGCTCGTTTTCCCCGGGCTTCACGATCGAGACTGATCACATCGGCGCATGAGCCCGGGGTCCTAGCGGCAGACCATGGCTGCCGGGTCCTCGCCCTGCAGCATCAGCACCCGACCAACGGCCTCGTCCAGCCGGGACTCGGGTAGCCGGCCGTCAGTCACCGCCGCCACGACAGCGTCGCGCATGACCACCGCCTTGTCGCCGGGCGTGGCCAGCACCAGGTCGGCGCCGGCCTTGAGGGCCAACACAGTCGCCTCCGGCAGCGACCACTGCCCGATGATGGCCTCCATGCCGACCGCGTCAGTGATCGCCACTCCGCCGAAGCCGAGCGACCGCAGCAGTCGGTAGGCGGCCGGCTCCAGGCTGGCCGGCAACGGCCCCAATGACCGGAATGTGACGTGGCTCATCATCACCGCGCCGACACCGGCTTCGACCACCGGCCCGAACCCTGCAGTTGCGGCCGTCCGGAGATCGGCCAGCGGGGTGTTGGACACTACCTGGCCGTCGTGGCTGTCGGGCAGTTCGCCCTGGCCGGGGAAGTGCTTCGCCGTGGCGGCCACGCCTGCCCGCCTGAGGCCCTCGGCGAAGGCGGCGGCGCGCGGACCGGCTTGTGCGGGGGTGGTGGCGAAGGCCCGGTCGCCGACTGCCCCACCGGCCGGACCGCCGTCTGCGTCGACGACCGGGGCGAGCGCCAGGTCGAATCCGAGGTCGCGAAGAACGCGACCCCGTTCGGCCGCCACGGTGGCGATGTCGGCCAGGGTCTGCTGGCCCAGGATGCGGGCCGACGGCGTGCTTCCCAGGATGGGGCGCAGCCGCGACACTCGCCCGCCCTCCTCGTCGACAGCGAGCAGCAGTCTCCGGGGCGAGCGTTGTCGGAGGCCGGCGATGAGGGTACGCGTCTGGGCCGCATCGCGGATGTTGGGTCCCAGCAGAATCACACCGCCCACGCCCAGGGCGGCGACGCTTGCTGCGAGGGGGGCATCGGCTGTGGTGGCGTCGTTGATGCCGACGGCCAGGACCGTGGCCGCACGGGCCTCGAGAGGTGCCGGCTGACACGGTCGTGTGGTGGACGACGAGGCAGGTAGTGCGGCCGCCTCGACGATGCTCGTCGGCGCAGCCACGCCGTTCACGGGCCCGCCTTCGCCGCCGCACGCAGCGCCCGCCAACGCGCACACCAACATGGCGGCGGCTCGACGACGGGCCGGGAGCCGAACCAGCATCTTCCTGACAGTACTGGCGGCCTCGCCTTGACCTGTCGCCGCTCCGATTCCCGCCGCCCAAAGGGTTTGCTCCGCCGTGCGGCCGGAGCTGCGGCAAGCTACGTGGACTGTGTCGCACCGCCTGCCCGCCACCGCCGTGTCGCTTTCGGCAGCCCTGCTCGTGCTGAGTCTCGCCAGCGCGTGTACAGGGCATGGCGCCCAGGTCGGCTCGAGCACCGTGACGACGGATCAGCCCTCGGCCACGGCCTCGGAGCCGAATTCGCCGAGCGCCACCGTTGCGGAGCCAGAAATTCGCATCCCGGTCCGGATCCAGCTTCCGAGGCCTCTGAAGGCCATGTGGGTGCACCTTTTCGACAACGCACTGAAGAGCCATGCCGGGGTCGACCGTGTGTTGGACGACGCTGCGTCGGCCGGCGTCAACGCGGTGTTCGTCCAGGTGGTCCGCCGGCACGACGCCTATTACGGCTCGCAGGTGCTCCCCAGGACGCCCGACCCGGCGTTGGCACCGGGCTTCGACGTGCTGGCCGCAGCCGTCGACGGTGGCCACGCCCGGGGTATGCAGATCCACGCCTGGATCACCGTGGCGACGGCTTGGCACGAGTCGTACAAAGGGCTCGATCTCCCCGCCGGCCACGTCATCGGCGACCACGGCCCGAACGCCGCCGACCCGTGGATGACGATGTCCCGAGCCGGGGTGCAGAGCCGGGAGTACTTCGACATCGGGCTGCCGGAGCTGCACGATCACGTGGCCGGCATGATCCGGGACATTGCTGTCCGCAGCGCCGTCGACGGTGTGCACCTCGACTACGTCCGCTACGACGGCCCCCAGTGGGGCTACCACCCGCGTGCCCTCCAGCGGTTCGCGGCGGAGACCGGCCACCAAGGCGCGCCGGCGCCGGGCGACCGGGTGTGGGCTGACTGGCGGCGGGCCCAGAGCAGGGCGATCGTCGAGCGGGCGCGAGCGGCCCTGGCCGGCGCCCGGCCCCAGGCTCTGCTCAGTGCCGCCGTGATCGCCCAGGGCGCCGGCCCCGGCGGGGCCCCCGGTGGGTTCGCCGGGACGACGGCGTATGACGACTACGCGCAGGACTGGGCCGGCTGGGTGTCCGACGGACTGCTCGACCTCGCCGTCCCCATGATGTACATGCGCGAGAGCGTGACGGAGCACGCCCAGTGGTATCGCCAATGGCTGGCGTTCGCCGCCGAGCTCGACGAGCGCCCCGGCGGCGCCGCTGTGGCCGTCGGCGTCGGCGGCTGGCTGAACCCGGTGGCCGGCGGACTCGCTCAGGCGCGGGAGGCGCTCCACCGCACGGCCGGCGTGGCCGTCTTCTCGTACCAGCAGGACAGCAGCGACGGCGCCCGGGGTTCGTTCCTCAGCAGGCTCGGCAAGCTCTGACTCGCCAGGCCGGCGAGTACCCGCTCAGGACGCCGGGCGGAGACGCTCGTCCAGCCTGGCGGCGATCCGCGCAACGGTCGAGGGGTCGTAGGGACCGGGATGTACAAGCAGCTCACGCATGGCCTTCGGCCACGTCACGAGCACGCCGTCGAGTTCGAACGGCTTCGAAAACAACGGCCATTCGGCGTCGACGAAGCAGATCATCGGCCGTACCGGGATCTCGGCCCACTCCGTGCCGAGCGCCTTTCGGACGGCCGCCACCTGCTGGTCCATTGCGTCCAACAGCTTCGTGCAGTTCCTCCGGCCGACGTACAGGCGAAGGTCAGTTGAGAACCATCCACCGACATCCCTCTTCCGGACCTCGCCCTTGTAACGCTTGGCATCGATGACCCAGACACCCGACGGCGTGACAGCCAGATGATCGATGTTCGCCTTGGTGGTATCCCGAAGCCGGTCGTGGAGCGAGGTGACCCCTGCCGGCGCCAGGCCGTCGAGTCCGGCGCCGACTTTCTGCTCCCCGACCGCGCCTTTCGCCCAGTTCTTCGTCGACTGAGTGTCGTCGGTGACCGCCAGTATGAGTCCACCGATGCACTGGTGCCGGGAACGGATCCCGCCTTCATGCTTCGCCCTTTGCCGGTTGGCTTCCCGCATGGCGGAGCCGCCGGCGAGCCCCCGTCGAACCTCCTCGGGACGAGGCGCTGCGGAAGCGGCGCCACACGTCTCGCAGCGGGCGGCCTTCGTGTCGCCGTCCCACCAGGCGCTCGTCTTGGCCGGGAGCGGCGCCGCACAGCCGATGCACGTCGACGGGTACCGCAGTCGGATCAGACGTACGGCCACGCACCGCTATCGACGAGCATCTGTGAGCACTGAAGACAACTGTTCACCGCGGTTGCGCCAGACTGTCTGCTTGGACCACGGCGCCGGCGCTGGACTCTACGAGGCACTGCTGACCGGCCGGCTGGAGCAGGTGCTCGAGCGGCTGCCTGCAGATCGGCTTGTGGCCCAGCTCACGGACCTTCTCGATGCGGAGTCTGCGGACCGCGTCTCACGGCACGTCGCCCAGCTCCTGGCCCGGGCGATCGACGCGGCACCCGAGCGGGAGCGGGCGGCCGAGGGTGTGCGACTGGCCACGGCACTGCTGAACCGGCTGCAGTCCCTCGCCGCCACCAACCTCCACCTCGATCAGGACGTGCCCCTGGATCCCGGACGTGTCCTGCACGCTCTGCATCGACTCCGCCCGGACGGCACACCGGACCCCATCGAGCGACCGCTCACACCGCTGCTCGACACCACTGTGCTCACCAATGCACCCGGCGAGCCGGCGGTCTCTCACGAGTTGAGGGCCGAGGTGCCCTCATCGGATGCCATCGACGTGGTGATGGCGTTCATCCGCTTCAGCGGGGTGCGGTCGTTGCTCGACGCCCTGCGCCAGCATTGCCGGTCCGGCAAGGCGCTGCAGATCCTCACCACCACCTACACCAACAGCACCGAGCGGCGGGCCCTTGACGTTCTGACGGAACTGGGCGCCGACGTACGGGTGTCGTACGACACATCGTCGACGCGCCTGCACGCCAAAGCGTGGATCTTCCACCGCAGTAGTGGGTACTCGACGGCGTACGTCGGCTCCTCGAACCTGACGCACATGGCACAGGTGACCGGGCTGGAGTGGAACGTCCGCATCTCCGGTGCCCGGAACCCCGACGCGGTAGCCAAGATGGCGGCCGTCTTCACGAGCTACTGGGCGAGCCGGGACTTCGTCGTCTACGACGCCGAGGATTTCCGGCTTCGGACGGCCGAGGAGGACCGTGGCCCCGGTCTCATGCTCAGCCCGGTGGAGATCGAGCTGCGCCCGTTCCAGGACCGGCTGCTCGAACAGCTGGCCGTGAGTCGCCTGCAGGGGCACCACCGGAACCTGCTCGTCGCCGCCACCGGCACCGGCAAGACGGTCATGGCCGCGGTCGACTACGCCCGCCTGCGTACGACGCTCACCCGCGACCGGCTGCTGTTCGTCGCCCATAGGGAGGAGATCCTCGACCAGAGCCGGGCGACGTTCCGCCACGCGCTTCGGGACGCCACCTTCGGGGAGAAGTGGGTCGGACGGGATCGGCCAAACCGCTTCGAGCATGTCTTCGCGTCGATCCAGAGCATCAACGCCAGCGGTATCGACTCGATCCACCCAGAGCACTTCGACGTCGTCATCATCGACGAGTTCCACCACGCCGCCGCCCCGTCGTATGAAGCGCTGCTCGCCCGTGTCCAGCCTCGCGAGCTCCTGGGCCTCACCGCCACGCCCGAGCGGGCCGATGGGCTCGACGTCCTCGGTCATTTCGATGGCCGCATTGCCGCTGAGCTGCGTCTCTGGGACGCGATCGACCAGCACTACCTTGCGCCATTCGACTACTTCGGCATCCACGACGGCATGGACCTCCGCGACGTGCCGTGGCGGCGGGGCCGTGGGTATGACGTCGCCGAACTGACCAACGTCCTCACGGCCGATCACGCCTGGGCCCGGCGGGTACTCGAACAGGTCCGGCAAAAGGTGACCGACCCGTTGCGCATGCGGGCCCTCGGCTTCTGCGTGAGCATCGACCATGCCCGGTTCATGGCTACTCGCTTCCGTGAAGCCGGCTTGCCCGCCGTGGCCATCTGGGGCGATAGCCCTCGGGATGAGCGTCGGGCCGCCCTGCGCGACCTCGAAACCGGTCGGGTCCGGGTCGTGTTCACTGTCGACTTGTTCAACGAGGGCGTCGACCTTCCCACGGTCGACACCCTCCTGCTCCTGCGTCCCACCGACAGTCCGACACTGTTCCTACAGCAGCTCGGTCGTGGGCTGCGCAGGTCCCAGGGCAAGACGGTGTGCACGGTCTTGGACTTCGTCGGCACTCACCGGAAGGAGTTCCGCTACGACCGGCGCTTCCGGGCGCTGCTCGGCGGTTCCCGCAAGGACGTCGAACGCCAGGTCGAGCAGGGCTTCCCCTTCCTGCCCGCAGGGTGCAACCTCGACCTCGATCCGGTCGCCCGGGAGATCGTCCTGAGGAGCATCCGCAACGCCGTCCCCGGCGTCTGGCGGGACAAGCTGGCCGAGCTGCGGTCGTTGGGCGACGTGTCCCTACGCACGTACCTCGAGCACACCGGCCTCGAGCTGGAGGACGTGTACGCCGCCAACCACAGCTGGACTGAGATGCGTCGGGCCGCCGGCCTGCCCACGGACTCCGCCGGCCCATCCGAGCGCTCTCTGCTGCGGGCCATCGGGCGGCTCTTGCACGTCGACAACCCGGAGCGGCTTGCCGCCTATCGGTCGTTCGTCGCCGGCGAACACCCGCCCGACGTCGCGACCATGGACGAGCGCGAGCAACGGCTCGTGCGGATGCTCGTCGGCTCCGTCACCACGCTCGGAACGACCGGGATGCTGCAGACGGCGGTGGACGAGCTCTGGCAGCACACCCAGGTGCGAGACGAAATGGTCGAGGTGCTCGACCTGCTCCCCAGTCGTGTCGATCACCTCCAGCCGGCGCTCGACATCGACCCTCGAGTCCCCCTGTGCGCCCACGCCCGCTTCACCCGCAACGAAATCCTCGCCGCCTACGGAGTCGGCAACGGGGCCAAGCCACCGACGTGGCAGACCGGCGTGTGGTGGGAGCGTGGGACGGGCAGCGACTTGTTCGCGTTCACGCTCGACAAGAGCGTCGGCGGCTTCTCTCCGACGACCCGCTACCGCGACCACGCCATCAGCCGCGACCTCATCCACTGGGAGAGCCAGTCGGCGACGTCGGTCGACAGCGACACGGGCCGGCGCTACATCACCTCAGCCTTGGAGGGGACAAACGTCGTCCTCTTCGGCCGGCTCCGAACCGACGACCGGGCCTTCTGGTGCCTCGGCACGGCTCGCTACCGGAGTCACGAGGGCGACCGCCCCATCGCCTTCGTCTGGCAGCTCGACCACCCATTGCCTGCTGACCTCTACACGTCGTTCGCCGCCGCTGTCGCGTAGCCGGCGGTGCCGAACGTCGCCACCGGGATCACGCTCTCCTCGAGGGACAGCCCGCCGTGCCTGTAGCGGCTGCCAGGCCCCCTCCCCCAGGATCGGTTCTCGCAGAAGCCGTGGTCGGCCAGCACGACCAGAGGAACACTGTCCGGTAAGGCATGGAGGGTCGGCACAACCCTGCGCTCGAGGCCGGCGATCGTCTCCTCGACCAGGCTGGCCACGTCGGCCGATGAACGATGGAGGGCCTCGTCGACGCCAGTGGCCACGGCTACGGCGATGCGCGGGCCCGTCGCCCACAGCTCCCGCAGCGCCGCCGCCGACCCGTCGCGGTCCGCCCCGACGAGGGCGGTGGATTCGAATCCGAGGTGCGAGAACGGCGGGCCGAGATCAGCGGGTGAGTCCGGCCCGGAGCCGGCAGCGACGGGTCGCCCGAGGTTCAGGGCGGCTATCGCCTCCCTCGTGCGGGTGGGCTCGGGGACCACGGCCCACGCCTCGCGCAGCGGTCGACCCGGCAGAGCCTGGATGAGCGACGCCCGGAGCCGGCACCAGACGTCGACCCGCATGGCGTCCACGACGAGGACCGCAACCCGGTCGTGCACTGCGAGAAGCGGCGCAACCACCGCAGCCCCTACCTCCCAGATGCGCAGGCACCCGGGGAACCCGGCGTCGGCGTGGGCGCGGTACGCGTCGTCGGCGGCAATCAGGGTACGAGCGGCGGCGAGGCGAACCGTGTCCAAGGCCTCGGTCGACAGGAGAGACCGCCCGATTATGGCCAGCTCGGCCCGGCTAAGGAGGGCCGGCACCGGCGCACAGCACGTCGGGTAGATCGACTCGACCAGGTCGCGGCACGACGAGCCGGGAAGCCGGCGCTCGATCTCGGCAAGGTGCTGGGCGGCGCGAAAGATGAAACCGAGCGGCGCCAGTTCGGCCGCCCCCACCAAAGCGTGCGCACCGGCCAGCTTCTCGAGGTCGAGGCCCGAGAGCTTGTCCGCCAGTTGCCAGTCGCCCGCCAGCCGGCGAGCCAGGTCGTCCGCTGCAAGGCGCATGGGGTGGCGGAGCAGGCGCTCACCGGCCAGCAGTTCCGCGACCCCGGTTGCCGCTCGGTCGCCGAGGCGGAGGGCGGCGCTCACTTGGTCGCCGAGCAGGCTCTCCGGCCCGATCCTGGCGTCGAGCTCGGCCAGCTCGGCCCGTGACCCGAGGTCGCCCGTGGCCGCCTCGGCGGCCGAGGCGAGCAGCGCACCGTCGTCGAGAAGTCCGCCCGGCAGCCAACCCGGCGGATCAGCCTCCGGGGCCTGCGCAGCCCACCAGGCAGCCAGCCAGAAGCACTCCCCCGCCCGCTCCCCCGGCAAGAGCGCCGCCAGCCGGGGGAACCGCCGTGACAGGAACTGGGCCGTCGCGCCCGAGCCTCCACCACCAGGGGCGACGGCGAGCGCCGGCTCGGCCGTGTCAACCACTTCGACGAAACCCCCGGCGGGCAGCGACCCGTCGGGGTCGACCCAGGCGGCGAGGAGCTCGAGCAACCGGCGCTTCGGGAACCGCCGACCGGCGAGGTCGTCGCACAGGCCGGCTAGGTCCCGCCGTACGACGAGGTGGCCACCGGTGAGCACGTCGCCCACGACGGCGCCGAGCGGCCCGGACAGGAGGTGGGCCAGAGCGAGCGGGTCGGCCTTGATCGGGTCGGCAACCATGCACAGCAGGGCGCGCAGGTCGGCGGCGGTCTCCTGGCGACCGAGCTCGGTGAGGTGATCGACCGCCTGCTCGAGTCGACCCCGGTGCTCGGGCCGTTGCAGCTCGCCGAGGTGCTCCCGCACCCCACGATCGGCCGTCGCGGTGACCGTGTCCGCATCGAACGCCGGCGGTTCCTGCCCGATGGCGAAGCCACAGCTGCACCTGGGCTTCCATGACAGTTCCAGATCCAAGCGCCGGTGACACGGCGCCGGTGCGGCGGCGGCCAGGATGCGGTCGACCTTGACCCGGTCGTCGCCCACGGCGAGGGCGCCGATCCCGGCCAGAGCGGCAAGCGCTTCGTACGCCGGCGTCGACCGCACCCCATCGGCTCGCGCCGCGGCGGTGCCGGCGTAAAACCGGTCGTGCTCGGCCCTGTAGGTGGCGACGTAGGCCCGCCGGAACTCCCGTTCCATCTCCAGGAGCTCGCGCACCCGGTCCTCGGCGGCCAGGAGAAGAACGTCGCGAATCAGCGTGCGCGACTCGTCCCGGAGTAGAGGCAGACGACCGTCGTCGGGCAGTTCGAGCTGCGGATGGGTGAGGTACGACGCGGCCTGCTCCACCTTGGCCGCCTCCTCCCGAAAGAACCGGGCGACGGCGGCAGTCCGCCGGGCGGCGAGCAGGACGACCTCGGCGTCACCCACCGCTTCGACGAGCTGGCGCAGCCCCGGCACCGAGGTGAGGTTGGTGTCGACGGCGGCCAGCACGACCTCGACCGGGGCGAGGTCGGAGAGGGCCGGCTCGGTCACGACGTCGGACAGCAGCGCGATGTCGGCCATCGTCTCGAGACCCGAGCGAACCTGAGCCACGTCGTCTCCGCAGACGTCGAGCCAGGCCCTCGCCCGCTCCCACGCCGCCCGCTGCAAGGTTGCGTTCCAGGGCTCCCACGGGCCCTGGCCCACGATCGGGCCGAGCGCGGCGAGGGCAGCACGGGCCGCCGGTTCCAGCAACTCTGACGCCGCCAGCCGGTCAGCGGGGGTGACGGCGAGGAACGGGTCGTCGATGACGCGCCGGCCTCGCCGCAGCTCGATGAGCCCGGCCCGCACACAGGCGTTGAGCACGAGCAGCGACTCAGGCTCGGTGAGTCCCACCGGCCCGTCGGCCAGCTTGGCGACGACCTCTGCAGCGGCAACGGGGCCGGCGTCCGGGACGAGACGCAGCACCTCGGCCACCGCAGAGCTGCGCACCGGGTCGGGCGACAGGACGTGAACGTCGCCCCGCCGGCGGACGAGCCCGAGCGGGACGAGGTACCCGGCCAGCAACGAGCGCAGCTGACCCCGTTCGGCCGCCGCCGCGGTGATGCGGGGTTGGGTCAGGACGTCGACCACGAGCTGGCGTAGGAGTCGCTCCCCCACCAGTTCGCCCCGAGGTGCAACGTCACGGTGCAGCGGGTGCAGCCGGGAGAGAAGCGGGTCCGCAAGAGTGACAAGCAGCCGCTCGAACGGCAGCCCGGCCTGCGACGGCAGATCGACCGTCGCCGCTCCAGGGCCCGACGCCACCACGCCGGAGAAGTAGGCCCGTTGGAGCGCCTCGCGCGCTCGAGCCTCGTCGCCGGCGGCCGACCGTTCCAGGAACTCCACCAGTCCGCCGGCCTCCGTCCGGCCTTCGGCCCGGGCCTGGTCGAGCACGAGCCGGCGGCCGTGCAGCTCCAAGGCGACATCGATCGCCTCGTCAGCGAGGGGCTGCGGCGCCCAGATGGCCACCCTTTCGCCCGACGCGGCCAGCGTGCGGGACTTCGCCACGAGCTCCACGTCGTCCGTCTCCGGCTCCGCCACAAGCAGGCACCCCTCGGCCCCGAGCGAGCGGGCCTGGGCCACGAGCGCGGCGACGTCGGCTTCGGACAACTCTGGGACGCGCACGGGCACCACGAGCATCGACCGCAGCGTGTTCTGCCAGAGGAACTCTCGCCGGGCGGGCCCCACGTCGGCCAACAACCGCAGCGGCAGCGTGGGCGACGAGCCCAGCTCGACGAGCGTGCTGATCACCCGCCGGTCGCCGGGCGACAGCTCGGCACGCGCCTGGGCCTGACGGGCCAGCGCCACCTCGGCCGCGTCGGCCTCCAGCTCCACTGTGTAGGCCCGTGGTGGCCCCGCCCGGTCCACCACATAGGCACCCCGGGCCACCAGTGGCTCGAGGATGGCGCGCTCGAGGTAGGAGACGTTGGCCGATGGGTCGAGGGCGCTGAGCCGGGTGAGAAGCAGGTCCGCCAGCTCGGGGGCGGAGCGCAGTCGCTCAACGGGCGAGGCGGTCAGGAGGCAGAGGAGCTTGACCGCCCGCAAGCCGAGCGCACGGTCGGCCGGCCCGTCGAAGAGCTCCTCAACCGCCCGCTCGTAGTAGGGCACGACGGTCTCGGCCAGGCGCCGGGTCTCGATCCGCTCGTGGAGCCTCGGCCGGAAGTGGTCGTAGACCCGGTCAGGTGTGACCAGCTCGAGGTAGCCGCGATCCTGCCACGGGGCGATGCCGGCGGACGCGTCGCCGCGGAGCTGGCGGCAAATGAAGTCGACCACACCCCGTTGCTGGGAGAAGAGGAAGCGCAGCCCTTCGAGCACCGACAGCGTCGCCGGGTGCAGCGGGTAGCAGGCCGCCAGCCGGTCGAGCGACACACCCCAACTCGGGAAGGCGGTCTCGATCTCCCGGTGAGCCCGCTCGACCCACGCCTCCGCGCCGGGGCGAAGCCGCACCAGCCGTCCCCGGACGAGGTCCTCGACATGGCGCATGGACAGGGCGAGGGTGCGGTAGCGGTCACGGATGCGGGCCAGCTCCCGCTGGCTGACGTTGGCGACCTCGTCGATGCTCTCCTGCAGGGCGGCGACGACCACGACCGGCGACTCCCGGGCCCACTCACCGAGGAACTGCAGGAATCGCAGGTCCTCGACCAGCGCCGGCCCCTGCTTGGCCCGCAGGAACTCACTCAGCTCGTCGAGGAGGATCACGAGGCCGGCCTCCGCGGTGGCCAGCACTGCGTCGAAGGCAGCCCGCCGGTCTGTGCCGGGCGGGGGCGCAGGCCGGCCCAGCGCGGCCCACGCAGCGCGGAGCACGAGGTCTTCCAGCTGTGCGGTGGCGCGGTGCTCGACGAGCGGGACGGCGACCGCCATCGCCGGCCGGGCCCGCCCGGCTGCCTCGCGCAGCGCAGTTCCCCAGCCGGCGGTGACGTCGCTGTCCGTGCCGGTCAGCTCGGCCAGGGCAGCGAGGAAGTGAGACTTGCCCGAACCGAAGTGGCCGACGAGGAAGAAGGCGGCGCCCGCCTCCTGCGCCCGGGCCTCCAGAACGGCGGACAGGGCGCCGGTGACGTCGGCGGTGAGGACGAGCTCTGACAGCCGTCCGGGCCGGCCGTCGAGGCGGACGACCGTGTCGACCGAAGCCACCTCGACGAGCTGGGCGATGGTGGGCGGCGGCACCCCCGGCCCCGGGCCGGTCACGGCGCCGGCCCGAGCTTGCGGAGCTCGCCGTAGACCGCACCCCGGCGACCACCGGCCAGCGGCACCAGTTCCTCCAGTGTCGTCCGCAACTCGTCGAGCGCTCCCCGCTTGCGTTGGAGGTGGACGTACGTGCGGAAGAGGATCAGGTCCTCGGGGTCGGCGAGGAGGCAGACCCGGAACAGGGCGGCGGCCTGCTCCAGGTCCCCCGCCTTGCGCAGGGCATAGGCCTCCATCTTGCGGGCATAGGGGTCGCCGTGGAGCTTCCTGCGGGCACCCCAGGCCTCCGCCGCCTGCCGGTCGTCGCCGCCGTCGCTGCGCAGCTTGGCCAGCACGCCGAGGAGGTGGCGGTTGCCCTGATCGTGGCTCTTGAGCAACACCTCCACCTCGCGCTCGCGGTCCTCCGGGGGCAAGCGCAGCACCCGGGCCTCGATCAGCTTGGCGTAGGCGAACTCGTCGCCAGGCGCGCGCTCGTGGGCCTGTTCGAAGAGGTGCACGGCGTCGTCTTCGCGGCCCTCCCGCAGAGCGGTCTCGCCCAGCACCACCCAGGGGGCGGCGTCGGCCGCGTCCCGCTCGGCTGCTCTGGATGCAGCTCCGCGCGCCGCCTCCATCTCATTGAGCCGGAGGTGGCAGCGGGCCAGCTGGACGAGCGACCACGTGCCCCGGTCGCCCAGGACGTCGGCGTCGGCGTAGCAGCGGGCGGCCTCTTTCCACTTCTGCTCCCGATAACGCAGGTCCCCCCGAACCCGGGCGGTGAAGGCGGTCGTACCGGCCAGCGCTTCCGCCCGTTCCAAGGCGTCGGCGGCATCTGCCAGCCGCCGGCGACGGAGCTGCACCTCGGCCAGGTGGGCGAGAGCGACGGCATTCGCCGGCGACCGGGCGAGGGTGCCCTCGAGGGCGATGACCGCCTCATCGAGCCGCCCGGTGCGCTTGAGTTCGAGCGCCTCTTCCAAACCGCCCCGGCTCGACACCCACCACTCTACCGAGGCCTTGACGGGCGGGGCTGCCACGCGCCACAGTCAGGGCAGCGCCCCGTTGCGGGCCGGCCCTTCGCCGTCGAGGTCACGACGGTCCACGTGAATCCCGCCGTGCAAGCGAAGGTGCCTACGTGCCCCAACCAGTCCACCCGTCTCTCGATGATGCGTTCCTCGGCCATCTGGCCGAATCCCTCGGAAGAGCGATTGCCGACAATGGGGGCGGCGTCTTAGTCCATGTCGTGCCCCGCATCGACGGCCCCGACGTCGGCATCCTTCCGCTCGACGGCCTCGCCCCGGCCGACGTGCTCCTCGGTGCCGAGGCGCCGGCGGACTGGGCCGTCCTGGGTGTGGCCACCGGCGGGTGGGCGCGGTCGCTCGACCGGCCGAGTCCCCGCGTCCGGGCCGAGGTGGCGGTCCTCGTGGTGCGCGACGGCCGGGTCGTCGGCCGCGTCCGCCAGGGCGATCAGGTCATCACCGAGCCGCCGGCGTACGGCATCACCCTCGACTGCCTCCAGCGCGCCCTCGGACTGCCCACGGCGCCGCCGGCCGAGCCGGCGGTCGACTGGGCCGGTCTCCGGGAGCTCGTCATCGCGGGTGGCTGGCCGGCGCTGGGCCTCACGCCCGAGGAAGCGGCCTGGTTCGACGACGGGTCCTTCTCCCGGTGGGTCATGGATCAGCGGCAAGGGTGGCCCGCACCGGTTCGGACCGCGCACACCTGAGCTGTCGTCGACTACGCAGCTGATCCTGTTCTCTCCTGTCAGGAGAGAACAGAAGGAGACCAGTGCAATGACGCTCCAGGAGCTGCTCTTGCGACGATTCGGCATTAACGAGGAGGAGTTCGCGCAGCGCTTGAGGATTTCGCCGATCGGATCGGACCGCTGGCGGTCGTCGATGTCCGCCCCAATGAGTACCTCGGCGAGGCACAGCAGGCCACTCTCAGAAAGCTGGGTGAGTCCCTGCAGCCGCTGCGCGCCGATGAACTCGGCCCCATCGCCGGCCTTGCGGCCGCCCATGCCGAGGTCGTCTTGCAGTCGGCGACAGTCTCCGGCTTGGCCAAGCGGCTGGGCGTGGACTCCAGTCGGGTCCGCCAGCGGATTTACGCACGCTCCCTCTACGCCTTCAAGCACCGTGGAGGATGGCTCATTCCGAGCTTCCAGCTCGAGGCGAACGGGGTCATCCCGGGCGTCGACGCTGTGGTGTCGAACTGTCTCCGACGTTGCATCCCGTCGCCGTGAGCCGTTGGTTCACGACGCCGAACTCCGATCTGATCCTCGAGGACCAAGCGGTGTCACCGATCACCTGGCTGGCCTCCGGAGGACAGTCCGATGGAGTGGCGGCCATGGCCCCATCCCACCACGTGGCGAGAGTTTCGCTTCGACGGCCCCCCGCCCAGCGCTCGGTTCGACCATCATGTTGCCGACGAGCGACGAGGCCTGCTCTACGGTGCCCGCGCTCTTGTCACATGCGTTGCCGAGGTGTTCCAAGGATCGCGTCTGGTCGACCGGGTCGGCGCCGACCGGTGCCTCGCCGGCTTCCGCCTGACACGTTCGGTGCGGCTGCTCGATCTGACAGGCGCGCGCTCGCGCGCTCGAGCCTGGGCCCGGACGATCTACGAGGCCTATCCAAGGATCGAAGGGATCTGGTATCCGTCGTCGATGCACGGCGGGAATCCAGCCCTCGTGCTCTTCGAGCGAGCGGAGACGGCATTGCCGTCAACTCCTGATCTCGATGTGCCGCTGTCTCATCCGGGCCTTCTACCCGACCTGGTACGCGCCGCCGGGTCCCTCGGCTATCTCATCAGGTGACATCGTCACCTGCAGTCCACCGAGAACCACCAGGCCCTCGCCCGGTTCGACCCAGGCCACTTCGACGCTCTCGTGCAGCACGCAGTGCTCAGTCCACATCGCCGGAACCTCGCACTGCGGTCGCCGTGCCGCGACTCCTGGTCGCAGCCCAACTGTGTAAGCGCACCCGCTTCCGGCGCAGGGCCGGCGTGTGAGGACCCCAGCTGGACGGATCGCTCGGTGCCCGACCGAACCAGCACACGGGCTTCATCCGTCCCTCCGGCTGTAGAACGACCAGCTCAGCCCAGCCACCCCGGAAGTCGGGCGAGAGCCGTAGCCTGCGGAAGGCGTCTTTGGCCGTGGCCTCGGTATTGAAGGCTCCGATGAGGTCTCGCAGCCCGCCTGCCACGCCACTCGCCCCTCCGAAGAGCAGGTACTGGCGGGTGGACATCAGGTCGGAGGCCTCCAGGCCCAAGCCGGCGACGAACTCGGCCAGCGGCATCTCCACGGCACCGGCGCCGCGGTCGGCTGGCGTTAGGAACCGCAGGACCCGCGACGACCGCAGGTACTCGATCTCCACGGCCCCCCCGGGGCCCGTCACGATCCCCTTCGGCTTCGTCATGTCAGCCCACCAGGCCCAGATACGGAGTCGCCTGGGCAACGGCTGATTCACTGACCTGTACGAGGAACCGTTCGAGCGCCCCGCCCTCAATGCTCTCGACCGCGACCAGTTCGGCAGACAGACGATCGACGACATCGGCGTTGGCGCCGACCACCTTCAACGCCCGCATGCCGGCGTCGCCCATGATGATGCGGGTCTCGTCGTCGATGGCGGCGGCGGTGGCCTCCGACCACGCCGGGGCCGAGCCGTCCCCCGAGAGGCTGGCCGGGGAGATGGCGAGGGCGCCGAACCGCTCACCCATGCCGCACTCCCACACCATCCGGCGGGCCAGGTCGGTGGCTCGGACGAGGTCGTCATTGGATCCCGTGGAGGCCTCTCCGAAGACGAGGCGCTCAGCTGCCCATCCGCCCATGAGCACGGCGATCCGGCCGGCGAGCTCGGTCCTGGTGGCGAGGACCCGGTCGCCGTCAGGCGACTGGAGGGTGAACCCTCCGGCGTGACCGCGAGCGAGGATCGACACCTTCGTGACCGGTGCCGCCCCCGGTTCGGCTGCGGCGACGACCGCGTGGCCGGCTTCGTGGACGGCGATGCGCCGGCGGTCATCGGGCGTCAGGACGCGGCTTCGGCGGGAAGGCCCGGCGACGACCCGCTCCACGGCCTCGGACAGGTCGTCCATCTCGATCGATTGCGAGGAGCGGCGGGTGGCGAGAAGGGCCGCTTCGTTGACCACGTTCGCCAGGTCCGCTCCGGAGAAGCCGGCGGTCGATCTGGCGACCGATCCGAGGTCGACATCCGCCGCCAGCGGCTTGGCCCGGGTGTGGATGGCCAGGATGGCCTCCCGGCCCCGGCGGTCCGGAGGATCGAGCGTGACCCGCCGGTCGAAGCGACCGGGACGCAGCAGCGCCGTGTCGAGGATGTCGGGACGGTTGGTGGCCGCCATGACCACCACACCGGTCTCGGCACCGAACCCGTCCATCTCCACGAGAAGCTGGTTGAGCGTGGCCTCGCGCTCGTCCGATCCGCCGGCGGCCGAGACGCTGCGGGCCCGGCCGACGGCGTCGATCTCGTCGATGAAGACGATGGCCGGCGCAGCGGCGCGCACCTGGGCGAACAGGTCCCGGATACGGGCCGCGCCCACGCCCACGTACATCTCGACGAAGTCGGAGCCGGAGATCGAGAAAAAGGGCACCTCGGCCTCGCCGGCCACCGCTCTCGCCAGGCGGGTCTTCCCGCAGCCGGGAGGCCCGGAGAGCAGCACCCCCTTCGGCACTGCTGCGCCCATGGCTGCGTACCGGTCCGGATGGCTCAGGTAGTCGGCGATCTCCCGCAGCTCCTCGACCGCTTCGTCGGCTCCGGCCACCTCGGCGAACGTGAGCGTCTGCTGCGCGTCGTCGACGCCTCGTGCCCCGGCACGGCCGAATGTACCGAGTGGATTCGTGGTCTTCGTGGCCAGGAACAGGATCACGAAGATGTCTCCAAGGATGAGCACCGGCAGCATCGTGCTCAACGGTCCGACCACGCCCTTGAGGGGCTGCGCCTGCACGGCGGTGGGCACCTTGGCCGCCTCCAGGGCGCCGGTCAGCCGGGCGAACAGCGTCTCGTGGCCGCCGGAGAAGTCGACCCAGTACTGCGCTCCCCCGCCGTAGGTGCCGACGATGCGGTCGTCGGCCGACAGGATGGTGGCCGAGCCGACCTGGCCCTGCTCGACCAGGGCGAGGAACTGGTCGATGCGGAGTTGGCGTCCCGAGGATTCAGGCCTGGCCCAGTAGCCCAGGATCAAGGCGTAGGTGGCGATCAGGACCGGCAGGGCGAGGCCGCAGAGCAGGAGGGCGAGCCGGCGGGGGTCCTTGTCAGTGTCGTTTTGCGTTGTCATGCCGGCATCGTCGGACCCGGCGATTGAGCCGGGAGGGAGCGGGAATGGAGCCGGTCACGGTTTCGGGCAAGGCTCCTTCAGGCAGAGCCGTCCTCCGTCTGCGGACGACGCCAGCAACCCGGTCGCCGTCGACCCGATCCCGCCCCAGACGATCGCCTCCTGCCCGGTCCAGAGGGCGATGGGGAGCAGTCGCGCCGGCCTCGGGTCGATCTCCCGCCACACCCCCGTGGCGAGCGCGTAGGCGGCGCCGGTGCCGAGGAGGCCGGTGCCCCCGCCGGGGGCGCCGCCCCAGACGACCATCTCTTCGCCCGTCCAGATCTGGGCGAACCCCCGCCGCTCGGCCATCGGGGAACGAGGTATGGAGTGCCAGCGGTCAGTCCCCGGCTCATATGCGGCCCCGTCGTCGAAGGCCCGTTCCGCCGACTCGCCGCCCCACACCAGCATCTGGGCACCGCTCCACACCGCAGACGTGAACCTGGGCGCAAGTGGCGACGCCGGCAGCATTCGCCACCGGTCTGCGACCGGGTCGTAGGCCGCGCCGTCGTCGAAATACTGGGGGCCCGACTGGCCTCCCCAGACCAGCATCTCCCGGCCGGTCCACACCGGCACGGTGATGCGCGACGCCATCGGGGCCGGCGCCAACACGCGCCACCGGTCGGCAGCCGGGTCGTAGGCGGCGCCCGCCGGCAGATCCGCTTCCAGGTCCTCGACTCCCGCTCCCTGACCCCAGACCACCATCTCCTTGCCGGTCCACACGCCGGGGACCTGCGCGACCGTCCCTGGTGGCGCCGCGAACCGACCGGCCAGGGGCGACGGGGGCAGTGACCGCCACCGGTTGGCGGCGGGGTCGAACGCCGCCCCGTCGCCGACGAACCCCTCCCCCACCATGCCGCCCCAGACGAGCAGCTCCTGCCCGCTCCAGACGGCGAGCGCCCCGGTGCGGGCGGCGAGGGGCGACGGGGGAAGTGACCGCCAGCTGTCCGCCGACGGGTTGTAGGCGGCGCCGTCGGCGTGGGCTCGGATGCCCTGGCCCGAGCAGGCGCCCTCACACCCGGCCCCACCCCAGACGAGCATCTCCACCCCGGTCCACGCCGCTGCGGGCAGGAACCGGCCGCCCAGCGGGGCGGCGGCCACCGCCCGCCAGCGGGTTCCGCCCCGGTCATCGGAGGAGCCGCACGCCGCCGCCAGAAGTGCGACGAGGGCGAGGGTGACCAGCCGGCGTGGGAGGATTCGGTCGCTCATTCGGCGCATGGGAGCCACCTTTGGACTTTCGAATCCTGGGAATCCTGGAGGTGTGTGATGGCGAACGCCGGGTCGAGATCGGCGCGGCCAAAGAGCGGGCCCTCCTCGCCGAGCTGGTACTGCACGCCAACCAGATCGTCTCGCGCGAGCGGCTCGTGGAGGTGGTGTGGGGCGACAATCCACCGGCCACCGCCGCGGCCACCCTCAACACCTACGTCTCCCATCTCCGTTCCGCCCTGGAGCCCGGACGCGCCGCTCGCACTCAGCCCGGCCTCCTGTTGACCCGCGATCCGGGCTACCTCCTCGCCGTCGATCCCGAGCGGGTGGACGCCCTTCGCTTCGAGCGCCTGGCCGGCGAAGGGCGCCGGGCACTGGCGGCAGGAGATGCCGCCACTGCGGCGGCCACGCTGCGGGAAGGTCTGGCGCTGTGGCGGGGTGGGGCGCTGGCCGACTTCGTCTACGAACCGTTCGCACAGGCCGAAGGGATGCGACTGGAGGAGCTGCGGCTGTCGACCCTGGAGCAGCGGATCGATGCCGATCTCGCCCTCAGTCGCCACCACGATCTCGTGGCCGAGCTGCGCCGGCTCGTCGACGAGCATCCGCTCCGGGAACGCCTCTGGGGTCAGCTCATGCTCGCCCTGTACCGGTGCGGTCGACAGAGCGAGGCCCTCCGGGCCTACGGCGAGCTGCGTACCGTGCTGGCCGACGAGCTCGGGATCGACCCAAGTCCCGCCCTCCGCCGGCTCGAAGAGAACATGCTCCAACAGAGGACTGACCTCGAAGTGCCGGCGGCGCCTGTGCCCGCCAGACCCGTCCCCGTCCCGACCAACCTGCCGACCCAGCTCACCAGCTTCGTCGGCCGCGAGGACGACATCGCCGAGGTCGCCCGCCTCTGCGCCGATGCCCGGCTGGTGACCCTCGTCGGGGCTGGGGGTGTCGGAAAGACCAGGCTGGCCCAGGAGGTCGCCTTCCGCCTCCTGGACAAGCACCCCGACGGGGTGTTTCTCGTGGAGCTGGCACCACTGTCCGACGCCGGCGGACTGCACCAGCAGGTACTCGCCGCCCTCGGCGTGGGTGAGGACGACCGCCGCAGTCCGGCCCAGACGCTCACCGCCCATGTCGCCCACCGGCGGATCCTGCTTCTCATCGACAACTGCGAGCACCTTGTCGACGCTTGCGCCGCTCTGGTCGAGGACCTCCTGACGGCGGGCCCGGGCGTCCGCATCCTGGCCACCAGCCGGGAGTTGCTCCGCATCCCCGTCGAGACCGCGTGGCGCGTGCCCTCCATGTCGACGCCCCCACCTGACACCGGGCTCGACGATCTCGCCGGCTTCGAAGCAGCCCGCCTGTTTCTCGAGCGGGCCAGGACAATGTGTGCGGGCCTGGAACTCTCGGCCGCAGACGCCGGTCACGTCGCCCGTATCTGTGCCCGGCTGGAAGGAATTCCGCTGGCCATCGAACTGGCTGCGGCGCGTACGCGACTGCTGTCCGTGGGCGAGATCGCCGAGCGCCTCGATGACCGGTTCGGCCTGCTGTCCACCGGCGCCCGCACCGGTCCGGGACGTCACAAGACACTGCGCGCTGCGATCGACTGGAGCTATGACAGCCTGACCGTGCCCGAGCGCCGGCTGTTCGAGGGCCTGTCCGTGTTCTCCGGGGGCTTCAGCATGCAGGCTGCGGAAGCGGTCTGCGATGCTGCCGACCTGTCGCCGTCGACGGTCCTCGAGACACTGGGCGGCCTGGCCGACAAGTCGATGGTGGTCTCCGACCGCGGACCCGGCGGAAGCCGGTTCCGGATGCTGGAGACGCTGCGCCAGTACGGTGCCGAGCGGCTCTCGGAAACGGGTGGGACTGAGTCCATGGGAGACCGGCACCTGGCCTGGGCGTTGGCCCTGGGCGCCGAGGCCGAGCCTCACCTGGATGGAACCGAACAGGCGGAGTGGCTGCGGCGTCTCGCCGTCGAGCATGACAACCTCCGGAGCGCCCTGGGGTGGGCGGCAGGAACGTCCGACGGCGGGGCGCTGCTGCCGCTCGCTACCGCCCTCGGGCGGTTCTGGGAGGTACGGGGGCACCTGAACGAAGGGCGCCGGTGGCTGGAAGCCGCGCTCGAGTCCGGGCCGGCCGAACGTGTGGCCCTGCGAGCCAGAGCCCACAGGTGGGCCGGCGTGCTCGCGCAACGTCAGGGTGACCACAACGCCGCCCGCCGGCACTACGAGGCCGGGCTGGGCCTGAGCCGAGACGCAGAGGACCGGCGAGGCATGGCGTCGGCCCTGCACAGTCTCGGCAACCTCGAGGGTCTCGAGGGCCGGTTGGACGCCGCCCACGCCCTCTACGAAGAGAGCCTGAGTATCGGCCGCGACCTCGGCGACGTGCGGGTGGCGGCGGCGTCGCTCACCAACCTCGGGTGGATCAGCCAGACCCGAGGTGACTTCGTCGCGGCCCGGCGATTCACCGAGGAGGCGTTGGCCGCGTGGCGGGAGCTCGGCGATCAGCAGGGCCTGGCCCAGACCCTCTCCGCCGTCGCCTATCTCGCCCTCCTGCAGGGTGACTACCCGGCGGTGCGATCGTCGTGCGGGCAGAGCCTGGAGCTGCAGCGTGCGTTGGGCGACCGCTACGGCGCCTGCTGGTCGTTGACCTATCTGGGCTGGGCGGCTCAGAACGAGGGCGACCTCGCCACGGCACGGCAGCTGCACGACGAGGCGCTGGCCGTGCGCAGGGAGCTGGGAGACCGGTATGGCGAGGCGTGGTCGCTGAGCCATCTGGGCGACCTCGAGCGGGCCGCCGGAAGCCCCGTCGAGGCCCGCCGGCTGTTGGAAGAGAGTCTGGCGATGGCCGAGAAGCTGGGGGACACCTACTGCATCTCCTGGTCCCTCCTCCGCCTCGCCAAACTGGCCCGATCCGAAGGCGAGCCCGCAGCCGCTGCGGACCTCTTCCGCAACGGTTTGGGGGTGACCGGCCGGCACGGGGACCGGGTCGCCACCGCCGAATGCCTGGAGGGCCTGGCCGCGACGCTCGAACGCTCCCCCACCGAGCTCGAGCAGGCGGCCCGCCTGCTCGGGACAGCGCACGCCCTGCGGGAGGCGGCCGGGGCGCCGATTCCGCCCGCCGATCTCCAGCGGTACGAGCGGGACGTGGTCGACGTACGTAAGGGCCTCGGTGAGAACGCCTTCGCGCGCGCCTGGGAAGAGGGTCGCACGGCGGCGGTCGACGATGTCGTCCGCCGCCATGCCTGGCCGTCGCACTAGAAGCAGTTCGCAGGTTGGGGATCGGTGCGAACGGTCAGCGCCGCGCCCTCCTCACGGAAGTCCGTGATCAGGATCTGCGCGGTGACATCTCCGGGGTTGTAGAGCATGTGGATGTGGCGGGGCTTCGCCGAGCCGGGATCGAAAAAACCCTGGCCCGCAGTGAAGTCGCCGCGGGGGACGCAATCGGTCTCGAGGACGGTGGCCGTCCCTGAGACGACCGCCACGACATGCGCTCCGGGGTGGTAGTGCCAGGGTGTGTGCCCGCCCGGGGCCACGAAAAGCTGCGTCGTGGTCACCTCCGATCCCCTCCTCATGTTGATGCGGATGGGGTCGGCCACGACCACCTTCTTCCGGAAGTCGAAGGTGATGCCGTGCGTTTCCTCGTCGGGATGGGCACCGGCTGCGCCTACCCAACAGGTCAGCCCACCGAGGGCTACGACGGTCAGGGTGGCGACTGCCCTCCGGGCTTTGCTGGACTTGATCATTGGTCCTCCTCACGTTTCGGTGAGGGCATCGTCGCCGGAGGGCATTGAGCCGGAGTGGAGCCGGAGTTGGTCCGTCGCGACCGCGAACTAGTGCGGGTCCTACACTTCGGTTTCGCCGGCGGTGATCAGCCGGTCGTACGTTAG
>Ga0136633_1000620_pt1 | contig 27067 bp, 22 predicted proteins | sample AntDrymeUQ832206_2_FD_105494 | JGI IMG/M metagenome (GOLD analysis project Ga0136633, IMG submission 105494) | Polar desert sand microbial communities from Dry Valleys, Antarctica - metaG UQ83 (22.06) | ecosystem: Environmental > Terrestrial > Soil > Desert | place: Antarctica: Dry Valley... | reverse complement strand
GGTGAACCTCTGCGGCGACGTCCACCGCCCGCGTCCCGTCCGCGACGAGCCCGATGATCCGCTTGCGTTCCTCCGGCGTCAGCCTCGGATACCGCCCACTGTTCTTGTTGCCCACGACAACCTTCCGATCGAGTCGAATCGTCTTCGACTCGCCGAGCTGTTGCAGTGATGCTCAGAACACGCCGTCGGCATGCGGACGTGAGCGTCCACAGAACGAGGATCAGGAGGGTCAGCGCAGTCGGCACCATTGGACGCGGCAGACGTAGGGAAGGGGGAACGGCTCGGGGAGGCGGCCGACCATGGCCGTCACCTCGGCGGCCAGGCGCTCCCGCTCGGTGGGCGGCATGACGGCGACGTAGCTGATCGACCGCACGCGGTCGGCCAGCACGGCACGCGTCATCGATTGATCCCAGCGCACGGAGCGTTCCTCCAGCGGCCTGAACTTCTGCGACTCAGCAACGATCTCGGCCCAGTCGACGTGCTGGTACCGAGAGACCGTGCGCTCGTGCCACCGGATGAGCCGACTCATCTCTGCTACCCAGGCGGTCGTCTCGTCGCGCTCGTTCCAGAGGAGAGCGAGCCCTCCTGCGGGCTTCAGCACGCGGGCGATCTCGGCGAGGGCGGCGGGCGCGTCAAACCAGTGGAAGGCCTGGGCGACGGTGACGACGTCGACCGAGGCATCCGGGAGCGGGATCGACTCGGCGGTGCCGTCCGCCACCTCGATGCCAGGCACGGCTGCCCGCAGCTGGGAGCGCATGCCTTCAACGGGTTCGACGGCCACGACCGAGGCTCCCAGCCCCACCAGCCGGCGGGTGAGCTTGCCAGTGCCCGCCGCCAGGTCACAGACCCGGGTGCCGGCCGTGATGCCCAGCTCGCGGACCAGCACCTCAACCGCTTCGTCGGGGTAGCCGGGGCGGGCCAGCTCGTAGGCCATCGCGCCGGCTTGGAAGCCGCGGGCGGCGACGTCATCGATCGGCATCGACGTGATCCGGATCGGCGAGTGCGGGCCGCAGCTGCTCAAGCACAGCTTCGGCCCAGAGCGCGTAACCGTCGTCGCTCGGGTGGTAGCGGTCCTCGGCGAAGTAGCGGTCGGTGTCGGAGCGCATGGTGGGACCGGTCTCGCCGGCGATGTCGACGTACACCGCGGCGGCGTCACGCGCGACGTCCCTAGACACTCCGTCCAGCTGGCGGCCACGGAGCGCGACGATGCCCCGCAATGGCTGCAGGTACCGGGCCGGGGCACCCATGTCGGGCACACCGAGCAGCACCAGGAGGGCCCCCTCGGGGACGGCCGCCACGAGATCGTCGTAACCGGATCGGAAGTCGGCCCGGGACGTGAGGTGCACGACATCGTTGGCGCCGATGCTCACCAGCACGATGTCTGGATGCAGCGCATCTAGCTCGTCCACCTGATCGGTCACCACGTCCGACACCCGGTCGCCGGACACGGCCAGCGACGTCAGCTGCACCGGACGGTCGAGGGCAGCGGCCACCCGTCGGGGGATGGCGAGGTCGGCATCGGTGGCGCCCACGCCGGCCGCGGTCGAGTCGCCCAGCCACACCATGCGCAGCGGCGCGCCCGTCGCCTCACCGATCCGACCGTCGTGCACCAGTGGTGTGTCGTCGTCCAGATCCGGACCCATCCGAGCCAGCTGTACCTCCGCACCGAGCACCACCGCCGCGGCCACCGGGAGGGCAACGATGCCGATCACCGCTCGCCGGACCCTCCGCCGCACCCGGTCACTCGCTGTCGGGGGCGAAGACGGCGGCGTCGTCGTAGGGGAACTGTCGCTGCGGCGCGTGGTCCCGCTTCCACACCATCAGCTTGCGACGGAAGTAGCAGACCTCTTCGCCGCGCTGGTTGATGCCCTTGGTCTCCACGGTGACGATGCCCCGGTCACCCTTGGACGTTTCCTTCACGGCGAGCACCTTGGTGACGGCGTAGATCGTGTCTCCATGGAACGTCGGCTTGGCGTGCAGGAGCGACTCGATCTCCAGGTTGGCGATGGCCGCACCGCTCACGTCAGGCACGCTCAGCCCGAGCACGAGCGAGTACACGAGGTTGCCCACCACCACGTTGCGCTTCTGCACCGTCTCGTTCTCGGCGAACCACTCGTTGATGTGGAGCGGGTGGTGGTTCATCGTGATCAGGCAGAACAGGTGGTCGTCGTACTCGGTGATCGTCTTGCCGGGCCAGTGCTTGTACACGTCGCCGGGGACGAAGTCCTCGAGGTGGCGGCCGAACGGGCGATCATGCGTGGTCATCGCCGCCGAACCTACGGCGTGACGGCTCAGGCCTTCCACACGGTGTGCTTCGGGTCAAAGTCGCCGTGGCCATTGGTGCGGGTGAGGAGGGCGGTATCGAGGTGGAGCTCCACCAGGGCGTGGTCAGCCTCAGGGGGTGGGATCTCCTGGCCGGCACGCTCGTCCAGGAACTGGCGCGTGACCGCCGCCCGCAGCGGCGCGTCATCCACGCCGTGGGCCTGTCCGGTGACGTAGAAGGCGTCCTCGTTCTCGGCCGGCGGGAAGCAGTGGAGCGCATACCGGCCATCTCGCCGCAGGTCGTTCAGCTTGGGCGAGGGAAGGATGAAGGCCAGCAAGCGGTAGTCGTGGAGGATCGGGCACATCGGATGCACGCGGGGCCCGGTGTCGACCCGGATGGTGGCCAGAAAGCCGAGCCCCACGCCGAACTGGTAGAGAAGCTGCCGGCCCCCTTCCGCCATCTCGGGTCGCTGGTCGCTGAACTCCCGCCACGTCGCCATACCAGCAGGCTCGCCCCTTGCGAAATGCAGGTCAAGCGATCGCGGCAAGGAAGTCGCTGATGAGCTCGAGCGTGCGGCAGTTCATGTCGAGGAACAGGTCGCGCGCCGGTCCCGACACGCGGCCCTCGCTGGCCGCCCAGCCGTCGAGCCACGCGTGGGGCTCGATCCGGTTGAGCTCGTCGAGGTCATCGCCTGCCTCAGCCGCCGCATACGCCGCCGCGAGACGCTGGACGGGCTCCGCAAAGCTCGCCGGATCTTCCTCGGGAGCCCCGCGCACGCTGGCGCCGATGAGGATTAGCGCCCGCACCCGCTTGAAGTGGGTCAGAGCGAGGTCGATCGCGCGTCGACCGCCGTTCGAGGCGCCGATGACGTTGGCGGAGTCGACGCCCTCGGCGTAGAGGACGGCCTGCGCGTCGTCCATCTCACGGTGCGGCTCAGGTTCGTAGCCGGTCACGCCGAAGCCCCGCCGGTCGTAGGCGATGGTGCTGTAGCCGGGCCCAGGGTGCCTGACGAGCGGCCCCCAGCTGCGCTTGTCAGTGACCCGGCGTGCAGGAGCAGCAAGGCGGGGCCATCCCCGCTGACGGTGTAGGCGAGGTTCGCGGCCCCCGAATCGGTGAAGGGCATCCCGCCACCCTGGCGCGGCGGGCCCGGCGAGCAAGCAGATCCGCTCGACGTATGGAGGCCATCGACCCCGCCACGCCGATCCGCCGGGCACCCGCACTCCCCCTGCCTCCTTGTTCGCCGCCGCGTCGGTGTCGAATCGACGTCGATTCGACACCGACGCGGCCGGGAGTCCAAGTGCACGGAGCGGCTGTCACACCCTCGGAGCAACACTGACGGCCTTGGGTGGCGACTGCGTCACCCGGCTCCGCTCGCGGGCCTCGTCCGCCACACCCATTCGCTACCTCCCTCCTGGAGGACCGGCATTGGCCGCTCTCGATCCCCATCCCGACCTCCCCCGACCACGGCAGCGACCGGCTTCCCGTCCTGCCGACTCGCTCGGCCGTTGCTCCACCCTGGAACTGCGGCGGGTCTCGGGCCTGAACCTCTGGGCCCGAGTCGATCGCCAGATCGAGCGGGACGCGCTCGTGAACCGGCTGGGGCGGATCGACGAGCGGCTGGTGCAGGTGAGCGAGGAGCGCCGAACCATCGTCGACGCCCTCGCCGAGCTGCGCGACCTGCTCTACCCACCGGTGCCCTGGGCGAAGGGTCGCCGACCGCCCGACGTCGACTGCAGCCCGATGCCCCCAGCCGCCGAAGGGTCCCAGGCCATCGGTGGGCGCGACCTCCGCATCACCTGCCTGACGATCCTGCGCCGTCACGGGGCCCTCCCTCTGTGCGAGCTCCACGGCCTCCTGCACCGCTACGGCTATCTCGTCGCAGCCGCTCGTCCGGTCACCGCCCTTTCCGACGCGATGGCCTACGAGGTCGAGCGCGGCCGGGCACACCGTGTCGAGCGAGGTGTGTACAAAGCCACCGACGCACCACCCCTGAAGGCAAGGACCGAACCGCCGCTCGGCGATGCACCAGTCGGGTCATGGCAGGGCGACGGCGCGAGTCGGCTCGACCCCGACATCGAGGAGGACCCGGCCGCCTGGGGCGATTCCGCCCGGTCAGGGGTCCGTCACTAACCTCCGGGCCATGGTTGCTGCTGATCTCACCGCTGCGGCGGACGTCGTGGAGCTGGCCCGGTCCGTCGTGCGGGCGGGCACCACGGCCCTGAAGATGGGTGGCGGGCCCGACGCCGACCAGGTATTGGCCTACGACGTCGCCCACGCCGGTGCCGCCGTGGAGACGGCACGGTCGCTGCTCGACTACGGCGCCCTGGGCGACACGGAGGCCGCCATCACCTGCGCCTTCGTGGCCGACGCGGTGGGCGAGCTGGCCAGCCGCCTGTTCGGTCGGGAGGCCACCTGGGGCATCGACGCCACCGCCCTCGACGGGGCCCGGGCCTTCTGCGCCACCTACCGCGACCCCGAGTTCCTCGCCGTCCTGGCCGGCCAGGACGGGCCTCGCCACCTCGACGACGACTTCGAGCTCGTGCAGGACACCTTCCGCCGCTTCTCCGACGAGAAGCTCAAGCCGATCGCCGAGCACATCCATCGCCACAACGAGGACATCCCCGAAGAGATCATCACCGGGCTGGCCGAGATGGGCGCCTTCGGCCTCTCGATCCCGGAGGAGTACGGCGGATACGGCAGCGGCGGCGAGTCCGAGTACATCGGCATGGTCGTCGCCACCGAGGAGCTGTCTCGCGGCTCGCTGGGCGCCGGTGGCTCCCTCATCACCCGGCCCGAGATCCTCACGCGGGCCCTCCTCAAGGGGGGCACCGAGGAGCAGAAGCAGCACTGGCTGCCGCAGCTCGCCACCGCCGAGGTGATGAACGCGGTCGCGGTCACCGAGCCCGACTTCGGCTCCGACGTGGCCGGCCTGAAGGTCACCGCCACCAAGACCGAGGGCGGCTGGCTCATCAAGGGCGTGAAGACCTGGTGCACGTTCGGGGCCCGGGCCGACGTGCTCATGCTCCTCGCCCGCACCGACCCCGATCGCACCAAAGCCCACCGGGGCCTGTCCATGTTCATCGTCCCCAAGGAGCGCGGCGACGGCCACGGCTTCGTGCTCGACCAGGAGGGCGGCGGCCGCATGGAGGGCCGCCCGATCGACACCATCGGCTACCGCGGCATGCACTCCTACGAGATCGCCTTCGACTCGTGGTTCGTGGCCGACGCCAACCTCGTCGGCGGCGAAGACGGGCTCGGCCAGGGCTTCTACCTGCAGATGGCCGGCTTCGAGAACGGGCGCCTCCAGACGGCCGCCCGAGCCGTCGGTGTCATGCAGGCGGCCTACGAGGCAGCCCGGCAGTACGCCGATGATCGCGTCGTGTTCGGCCGGCCCATCGCCGACCTACAGCTGACGAAGGTGAAGCTGGCCCGCATGGCCATCACCATCCAGGCGTCGCGCCAGGCGTCCTACGCGGTAGCCCGCCTGATGGCCAAGGGCGAAGGCACCCTGGAGGCAGCCATGGTGAAGGCCTACGTCTGCAAGGCGGCCGAGTGGGTCACTCGCGAGGCCATGCAGATCCATGGAGGAATGGGCTACGCCGAGGAGTACGACGTCAGCCGCTACTTCGTGGACGCCCGCGTGCTCTCCATCTTCGAGGGCGCCGACGAGGTCCTCTGTCTCAAGGTGATCGCCCGACGGATGATCGAGCAGGTGGAGGGCTGATGCGCAGCGCCAAGGACTTCTTCCGCCCGCTGGCCGTGGGGGCCCCTGAACCGGTGCGGGAGATCCCGTTCCCGCCGTCCCGGGTGATCCACTTCTTCCCCGGATCGAACCCGAAGATGGTGGCCAAGGTTCCCGATATCGCCCCCACCGTCGACATCCTCTTGTGCAACCTCGAGGACGGCGTGCCGGCCGCGGACAAGGAGGCGGCCCGAGCCGGCCTCGTTGAGGTCGGGAGGGCGTGGCCCTCCTCCTCCGACACGCAGCTTTGGACCAGGGTGAACTCGCTCGACTCGCCGTGGGGGCTCGACGACCTCGTCACCGCCGTCACCGAGGTCGGCGACCGACTCGACGTCATCATGATCCCCAAGGTGGAGGGGGCCGAGGACATCCACTACGTCGATCGCCTCCTCGCCCAGCTGGAGGCCAAGGCTGGGCTCACGAAACCCCTCCTCGTCCACGCCATCCTCGAGACGGCCCGCGGCGTGGCCAACGTGGAGGAGATCTGCGCCGCCTCTCCCCGGATGCAGGGCCTGTCCCTCGGACCCGCCGACCTGGCCGCCAACCGTCGCATGAAGACCACCCGCGTGGGCGGCGGCCACCCCGGGTACCTCGTGCGCGCGGATCCCGTCGAGGGCGACATCGAGGCCCCCCGCGCCACCTACCAGCAGGACCTCTGGCACTACACGGTGGCCCGCATGGTCGACGCCTGCCAGGCCAACGGCATCTTCGCCTTCTACGGTCCCTTCGGTGATATCAAGGACACGGTGGCCTGCGAGGACCAGTTCCGCAACGCCTACCTGCTCGGCTGCGTGGGTGCCTGGAGCCTGCACCCCGTGCAGATCGACATCGCCAAGCGGGTCTTCTCCCCCGACCCCGCCGACGTGCGCCACGCCCGCGAGGTCGTCGCCGCCATGGGCGACGGCACCGGCGCCGTGATGCTCAACGGGAAGATGGAAGACGATGCCTCGGTGAAGCAGTGCAAGGTGATGCTCGAGCTGGCTGAGCAGCTGGCCGCCAAGGACCCCGAGCTGGCCAAGCTGTACGCCGAGGCTCGGGCCTGATGGTCGACCAAGCTGCCCTGCGGCCCCGTCGCTCCGTGCTCTACATGCCGGGCGCCAACGAGAGGGCCCTCGAGAAGGCCCAGACCATCCCCGCCGACGCTCTGATCCTCGACCTCGAGGATGCCGTGGCCCCCGACGCCAAGGCTGATGCCCGTGACCGGGTGTGCGCGGCGGCGACCTCTGGTGCCTACGGGGCGCGTGAGATCGCCATACGCGCCAACGGCATCGGCACCGCCTGGCACGACGACGACCTCCGGGCCATCGCGGCCGCCGGCCCCGACGCGATCGTCATCCCCAAGATCAACTCGGCCGATGACGTCCATCGGATCGAGGAGGCCCTCGATGCTGGCGGTGCTCCCGACCACACCCGCATCTGGGCCATGCTCGAGACGCCGATCGCCATCCTCTCCGCCCAGGAGATCGCGTCGTCGTCCGAGCGCCTGGCTGTGCTGGTGATGGGCACCAACGACCTCGCCAAGGAGCTGCAGGCCGCGCACGTGCCGGGCCGCCAGCCCCTCCAGCAGGGCCTCGGTCTCTGCTTGCTCGCGGCACGCGCCGCCGGCAAGGCCATCCTTGATGGCGTCTACAACGACATCAAGGACGACGCCGGCTTCCTGGCCGAATGCGAGCAGGGCCGCGACCTCGGCTTCGACGGCAAGACCCTGATCCATCCCAGCCAAGTCGAGCCTTGCAACACCACCTTCGCCCCCTCCGCCGACGAGGTGGACAAGGCCGGTCGCATCATCGCCGCCTTCGAAGAGGCCGAGCAGGCTGGCAGGGGCGTGGTGACGGTAGACGGCCGCATGGTCGAGAACCTGCACGTAGAGCAAGCCCGTCGCACCCTGGCCATCGCCGCGGCCATCAAGACCTGACCGCTTCTGCCGCGGGCTGGCATCCTTGGCCGGTGAAGGTCGCTCTGATCGCCATCGCCGGTGCCGTCGGCGCGCTGAGCCGCTACTGGCTCGGGGTGGCGGTGGGCGTGCGCTCGTTCCCGTGGACCACTGTGGCCATCAACCTCGCCGGCTCCTTCGCCCTCGGCGTGCTGCTCAGGCTCAGCGACCTCCGGGACTGGCCCGACACCACCACCGTGCCATTGGCCGTCGGCTTTCTGGGCGCCTTCACCACCTTCTCGACGTTCTCCTACGAAACCCACACCCTCCTGCGCAGCGACCGCGCCGGGGCAGCCCTTGGGTACGTCCTGCTCTCCGTGCTCGGCGGGGTGCTAGCGGCGGCGACCGGCTACGCCAGCGCCAAGGCCCTCGCCTAGTAGGCGCCTGCGAGCTTGCGGTGGTCCCAGCTGACGACCCGATCGACCTTGATGCGTACGCCGAGACGTTTGGCGCCGGAGGCGTGCACGAAGGGCCGGACCTCGTCGTCGATCTCGCCGAAGTAGCGGGCGTAGACCGCCTCGCCGATGGCCATGATGTCGTCATGGGCGGTGATGACCTCACCCTGGCCGACCAGCTCGACGCCCATCAGCTCGGCGTACTCGTCGCCGGTCTCCACCAGCAGCGTGATGCGCGGGTCACGCTGGAGGTTGAGGATCTTCTGGCTCTTGGCGAAGGTCCAGAACGCAGGATCTCCGTCGATGACGGCGTACCACATAGCCACGAGGTGGATGCTGCCGTCGTGGTTGAACGACGCCACGTTCATCGTGTGCCGGCCGGCGAGGAGCGCCTCCACCTCGGCGGCAGACATGCGGATCTGATCTCGGCGGGACATGGTGCGACTGTCTACTGCCTGTAGGTGCCGGGCGCGTTGCCCGCCTCGAAGAGCTCGGGAGCTACGGGGCAGTCGGTGCGCCGCAGCGCGTCGGCCGGCACCTGTAGGCCAGCGGGGCCGCCGATCCGGTCGACCAGCGACAGCGGCACCACTTCCTCATCGAGATCCCATGGATCGGCGAGGCGCGTGGCTCGACGGTCGGCCAGGGCGTTCCACATGCGCGCCGGCAGCATCCGCCCGACGCCGGCAGCCAACCAGACGGGAACCTCGGCGTGGCGGGCCACGGTGGCGGCGGCCAACGAGCCGCTGACGGCCACGAAGCCTGAAGGGCCCACGGCCACCGCTTCGAGCAGCAGAACGTCCGAGCTGGCCACCGCCGCTCCCAGCCCGGAGGTGGGCACGTCGACGGCGTCGATGCCGGCCTGCACGAGCCGGCGGACGAGCCCGCTCCCCTCGCCGAGGGAGTCGACGGCCAACACCTCCACGTCGCCCCGCCTGGGCAGGGCCTCCCCCACCTGCTCGGGCCAGCCGATCACGCAGGCGGTCGCCTCCTCGGGCAGGGCGAAGGCCAGCTCCCCGGACGTGGTGTCAGCCTCCATCTCGTCGACGGCCAGCCACGCTTCGCGCTGCCCGTCGGGGGCGGTGAGCACCCGAGCACACAGCCACCACAACGGCGCCGAGGTGGGATGGCGGTCGACGATGCGACGGCAAGCGGCCACCAGGCCGGAGGGATCGTCCCGGAAGGCGGCGAGGGCCTGGGCCGTCTCCCGCACCAGGAGGGTCTGGTCGGCGCCCGATGCCCGGGCGACGTACCGGAGCCGCTCGATCGGGTGCACCCGTCGAACCTATCCGGCCCTCGTCCGACGCGTCCGACGCGTCACGTCCTCAGCGCTCCGGGAGCGGATCCGATGCCGTTGCAGTCCAGGCGTCGGTGAGAACGACCGTCGTCGGGTCTGTCAGGTTGCGTGACGACTGGCCGGCCCAGAGCCGGAACTCGCCGGCCTCCGCGGTCCAGCGATCGGTGGTGGGATCCCAGAAGGCGAGGTGGCGCATCGTGAGGCGGAGGTGGACGTCGGTCGATGCGCCCGGCTCCATCTCCACCTTGGCGAAGGCGCGGAGCTCGCGCACAGGCCGGCGCACCGACGCATCGGAATCGCCGACGTAGAGCTGCACCACGGTGGTGCCGGCTCGACCGCCGGTGTTCGTCACAGGGACGACGACGTCGACGACCGCCCCCGGCTCGACCGAGATCGACGCGACGCGTGGCGAACCCAGGGTGAAGGTGGTGTAGCTGAGGCCGTGGCCGAACGGGAAGGCCGGTTCGATCCCGCGCAGGTCGTACCAGCGGTGCCCGCAGAACACCCCCTCCTGGTAGCGCAGTACCCCCGGGTCGGGGGGGCTGTCGAGCAGGGCCGGAGTGTCCTCCATCCGGGCCGGCAGGGTGCAGGGGAGGCGCCCGCCGGGATCGACGACGCCGGTGAGCACATCGGCGATGGCCCGCCCGCCCTCCTGGCCGGGGAGCCAGCACCAAAGCAGCGCCGGGGCCTCGGCGGCCCACGACACATCCACGGGAGAACCCGCCACCACGCACACGACGGTGCGGGGCTGGGCCGCCGCCACCGCCCGGATCAGCTCCACCTGCCGGCCGGGCAGATCGAGGGAGGTGCGGTCGCGCCCCTCAGTCTCCCAGTCGTTGTCCAGGCCTACGACCACCACAGCCACATCGGCCTCGGTGGCAGCGGAGACGGCCTGCTCGAAGGCGTCGGCCGGCTCGGGGGGAGCGCACCGGAGCTCGGCCCCCAGCCGCTGGCGGGGGTCGGTGGAGACGACCATGAGCTCGAGGGCGACCGGCTCACCGGCCACCAGGTCGACGACGTCCCCCACCTCGGCGCCGTCGACCACAAGGGTGGCCTGGCCGTTCGTCTTGACCTTGAAGCAGTGCGACCCGCTACGGCGCGGCGTGAAGGTAGCCGACCCTCGCGCCGACCAGCCCTCCACCGCGCCCTCATCGCCTTGATCGTCGAGGAAGACGATGCGGAAGTCTCGGGGACGCACGCGGTCGCGCACGACACCGTCGGCCCCGAGGATCTCCACGTCGACGCCCACGGTGCCATCGGCTCGACGCAGGTCGGCCCCTTCCAACGCCGGGGTGCCGCGAGTGGCGGGCGGACCGGGCACCACCACCAGCGCGGCGGGGCCATAGCTCTCGCGGAGGCCGTCGACGATGGTGGCCACGTCGGTAGGCGTGACTCGGGCCGACCCGCCACCCTGGATCACCTCGCGATCGGCATTGGGACCCACCACAGCGATCCGAAGGCCGCTCGACGCCAGCGGCAGCAGCGGAACACCCCCAACCGGCTCGTTGCGCAGCAGCACCTGCGCGGCGGCAGCCGCCTCCCTGGCCACGGCCAGCGCCATCGGCGATCCGCCCGCCTGCTCATCCCCAAGCGGCGTGGCCTCGGCACCTGTGCGCCGGGCCAGCACGGCGAGGCGCGCCCGTGCCTGTTCGATCACCGACCGGTCGACCTCGCCCGCGTCGACGGCGGCGGCCAGCTTCGGGCCCCACCACAGCGCCGGACCCGGCATCTCCAGGTCGAGGCCGGCGCGCACCGACGGGACCGTGCTGTGGACGGCGAACCAGTCGGAGATCACCACCCCGTCCCACGCCCACTCATCGCGCAGGATGCTGGTGAGCAGGCGCGGGTTCTCGCTGCAATGCGTGCCGTGGAGCCGGTTGTAGGCGGCCATGGTGGACCAGGCGCCGGCCTCCCGCAGGGCGTGCTCGAAGGGCAGGAGCGACACCTCCCGCAGCGTGCGCTCGTCGAGCTCGGAGGAGATCTCGAATCGGTCATGCTCCTGGTCGTTGGCCACGAGGTGCTTGACGCAGGCGGCCACGCCACCCCCCTGGAGACCCTCGACGTAGGCCACCGCGAGCCGAGCGCTCAGCACCGGGTCCTCCGAGTAGCACTCGAAGTGGCGGCCACCCAGCGGGGTGCGCTGCTGGTTGACGGTGGGTCCCAGCAGCACCTGCGCGCCCTTGGCTCGCGTCTCCTCCGCCAACGCGGCGCCCACGCGAGCCAACAGCTCCACGTCCCACGACGCACCGAGAGCGGCGCCGCAGGGGAAGCACACCGACGGGGGCCCTCCGGCGAACCGCTGGCCACGAGCGCCGCTCGGCCCGTCTGTCACCCGCAGCGCCGGCACCTCTCCGGAGGCAGGAACGTTCCACCAGTCGGCTCCCGACAAGGGCCGGACCAGCTCGGCGGAGTCCATCAGACGGAACCTACCGCGCTACCGTCTCGGGCCGTGGCGACCGACCCTCCTGCCGACCTCATCCTCTCGCCGATCAACGGAGAGCCCCGCACCATCTCCGGGTGGGTCACCACGTTCCAGCTCGCGGCGGTGATCCTCGACCCCTTCACGAACGAGAGCTCGTGGCTCCTCGAGACGGCCAGTCGGCTGTTGCTCCACTTCCGCGAGGCAGATTGCCGTGTGGCCTTCATCGTCACCGGCACCGCGGACGACGCCCGGGAGTTCCTGGGCCCGTGGGCGGACAAGGTGCTCACCTTCGCCGACCCAGACCGCGCCGCCGTGCGGGGGTTGGGGCTCAACGAGCTGCCCGCCTTCGTGCAGGTTCGGGGCGACCTCCACCTCGCGGCCTCCGCTGAGGGCTGGGACCCGGAGCAGTGGCGCCGGGTGGCCGGCTCGCTGGCCAAGAACATGAGCTGGTCGGCCCCGCTCATCCCCGCCTACGGCGACCCCTCGCCGTACGCGGGTTCCGCCGCCGTCGGTTGACCCGAGAGTAGAGGCAACGGGCCCGGTCGACCCCCGCCCCGGGGTCAGCGGATGCCACCCCTGGTCATGCCGAGGGTGTCCAGCACCCGGTCGAGATCCTCGGCCCCCATCAGCCCCTGCTCCAGGACCAGCTCCCGGATCGAGCGGCCGCTCTTGAGCGACTCCTTGATGATCGCGTCCGCCCTCTCGTAGCCGATCACCGGGTTGAGGGCGGTGCCGATCGACGGGGACGACTCCGCGTAGGCCTTGAGGCGATTGACGTCGGCCTCGATCCCCGCGATGCAGAGATCGGCGAACAGGCGGGAGACGTTGGCGAGCAGCCGGATTGACTCGAGCAGGTTGCGGGCCATCACAGGCAGGTACACGTTGAGCTCGAAGTTCCCCTGCGAACCAGCGAAGGCTACGGCCGCATCGTTGCCGTAGACCTGCACGCACACCTGGGTGAGCGCCTCGGCCATCACCGGGTTCACCTTGCCGGGCATGATCGAGGAGCCGGGCTGCAAGTCAGGGATGCGGATCTCGGCCAGGCCGGTGCGGGGCCCACTGCCCATCCAGCGAATGTCGTTGGCGATCTTGATCAGCGCGGCCGCCAGCTGGCGAAGGTCGCCGCTGAACCCGACGAGCGCGTCCCGCGATCCCTGCGCGGCAAAGTGGTCTCGGGCCTCGCTGAGCGGAAGGTCCATGTCCTGAGCGAGCCTGCCGATGACGCCCTTCGCGAAGGTCTTCGGGGCGTTGATGCCGGTGCCCACGGCCGTGCCGCCGAGGGGCAGCTCGCCGACGCGGGGCAGCGCGGACCGGATGCGGTCGGCGGCCTGTTCGACCTGCGCGGCGTACCCGCCGAACTCCTGGCCGAGGGTGACCGGCGTGGCGTCCATCAGATGGGTGCGACCCGCCTTCACGACCTTGGCGAACCGCCGGGCCTTGCGCTGCAGCGTGGAGGCGAGGTGGTCGACGGCGGGAAGCAGCTGCTTGGTGGCCTCGCGGACCGCCGCGAGGTGGATGGCCGACGGGAAGACGTCGTTGGACGACTGTGAGGCGTTGACGTGGTCGTTGGGATGGACCGGTGCGCCGAGCCGCTCGGCAGCCAGGTTGGCGATCACCTCGTTCATGTTCATGTTCGAAGACGTGCCGGACCCGGTCTGGAAGACATCGACCGGGAAGTGCTCGTCGTGTTGGCCCATCGCCACTTCGCGCGCGGCGTCGTGGATGGCGCCAGCGATGTCCTTCGGCACGATCTTGAGGCGGGCGTTCACCCCCGCCGCCGCTCCTTTGATCGAGGCCAAGGCGCCGATGAGCTCGCGGTCGATGGGCCGGCCCGAGATCGGGAAGTTGTCCACCGCCCGCTGCGTCTGCGCCCCCCACCGGGCCGCCGCCGGCACCCGCACCTCGCCCATCGTGTCGTGCTCGATCCGGAAGCCATCCTCGGACATGACCGCAGCGTACGACGAGACCTAGCGTTCCCGCCGATGACCGACCCCGCCTTCACGGAGCTTCTGCCCCTCGGCCCCGACGAGACGCCCTATCGCCTGCTCACCACCGATGGCATCACCACCACGGAAGCCGCCAACCGAACGTTCCTCGAAGTGGACCCCGACGCCCTGACACTCCTCACCCGAACCGCGTTCCGGGACATCGCCCACTGGCTGCGACCGGCGCACCTCACGCAGCTCACCCGCATCCTCGATGACCCCGAGGCCTCGGCGAACGACCGCTTCGTGGCTCTCGACCTCTTGAAGAACGCCAACATCGCGGCGGGGGGAGTGCTGCCCATGTGCCAGGACACCGGCACCGCCATCGTGATGGGCAAGCGGGGTGAGCTGGTGCTCACCGGGGGCGACGACGAGCAGGCCATCAGCCTCGGCATCCAGCAGACCTACGACACGTCCAACCTGCGCTTTTCGCAGATGGCGCCCATCACGATGTGGGACGAGCAGAACACCGGCACCAACCTCCCGGCACAGATCGAGCTCTACGCCACGGCTGGCGACGCCTACAAGCTGCTCTTCATGGCCAAGGGCGGCGGCTCCGCCAACAAGAGCTACCTCTACCAGGAGACCAAGGCCGTCCTGAACCGCTCGTCGATGCTGAAGTTCCTCGACGAGAAGCTGCGCACTCTAGGCACGTCGGCCTGCCCTCCCTACCACCTGGCCGTCGTCATCGGCGGCACGTCGGCCGAGTTCGCCATGAAGACAGCCAAGTACGCGTCGGCCCACTACCTCGACTCGCTACCCACCACGGGATCGGCGCTCGGCCACGGCTTCCGCGACCTCGAGCTGGAAGCCGACGTGCTGTCCCTCACCCAGGGCTTCGGCATCGGGGCCCAGTTCGGCGGCAAGTACTTCTGCCACGACGTTCGGGTGGTGCGGCTCCCCCGCCATGGCGCGTCGTGCCCGGTGGCGGTGGCGGTGTCGTGCTCGGCCGACCGCCAGGCCCTCGGCAAGATCACCCGAGACGGCGTGTTCCTTGAGCAGCTCGAGGAGGATCCGGCGCGCTACCTACCGGAGGTCACCCACGACGACCTCGCCGACAACGTCGTCCGCGTCGACCTCAACCGTCCGATGGACGAGATCCGCGCCGAGCTGAGCCGCTACCCCGTGAAGACGCGCCTGTCGCTGAGCGGACCGATGGTGGTGGCGCGCGACATCGCCCACGCCAAGATCAAGGAGCGTCTCGACGCCGGCGAGGCCATGCCGCAGTACCTGCGCGACCACTGCGTGTACTACGCCGGGCCGGCCAAGACACCCAAGGGGATGGCCTCGGGATCCTTCGGCCCCACCACCGCCGGGCGGATGGACTCCTACGTCGGGGAGTTCCAGGCCGCCGGCGGGTCGCTGGTGATGCTGGCCAAGGGCAACCGCAGCCGGCCGGTCACCGATGCCTGTGCGGCCCACGGCGGGTTCTACCTCGGCTCCATCGGCGGGCCCGCCGCCCGGTTGGCCCAGGACTGCATCCGCAAGGTCGAGGTGCTCGAGTACCCCGAGCTGGGCATGGAGGCGGTCTGGAAGATCGAGGTGGAGGACTTCCCCGCCTTCATCGTGGTGGACGACAAGGGCAACGACTTCTTCGACCTCGTCAGCACCCCTGTCACCCTCGGCTGAGGTAGGGGCTGGGCGCTACGTCCAGAGTTCTGACATCGTGCAGGACACACCGCCAAATTATTCCTAGTAATGCTGGACGGCCTGCTCTATGTTGTCGCACAGCTTCGACCTGGGTGGGCGGGAGGTCAGGCTACGAATCGCACGGCAATGCGGGCCCATCCATCAGGAGGAAGCATGCGCAAGCTGATCGCGGCGTTGACGACGGCGGGCCTCGTGCTCACCTCGTTCAGCGCCTTGGCCCCCTCGACCGGGGCCACTCCGCCGCCGGGCACCGAAGTCACGGCCACCCGCGAGATGGCGGCCTCCGACGAGCTCCCCAACCCCCTCGAGGACAAGCGTCGTGCGCTGAAGGCGGCGGCCATCGAGGGAGTGATCGCCGGGACCGCCACGCCCGAGCAGCGCAACGGCAGCACCGTGGTGAAGGTCGGTGAGACGAGCGACGGCGGAGGAGCCTCCGGCGACGGCGCCAGCCGACAGGGCGGCGGCAACAGCAGCAAGAGGGACCAGTACGTCGAGCTGGCCAATGAGGGCACGGACCGGGTGTTCACCCTCCTCGTCGAGTTCGGTGACCAGCGTCACCGCAACTATCCCGATCAGGACACCGATCCGGACACCCCCGGGCCGACCCGCTTCGATGGCCCGCTCCACAACCAGATCCCCGAACCCGACCGGAGCGTCGACAACTCCACCCAATGGCAACCCGACTACAGCTCGGCGTACTTCAACGGCCTGTACTTCGGCACGGGCCAGGGCGTGGAGTCGCTAAAGACGTACTACGAGGCGCAGTCCTCAGGCCGGTACTCGGTGGACGGCGCCGCCACCGCGTGGATCAAGGTGCCCTACAACGAAGCCCGTTACGGACGCTCCAACGGCTATCCGTGCGCCGATGTGGTGTGCAACAACACGTGGAACCTCGTGCGAGACGGCATGAACGAATGGACAAGGGCTCGCAAGGCGGAGGGGCTCACCGACGCTCAGATCAAGGCCGAGCTCGCTACCTACGACGTCTACGACCGGTACGACTTCAACGGCAATGGCAACTTCAACGAGCCCGACGGCTACGTCGACCACCTGCAGATCATCCATGCCGGCGGCGACCAAGCCGATGGCGATCCGATCCAGGGTGAGGACGGCATCTGGAGCCACCGCTGGTATGCCTTCGTCAGCGACGCGGGCAGCACCGGTCCCGTCGCCAACCCGCTTGGCGGCTCCCAGGTGGGGCGCACAGGGATCTGGGCGGGCGACTACACCGTGCAGGCCGAGAACGGCGGCCTCTCGACGGTGGCCCACGAGTACGGGCATGACCTCGGCCTCCCGGACCACTACGACACCGCCGGCGGCCAGAACGGCGTGGAGTGGTGGACCCTGATGGCCCAGAGCCGTCTCTCCGCCCTCAACGAGCCCATCGGGACGCGGCCCGGCGACTTGTCGGCCTGGGACAAGCTGCAGCTCGGCTGGCTCGACTACGAGACCGTGGTGGCCGGCCAGGCCAAGACGCTTGACCTCGGCCCCCACGAGTACAACTCGGCCAAGCCGCAGGCCGCTGTCGTGGTGCTCCCCGACAAGACGGTGAGCTTCGAGTACGGCGCCCCGTTCGCCGGTGAGCGCATGTGGTGGTCGGGGAGTGGCGACAACCTCACTACCTCGATGACCCGCGACGTCGACCTCACCGGGCAGACGACGGCCGCCCTCGACCTGAAGGCCCGCTTCGACATCGAGGCCGAGTACGACTACCTGTACGTGCAGGCCTCCACCAACGGTGGCGGCACCTGGACCAACCTCGATGGCACGGTTGACGGCGTGCCCTTCGTCCGGGACGGGAGCGACAACCCGGCCATCTCGGGCTCGTCGGAAGGCGCATGGGTGGACGTGAACGTGCCCCTCAACAGTGTGGCGGGCGGTCCCATCTCGTTCCGGTTCCTGTACCGGACCGACGGTGGGGTGGCCCCCGACGGCTTCTTCGCCGACGACGTCGTGATCAGCGCGGACGGTGTCCCGCTGGTGACGAGCGGGGCCGAGTCCGGCGACGACGAGGGATGGGCTCTCGACGGCTTCACGTCGACCACAGGCACCGAGACCGGCGACTTCGCCAACTACTACATCGCGTCGCACCGCAGCTTCGTGTCCTACGACAGGTACCTGCGGACCGGGCCCTACAACTTCGGGTTCGCCAACACGAAGCCGGACTTCGTGGAGCACTTCAGCTACACGCCCGGCCTGCTCATCTCGTACTGGGACACCTCCCAGGCCGACAACAACACCAGCGAGCACCCGGGCGAGGGGCTGATCCTGCCGATCGACTCCCACCCGCAGGCACTGTTCAACCTGACCGGTGCGCCGTGGCGTTCCCGGATCCAGGTGTACGACGCCCCGTTCTCGGTGAACGCTCCCAAGTCGTTCACGCTCCACCTGAACGGCCAGCCCAGCTACATCAGGGGCCAGGGTGCACAGCCCGTGTTCGACGACAGCCGCTCGTACCAGGATCCGGCCATCCCGCGGGTCGGGGTGGACGTGCCCGACACCAACACCCGGATCAAGGTGCTGTCCACCAGCGGCACGTCGATGAGGATCAGCGTCGGCCCCGGCTGACCCACAACGCCAGAACGACGACTAGGCCAGCTCGACGAGGTCGAGGTAGTCGTCGGCCCAGTGGTCGACGGTGCCCTCGGGCATCAGGAGCACGCGATCCGGCTCGAGGTCGCGCACGAAGGCGGCATCGTGGCTGACCAGCACGATGCTGCCCGGCCAGCCCCGCAGTCCTTCGGCCACCGCTTCGCGCGAGCCGGGGTCGAGGTTGTTGGTGGGCTCGTCGAGCAGGAGCAGGTTGTGGCGGCCGGCGACGAGGATGCCCAGCGCCAGCTTCGTCTTCTCCCCGCCGGAGAGGGTGCCGGCGTCCTGGTGCACCTTGTCGCCGGTGAGGCCCATGGCGCCGACGATGGCCCGCAAGTCCGGGTCGGCGGCCTCGGGCACCTGTTCCCGGAGGTGCTCGAGGATCGTGCGGCCGGCGTGGATGCCCTCGTGCTCCTGGGCGTAGTAGCCGGCCACCACGTTGTGCCCGAGGCGGAAGCCGCCCTGGTCGGCCTGACGCTCGCCGGCCAGCACGCGCAGGAGGCTCGTCTTGCCGGCGCCGTTGAGGCCCATGATGAGCAGGCGTTCGCTCCGCTCCAGGGTGAAGTCGACGTCACGGAACACCTCGTTGTCGCCGTAGCGCACCGCCAGGCTCTCGCCCTCGAGGACGATGCGACCCGGCTTCGGTGGCGGCGGGAACCGCACGTGCACCGATCGCGATGCGCGCGGGGCCTCGACCGCCCCGGCCTCCAGGCGGACGATGCGCTTCTCGATGCTGTGGGCCATGGACGCCTTGGAGGACTTGGCGCCGAAGCGGTCGACGAGGGTCTGCAGGCGGTCGATCTCCTTGGCCTGGCGCTGGGCCGCTTTGGCCAGCCGCACCTCGTCCTTCTCCCGGGCCACGATGTACTGGGAGTAGGTGCCCTTGTACTCCTCGATGGTTCCGAGGCTGGCGTCGTCGTAGCGGTCGAGGTGGATCACCCGGGTGATGGCCTCATCCAGTAGATCGAGGTCGTGGCTGATGACGAGCAGCGCCCCTCGGTAGGCCCGCATGAAACCGAGCAGCCACTCCTTGGCGTCGCTGTCGAGGTGGTTGGTGGGCTCGTCGAGGAGGAGAACGTCGCTGCCGGCGAACAGGATTCGGGCGATCTCCACTCGCCGCTTCTGACCACCAGACAGCGAGCCCACCGGCTCGTCCAGGCGGTCGGCGTCCAGACCTAGGCCGGCCGCGATGCGCCGCACCTCGCTCTCGGCGGCGTAGCCACCCTCTATCCGGAACTTCTCCTCGGCTCGGGAGAACCGGTCCACCGCGCGCTCGGAAGGGTCCTCCTCCATCTGGATGCGCAGCTTCTCAATCCGGATCATGGCTTCGTCCAACCCGCGGCCCGACAAGATGTGGCGCACGCCGGTGGTGGCCTCGTCGACGCCGTCGAGGCGAGGGTCCTGCGGGAGGTAGCCGAGGCCACCGGTGCGGTTCACCACGCCGGCGAAGGGGGCGTCGGCGCCGCCCAGCACCTTGAGCAGGGTGGTCTTGCCGGCACCATTGCGCCCGACCAGGCCCACCTTGTCGCGGGCGCGGAGCGAGAAGCTAGCCCCTTCGAGGATGACGGAACCGCCCACCTCGACAGCGAGCTCGCGGACCTGCAGCATCCCACCATGGTCACAGGCACCGCCCCCGCCAGGCGAACCCGTTGCCGGTGCTCGCTAGGTCCTGCGCGTGCCCGCCTGTGGCTCTCTCACACGATTCCCCTGTGCAAGGACCGCAGGCTGAGCCACAGGCCCGACCGCCATCCAGCCCGCGGTCCTGGCACAACGAACGGGTGTGTCCCGACCACGGGCTGAGGATGACCCGCTGCGGACAGCTGCGTGCAGGCGTGGAGGCACCGACCGCGCCACAGCCTCGCCGCGCCCGTGCCCTTCCTGGGCTCGCTTGGTGGAGACGTCGGGGCTAGCGGGCGATCCAGCCGCCGTCGATCGTGAGGGTCTGGCCAGTCATGTAGCTGGAGGCGTCACTGGCGAGGAACAGGAGCGCGGTATCCAGCTCATGGACCTCGCCGGCGCGGGCCATGGGGCAGTTCTTCTTCATGAAGGCATTGGCACTCTCGTCGGAGAACATCAGCTCAGTCATCTCGGAGGGGAACCACCCCGGAGCCAGAGCGTTCACCCGGATGCCCTTGCGGGCCCACTGGGCACCGAGCTCGCGGGTGAGGTTCACGACGGCGCCCTTGGACGCGCAGTAGGACGCCTGCTTGATCGGGGCCGCCGCCACCATCCCGAGCACAGAGGCGATGTTGACGATGGTCCCATTGCGCCGCTCGATCATGTGGCGGCCGGTGAGCTGGCTGAGCAGGAACAGGCTGTTCAGGTTGACGTCGATCACCTGGCGGAAGCCGTCGATCGGCTCGTCCTCGGCTGCCATCGGAGCCCCGATGCCGGCGTTGTTCACCAGCACGTCGAGGTGGCCCTCCAACGCGATCGCATCGGCTACGAGGCGCTCGCAGTCGGCGTCCACGGACACGTCGCAGGTCATCGGCACGAGGCGCTCGCCGAGATCGGCCGCCAGGGCCTCCAGCCGCTCGGTGCGCCGAGCGGCCGCCACCACAGTCGCCCCCGCCGCATGCAGCACGCGGGCGAACCGGTCGCCGAGGCCGCTGGAGGCACCGGTGACGATGGCGACGCGACCGTCGAGGCGAAAAGGGGTGGTGAGGTCGATGGTGCTCATGGCGCCAGAACCTACGACCCGTCGGGCGACCGTGGCAGCATGAGCCGATGAAGGTGCGGATCGGCTATGGCCTGGGCACGCGGGCGTCCACCGATCCCGACCGCTTCGCGGCGCTCGTCACCAGCCTCGAGGCCCATAGGTTCGACTCACTCTGGCTGTCGGAGCGCGTCACCGGGGACTGCCCCGACCCCGTGGTCGGCCTGGCGGTGGCGGCCGGGCTCACCACCAAGATCAAGTTCGGGTTCTCGGTGCTGGTGCTCCCGGGCCGCAACCCGATGCTGCTGGCCAAGGAGCTGGCCACGCTCGACCGGCTCTCGCGCGGTCGTCTGCTCCCGGCCTTCGGGCTGGGGGCGGTGGACCCCGGCGAGCACCAGGCCTTCGGGGTGGAGCGGGGCGACCGGGCCAAGATCTTCAACGAGGTGCTCCCGCTGCTGCGCCGGTTCTGGGCCGGCGAGACCGTGGACCACGATGGCGCCTTCCACCACTACGAAGGCGCGGTCGTGCGGCCGCTCCCCCTCCAGGACCCGCTGGAGATCTGGCTGGGTGGCATCGCGCCGTCGGAGCTGAAGCGCTGCGGGCGGCTGGGCGACGGGTGGCTGCCGTCGTTCTGCACGGCGGAGGACGTGCGAGCTGGCATCGCCGTGATCGAGGCCACCGCGGCCGAGCACGACCGCAAGGTCGACCCCGAGCACTTCGGCGCCCTCATCCCCTACACAGATGGGCCGATCCCCGAGATCGTGGCGTCCGGCATCGCCAAGCGCCGGCCCGGCATCGACCCCACCCGCGTCATTGCGTCCGGCCTCGACGGGCTGCGGGCGATGATCGACGAGCACATCGCGGCCGGCGGCTCGAAGTTCGTGGTGATCCCGCTGGCTGAGCCTGATGACTGGGATGCGCACCTCGCCGAAGTGGCCGAGGCGCTGCTCCCCCTGCAGACCTGATGACGGTCGTCAGCCCCGCAGCGACGGCGGTGCGCCCCACCGGGGGCTGACCCAGCGGGCCAACCCGCCGGGGATGCCCTCCGGCCCGACGGACTGCCGCTGGCGCGTGGTCATGTAGACGACGCCGGCACCGAGCAGCAGCATCAAGATGCCGACCGCCTGGGCGTGAGGGCTCCTCGGGTCGACGATCACCGATGCCGGCAACAGCGGAGCTTGCTCCTGGACGCTCGGCGCCACCGGCGTGAGGCCCTGCTCCGCGTCGGGCAGGGCGGCTTCGAACTGGGGCAACGAGATGCCGCCACTGTCGATCACTGGGCTGTCGAAGGTGACGGAGCCGTCGGCCGGCGCACTGAAGTCGCCGCCACCACCAACCCCGGTGTCCACCGGGGCCGTCGACGGCGGAGGCGGGGGGTCACCCGGCGATGTCTGGATGCTGTCGGATGTCGGCCCTTCGAAGGTCTGCGAGAACGCGGAGCCGTTGGCCCCCTCAGGCTGCCCCTCGACGAGCCCGGGGGCGAGGACGACGTTGACCTTGTTGCCGAACTGCAGGGCCGCCAGGTCGAACGTCCAGGAGGTGCCGTCGGCCGAGCGCGTCCCCTTCACGCCACCGGCATCACAGGCCGGCTGGGGCTTCGCCGGCCATGCCTGGGCGTCGCCCCCTACCCACTGACTACCTGCCTGGCATGCGAGCAGGACGGCCCCGCTGCCGCCCGCATCGCCGCTCGCCGCGACCTTGAGCGTGAGGACCGGATTGGCGTCGCCCTCGGCGAGCGTGGCCGCGATCGCGGCGATGGCGGTGGCCCCGTCCGGCGCACCCTGGACGAGCAGCTGGCCCGCCGTCACGGTGGGCGGCCCGGGCAACAGCACATCGGGATTGGTCTGCACCTTCCACCACCAGCCGCTGTCGTCGATCGACGCCGCGCTTGATGCCAGGGCCGGCTCGAGCGACAGCGACGAGCCGACGATCATGAGCAGACCGGCCAGGAGCATCGTCAACCGACGGCGGCGCATCAGGTCACCTTCCCGGCCACAAGCGGCTCGCTTCGTCCGCGCGCCGCGGCGTCGTCCTCGGCCGGGCCGTTGGTGGTCCCGTTGGTGGTGGCCTTCACGGCTGCTCGCTTCCCCGGGGCGCGGGCCGGCTTGGCAGCCGCCTTTCCCGATCGGTTGATCACCGACGGATCGCCGCCGAGGTAGGACTCGATGACACGCGGGTGGCTGATGACCTCTTGCGGTGTGCCCTCCACGATGGGGTGGCCGAGCTCGAGGGCGATCATGCGATCGGAGACATCCGTGATCAGGGGCATGTCATGCTCGATCACGAGCAGCGCGCAGTCGGTCTCGACCTGGATCCTCTGCAGCAGCGGCCCCAGCGCTTCCGTCTCGGCCTGGGCGATGCCCGAGGACGGCTCGTCGAGCAGGAGCACGCTCGGATCGTGGGCCATGCACATGGCGAGGTCGACGATGCGCCGCGAGCCCGTGGACAGCTCGCGCACGAACTTGTCACGGAAGGCCCCGAGGTTCATCAGCTCGATGAGATCGGACACCGCCCAAGCCACGTCCTCCTCCTGCTGCACCACGCCGGGCAGGTTGAGCATCGAGGCGAGGTGGTCACGCACGCTGAGGTGGCGCTCCAGACCGATGGCGATGTTCTCGGCCACCGTCAGCGATCCAGCCAGGCGCGCGTCCTGGAAGGAACGGCCGAGCCCGAGCCACGCCCGTCGATCGGGGGCCATCTCCGTGATGTCGTGCCCGTCGAAGAGGATGCGACCGCCGCTGGGCTCCAAGAACCCGGAGATGAGGTCGAAGATCGTCGTCTTGCCGGCGCCGTTGGGGCCGATGAGCCCGAGGATCTCCCCGCGGTTGAGCACGAAGCTGGCATCGTCGACTGCCGTGATGCCCCCGAAGCGCTTGGTGACGCCGGTCAGCTCGAGGATCGGCACGAGCTCGGTCGGCGCGCTGCGCACCACCACAGGGGCGACCGCCACCGCGCTCTTGCGCTTCGTACCGGCCCCCTCGAGGAACACCGAGCGAACGATGTCGTTGCGCTCGAGCAGCTCCTCGGTCGGGCCTTCGAAGCGCACCTCACCCTTCTCCATGAAGTAGGCGCGGTCAGCGACGGTGAGCGCGACGTTGATCGACTGCTCCACCAGCACGATGGCGGTGCCACTCTCCTGGATGCGGCGGACGATGCCGAGCAGCTGTTCGACGATGGTGGGTGCCAGGCCGAGTGACAGCTCGTCGATCATGAGCACCTTGGGCTTGGCGATGAAGGCCATGCCGAGGGCCAGCATCTGCTGCTCGCCACCGGACAGGTTCCCGGCCATCTGGTCGATGCGCTCGCGCAGACGGGGGAAGATGTCGAGTACCTCGGCGTTGGCGGCTTCGAGGTACTCGGGGTCGTCGCGGTAGAGCCAGCCGGCCGCGCGCAGGTGCTCGGCGACGGTGAGCGTTGGGAAGACGGCCTTGCCGCCCGGCACCTGGATCAGGCCGAGCGCGGTGGTGCTGGCGCCGTCGGCGTGGGTGATGTCGCGGCCGTCGAAGTAGATGGCGCCGCCAATGGGATCGACCGTCCCGCTGATGGCCTTCAGCAAGGTCGACTTACCGGCGCCGTTCGTGCCGAGCAGGGCGACCACCTCGCCTGGGTGTACTTCCAGATCCACGCCGAAGAGCACCTGCACCTGGTCGTAGGCGACCTCGACGCCCCGGCAGACGAGCAACGCCCCCCCGCCCGCGGCGCGCGCAGCCTGCAGCTCGCGCGCCGCCGAGAGCGACTTCCCGGCGTTGCCGATGTCCGTCGCGACGAAGCCGGAGGCGGTGGTGCCGACGAGGCCGGCCACCACCACGATGCCGGAGAGGAGCGCTATGGCCACGCGGTAGCCGGCGCTGTCGCCGAGGTTTCCGAAGATGACCGCTGACATCAGGCCGCCCGCGGCCACGAGGATCAGCGAGTAGCCGAAGGCCTGGGTTCGGACCTTGGGGGGAACGATCATCGCGATGAGCGTGAGGTAGGCCGGGAGGTAGGCGGAGAACCCGATGTTGGCGATGAACACGAACACCAGCGCGAGGGCCGCGAACGGCGAGATCGCCATCAGGAGCAGGCCGACGCCACCGAGCATGAACGCCAATCCGGTGAGCGAGGCGAGGCGACCCGCCTTCTCGCCGACGTAGCGGGTCACGGCCCAGTTGCCCACGAAGAGCCCGGCGAAGAGCCCGGCACCGGAGATGAAGCTGACGATGCCCCGCTGGAAGGGGCCGAAGTCGAAGACGTTCTCGAAGAAGAAGATCGTGAACGCGGCCAGCGGGAAGACGCCGAACCCAAGCAGGAACCCGCCGAGGTAGAGGCGCTTGAGCGACCGGATGCTGAAGAGCTGCCGACGAGCCTCCGCGAACGGCACGCCCCCTTGGGCCTCCGACTCGGCCGCCAGCTCCGCGTCGATCATCACCCCGCGCGCGGGATGGGGTAGGCGCAGCGTCGAGACGATGAGCAGGGCGGTGGGGATGGCGAGCACGATGAAGAGCACCTGCCAGCCGACGACGGCGCCGAGCCCGCCGATGGCCACCGCGGTGACGGTGGAGAGCGGGTTGGCGCTGCGGTGGAGCGTGTACACCTTCGGGAGGTGCTCCGCGCTGTAGTAGTCAGGCAGAAGGCTGGCGTGCACCGGCTCGTTGACGGCCCTGCCGATCCCGGCGCCCAGGCGAGCGATGATCAACAAGGCGAGCACGCCCGTCCAACCCGCCAGACCGGTGAGCACGCTGAGGCTCATCCAGGACATCGCCGCAAGGGCGACGAGGCGGACGCGGTTGATTCGATCGGCCAGGAACGAGACCGGCAGCACCACCGCGAGGGCGGCGATCGCCACCAGGGTGCTGATGACGATGACGTCGCCGTCCTTGATGCCGAAGGTGTCACCGATCTCGGGACCCATGATGATGAAGGCGATGCGGTCCAGCTCGTCGACCAGGTTGAGGCCGAACAGCACGGCGAGGGGCGTGATCGCCTCCCCGCCGGTGACGCCCTCAAGGCGCCGTCGGATGCTCACCGGCCACCTCCCGCTGGTGCCATCGCCAATCCTGGTAGAGGACTCTCCACCGTCTGGTCGAGGAGCATCCCCTCCTCCTCCTCGGTGACGAGCGAGTCGGCCACAAGGCTCGGCACGTGGATGCCGTGCTTGGCCGCGACCCGACGGAGCAGGTTGTCGCGCACCTTGTAGACGCCCTCGATCAGACCGCCAGGCATGAACATCAACAGGAACAGGAGCCCCACCCCACTGGTGAGCAGGTCGATGAGGTCGACCTCGCTCAGCCCTGGCAGCAGGGGAAGGCCGACCACGTACACGGCGCCGAGGATGGCGCCGGGGATCGAGCCCACGCCGCCGATGACGGCCATGATGAACAGCGTGAGCGACTTCTCGGGCGTGAAGCCGCCGGGCTCGAAGCCCTGGTTCTGGTAGGCGATGAGCGCACCGGCGAGCCCAGCGATGAAGCCGGAGGCGGCGAAGGCGGCCATGCGGGTCGCGGCCAGGTTCACGCCGAACGCCTGCATCAGCCGCCCGTTGTCGCGTGCGCCGATGAGGATCCGTCCCGAACGGTTGTTGCGCAGCGCCTTGGCGAGGACGACGGCGAGCCCGAGGAAGACAAGGCAGAGCCAATAGAACTTGGCGTCGGCCGGGATGGTGATCCCGAACAGCTCGCTGTCCCCACTCAGGTCGATCGAGCCGTAGAGCTGTGGGCGGGCGACGAACGCACCCTGCTCGGGGAGGAGCCACGGGAAGAACTCGCGCTTCAGGATGAACCCCTGCACCGCGAACGCGAACCCGAGCGTGGCCACGGCGAGGAACAGACCCTGGATGCGCAGCGCCGGGAGCCCGACGAGCACGGCGACGAGCGCACCGACCATGCCGCCCGTGAACATCACGGCGAAGAAGTCCCAGCCATGGGTGGCGGCGAGCATGCCCGACACTCCCGATGCCACGCCGGAGATGGCGTACTGCCCGAGCGAGATCTGCCCCGTCCAGCCGGTGAGGACCACGAGCGACACGCCCACGATGGCGTAGATGATGATGAGCGTCGCCTGCGGGGTCTTGTTGTCACCGAAGATCCAGGGGGCGGACAGCGCCACGGCGGCGACCAGGAACGTCAGCCCGCGGCGGGCCCGCACCACCTCCTTGAGGTT
>Ga0136633_1000619_pt1 | contig 27092 bp, 23 predicted proteins | sample AntDrymeUQ832206_2_FD_105494 | JGI IMG/M metagenome (GOLD analysis project Ga0136633, IMG submission 105494) | Polar desert sand microbial communities from Dry Valleys, Antarctica - metaG UQ83 (22.06) | ecosystem: Environmental > Terrestrial > Soil > Desert | place: Antarctica: Dry Valley... | reverse complement strand
CGCTTGGGCTGCGGACCCACCTTGATCATCTGCTCGACGAACAGCGCGACGGCCGCCCAGGAGTACTGCCCGATGGCGGTGGGCACCGCGTTGGGCTTCACCTGACGCAGCCACTGGGCGTAGAGCTGCAGCTCTGGGTTGCCGTTGATCTCCTCGAGCAACGAGGGGGCCACCGCCACGAACGAGCCGTTGGCCGCCGCGCCTGCCTGCTTGAGGTAGTTGGGGGTGTAGGCCGTCACGGTGGGCTGGTAGACCTCGGGCTTGTAGCCCTGCTTGACGAACTCCTTCGCCAGGTTGGCGGCCTGCTGGTAGGCGCCGACGAAGGTGACGTACTTGGCCTTCTTGCTCTTCAGCCGGTTGACCGCCGGGCCGTAGTTGGTCTCGGCGGTGCCGATCGGGACGCGGTCGATGAACGTGTAGCCGAGCAGCTTCTCGGCGCCGTCGATGTCCTGCTCGGCCAGCTGCCGGGTGACCTCGCCGTCGCTGTAGACGTAGGCCGCCGCCTTGACCGCCTGGGGGAACTTCTCGGCAGCCCAGCCGTACTGGCCCATGCTGCGGTCGCCGCCCTTGCCGGCGGCGTTGATGGGGAAGGCATTGGGCACGGCCTTCATCTGGTCCGTGGTCGACAGGCCGCGCAGGTCGGGGAGGCCGCACCTCTTGATCTCGTCGGCGCCGCCCTGGTCGAACGCCGACACCGAGCCGACGCCGGCGAACGCGTCGCTGCAGGCCTGGATGCTCGCGCTGCGGTTGGCCCCGGAGTCGAGCTGTGAGTCGAGCGCCAGCAGCCGCAGCTTGCGGCCGTAGAGGGTGCCGTAGCGCGCGGTGAAGTACTTGACGTAGGCCTGCGCGGCGAAGCGGGCGTCCTCGAACAGCCCGGGCACCGCACCGCTGACATCGCTGACGTTGGCGAGGGTGATGGAGGTCGCGGTGACACCGACGTCGGTCGCGCCGCCGTTGCCCCCTGGCGGGGCCTTCGTGAAGTCCTTCGACCCACCGCTGGCCTGGCCGGTCGAGCTGCCGCCCGTTCCCGTCGTACCGCCGGTGGTGCCGCCCGTTCCCGTCGTGCCGCCCGTGCCGGTGCTGCCGCCCGTGCCTGTCGTGCCGCCCGTGCCGATGGTGCCGCCGGTCGTGTCACCGCCTGTGGTCTCGCCTCCGACCTGGTTGCCGCCGGTGCCGCCGCCCTGCGAGAGGGCAGCGCTGCGCTGGGCGGGGGTGAGGCGCGCTCCGCAGGCTGTGGTGAGCAGGCAGCCGAGGAGCAGGCCGGCTGCGAGCCGCTGGGTTACGGGCATCAACGTGGTTCTCCTCTGGGGGGCTGACAGCTAGAGCGTGGCGGGTGAGCCGGTCGACAGCGGGTCGCACAGGCCGCAGGGGCGGAGCCCGGAGCTCTCCGAGACCGACTTCACGCCGGATCGGCCGGCGACGACGGAGCAGTCAGGCCGATGCAGCATCGACCCGGTCGCGGTTGCGACAAGTCGCTGCTCGCGGCCATTCTTGCCCGCGGTGCGGGTCGGCGGCTCGGGCCGGTTGGCGAGCTCCTCGCGGATCTCCTGCAGCAGGGCGATGATCTCGTTGCTCGACGCCTGCTGGGTGGCCGAGCTCCGGGCGATCCAGGAGCCGAAGTACAAGAGGCCGCCGGCGAGCATCAGGCCCAAGCCGACGAGCCCGCCTGAGATCAGGTAGGGAACCTGCTCGAACAGGTATGGCGTATGGGCCGCGCCGTACCAGCCGAGCAGGATCAACATGAGCCCGAAGGGCAGGAGGATGGCCGCAGCCAGGGCGAGGATGCCGTCTGCGCCGGCGATCCAGCTGTGCCAGGAGCGACGCTGAGCGCCCGCGAAGGCGTCGACGGGCTGCGTCCCGTGAGGCCCCGTCACGTCAGGCCCCGTCACGTCAGGCTCCGTCACGTCAGGCTCCGTCCATGTGCAGGGACGGGACGTTCGACGGTGCGCCGAGGGCGCAACCACCACCCAGCAGGCCACCACCGAAGGCGAAGCCGCGCAGCCAGGTCAGACCGAAACCGCCCACCCCGGCGGCGAGCAGGGCACCCAGCACGAGCAGCGCCGAGACAGCCGGCGATGAGGGGAGGTTGGGTCGCGAGCCGGCGAGCACCGGCTGGCCCGCCGGGTCGCCGGTGGCCGGTCCTGCCTCGGGCATGGTCGGCGCGATGATGTCGGTGCCGGGCAGGGTGGGGGCCTGCGCGCCGCCGGTATTGACGGCACCGTCGAAGCCACCCTGGAAGTCGGTCGGGACGTCCAGCGACGGGAAGTCGAAGCCGATCGACTCGATCGCCGAGGTGCTGCTCTCACCCGCGCCCATGATGAAGGTGATCTTGGGGGTGCCGGACAGGCTGTAGTAGAGCGCTCCCTGCACCGGACAGCCGAGCGGGATCGGTGCGCCGCCTGGGCAGCCCTGCGGGGTCCGGTTGAAGATCTCGTAGAGCGCCGAGCTCACCGGGCCAGGTGTCTTGGTCGTGAGCACCTCCCGGAGGGCCGTCGTGTCGACCGTGATGCGCAGCCCCCGGGCCACCCGGGTGGCGCTCTCGCTGTCCTTCGACGACTTCTGGACGATGCCGTCGACGTGGATGCCGACGTCCTTCAGTGCCTGCGGCCCGTCGAACCCGAGCGGCCCCGTCTCGACCGGGTGCGCGCCCTTCTCATCGACCGTGAAGCCTTGACCGCCGATCAGCAGGCCGACCACCGTGGTGGTGCCGGTGGAGGTCGGCTTCTTGCCATCGCTGGTGGTCTGGACGACCGTCGAAACCGAGCCGACCCGGATCATCCCGCCAAGCAGCGACACGTCGGAGAGCCGGCTGATGGAGTGCCCGACCGCGACGTTCTTGTCGGTGACGGTCGCCGTCGTCTGCGACCAGAGCGTGCCGAGCTCGAGCTGCCCGGGCACGTCGGTCGGGTTGAACTTGGCCAGGGCCGTGGCGTCGAGGCCGCGTGCCGTCGAGCGCATCAGCAGGCCCTGGTCGTCGGTGATGTGGTTGCCCCGCAGGTCGATGCTGGCGTTGCTCTCGTAGGGCTTGTCCGGGTATTGCGCCTGAGCCTTGATGGGGTACTGGCCAAGCTCGTTGTTTGTGGCGGTCGGGATGCCCTGGCCCAGCAGGTTGCCTGGCCACAGCGAGCTCGCGATGGCACGCGCCGCGGGTCCGGTGGCCAGGTCGACCTGGGTGTAGGCCGGGTTGGCCTCGACGATCGCCGACTCCTCAGGTCGCGGCAGCGGGTTGCTCGGATCGTCGACGAGCACCTTGAACGGCGCCGCGTTGGAGGTGATGCTGAAGCCACCCAGGTCGGTCTCAGTCCGGATCTCGGCGCCGGTGGCCGTCCCCCCGATGATGCCCGGCGCTGCCCCCAGGACCACGGCTGACAGCAGGCACGCTGCTCGTTTGTTCATGCGGCACCTCCGAGATATGCGGCGGACAGCTCGTCCTGGATGTCTGCGGGCTCGCCGATCGCGGTGACGCGACCGCCAACCATGACGACGGCGTACTGCGCGACAGCCAGTGCGCGCCGTGCGAACTGTTCGACGACCAGGACCGAGACGCCGGCTTCGGCGATCTCGGTGACCAGCTCGTAGAGCTCGCCGACGATCTTGGGCGCGAGGCCCATCGACAGCTCGTCGAGCATGAGAACAGCCGGGTCGGTGGCCAGCGCCCTGGCCATCGCGAGCATCTGCTGCTCGCCACCGGACAGTCGGCCGGCGAGCTGGGTGTGCCGCTCGGCCAGCCTCGGGAACTGCGTGAACGTCTTGTCACGGATCTCGCTGTCCGGCCGCTTCGTGGTGAACGCGAACAGCCGGAGGTTCTCATCGACGCTCAGGTTGGGGAAGATGCCCCGGCCCTCGGGGATCGTGCACAGGCCGGCGCGCGCCAGCCGGTCGGAGGGGGTCCCGTTGAGGTGGTGGCCCGCCACGTGGACGTGCCCGTCGGTGGGGTCGAGCTGGCCGCTGATGCACTTCAGCGTGGTCGACTTGCCTGCCCCGTTGGGACCGAGCAGCGCCACCACAGCCCCCCGGGGTACGGCGAAGTCGACGCCATGGAGGACCTGGATGCGGCCGTAGGCGGCCTTGAGGCCGATGACCTCGAGCGCGGGAACTGCGGTCACGTCCCCACCTCCTCGAGATCAGCCGCTCCGGTGTCGGCGCCGAGGTAGGCGTCCTGGACGAGCGGGTCAGCCTGGATCGCCGCGGGCGGACCGCTCGCGATGATCTTCCCGAAGTCAAGCACGTGGATCGTGGAGCACAACCCCAGAACGAGCTCCACGTCATGCTCCACAATGACCACAGAACGCCCATCGTCCTCGGCAAGTGAGCGAACCAGGACACCGAAGTCGGCGGTCTCGTCCTCGTTGAGCCCGGACGACGGCTCGTCCAGCAGCAGCAGGCGTGGCTCGCAGGCGAGCGCCCGGGCCAGCTCGGTGAGCCGGGCGATCCCGGTGGGCACAGCGTCGGCCGGGGAGTCGGCGAAGTCCTGCAGGCCGACCCGCTCGAGCAGGCCGTCGCGAACCTTGCCGGGCTCGGGCAGGCCGCGCATCTCGGCCGCGACCCGGATGTTGTCGCCGACTGACAAGGAGCCGAACACCTCGAGTCGCTGGAAGGTGCGGCCGATGCCGGACAGCGCCCGCTGGCGGGGGCTGACGCTGGTGATGTCGCGGCCGTCGAACCGGACCCGGCCGGAGGTGGGGTCCTGCAGGCCGGTGATGACGTTGAACAAGGTGGTCTTGCCGGCGCCGTTCGGACCCATCAGGCCGACGACCTTGCCCTCGTCCACCTCGAAGCTGGCGCCCTGCACCGCCACGACACCGCCGAAGCGGACGTGGACCTCATCGATCTCAAGGAGCGCCAACGAGCACCCCCTCCTCGGCGACCACCTGTGGTGGCCGGGCCTCTGGTCTTGGTGGCGCCAGCCGCCTTCGCAACCCGAACAGCAGGTTGACCAGCCCGTTTGGGTTGCCCCCGAGCATCAGGATGCCGCCGAGCAGCACGACGTAGGCCAGCGGCGCGACGGCCGGGAACTGCTCGTTGATGACGGGGAGCAGGCCGTAGAACAGCCCGCCGACCAGCGCGCCGGTCACGCAGGTCAGCCCGCCCACTGCGGCGAACAGCAGGATCGGCAGGCTCTTGAAGAAGGTGAAGTTCTCGGTGCCGACCCGCACGTACATGCCGGTGTAAAGGATGCCGGCGACACCAGCCAAGCCGGCGCTGACGCCGAACACCGCGACGCGGACGGCTGTGGTGCTGTAGCCGAGGGTCGCGCAGGCCGCCGGGCTGTCGCGGGTGGCGAGCAGGATCCGGCCGTACTTCCCCCGCCGGATCGAGAGCACCACCATGCCCATCAGCACGAACGTGACCGCGACCGCCACTGCCATGGCCCGCTCGGACTCGAGCAGCGACGGGCGCTCGATCGCCAGGCTCGAGCCAGGGGCACCGAACCCGACGAAGCCGGTCTCGAACACCAGGTGCTCCATGGCCTCGGCGATGGCGAGGGTGCCCAGTCCGAGGTAGAGGCCCCGGAGCCGCAGTGCAGGCACAGCGACCAGCACCCCGACCGCACCGGAGATCAGGAAGGCCAGGACGATGGACCAGAGGTTGACCCCGTTGACGATGCGGGTCGCGACCAGTGCGCCGATGCCGACGAAGCTGAGCTGGCACAGGGAGACGTCCCCGCCGTAGCCGGTCAGCAGCACCAGCGACAGCATGATGAGCGACAGGCACAGCGCCTGGCCGAACCGGGAGTTGTTGGCCGGCGACATCGCACCCGTGACGAGGTAGACCGTCGCCACGAACGCCAGGCCCCAGCCGATGGTCTTGCGCCAGGACGGCAGCGGCGGGAGGGTCGTGCCACTGATCCGGCCGATCCGCAGCTTCTCGTGCGGCAGCGCCAGCATCACGGCCAGCAGGAACAGCGTGGGCAGCGCCAGGCGGGTGCCCTGCACCAGCCCTTGCGAGCTCTCCTGGATGTCCGTCGGGATGTAGGTGACGGCCCATTGCGCGTAACTGGTCAGCAGTCCGAGTATCAAGGCGCCGAGGAACGTGCGTGGCAGGTCCTTGAGCCGGCCGACCATGGCGGCCGCGTAGGCGCTGATGACCAGCAGGGTCAGGGTGAAGTAGTCGAGGGTCGGGGCGATCAGGATGCCGGCCAGAGCCGACAAGGAGCAGCCGAGCGCCCACGAGAGGCCGCTGAGCAGGTTGGGGCGGGCGCCGTGCAGGGCGAGCAGCTCGCGGTTGTCGACGACGGCACGCATCGCCGTACCGATCCTGGTGCGGTTGAGCAAGAAGTAGAGGCCGCCGGCCACGGCGATGGCGGTGCCCAGGATGATGAACTGGTGGGCGGTCACGTAGACCGGGCCGAGCTCGACCGCCTTGCCGTTGAAGAACTCGTCGATGTTGCGGCCGCTGGGCTTCCAGATGAACTGCGCCGCGCCGATGCAGGCGACCAGCAGGCCGACGGTGACGACCAGCGCGATGACGACGGGTGCTTCGGTCAACCGCCGCATCATCACGCGCTCGAGGAACAGCCCGAATGCTGGCGCAGCGATGCCGACCACGAAGATCAAGGACACGATCGTGGGCCAGCCCTGGTTGACGTGCACCTCCCAGTACAGGAAGGACATCACCATCGCGACCGCGCCGTGCGCCATGTTGAAGACGTTGGACGTGGCGTAGGTCAGGACCAGGCCGCTGGCGGCGATCGCGTAGGTCGCGCCGGTGACGATGCCGATGACCGTGAAGGCCAGGAGCTCATCGATCATGCGGCAGCCCCGAGCCTGGTCTGTCCGGTCGACCGCGAGCGCACGACGGCTCCAAGGGCTGGGTGAGAGGGCTTACCGAGGACAACGACATTCATAGTGGGGGCGTTACGGCGGCGCGTGAAGGGTGATGCGCCACAACAAGGGACATTTCCTCTCAGAGCTTCATGAACGCGTCGGCCGCGAAGCTCAGGTCAGGGTCACGATCGGCGAAGTGCCTTGTGAGTACGTCGGAGAGCTCCGCAGCCGTCCAGGTCGGCCCGCTGGCGTCGAACCGGCGCTCCACGCCAGGGGCGGTGGCGAGCGCGACCATCGGGCCGTAGGCGACGAAGACCTGGCCGGAGATCGCGTCAGCGGCAGGGCTGGCCAGGAAGGTCACGAGGGGTGCGACGTGGTCCACCGAGAGCGGGTCGATGCCATCAGGAGCGTCACCGAAGACGGCCTCGGTCATCGCGGTGCGCGCCCGCGGGCAGATGGCGTTGGCTCGGACGCCGTACCGGGAGCAGGCCTTGGCGGTGGCCAGGGTGAGGGCGACGATGCCGGCCTTGGCGGCGGCGTAGTTGGGCTGGCCGGCAGAGCCGAACAGGAAGGCCTCGCTCGAGGTGTTGATGACCCGGCCGTAGACCGGCTCGCCGGTGGCCTTGGAACGGTCGCGCCAGTGCGCGGTGGCGAACCGGGAGGTGCCGGCGTGCCCCTTGAGGTGGACGCCGATGACCGTGTCCCACTCCTGCTCGGAGATGTTGAAGATGGTGCGGTCGCGCAGCACCCCGGCGTTGTTGACCAGGATGTCGAGCTGGCCGAAGCTCGAGATGGCCTGCTGCACAAGGGACTCGGCCACCGACCACTGGGAGATGTCGCCCGGCTTTGTCACGGCCTGGCCTCCAGCCGCGGTGATCTCGTCGACGACGGCGTTGGCCGCCTCGGCGTCGTAGTCGTTGACGACCACGGCAGCGCCCTGGTTGGCCAGGGCGATGGCCTCGGCCCGGCCCAGCCCGGCGCCGGCGCCTGTGACGATCGCTGACCGTCCCTCGAGAGTGCTCACACCGGCTCGCTCGCGAGGGTCGCGCCCAGGTTGAGCAGCTGGGTCTGCGCCGAGCCGAAAGTGAACTCGATCTGCTTGGACCACAGGAAGTAGCGGTGCAGGTCGTACTCCATGTCGATGCCGACGCCGCCGTGCACGTGCTGTGCGGCATGGGCGACCCGGTGGCCGCCCTCGCTGGCCCACCACTTGGCGATCTGCGCCTCGTTCCGGCCGGGCAGCCCGGCGTCGAGCAACCACACTGCCTGCAAGGTCGTGAGGCGCAGCGCCTCGACGTCGATGTAAGCGTCCGCGAGCCGGTGCCCGACGGCCTGGAAGGTGGCGATCGGCCGGCCGAACTGCTCGCGGCTCGTGGTGTAGGTCGCCGACAGCTGCAGGGCCCGGCCGCTGACCCCGAGGGCCATGGCCGCGAGCCCGGTGAGCGCCCGGTCGATGACCCAGGACAGGGCATCGGTGCCACCGACCTGCTCGGCCGGCGCATTGCTCAGCTCCACCTCAAACAGCGGGATGCCGTTGGTGCCGGTGCCTGATCTGAGGGTGGCGTGCTTGGGGTCGACGAGCACGAGCACCGGGCCGTCGGGGGTGGTGGCGCTGACCAGCAGCCGCTCAGCCCGGTCGGCGAGTGGGACGCTGGTCTTGCTACCCGTGACCTGTCCTTCGGAAAAGGTCGTCGTGGGCTGACGCAGGTCGTCACGGCCGCTCTCGACGAAGGCGGCCGTGACGAGACTGGTGCCGGCAGTGATGCCAGGGAGCAGGGCCTGGCGTTGCTGCTCGGTGCCGAACTGATCGATGGGGAGCGCGGCGCAGAGCACCGTGTCGAAGAGCGGGACCTGCGCGACGTGCGCGCCGACCTGCTCGAGCAACAGGGCCAGCTCGGTGAAGCCGAGGCCAAGTCCGCCGACGTCCTCCTTCAGGGCGGCGCCGACGATGCCGGCTGACGCGAGCTGACGCCAGAGCTCTTCGTCGTACCAGGTCGGCAGTGCGTCCAGGCGCTTCTTGGTCGACTGCTCGCCCAGGATCTGGGTGGCCAGCCCGACCAGGGCCTGCTGGTCCTCGGTCGTGGTGAAGTCCATGTGCGGGTCCTTATCTCGGGGCGCGCGGCATGGCGAGACCGACCATCGCGATGATGTCGCGCTGGATCTCGTTGGTGCCGCCGCCGAAGGTCAGGACGAGGGTGTTGCGCATCGAGCGCTCGAGGTCGGCGTTGAGCAGGGCGCCGGCCGAGTCCTTGGTGAGGGTGCTGCTTTGGCCAAGCACTTCCATCAAGGCGCGGTAGGCCTCGATGTAGAACTCGCTGCCGTGCACCTTGACCGCGCTGGCGTCGGCCGGGTTGAGGACCCCCTGGCTGACGCTCCAGGCGACCTTCCAGTTGAGCAGCTTGAGGAACTCGGTCTTGGCGGTCAGCCTGGCCAGCGTGGTCTGCACCCACTCCTGATCGATGACCCGGCGGCCGTCGGCGAGCTTGGTCTCCTGCGCCCAGGTGCGGACGTCGTTGATCTTGCGCTGAACGCTGCCGGCACTGGAGAGGCTGACGCGTTCGTGGTTGAGCTGGCTGGTGATCAGCTCCCAGCCGCGGTTCTCGCCGAGGACCACGTTGGTGACGGGGACCCGGACGTTGTCGTAGTAGGTGGCGCTGGTGTAGCCGCCGCCGATCGTGCGGACCGGCGTCCACGAGAAGCCCTCGGCGTCGGCCGGGACGATGATCATGCTTAAACCCTTGTGCCGCTTGGCGTCCGGGTCGGTGCGGCAGGCGAGCCAGATGTAGTCGGCGTGGTGGATCAGCGACGTCCACATCTTCTGGCCGTTGATGACGTAGTGGTCGCCGTCCCTGACCGCGGTGGTCTTCAGGCTGGCGAGGTCGGTGCCGGCGGCGGGCTCGGAGTAGCCGATCGAGAAGTGCAGCTCGCCCTTGAGGATCTTGGGCAGGAAGAACGCCTTCTGCTCGTCGGTACCGAACTGCATGATCGTCGGCCCGACCGTGTTCAGCGTCAGGAACGGGATGGGGACGTTGGCCCGCTGGCTCTCGTCGAAGAAGATGTACTGGTCGAGCAGGTCGCGGCCCTGTCCGCCGTACTCCTTGGGCCAGCTGATGCCGAGCATCCCGTCCCGGCCGAGCTGTCGGACCATCTCCTTGTAGGCCGGTCCCTCGAGCTCGCCCTCGCTCAGGCTGGCCTTCAGCTCGGGGGTCATGAGTCGGGCGAAGTAGGCCCTCAGCTCATCGCGGAGCGCCTGCTGCTCGGCGGTGTACGTGAGGTACATCGACCCTCGATCCTGGTGAGATTGTTGTAACACGTTCTACTGTGATCCGGGTCACCGGGTCAAGCGCTTGCTTGGTCTCCGTCGCCCCCACCCAACCCTGCGTGTCTGATCATCTGCACGCGTGTCTGATCATCGGCACGCTCAGCGTCTGCCCGGGCCGCTGCAAACGATCAGACAGGCCTCCTGTGGACGGGGCGAGGCACGGCTGCGGCAGATCGGCCACTGTGTCCGACATGAACCCAGAGATTGCCCCCGTTGCCGCTGTCCAGGGCGGCTGCTTCACGACCGCCCAGGCCTACGCCGCGGGCTGGTCCCGGCAGGACATCGCGGCTGCCCGGCGCGCCGGCCGTTGGCTCCAATTGACCAAGGGGACCTACGTCGACACGACCCTCTGGGACGCCATGACCGAGATCGACCGGCACCTGTGCACCGTGCATGCCGCACTCCTGACCCGGGCGTCCGAGTGGCACGCCGGCCGACGATCTGCCGCCCTCGCCCACGGGCTGCCGCTGCTCGGGAAGCTGCCGATGGCTCCTCAGCTCCTCCGCCAGCCGCTGCGCACGACCGACCGCTCGAGCTCACGCCATCACCGACTCGCCTCACTGCCCGACGCCGAGACCGCTGTACGACGAAACCTTCGGGTCTCCGGGCTCGCGCGCACCGTCATCGACATCGCCCGCGAGGAGTCGTTCGAAAGCGGGGTGATCGTTGCGGACGGGGCACTCGGGCAAGGGCTGACTCGGGAGGAACTGCTCGCAGTAGCTGATCGCTGCCGGCGCTGGCCTGGCGGACGGCGTGCGCTGAGAGTGGCCAACTTCGCGGACGGTCTGGCCGAGAGCGCCCTCGAGTCTCGATCGCGCGTCTCTCTGGAGCGCTGCGGCCTTCCGCCCCCGGAGCTCCAGGTCGAGATCTGGCTCGGGCAGCGCTTCCTCGGCCGGGCCGATGCCCTCTGGCGTGAGGCCAACCTGATCGGGGAGGCAGACGGTCGCGGCAAGTACTCATCGCCGGACGTGCTCTACGCGGAGAAGGTGCGCCAGGAGGGATTCGAAGACGTCGGGCTGGTAGTCGTGCGCTGGGGCTGGCGCACTGCGGCCAACCGCGATGGGGAGCTCGAGACGAAGATCAGGCGGGGCCTGGAGCGAGGTCGGCGCAGCACGCTCAACCCAGCGGTCCGCTTCGTACCGACCACCGTGGAGCAGGCCCTCCGGCGAGACCAGACCCGCCGCGCCGCCTAACCGCGCCACTCCCCCGTGCCCACCCACACCTGCCACCCCCCCCTGTCTGATCATCTGCGCGCCTGTCTGATCATCGGCACGCTCAGCGTCTGCCCGGGCCGCTGCAAACGATCAGACAGGGCACGGGCCAGGGTCGGGCCATGCGGCGAGCCCCTCGCGCCACGAGGGCGTGAGCGGGCCTAACGTCCGGGCGTGGCATCACCGCGACCCCAGCTCCGACTGCACGAGATCACCATCGACTGCTCGACGTAGCCCGCGTGGGCGCGTTCTGGTCCGGGCTGCTCGCGGCGCCGCTGCGCGATGAACCCCTACCCGGCTGGCTGAGACTCGGGCCGCTCAGTGAGGGCGGTCCGCTGATCAACTTCCAACCGGTGCCAGAGCCCAAGCAGGGCATGGCCCGCATCCACCTCGACGTGCAGAGCGACGACCTGCGTCGTGCGGTGGAGGTGGTCGAGGAGCTCGGCGGCCGACACCTGGGGGAGCGACACGACTACGACGTCGGGACCGTGCTGGTGATGGCCGACCCCGAGGACAACGAGTTCTGCCTGGTGGGACCCCCGTTGTAAGCCAGCGTCAGGCCGTCGCGCCGGACGCGTCTTCGAGAACCTTGGTGGCCCAGCCGTAGTCGGGCTTGCCGCTGGGCGAGCGCTGCATCACCTCGACCGCATGGACGAAGCGCGGCACCTTGTAGCGCGCGATCCGGGTCGCCAGGTGCTCGGCGATGTCCTCAGCAGTGGGCACCTCGAAGCCGGCTCGGACCTGCAGCACAGCGGCCACCTTCTGGCCCCAGCGGTCGTCGTGGATGCCGGCAACGACCGCGTCGATGAGCGCGGGGTGAGACTTCAGCGCCCCTTCGACCTCCTCTGGGTAGATCTTCTCGCCTCCGGAGTTGATGCAGATCGACCCGCGTCCGAGGAAGCGCATCGTGCCGTCGGCCTCGACGGTGGCCATGTCACCGGGCAGCACCCAGCGCTCACCGTCGATCATCCGGAAGGTCTTCGCCGTCTTCTCCGGATCGCCGTAGTAGCCCAGCGGGATGTGCCCTCGTTGCGCGACCCGACCGACGACTCCCGACCCGGGCACGACCGGCTTGAGGTCGTCGTCGAAGACGGCGGTGCGGGCGTTGACGGTGAAGCGAAGGCCATCGCTCGCCTTGGACCCCGGCGGGGCGGAGCCGTTGTAACCGGTCTCGGTCGAGCCGAAGCTGTCGTTGATGTAGACGTGCGGCATCAGCTCGTTGATGCGATCGCGAACCGGCTGAGACAGCAACGCCCCGGCACTGGCGAGGGCGAGCAATGACGAGCTGTCGTAGGACTTCTGCTCGAGCGCCTCGATCAGCGGCACCGCCATCGCATCGCCGACGATGGTGAGGGTGTTGCACTTCTCTTGCTCGATCAGCGTGAGCGCGCCGTCACCGGAGTACTTGCGGATCAGCACCACCTTGCCGCCACCGAGGAAGTTGATGAAGCTGCCCAGCTCAGCTGCGCCGTGCATCAACGGCGGCGCGGGAAAGCTGATCATCGGGCTGTTGGCCAGGGCCCGTGGGCCGGCGTCTTCTGGCTTCGCCAGCGGCTCGCCCACTGGGTAGCCACCACCCATGCCAGCGAAGAACAGGTCCTCCTGTCGCCACATCACGCCCTTGGGCATGCCGGTCGTGCCGCCGGTGTAGATGATGAACAAGTCGTCGGCGGAGCGCTCCGGGAAGTCGCTGCGGTCATCGGGCTGCGCTGCCAGCGCCTCCTCGTAGAGCTCCGACCCGTCGGGCAGTGAACCGCTGACCGGACCCACCGCCAGCAGGTGCCGGATGCCGTCGACCTTGGGTAGCACCGCCGCCACTTTGTCGGCGAACTCGGTGTCGAAGACGACCGCTACGAGGTCCGCGTCGTCGTAGAGGTAGCGCAGCTCCTCCTCGACGTAGCGAAAGTTGACGTTGATCGGGACCGCCCGGATCTTGAACAGGGCGTACATCGTCTCGAGGTACTCGGTGCCGTTCATCATGTGGCAGCCGACATGGTCGCCGGCTCCGATGCCCCTGGCGGCGAGGTGGTGAGCCAGCCGGTTGGCGCGCTGGTCGAACTCGCGGAAGCTGAGTCGGCGTCCCTCGGCGTAGAGCGCCGGCCGGTCCGGCACGTGGTCAACGACATGCTCGAGCAGGTCGGCCAGGTTGAACTGCACGCGTCCCCCTAGTGCTTGAAGCCGGAGGTGGCGGTCGCCCCTCCGTCGACGGCCAGCTCGGCCCCCGTGATGTACGACGCCGCATCGCTGGCCAAGAACGCGACTGCCTCGGCAACCTCTTCCGGCCTGCCGGTGCGCTTCATGGGCACCTGCTTGCCGACCCACTGCATCGACTTCTCGTCCGGGACGAAGTGCCGCACCATGGGGGTGTCGATGCCGCCGGGGTGCACGCTGTTGACCCGGATCCCGTCAGCGGCCAGTTCGATCGCTGCAGCCTTGGTCATCCCGCGTACGGCGAACTTCGAGCCTGTGTAGGCGATCAGGAACCGGTTGCCTCCGAGGCCCTCGACGCTGGACAGGTTGACGATCGAGCCACCGCCGGCGCGCTTGAGGGCAGGGTGCGTCTCACGCATCCCGAGAAAGCAGCCGAAGGCGTTGACGTCGTTGACCTTGCGATAGATCTCGCTCGTCGTGTTGCCGAGCTCGTCCATCAGCAGGATGCCGGCGTTGTTGACGAGCACATCGATCTTGCCGAAGGCCTGCTCGCCAACCTCGATCGTGTCCCGCCAGGACTGCTCGTCGGTGACGTCCAGGGTGACGCCGATGGCCTTTTCTCCCAAGGATTCTGCGACCGCCTTGACCTCCGGCAGGATATCGCCGAGCACCACCCGTGCTCCCTCCGCCACCATCAAGCGGGCGGTCGCCTCCCCCATCCCGCGGGCCGATCCGCTGATCAGCGCGACCTTTCCCTCTAGTCGGTTCATCCTGGCTGCTCCGATCCCACGATCCACATCGCGAAGAATTGCGAGCCACCGCCGTAGGCGTGGCCTAGGGCCTTGCGGGCGCCGTCTACTTGGTGCTCGCCTGCGGTGCCACGGACCTGGTTGGCCACCTCAAGGAAACGGATCATGCCGGACGCTCCGATCGGGTTGGACGACAGCACGCCGCCAGACATGTTGATCGGCAGCTGGCCGCCGATCTCGGTCGAGCCGTCGAGCACCATCTTCCAGCCACTGCCCTCCTCGGCGAAACCGAGGTTCTCCAGCCACATCGGCTCGAACCAGCTGAAGGGCACGTAGATCTCGGCGCAGTCGATCTCGCGTAGGGGATCGGTGATTCCGGCTTCCTTGTAGACCGCTGCCGCGCAATCCCGGCCGGCGTGTGGGTTGACTCGGTCGCGACCGGCGCCCATTGTCGGCTCGGACTTGACGGCCGTGCCGTGGATCCACGCGACCGGGCGACTGCTCTTGCGGGCAGCGTCCTCGGAGCCGATCACCATGGCCGCGGCGCCATCGGAGGACGGGCAGGTCTCGGCGTAGCGGATCGGGTCCCACAGCAGGGGTGACTCGAGGATCGACTCCATCGAGATGTCGGCCTGATGCAGGTGCGCGAAGGGGTTCTTCAGGGCGTTGAGCCGGTCCTTGAGCACCACCCTTGCGCCCGTGTCGAGCGGCGCGTCCGACTTGCGGATGTAGCCGCGGATGATCGGGGCGAAGTAGCCCCCGGCGCCGGCCACCAGTGGCTGTGAGAACGGGATCTTGATCGAGAGCGCCCACATGGCGTTGCTCTCCGACTGCTTCTCGAACGCCACCGTCAACACCCGCTTGTGGATGCCGGCCTGCACCAGGTGCGTTGCCACGATGGCTGTCGACCCCCCGACCGACCCAGCGGTGTGCACCCGGATGATGGGCTTCCCCAGGGCTCCGAGGGCCTCCGCCAAGTAGAGCTCGGGCATCATCACGCCCTCGAACATGTCGGGCGCCTTGCCGATCACGACTGCGTCGATGTCGGGCCAGTCCAGCTCGGCGTCCGCGAGTGCCCGGTCGGCCGCCTCACGCACCAGTCCGGCGATCGACACGTCCTTGCGAGCCGCGACGTGCCTTGTCTGGCCGGTCCCAAGCACCGCCGCGAGCTGGCCGCTCATCGCTGTGCCGCCAGTGCGCAGACGAGGTTCTGTTGGAGCAGCGGTCCGCTGGTGGCATGGGCGATGGCCGTCTGCCCCTCTCCCTTGGCGAGCCGGGTGGCCGCCTCTCCGATCCGGACCAGCCCGGCGACCATCACCGGGTTGGACGCCAGCGCCCCACCCGAGGGGTTGATCGTCGTGCGCGTCTCGTCGAGCCCCAATGCGTCGATGAGGATCAATTCCTGCGGGCTGAACGGTGCGTGCAACTCAGCAATATCCACGTCCGCTGTCGCACCGGCCTGCTGGCCCGCCAGTGTCGTCGAGGGGCTGACGGTGAGGTCTCGCGATCCGGGCGACTGGATGTCGATGCGGTGGTCGATCCCGGTGATCCAGACCGGTCGCTCGCACAGGTCGCGTGCGCGGTCGCCCGCTGCCAGGACCAGCACGGCGGCTCCATCGGTGATCGGGGGGCAGTCGTGCACTCGCAGCGGGTCGGCGTAGAGCGGCTCATCGAGCAACGCCGCCTCCTCGACCGAGCCCGACAGCTGCGCATGCGGGTTGGTCAAGGCCTGCCGTCGGCTCCGGGCGACGACCCGAGCCAGGTCCTTGTCTGTGGCCTTGCCCGACTCGAGCAGCGCACGTGCCTGCAGCGCCGCCAGGCTGACGGCATCGGGCCACAACGGGCCGAGCACGTAGGGCTCGAGCTGCAGTGAGAGCACCCGACCGACGTCACCTGGCGAGCTCTTGCCGAAGGCGTAGACCAGCGCCGTGTCGATGTCGCCGTGCTGCAGCCGGACCCACGCCTCGTAGAGCGCGAAGGCGCCGTCCATCTCGACGTGCGACTCAGAGATGGGCGGCCACGGGCCCACAGCATCGAGCGCGGAGACGAAGGCGAATGCCTGGCCGGCAAGGTAGTCGGACGAGCCGGAGACCGTGAAGCCCATGTCCTGACTGGAAAGCCCGGTCGGCTCTAGCGCCTCGCGGATCACGGGCAGCAGGATCTCGACCTCGTTGCGAGTGTCCTCACGGCGCGCCATGTGCTGCGCGAAGGAGACGACGGCGACCTCACGCATCAGACGAGTTCCTTGTAGGTGTCGTAGTCGGCGTCGGGCTCGTCGATGGGCTCGACGTAGTCGATGTTGGCGAGGGTGTAGTCCCACTCGCTCTCGGGCAGCCAGTGCGCCGTGACCCGCATGCCCATCCGGGCTTCGTCGGCCCCGACGCCCTTGAGCAGCACCATCGTCGTCGTGTCCGAGCCGTCGAACGCCACCTCGGCTGAGACGTAGGGCAGGTCGACAACTCGGTTGGCGAAGTTGACGTTGACGATGGCGAAAGTGACCACCGTGCCGGTGCTCTTGACCTCCACCTCCTCACCGAACTCCACGCCGCACATCGGGCAGCCACCGCGAGGCGGGACGTAGACCTTCGCGCAGGACGGGCATCGGCGACCGACAAGCTTGCCCTCCTTCATCTTGCGAAGGAACCGCGAGGAAGCCGTACCAGGGGTATAGCGGTACTCCAGCCGGATCGGGGTGATGATCTCGGTGATCGCGTCGGTCATAAGACCACCTCGAAGCAGGCGATGTCGTTGATGAACCCGACGGTCTGCTCGGCCCAGCGGATCCGCACGCGCATGCCAGTCGTGATTGCCTCGCGAGGAGCGTCGAGGGCGTGCAGCAGGGCGGTGTCGGCGCCGTCGAGCTGCACCAGCGCCCACGCGAACGGACGGTCGAACGGGTTGCCCGCCCGAGGGACAGGGCTCCAGGACCAGGTGGTCACGGTGCCCTCCTGGCCGACCTCGACCAGCTGCGAAGCGTCGATCGGGGCAGCGGTGCTGGCGTCGTACTCGGGAGGGGGCACGACGACCCGGCCCTGGGAGTCCTTAGCACCGAGGACCTTCTTGTCCCGCAGGCCGGTCAGGAAGGCGCCCACGACAGGGCCGGTGGAACGGGTGTAGCCGAACTCCATGACGTGCGGTGCGGACAGCACCTCCTGAGATGTCATACGAGCTGGGACGTGCGGCCAGCCCAGTAGGGGTCACGAAGCTTGCGCTTGTAGACCTTCCCGTTGGGGTCACGCGGGAAGTCGTCGAGGAAGTCAATCGACCTGGGCACCTTGAACTTCGCCAGGTTCTCCATGCAGTAGGCGATCAGGTCCGCCTCCAGGCCTTCGGTGCTCACACCCTCAGCGGGCTGGACGGTCGCCTTGATCTGCTCGCCCATCGCGTCGTCCGGGATGCCGAACACGGCGCAGTCGCCCACCTTGGGGTGCTGCATGAGGACCGACTCGGTCTCGGCCGGGTAGATGTTGACCCCACCGGCGATGATCATGTCGACCTTGCGGTCGCGCAGGAACAAGAACCCGTCCTCGTCCATCTCACCGGCGTCACCGACGGTGAAGAACCCCTTGTCGTTCCAGGACTTCTTGGTCTTCTCCGGGTCCCCGTGGTACTCGAAGGTTCGGTCGCCCATCTTCATCCAGACCGTGCCGATCTGGCCGGCGGGCAGCTCGTTGCCGTCGTCGTCGAGGATCACGATCTCGCTACCCGGCCAGGCGTTGCCCACCGTCCCGGGCTTGCGAAGCCAGTCCTCGGGGCTGGCCGTCGTGCCACCGCCTTCGGTAGCCGCGTAGTACTCCCAGATCACCGGGCCCCACCACTCGAGCATCCGCTGCTTGGTCGGAATCGGGCAGGGGGCGGCCGAGTGGATCATCCGCCGCAGCGATGAGACGTCATAGCCCGCCCGGTCCTGCTCAGACAGCTGCAGCATGCGGTGGAACATCGTGGGGACCATGTGGCTGGTGGTCACCTGGTAGCGCTCGATCCGCTCGAGCGTGCCCTCCGGGGTCCACGTGTCCATCAGCACGACCTTGTGCCCGGCGTGCAGCGCGTTCTGGGTGAACTGGCCGACAGCCGTGTGGTAAAGCGGAGCCACGGTGATGTGCACGTTGTCGTCGAAGCTCTCGATGCCGAACAGCATGTGCAAAAAGGTGCCGAGCTCGGCCATCGTGTCCGGGTCGATGGGGGGCAGGGGGCGCTTCACGCCCTTAGGCTTGCCGGTGGTGCCGGAGGTGTAGTTCATGAGACCGCCTGCAGCACGGTCCTCCGGCAGGGTCATGGGCTGGTCGTCCTTGAGCTCGGCATAGGGCCGGAAGCCGGCCACGTCCCCGATGGCGAACATGTACTTCGGGTCCAGGGTGACCTCTGCTGAGGCGCGCTCGGCTTCGGCCGCAAAAGATGCATGAGTGATGAATGCTTTGGCCTCGGAGTCGTTGATGATGTAGGCGATCTCCGGTCCGACTAGGTGGTAGTTGATCGGCACGAGGTACCACCCGGCCTGCTGGATCGCGAGCAGCACCTCAAGGAACGGCGAGCAGTTCGGCATCAGGATCGCGACCGCGTCGCCCTTGTCCAAGCCGAACGAGCGCAGCCCGTGCACCACCTGGTTGCAGGCCGCGAGCAACTCGCCTGCGGTGTGCTCGCTGTGGTCGGGCTCGACCAGGGCGACCCGGTCAGGGTCGGCAGCGGCGATGTTCCAGAATCCGAGCTCAGACATAGCGGACCGGGATCTCCTTGATGCCGTTGATGAACATGGAGCGCAGCGGACGCGGCGGGCCCAGTGGATGGATGTCCGGCATCCGCTCCGCGATCTCGTTGAACATGATCCGGACGGTGGCCCGAGCCAGGTTGGCCCCCAGGCAGAAGTGCGGACCGCCGCCACCGAAAGCGACGTGGTCGTTGTCGGCTCGCTTGATGTCGAACACGTCGGGCGAGTCAAGAGCCGTCTCGTCGCGGTTGGCGGCCGAGTAATAGATGGCCACGCGGTCACCCTTCTTGATGGTCTGCCCGGCGAGCTCAACGTCCGACAGAGCTGTTCGCTGGAACTGAATCACCGGCGTTGCCCAGCGGATGATCTCCTCGACCGCGGTCTCGAGGGGCCGCTCCTTCTTGAAGATCTCCCACTGGTCGGGGTGGTCGAAGAACGCCTGCATGCCGTGCGTGATCGAGTTGCGCGTCGTCTCGTTGCCGGCCACCGATAGCAGCAGGAAAAAGACATCGAACTGCTCTTGGCTGAGGGAATCGCCATCCACCTGCCCCTGCAGCAGCTTGGTCGCGATGTCGTCCGCCGGGCACTCTCGGCGGGCCGCAGCGATCGTGTCGGCATACATGTACATCTCCATCGACGCGAGTTGCGCGTCGTCAGGGCTGGTGCGAAACTCCGGGTCGTCGAAGCCGATCAGCCGGTTGGACAGATCGAAGATGATGCTGCGGTCCTCGGCCGGAACACCCAGTAACTCGCAGATGGCGAGCAGCGGCAGCTCGGCGGCGACGTCCTTGACGAAGTCGCCTTCCTTCTTGGCAAGCGCGCGGTCGACGATGCCGCGGGCGAACTCCTCGAGCCGCGGCTCGAGCGCCTTGATGACGCGGGGCGTGAAGGCCCGTTGAACGATGTTGCGGTACTGGCTGTGCTCCGGCGGGTCCATGTTGAGCATTAGCAGCCGAGTCATCTCAAGGGCCTGCTCCTCGTCCTGTGATTCGCCAGTGTGTAGCAGCGCTCCTCGCTCGTAGGAGGAGAACACCTCCGGGGTGCGCGACACCTCCTGCACGTCAGCGTGCCGGGTCACGACCCAAAAACCGTCGCCCCAGGCGCCCTTCTGCTCGTGCCAGAACACCGGCGCCGCCTCACGCATCTGCGCGAACTGCTCGAGTGGCAACCCATCAGCAAAGGTGTCGGGGTCGATCAGATCGATGTCGACGGGACAACGGGGGCGTTCGGTCGATCGATCGGTCATGGTGTGCTCCTCGGCGAGGTGGATAGACGGGGAAGGGAGGCGACAGCGTTGTCGTAGTCAGCACACATCGCCCGGATCACGTCCGCAACGGTGCGCACCTCCTTGAACGAACCGACGAGCTGGCCGATGGGGGTGCCCATGAGCTCCTCGTTGCCGGATCGGCGGATCCGGTCCTGGGCCTCGGCGTTGAGCATGTACTGCAAGGGCATGCCGAGTGGCTTCGGGTTGTCTGGGTTATCCCAGGCCTCCGTCCAGGCAGTGCGAAGCTGTCGAGCCGGCTTGCCGGTGTAGGCCCGCGACCGGACGGCGTCGGAGGAGGTGGCCTTCGAGAACTTCTTGTGCATCACCTCGGGCTGCCCGCACTCGACCGTGCTGAGCCATACCGATCCGGTCCACACGCCCTGGGCGCCGAGGGCCAGCGCCGCGGCGATCTGCCTCCCGTTGCCGATGCCGCCGGCCGCTAGCACCGGGTGCTCGCCGACCGCTTCCACAACTTCAGGAACCAGCACCATGGTGGCGATCTCGCCGCTGTGCCCGCCGGCTTCGGTGCCTTGGGCAACGATGATGTCGACGCCGTTGGCCAGCTGCTTCGTTGCATGGTCCTTGCGGCCGACGAGTGCGGCGACCTTGACGCCGGCCTGATGCGACTGCTCCACCACGTCGACGGGGGGCGGTCCGAGCGCATTGACGATCAGCTTCACGTCGGGTCGCTCGAGCGAGATGTCGACCTGCTGCCGAGCTTCGGTGTCGTTCCAGCTGAGCAGGTCGCGACCGGTCTCGGCGTCCGCCGGCAGCTTCGGCACGCCGTACTGGTCCAGAACCCGCTCGACGAAATCGCGGTGCTCCTGCGGGATCATCTTCTGGAGCATCTCGTTCATCTCATCGACGGCCATGCCGGCGATCGCCTCGGTCTTGGCCGGCATCACCACATCGACGCCGTAAGGGCGTCCGCCGATGTTCGCTTCGATGTGGTCAAGGGCCTCCTTCAGCTCAGCGGGCGTGAAGCGGACCGCACCGAGCACGCCCATGCCGCCGGCCTTGCAGACCTCGATCACGACCTCGGGCTGGTAGTTGAAGGCGAACAGCGCGAGGTCGAGACCGAACTCATCGGACAGCGGGGTGCGCATCAGGTCTCCTAGCGGTCGACAGCCAGCACGAGGCCGCTGGTAGGGACGCCGGTGCCGGCGGTGACGAGCACGTTCTCAACATCAGGCACTTGGTTCACAGCGGTACGGCGTACCTGCCGCACTCCTTCGGCGATGCCGTTCATCCCGTGCAAGTAGGCCTCCCCTAGCTGGCCGCCGTGGGTGTTGATGGGCAGTCGGCCGCCGAGCTCGATGGCTCCGCCGGCGATGAAGTCCTTGGCCTCGCCCCGCTTGCAGAAGCCGAACTCCTCAAGCTGCTGCAGGACGAACGGGGTGAAGTGGTCGTAGATGACAGCCGTCTGGATGTCGTCGGGCCCGATGCCGGATTGGGCCCACAGCTGCTCCGCGACCAGACCCATCTCGGGCAGGCCGGCGATGTCGTCGCGGTAGTAGCTGACCATGCTCTGCTGGCCCTTGGCCGAGCCCTGCGCAGCGCCTGCCACGACCGCTGGCGCGTGCGGCAGGTCCCGTGCCCGCTCGAGAGTCGTCACCACGAGGGCCTGTCCGCCGTCCGTCTCCTGGCAGCAGTCGAGCAGGTGCAGCGGCTCGACGATCCACCGCGATGCCTGATGGTCCGCAAGAGTGATCGGCTGCTCGTAGAACCACGCCTTCGGATTGGTCGCGGCGTGCTTGCGATCAGCCACGCTGACGACGCCGAAGTCGGCAGAGGTCGCGCCGTACTCGTGCATGTAGCGCTGGGCGAACATCGCCACCCACGAGGCGGGCGTCATCAGGCCGAAGGCGCTGACCCAGCCCATCGCGATGCCCTCAGCGGTGGGCTCTCCCCTTGTCGCCCCTGACCCGAAGCGGTGCCCCGACCGCTCGTTGAACGCGCGGTAGCAGACAACAGTGTCCGCAACTCCTGTCGCCACCGCGATCGCTGCCTGCTGCACGGTCGCGCAGGCCGCGCCTCCGCCGTACCCGATCTTGGAGAAGAAAGTGAGGTCACCGAGACCGGTCGTGCGCGCGACCTCGATCTCGGAGTTGGTCTCCATCGTGAAGGTGGTGAGGCCGTCAACGTCGCTGGGCGTGAGGCCGGCATCACCGACCGCTGTGAGGACCGCCTCCCCCGCGAGCTGGAGCTCGGATCGCCCGCTGTTCTTGGAGAACTCAGTGGCTCCGATGCCGACGATCGCGGTCTGCCGCGAGAAGGACCTCACGGCAGTTCCAGGGTGACGGTTCCGACGACGTGGTCGCCGAGCGAGTTGGTGCCCTTCACCGCGACCTCGACGCGGGTTCCGTCGATCGCCTGGACCGAGCCGGTGATCGTCATCGTGTCGCCTGCGTAGTTGGGGACGCCGAGCCGGATCTTCGAGGTCTTGATGACCGAGAGCGGTCCGAAGTGATCGGTGACGTACTTCAGGACGTAGCCGTTGCTGGTCAGGATGTTGGTGAAGATCGTCTTGCTGCCGCGCTCCTGCGCAGACGCGATGTCGTGGTGCACGTCCTGGTAGTCGCGACTCGCGATGGCCGTCGCGACGATGTTGCGCACGCTCGCCTCGATGACCAGCTCTGGGAGCACGTCCCCGACCGCAGTCATGCCGGTGCGAAGGTGGGTCGGAGGTCGCCACCATGGACCTTGGTGAAGGCGACCTGGACCGGCATCCCGATCGCGACCTGCTCGGGAGCTGCGCCGGCGGACCACTCGGTGACGAACCGGACACCCTCCTCCAGCTCGACCAGCAGAACGGTGTGCGGCCGCTCCACGCCGGGCAGCGGCGGGTAGTGGTGGGTCACGTGGCTGTAGACCACGCCTCGACCTGTGGCCACGACCCAGCCATGGTCAGAGCTCTGGCAGTGGGCGCAGAGCGGCTGCGGGGGGTGCGCCAAGCGTCCGCAGGCGTGGCACTTCTGGATGCGCAGCTCCCCGGCCTCGACGCCCTCCCAGAAGAAGGCGTTGTCGCGGCCGATGGCCGGCTGGGGCCTGGTGCCCACGTCATCCTTGGCGGCGGGGGGCCTGAACTTGAGCAGCCGCATCCGGCCGATGCCGACGACCTCTCCGTCCTCAGTGAGGTACTCGTGCTTGACCGTCGTGAAGACACCGGCCCCGAGGGCGGTCTGCTTCTCCTCGCTGAGGTCCTCGGCACTGGATCGGATGCTGATCCGCTCCCCGTGCCGCAGCTCTCGGAGGTAGTCGTGCTCGTAGTTGACCGCGACCACGCTGGTGTAACCCGCCTTGTCGAGCAGACTCATCACCTGGTCGTTGGGGCCCTTGTCGGTGCGGGGCGCATCCATGGTCCAGGTCTGCAGCATCGCCGGCGGCGCGATGAGGTGGCCCCTGGTGTCCGCTCCGTACTCCTCGTCGAGGTAGGCGGGGTTCTGGTCATCTAGCGCCTGGCACCAGTGATGGACCATGGGGAGGTTGACCGGATCGCGTCCGACCCGCAGCGGTCCTGGCTCGCCACCGAGGAAGGACCGGGCCTGCTCGAGCAGGGCTGCGGTGTCCGTCACGAGCGCGCGCACTCCCCTTCAGGCCGATCGGGTGATGTCGCGAACGTAAGCCAGCGCGTCGCCCACGGTCAAGAACCTGTTCTAGTTCTGCCCCCGCTCACGCGGTTGCCCATGCGCAAGAACACGTTCTACTCTGGCCTCTCGAAACTCAAGGAGATCCGATGCCCGAAGCTGTGATTGTCGAGGCCACCCGCACCCCGATCGGTCGCCGGAACGGCCAGCTCGCTGGGCTGCACGCCACCAAGCTGCTCGGGGCCGCGCAGCTCGAGGTCGTCAAGCGCGTGGGCATTGACGCGGCTGACGTGGAGCAGGCGATCGGTGGTTGCGTGACGCAGGCCGGCGAACAGGGCTCTTCGGTCACTCGCAATGCCTGGTTGGCCGCGGGGCTGCCCTGGACGACGGGCACGACCACCGTCGACTGCCAGTGCGGGTCGGCGCTCCAGGCCAACAACCTGATCGAGGGCCTGATCATGTCCGGCTCGATCGACGTCGGCATCGCCTGCGGTGTCGAGGCGATGAGCCGGATCCCGCTGGGTGCCAACGTCTACAACGGGCCGGGCTCCTCGCATGACACCGACTGGGACCTCGACATGCCCAACCAGTTCGAGGCGGCGGAGCGGATCGCTCGCAAGAGGGGGATCACGCGTGAGGACGTGGACGCGCTAGGCCTGCGCTCCCAGCACAACGCTGCCCGTGCCTGGGCGGAGGGACGCTTCGATCGCGAGGTCTTCTCGATGGAAGCGCCCGTCATGGACGCCGAGGGCAACGTCACCGGCACCCAGATCGTCGACCGCGACGGCGGCCTGCGCTCGACGACCGCCGAGGGACTGGCCGGGCTGAAGGCTGTGCTGCCCGACGGCATCCACACCGCCGGCAACTCCTCACAGATCTCCGACGGCGCCGCAGCGGTCATGTGGATGTCGCGCGCCAGGGCCGACGCGGCCGGCATCCGCCCCCGCGCCCGGATCCGGGCCCGCGTGCTGGTCGGCTCTGATCCCTACTTCCACCTGGACGGACCGGTAGACGCCACGGCAGCTGTGCTCAAGAAGGCCGGCATGTCGTTGGCCGACATCGACCTGTTCGAGTGCAACGAGGCCTTCGCGTCGGTGGTGCTGTCCTGGATGCAGGTGCACGAGATCGACCCGGACAAAGTCAACGTCAACGGCGGCGCGATCGCGCTCGGCCATCCGGTGGGCTCGACTGGGAGCCGACTTATCACCACGGCGCTGCACGAGCTCGAGCGCACCGACAAGCAGTTCGCACTGATCACCATGTGCGCCGGGGGCGCCCTCGCTCCCGCCACGATCCTCGAGCGCCTCTAGCCCCCTCCCGTGTCGCATGAACGGAATGCGCATGGGTGCCTGAGGCCCGGCGGCGCCCTTGCGGATTCCGTTCATGGGGCTGGTACGGCGGGAAGGTGCGGCTACGCCATGAGGCCGGCGAGTCGGCGGCGGACAAACTCTGAGCCGGTCTGGTCCGCTGCCTCGAGCGCCTGCCGCTCCAGCTCCGCCGCCCGCTCGTCGTCGCCGGCGGACCCCCGCGCCCGCAAGGTGCGCGAGAGCTCGGCCGCAGCCACGCCCCACCAGGTGCGCGCACCCATCCGCTCCTCGAAGGCCATAGCTGCCTCGCTGTGCGCAATCGCCTGGTCCCACCGGCCGGCGACGGCTGCCCCGAGCGCCAAGTAGCGCTCGACGCTGCCCAGGTAGGCGATGCCCCCGTGCAGGCTCAAGTGCTGGTAGGGGAGCAGCTCGCGGTAGATCACCTCCGCCGCCTGGACGTCGCCCAACTGGTGCGCTGTGTCCATCAGGCCCCCCGCGGTGGCGAGCCACAGGACGTCACGGACCACCTCGAAGCATCCCTGCCGAACGTAGCGATGCAGGATGACTCGCGCGTCGTCATCTCGTCCGAGGGTGCAGTAAATGGTCGCCAGCACGCAGTCCCAGGCCGGCAGGCCTGGATTCCGCTCGATCTCGGTCTCCACGGTGTCGAGCAGCGAGGCCAGCTCACCCCGCTCCCGCAACAGGACCCAGAGCTGGCCGGCGTACCACGTGAAGGCGTCCGGTTGGCCGCTCGCCTGGCCGAGGGCGAACCCAGCGTCGAGCTGCTCCTGGGCCCGCTCGAGCTCCCCCCGCATCAGGGCGTGGAAGGAGTGCCAGCTCGTCACGAGCCAGCGCAGCGAGGGCTGGCCGAGGTCCTGGGCCAGCTCCTTGGCGAGCACCAGGCCGCTCTGCGACTCACCCAGATCACCTACCGCCATCTGGTTGATGAACCACCAGAGATTGGCCTTCGCCTTACGAACGGGGTCGTCGAGCTGGTCCTCCATCGCGAGCAGCTCGCCCGCGATGTCGACCGCCAGGCCCGAGCGCCACGGCACAAAATAGGTGGGCACGGCGACGAGGAGCACCTCGGCTAGCGCCTCGCGGTCGCCGACCCGACGGGCGACCGCGATGGCCTGCACGGCCAACTGTTCCCGACGCTCGGTCTGGTCGCTGAACATCAGCTCGGAGGCCAGCACCACGAGGACCCTGGCTCGGTCAGCGCTGTCCTCCGGGCCGACCGCCTCCAGGGCTGGCTCGGCCATGGCCAGCCGCTCGGTGTCCTGCTGGCCGGCCATGCTCCAAAACCCACGCGTGTTGGCCAGTGCCGCCTGCACCAGCTCGTCGCGGAGCCCCAGCCCCTTGGCCATCGCTGCGGCGGTCAGCAGGGTGGTCCGAAACGCCGGATCACTCGCTTCCCGCTGGGCGACACCGAGGCCGATGCGCACCCGACAGGCCGTGGCCGTCAGTTCCGGCCCGCCTTCGATCAGCTCCAGGGCCTGCTTGTAGTAGTCGACAGCGCGGTCGTGCGCGAGCTGGCCCATGGCCTCGCCAGCCGCCGCCACACAGGCTGCGACCGCCTTGTCCACGTCACCCGCAGGTCCGGCCTGCACCAGATGGTGGGCGAGCACAGCGACGTCGTCGGGTCGGTGCTGCTCCAGGATCGCCGCGACCTTGGCGTGCAGGCGGGCCCGCCTAGTGGCGCGCAGTTCCTCGTAGAGCGTTGAGCGGACAAGGGCATGTGCGAAGCGGTATTCCCCAACGCCGATCTCGTCGACCAGCCGCGCCCGCACGGCTTCGTCGAGGGCGGTGAGCACCTCGTCCTCGTCCTTGTCGACGACCACGCTCACCGTCGCCAGGTCGAAGTCACGACCCACAACCGCGGCGGTGATCAGCGCCTCGTTGGCCTCCGCAGACAGCCGGTCGAGCCGCCGCCCGACGACCTCGCGGATGCCCTCAGGGATGCCGAGCTCGGTTGCGGTCAGTTCTGACACCCAACGACCTTCGCGGATGAAGATGGCACCGGACT